>Ga0105049_10009534_pt1 | contig 11175 bp, 8 predicted proteins | sample MAT06_FD_78087 | JGI IMG/M metagenome (GOLD analysis project Ga0105049, IMG submission 78087) | Freshwater microbial communities from Lake Fryxell liftoff mats and glacier meltwater in Antarctica - MAT-06 | ecosystem: Environmental > Aquatic > Freshwater > Ice > Liftoff microbial mat | place... | reverse complement strand
CATCGGGGACCAGGGGTAATAATGCTTGAGGCAAGGTATCTTCTCTCCTCGAACGTTGTGTTCTGAATCAGAGGTAGAAGGTACCTTGTTATTTTCTTATTCCCATCGGGCAGTCAACTTTTTCCAATCCGCATAAACTGTTGCCACGCCATACCTTCTGACTAAACTTCCGATTTCAGCGATCATGGCAGATCAGGAGTTTTGAGCCTGGCGCATAGCGAATGCTGACACCAGTGTAGAACAATTGTCCCAATTGTTCCTTGGGGTCGCGACGCGACTATTGCTTTGTTCTGATTGGATTTTAGGGTTGAGAGTAATGCGGTTGTATGAATGACGCGGAAAACAATTGGGACAATTGTTCTACACTGGTTCCCGCAATTCTTGTGGGCCATCTTTATCAGCTCTCTACAGACCTCCTATTAACGCCTGCACTTCGGCTGGGGTGAACTTTCTTTCTAGTCTTGCGCCTAGTTGGGCGACGACGCGAGCGGCGGCGTGGGACGCTAGATGACCAGCTTGCTTCCAGGACATCCCCGACGTGATTCCATATAGCATCGCACCGGCATACATGTCACCTGCGCCCGTGGTGTCAATCGCTTTCGTCGCGACGCCTTCGATCGGAATCGTTTGGCCACCGTGCATCACGATGGAGCCGTTGCCACCTAGCGTGAGCGCCACGTTCTCTGCATGTTTGTGAATCGCAGCGGCGCAAGCGACTGGGTCATCGTGTCCCGTGAGGCTCTTCGCTTCTTCTTCGTTGCAGAAGAAGAGGTCGACGGGGCCTGTGATCAAACTCCAAATCTCATCACGCAGCATGTTGATCAGAAAAGGATCCGATGCGCTGAACGCGACTTTTACGCCTTGTCGCTTGGCTGCTTCAATCGCTTTGTAAGCCGCTTGCTTGGTCGTTGCACCCATCAGCAAGTAGCCTTCGATGTACACATACTTGGCACGCCCAATCATCGTTTCATCGATATCGGACTCGCCGAGCGTCGTTGACACGGCAAGGTTGGTCAACATCGTTCGCTGTGCATCAGGCGTGATTAAAACGGCACACGTTCCGGTTTGCCCCTGAGTCGCTTGACTGACGCGGAAGTCCACACCCAGCGTCTTCATATCTTCAAGGAAGAAATCGCCGATCGGATCGTTGGCCGTTTTGCCAACAAACGCAGTCGTACCACCAAGTTCGGCAACGCCGACAATCGTATTGGCCGCAGACCCACCAGCGCAGCGATGCAGCGATTGGCCTTGCAAACGACTCAAGACGGCCGCCTGTTGATCATCGTCGACCAGCGTCATGATCCCCTTGTCGAGCACTAAGGACTCCAAGAATGCATCATCGACGCGAGCTTGAATATCAACCAATGCATTGCCAACACCAAACACGTCATAAGCCATCGGAATTGCCAATTTAAAAATACTATGAAGGATGTGAGCAGCTTCGCGTTAGCGTGCGAGCCATGGATGAACGAACCCCAGTCCGCACGCTGACGCGACCGCGGGCCGCAACTGCTCTGGAACTTTAAGTCGAGATTGAAGCACAAACTCCGCCGCGACTACAGGACACGTGTGACTTTCTTGCATCAGAATCGCTGGTCGCTCGAATCACCGGTTTTGACCGCCATCAGCCGGCCTCGAGTCCCAGGCCGTAGCTTCTGTGCGGGATTCTGCACCGTTGCCAGGATCCGCACTTGCCCGGTCACAGGTTGAATCTCTGACGAAACAAACTCGATTTGACCTTCACACATCTGATCATAGTCAAAGTGAAACTCGACCCGATCACCGGCGGTCGTTTTGCTTGCTAGTTCTGCGTCGACCAAGCATTCGATTTTAAGCGAATCGAGATCAATCAGCCGCACGACCGGCTCGCCCGCGTCGACGCGTTGGCCGACTTGGACGAACAGTTCGGCGACTTGAGCTTGATGAGGCGCGATGACAACATGCTTTCGCAAGCGGACCGCTGCCGCATCCACCGCAGCTTGTTTTTCCCCGGCCATCGCTTGCGCCACGTGTTGTTCGTGCTCCGCCTGCTCGATGCCTAGACGCGACTGATCAACCTCCAGGCGAAGTTTATCGAGTTCCGTTTCGCTGACGGTGCCAGCGTACTTTCGATTCGCTGCGACGCTCTGCTCATACTCGCGAACCCGCACATCGAGCGAACGTTTTGCGAAGCGGGCATCGACATCGTTGCTTGCTTGCAGTTCCGCACCTTCAAAAGCACGTTGAGTCGCGACCAATTCAGCTCGCGCCAACTCGTCGTCCAAGCGGACCAGGCTGTCGCCAAGGCCAATCGACTGGCCTTCTTTAACGTCAACACGCCCGATCTCACCAGGCACGCTGGCCGCAATCGTCACGTTGATGATCAGCGAGGCTTGAGCTTGAGCGCTGATCAACCGGCCGCGCTCCGCGATCGGTTCAACCGTACGGCTGTTCGGATCGGACGCTTGGGTTGCCGGTGTGGTATCGCTCTGGGTTGTTTCGCTCTGGGTTGTTTCGTTCTGGGCAGTGTCGTTCTGGGCAGTGTCGTTCTGGGCAAGCGCAAAGCCTGCACTGAAGTAAACCAGTGTCGCAATCACACTGCTGCCAAGATGCGACGCGATTTGCCTTCGCCAGAAGCGGAGGGGGCGATTGGGACAGAAACTGAATCTGAGCATCGCGTAGCCTGTGGCGGTGAAACCGGATAGAAATGGTCTTTGAAATGATCTTGGTCCATAGCATACTTTGGAGCGACGGCGTTCGCGGTGGCTTCGCTGGTGGATCGTGCATTTGGCGACCCTAGCGGGCGGTAAGTCCACCTATGACGATTCCAGCGACACTGACATGCACGCAACAAAGATGAACCCAACCACCTTGGTCGTCGCTACCACCACCTTGGCGGAACAATCGCTGGCAACCGGAATGGCACGGTTGGTGATTGGAAACCATCCTTATCAGCAACCGCAATGGATCGTGCTGGAAGTGGCCGACACGAAAAACAGCTACGAAAACTGGGTTCGCGAGTCAGTCATTCAGGTGGAGGCAAAAGACGCTTGACGAATTTTCATGTGCAGTTGGTGGGAGCCGAAGGCGCCGCGCTGGGCACCAATTTCGACACGGTCGCCGAGCAACTGGGCGCGATCCCACGTTTGCATCTTGAACTGGACGGTTCGTTCGTCTGGGTCGGCGAAGGCTGGCAAATCGACGGCATGCTTTATGACCGGGACAATCGGTTGCGATACGTTGATTTGAAGGGAAACTGCCCGCTTTCGGTCTGGCAGCAACTTGCTAGCTTCTGTGCCGAAACCCGTTCTTCAGCGTTTGTCGTGCATTTACCGGACGGTGGTTTGTACGATTTGCAATCGTTTGAACGTTTTACTTGGCCATGATTGACACGGGACCGTTGCTTTTCTTATTGGCCGAAATGTTTTTCACGGCAAATTCACCGTAGCAAGCGAACTTTCTTCGAATCAGTCGCGTCAAATGGCACCATTGGCACAACCATTGCATTACCACCACATTCAGTGTTGATCGCAATGCCAGACCGACAGGTCGAATGCAAAGCGCAGGACCAATTAAAGTCGCTTTTGTTGGCGATTTGGTCCAAACAAGTTGGGGTAATTCAGGAGGAAATCCAAAATGTTAACCGTTACAGATTACGAAAAAGAAGCGTCGACCTGGGATAATTCGGCTCAAAATGAGACTCCCATGACGGACCAAGAAGTGTCGCAGCGCGTACTGCATATTCGCAGCGGCTGGTCAGTCCAAGAACGCATCGACCGACGCCAAGAAGCGGAACGTCGTTTTGCCGAGCTGATCGAAGCCCTCGCGGAAGCCAGTGTGGCTGCGTAATTTACTGTTGATAGGTACCGTTTTCAGAGCCCGTCGAGACCGCGCAATCGAATTTGCGTCTCCGTTAAATGCTTTGAAGACAAATTTAGTGTTCAGCCGAATTCAAGGATTGAATTCGTTCGATGACGATGCTGTTGACTCATTTATCTAAGCGAAGCAGCGATTCTTCAAGCTGGTTGTCGACGAACCGCCACTGCTTTTTCAACTGGCGGACCAATTCTTCGCAAGCGCCGATCTCTTGAACCTTGGCAAGCTTCTCCAGACGAATTAAGGTCTGTTTAATCGTTGCGATTCCAAAGTATCCAACGGTCCCATGAAGCTTGTGTGCCGCCCTGGCAACCGTTGACGCATCAGCATTCGCGATCGCGCCATGCATCCGCTCGAGCTCCTCGGACAGTTCCTTTCGGACAACAACGATCAGGTTGCGAAGCAGCTCCGGTCGCCCACGCGTCAGCCGATTCAAGCCATCCCAGTCGATCTCGATTTGACTCTCCGTTGCTGCGGGACTTGACTCAACGTTTCTCGGCTCAACCACGTTATCGGAATTGACATGCGATGATGATGTTTCGATTTGCATGAGTTGCCGGATCAAGTCAGGAAAACGGATCGGCTTCGTAACAAACCCAGTCATGCCAGCCTCCAGGCAATGCTTCTGATCGTCATCCGTGGCACCGGCTGTCATCGCGATGATCGGCAGTGGGGTTGCCAATGACAACGCTTCGGCTTGACGTATCGTTCTTGTTGCTTCCAAACCGTCCATGATTGGCATTTGAATATCCATCAGAACGCAGTCGAACGGCTGATTCGCGACAGCGTCCACGGCCGCTTTTCCGTTGTCGACAATCGTGACCATATGCCCTTGACCCGTTAGCAGCATCTCCGCGACGCGTTGGTTGACCAGATTGTCTTCGGCAAGCAAAATCCGCAGCGATCTCGACACCGCCGGTAGAACGTTTGTGTTGGGAAGATCGACCGCTTGGTTCGACGATTTCTTTAGCCGTACTCGAAAGCGAAACACCGAACCGTTTTTGCCATCGCTTTCGACATCAATGGTGCCATTCATTAGCTCGGTCAAGCTTTTGCAAATCGAGAGCCCCAGGCCGGTGCCACCAAAGCGACGCGTTGTTGAGCCATCTGCTTGTTCGAATGCATCAAAAATCGCTTCGGCTCGATCCCTCGATATTCCGATTCCGGTATCTGCGACGGCACTTTCAATTTCAACCTCGTCATCATCGCTTTCCGCTAACTTTGTCGTGATTGTGATTGAACCCGAGGGCGTGAACTTGATGGCATTGCCGACCAAGTTTGTGAATATCTGACGCATCCTTATCGCATCGCCGAGCAGGCAGTTTGGAATCAGCGGATCGACGACGGACCGAATTGTCAGCCCCTTTCGCTCCGCTAGGAATCGAAGCGGCCCGATCGTCTGGTCAAGGACCAATCGCAAGTCGAATGGATCTTGTTCGAGCTGCATTCGATTGGCTTCGATCTTGGAGAAGTCCAGCAGATCGTTAATCACGATGAGCAGGTTCTCGGCTGACTCACGGATCATCTCGACATGTTCGGTTTGTGTCGCCGAAAGTGGAGTATGTTGAAGCAGCTCCGCAATCCCAAGGACACCGTTCATCGGCGTCCGGATCTCATGACTGACGGTGGCAAGGAATCGGCTTTTCGCTGCATTTGCTGATTCGGCGATTTCTTTTTGAGTTTCAATTTCGCGATAAGCGAGTGTCATCAGCCTGGCTTGAGCCTGCAACAAATCGTGAGAACAAATCAAACGCAGGTTGTTGTGTTCGTCCTTCACCACAATCGCATCAAACGCGAATGCCATTGTTCTGTCGATTGCTAACCGAGCCGCATGTTTGATGGTTGTGTCGACCGAGAACACCAGTGGAGTTGTACCATGGCCCTGAGTAAGCTCGCCGATCTTACGGCGTTGATTGAGCGCGAAACCGAATCGGCCTGCGATCTGTTCGACGAGTCTCTGCCGAGAAATGAATGAAAACGGCAACCCTCGACGAGTCACCAGCACTCCTGGAACTCCGTTGTCGTGTTCCAGGCGTTCCGCGACCACTTCCACGATCTCGTCTTCGTCGACGCAGAGTTCGGTCGTGGGGAGCGTCGCCAACGTCAAATTCAAATGCGTTGATACATTTAGCGATCGATCCATGGAGCTCTCCAAAAAACTTGCCGAGAGCAGAACTGCAAGCGATTTGTTCGACGGCCCTCACCGCTCAAGATTATGACTTCAGGACGCTAGGTGAAAACGAAATACTGTGAATCCTCCATGAAGATGACTTAATGGCACAAACGACCGATTTTTATACGACACGTTGTCCGAAAGGACGCCGGTAACTTTCTTTGCTGACCAGGGAGTCGTTAATGGCCTGTTGAATATTTGGGAAAAAATAGAGTTACTCGTTTCGTCGCTAATGCCCAAACGGTTGATCCGTTGGACCTGAAGTTTTAATTCTGACGGACCACTAGTGTGGTGTGGAGCGATTGTCGTCAATCGCTTTGTCTCGGGTACGATTAGCGATCGCGGACAATTGCTTTACTTTGGTTCAAAACAATGCACACTGTTAAACTGGCCGATGGGGGCCGACTTCTCTACGACGAATCCTTTCTTACGCCTGAAGTATCCGATCGCTACTTTACCGAACTGCGAGACTCTACCAACTGGGAACAGAAGCCCGCGCTCTTCGGCTATTCGCAGCCTCGCCTAACCGCCTCCTACGGCGATGACGGTGTTACCTATCGATATTCCAAAACAGTGAACGTCGCTGTCCCTTGGACTGCAACGATGCTGGAGGTCAAACACAGGATTGAAGCCGTTCACGGCGAGTACAATTATTGTTTGCTGAATCGCTATCGTTCTGGATCAGACAGCATGGGATTGCATGCCGACGACGAGCCGGAAATGGGCACCGTGATTGGTTCTCTATCGTTCGGAGCGACAAGACTGTTTCGGATTCGGCATAACGCCACCAAAGAGACGCAGACGTTTTCAGTCGGCAACGGAACGCTGATCATTATGTCGGGAACCATGCAGCAGTTCTGGAAGCACGAGATCCCTAAAACCAAGCAGGACGTCGGCGAACGAATCAACTTGACATTCCGAAAGATCAACAGCCGAACGTTTGGCCCAGTTCCGCCTTGTTCTTGCGAAACCACGCGGCAACGAGATTGAGTGTGTGCGAATAGCGTCCTGTGCCATGATCGAACGAGTTTTGAAGCTGCGAACTCCAGGTCTGTAAGCGATCCCGCGCCGTCGCGTGCGTCACCTGACACTTGGGAGCAACCATGCAGTCCGTCACTTCGCCGGCACGGATCAGATACCACGTGTCGCTGCCATCAAATCCACGCACGGGATAGACAAAACTGTAAGCGCGACGAACTTCCGCAAGATAGACAAGCTTGCGGTACAGGTAGTCTAACGCATTCAAATCCTGTAATCTCCGATCGGCAAGTTCATACTGCTGATTCGCCGACGCGGCTTCCATTGCATCACGTGTCGCGGAAATCGGCTCATCGTTGAACGCATCCAGGAAGCTTTGTGCTCCGTTGACTTGTTCGTCGTAAGCAGCCCTTGAGCATCCGCCCGCGCAAGGCCCTAGGCAGGTTCCAGTTTCGTAACGCAAACATCCAGGCCGATGGTCAAGCTGGAACAGCGACAATTGGTCAGCAAAATGAAATGGTGTTTTTTGGCTGCAATCGCGCAGCTTGAAAAACTGATTCAGCGAATCGACCGCCCGCTTCATTCGCGTCGCACCAAAGAACGGGCCTTCACAAGAAATGAGGTCTTGGGGAGGCGTCGCCGCCGTGAAGAAGTAAGCTGCAGGTGGTCGTCCGAGACAAAGATAGACCGGACGCTGACGGTGTGGCATCTCTTGAACGTTCCAACGCGGTCGGAAGCGGCGGATCAATTGCTGTTCACGCAGCAACGCCGCAAACTCGCTGGGCTGAGTTTCCCACTGCACCGCGCGGGCGATTTCGATGATGTGCCCGGATTTTTCTTTCTTGTTCGCCAAAGTGAAATAGCTCATCACACGGTGACGCAGCGATTTACTTTTGCCGACGTAGATTAAGTCGCCGGCACGATCAAGCATCCCATAAACGCCGGGCACTGGAGGACAAGCTTCGGCAACCTGACGCTGCAGTTCAGCACGGGTGCGATGCCCAACTCGATGGAGCGATCGGGGAGGATGGGGGCAAAGTGGATTGCTGCCGAAGCCGTCATTGGGCGTCGTGACAAATCCGCTTGGCGACTCCTTTAATAATGATGCTTCCATGCTCGAACCGTCCTTGATGGCGTCAATGCGTAGATGGCTCGCGAAAATAGCGTCTGGAAACTCCCAGGCCAACACCCAACGCCTCGATTATGCTCTTTTCTTCCGCTCAATCCAACCTCAAAAATTGTTCGAGTGTCGAACGATTGTCCCAATCGTTCTTCTGAGCAATTGGGACAATTGCTCTACACTCCACTCCGGTTGCGATGCTAGCCAAGTTACATAACGATACGCAGATGAATTTCGAAGCACTACTTGACCAGCATTTCGGCCATTCCGCATTTCGGGGCTGCCAACGTGCGGCGGTCGACTGTGTCCTGAACGGTGGGCACGCCATGGTCATTGCCCCGACCGGAAGCGGCAAGTCACTCTGTTATCAACTCCCCGCGATTGCCTTTGAGGAATCGGGCGATCTGGTACTCGTGCTTTCGCCGCTGATCGCTTTGATGCATGACCAAGTGGCTGCGTTACGTCGTCGCAACATCGACGCGACCTATATTAATTCGTCATTGTCTGGCGAAGAGCGAGCCAAACGGTACCGCGAAGTTGCCCGCAATCGCTACCGCTTAATCTACGTCACGCCGGAACGATTCCGTAAAACTGAGTTTCTGGAAGTGATCGCTAATCGGCGAGTCCGATTGTTGGCCGTCGACGAAGCTCACTGCGTCAGCCAGTGGGGACACGACTTTCGGCCTGACTATTCCCGTATCGCAGAAATTCGCGAGCTGCTTTGCAACCCAACCACCATTGCGCTAACCGCCACCGCGACCCGCGATTGTCAGCAAGATATCGCTCTGCAGCTTGGCATTCCGATGCAAGACATCACGCTCTTTCACGAAGGCATTGAACGGCCCAATCTACGGTTGAACGTTGAAGAAGTTTGGGGCGACTCCGACAAGCTCGATCGAATCGAAGCTGCGGTTCGTGACCCGCTGTATGCAGCCGGCAGTCACATTGTCTATTTCTCGCTCATCAAGACGCTGGAGCGATTCAGCGAGCAGTTGCGAGCGCGGTCTATCAATCACGTTTGTTATCACGGCGATTTGCCCAGACACGCGCGGCGAAAGATTCAAGACGAATTTATGAATAGCGACGTTGACCTCGTGTTAGCAACCAATGCGTTCGGCATGGGGATTGACAAGGAAGACATACGGCTTGTGATTCACGCCGAAACGCCGGGGTCGATTGAGTCGTACTATCAAGAAGTTGGCCGCGCCGGTCGCGACGGTAAGCCGAGTCTCTGTCTATGGCTTTACGATCAAGCTGATTTGATGATTCAGATGCAGTTCATCGATTGGCGAAATCCCGATGCCGACTACTACGGCCGGTTGCTGCACTTCTTGATCGAGCGAGGCGAAGAGTGCCGCGCGTTTGGTTTGGATTGGTTGAACGAAAAACTCCAGCGACTCAGTCGCCACGACCATCGGCTACAAACCGCCATCGCGATGCTCGATCGATTTGGCATCATCGCTGGCCCGCAAGCTCCTGACTGTTTTGACGTGATTGCCAACGTTGATGAACGGTTCGAGAGCGACGAATTGCTAGGTGAAAAGAAGCTACGTGATCAACAACGTTTGCATTCACTTGTGCAGCTTGCCCGACATGTCGGCGAACGCAAACAATTTTTGCACGACTATTTCATGACGTAGCCGCGCCCACGTAGGATAGGCATAACGGCAACTCGCGGTGCACTTGTTGTTCTCGCATTCCTTAGGGCAGTCGATAAACGCCATAGGTTGCGTTTGACTCATACGGCGATAGCGGATAGACCTGGACCAGCGGCAGCGATTGGCCGCTAAATCTTCGGTCGACAATCATGAATCTTGCGCCGTACTGTTTGCGAAAACGAATCAGGTCTGGATACCGCACGGTCACTCGAACGGTTCCTAGCCGCAACGGAAAGACATCGTAGAATCGATGCGACCACTCCACTAGACTTTCAGCGTCTTGAGGCACATCTTTCCAGTTCACGACTTCCGCACGATTGGCGTACCATTTGAATGTGTGCTGGTTGCGTGGCGTCAGCAACACTTCATCTTTGGGCAGCGTTCGATCAAGCCACTCGCAAACCGCAATCCAGTCTGAGACGACACGTTGGCGATTGTCGATTCGAGTGTTCATTCCGACCGCAGAGACGACTCGCCCAGAATCAGTGACGACCGTCATGCGAGTCGTTTCCACAGCTTGCGATCCAACGATCCAAAACGCAACGATGGCAACAACCGCTCGACCGACATTCAAAAGATGCGATCCACTGACATAAATTGGCAATCGAACCCATGCTAACGCGAGCGCCAGTGGCACGACCGCGTCGGTCATGCGGAACCAATAGTATCGCAATAACTTAGCCGCTAGGTCCGGTTCGTATCGTGGCAGCAGGCCGATCGCCAGTCCTAGAGTCGCGATCACAACCGCGCCGATTGTGAAAGTGCGAATGGCGACAAATCGCTGATCGCGTCGCAGCATCCAACACGCGAAGCCGGTTAGTAGAACCAAGACACCATGGCGTAAATACCATTCCCGATTTAATGCGGACGGCAACAGATGATGAGTCAGTCGTTCATACGAATAGATCCGTGCCGCCTCAGTTACCGTTTCACTTGCGACACCCTGCGTCAAGGCGATCGCTGGGTAAACGCCGAGCGCTGCGATCAGCCCACCGATGAAGAGCGGTATCCACTGCGACCGCAATCGCTTTGCACCGGTGCCTGAATCAGTCCTTTCATCGCAGGCATAAACCAACATCGCAGCGACCACCGACCAGCCGCCGACCAGCACGTGAAACGCACTTGCGACACCCAACCATGGCCCAACCCATCGCCATTTCCCAACGATCATCATCCGCAAGGCCAGCAGCATGAATCCGTAAGCAGGAACTTTCCCTTCGATTCCGCCAATCACCCATTCGCCAGCAAGATTGCAACCATCGACGCCGGCGATCCAAATCAAAGCAACGGCCAGGACGGCAAGTGGCTTGTCGGTGATTGCAACCGTCACCGATCGTAATCCAATCGCGATGATGGTCCAGCCAATAAATCTTCCAATCCAAGCCGTTGTT
>Ga0105049_10009533_pt1 | contig 11175 bp, 9 predicted proteins | sample MAT06_FD_78087 | JGI IMG/M metagenome (GOLD analysis project Ga0105049, IMG submission 78087) | Freshwater microbial communities from Lake Fryxell liftoff mats and glacier meltwater in Antarctica - MAT-06 | ecosystem: Environmental > Aquatic > Freshwater > Ice > Liftoff microbial mat | place... | reverse complement strand
TCATTGCTGTCCTTATCTTTGTACAAAAATGTGCTAATGCGGTAAGCATCCACACATTTGGCCAATTCATTGAGTAAGGTAAAATCCACAAAAGATTGAACATCAATATATTTGGGATACCCAATGACGGGGTTGGCAAAATCGCTGGAGTCCATGATGGTTTCAAACTCCGTAATCCACTGTTGGATGTAGGCTTTTTGTGCGGATTGAATGTCGGCAATTTTGGGGTATTCAATTTGCCATAAAGTAGTTTGCCAACCTCCAGGAATAGGCGGGAAAGGCGACACCCAAGCTTCATTTTGTCCACCTGTAGTTTTGTCAAGCTTCAGGATAAAACCACCTGTGAGTGAATCGCCCGCAAGTTCGTCGGCCTTGAGTTTTGCAATATCTACACGGTCTTTGCCGCGTTTTATTTTTTCGGTTACGAGGTAAATACCCTGGTATTCACCATTCAAAACCAGCTCGACGAAACGACTACGAGCGGCCCAGGGCATCACATCCCGGGCAAGCCCAAACATGAGTGCTTCCCGAATTAGGGTTTTGTCATTGAACGGCGCGAGAAAGGCCCAATCTGATTCAGGGGGCATACCAAGCAGTGGAAAATCCAGATCTTCTCCGTCAGCGTCGCGGATTTCGACGGCGTATGGTTTTTTATCCGAGAGCAAGTCGGAGGTGCTTCCACGGCGTTCGATACCGATAGTTCCATCAAAATGGTTGGGCGGATCTGTCAGGTGATTGATTTGGCCGGGGCCATTGTCGATCACCTGCATGGTAGCATCCAGTTTGGGTTCGTCAGGAATTTCTTGTCCATTCGTTTTTAAAATTACGATGGGCAAATTTGACGCCTCAAAATTGACTTGGGCAAATGCGCCGAAGGCAAAAAAGAACAGGAGTAAAGGGAGTAGCTTTTTCATGCTGGCAAAGATGGGAAAAAGGCCCAAACTTATTGTGGAACATTTTGAAAAAGCTAGCGCAGCAGTTATTTGTAGTTTTGCTCCTTCAATGTTCCAATCTATGCACAAATCCTTTTGGCTTGGGTCCTTCTTTGCATTCGCCAATTTCCTATCGGCCCAAACCACCTATCTATATTGCGGTAGGATTCTCCCCATCAGTGGCGAAGAAATCCTGAACTCAACCATCGTAGTAGAAGGCAACAAAATAGCCCGTATTGTACCAGGTTTTTCGCGGGTTCCTACTGGCACAGAAGTAATTGATTTAAAAAACAAAACAGTGCTGCCCGGGCTGATTGATTGCCACGTACACATCGAATGGGAACTAAATCGTAAATCCTACAACGAACGATATACGCTAAACCCTGCCGACATTGCTTTTCGCGCCGCGGTGTACGCTCAACGAACACTCGATATCGGCTTTACTACCGTGCGAGACCTTGGTGGCACCGGCGTGAACATTGCCCTGCGAAACGCGATCAATTCGGGCTGGGCGAGCGGGCCTCGTATCCTTACAGCGGGCCGTGCAATTAGCATTACTGGCGGACATGCCGACGCAAGCACCGGGGCAAAATGGGATCTTTTCGATCCTCCAGGCCCCGAAATGGGTATGGCTGATGGCCCGGACGAGTGCCGTGCCGCCGTGCGAGAACAGGTCAAACTTGGCGCCGATTGTATAAAAGTCTGCGCCACTGGCGGCGTGACTTCACTCGCCCGCGATGGAACCCTGCCTCATTATTCGGAAGAAGAACTTTCTACTATCGTGAAAACAGCCCGAGATATCGGCCTGGAGGTGGCCGCGCACGCACATGGCGACGAAGGCATACGCCGCGCCGTGGAGGCTGGCGTTGTGAGTATTGAACACGGAACCTTCATGAGCGAATCCACCATGGATGCTATGATCAAACACGGTACCTATCTCATTCCAACCCTTACGGCTGCCCAGGCGGTGAGCGATAGCGCTAACTTTGCCAAAGGTTTTTTCCCGGAAGTTGTACGCAAAAAAGCCCTGGAAGTTTGTCCGCAAATCAAAGCTACCACGGCTGTAGCCTATAAAAGAGGTGTAAAAATTGCTTTGGGTACTGACTCTGGCGTTTCGCCACACGGCAAAAACAATCTGGAGTTTGGGCTGATGGCGGAAGTGGGTATGAAAAATGCAGATATACTCCGCGCGGCTACACTGGATGCGGCCACCTTGCTTCGGATGAATGACAGGATCGGCTCCCTTGAAGTGGGTAAGCTGGCCGATATCGTGGCCGTGGAAGGCAACCCGATGGAAGATATTCGGGCCATGGTGAAGATTGTTTTTGTAATGAAAGATGGGAAGGTTTATCGGCAATAGTATTACATCCAATATCTAAAAGTCCAATGTCAAATAATAAAACCATTCTAATCACTGGCGGTGCCGGTTTCATAGGTTCCCACCTGATTCGTCATTTTGTGCAAAAATATCCTGCGTACAAAATCGTCAACCTCGACGCGCTAACCTATGCGGGCAACCTCGAAAATTTGCGCGATGTGGAGCATTCGCCCAACTACGTTTTTGAAAAAGGCGACATCACAGATGTTGCTGACCTCAAAGCCATTTTTGAAAAGCACTGCCCCGATGGAGTAATTCACCTCGCTGCGGAAAGCCATGTAGATCGCTCCATTGCCAACCCAATGGCCTTTGTAGAAACCAATGTGATTGGAACGGTGAACCTGCTCAACACGGTCCGAAATCTGTGGGGTAGTGACATGGAGGGCAAGCGATTTTACCACGTAAGCACAGACGAGGTGTACGGCTCCTTGGGCGAGGAAGGTTTTTTTACCGAAGAAACCCGTTACGATCCGCGTTCGCCATATTCGGCTTCAAAAGCGGCTAGCGACCACTTCGTACGGGCCTATTTTCATACCTATGGACTGCCCGTGGTGCTTTCCAATTGCAGCAACAATTACGGCCCCAATCATTTTCCGGAAAAACTCATTCCGCTGGTTATCAAGAACATCAAGGATGAAAAACCGCTTCCGGTGTACGGCGATGGAAAATATACCCGGGACTGGCTTTGGGTGAAAGACCACGCCTCAGCCATTGACACCATCTTCCATGGCGGCCAAGTGGGAGAAACCTATAACATCGGCGGCAACAACGAATGGAAAAATATTGACCTTGTTGAAGTACTCTGCGACATCATGGACGAATACCTAGGCCGTGAGCCTGGGGCCTCGCGCCGTTTGATCACGTTTGTGAAAGACCGCCCCGGGCATGATCGCCGCTACGCCATCGATGCCTCCAAATTGAAAAATGAACTGAGCTGGCAGCCTTCGATCCGAGCTGAAGCAGGATTTCGTGAAACCGTAAAATGGTATCTGGAAAACGAAGAATGGCTCTTAAGGGTTACTTCTGGCGAATACAAACAGTATTACCAACAGCAGTATGGTGTCTGAAAAAAGTGTGGTACACCTTTGAACGTGTGCCACACTTTTTTTAGGTATTTACGCTGCCAAAAAGCACCGTACTTTTCGTCCGAAAATGGGTACCTCTTCTAAAAAACGACTATGTTTTGCAGCACTACTTTTGGTTGGCATGCTTGCCTTCCAATCCGTTGGCTGGCTTTTGGCATGGAAAGGGCTGCAATTGGGTGCGCAATTTGAGGCACAACGTGTGCTGTTTCAAGGGGAAAATACCTTAAATATCGGGGCTGGCGGGGATTCAAATCGCTTTCAGCAGTCTTTCCACAAAGATTTTATTGAAAAAATAAAGGTGGTCGGGAAAAAGGAATTTGTGCTTGATGGGAAACTTTTTGATTACCGAATTTTGGCAGAAACCGAGGACTCCATTAAGCTGTCGCTCTACCATGACCACCATGAACAGGCTTTATTATCTGCCCTGGGGCAGGCATTCAAATCTTCGCAGCAGACTAATGGCCCATCATCGGCACCCGTTGCGTTGTGGTTAGCCAAATGGCTCGGTTCGGCTTTTATGTTGCCTGAAAAGCTCGAGATTTCGATCAACGCCACTTCAGGATTTCAAAAGCAGACATTCATATCTCTCCTTTTCGCGGCGCAGTCTGCGCCAAGTATTTTCGCCCCTCCTCCGGAGTTAGTGGCGTAACAATGTCTCTTCTTTTCTGCTTGGCCTTCTGAGCAAAAATATTTCAAAATCTATATTTCTGGACTTCCTAGTCCAGGTATAACTCACCGCTCTGCGCATTCCTTTGCTGCGCGAGGCAAACGTTTTTGTATGAAAAAGACGATTCTTTTTTTCATCATACTAGTGCTTTACAGCCCCTCCGTGATCGCCCAAACTCCGTGGGCTGATAGCACACAAAAAGCCATAATCCTAAATGAAACAATTATCTCTGCCAACCGCGTGAGCCAAAGTCGCTCCTCAATAGCACAGGATGTTCGGGTATTGCGCCGTACAGAAATTGAGCGAATCAATGCGCAGTCCACCGCCGATTTGCTCCAAAATTCGGGCACCGTATTCGTTCAAAAAAGCCAACAAGGCGGTGGCAGTCCTGTACTTCGTGGCTTTGAGGCCAGCCGAATTTTGCTTGTGGTAGACGGCGTACGAATGAACAATGCCATCTATCGTGCTGGCCACCTGCAAAATGCAATCACCATGGATAATGCTGCACTGGAACGCATGGAGGTCATTTTTGGCCCTGCTTCAACGGTTTATGGTACAGATGCTTTGGGGGGGGCTATTTGCTTTTTCACCAAAAACCCAACGCTTGCTGAAAGTGGATTCATGACTACTGGAGCTGCTTTTGTGCGCTACGGTTCCGTGAACGAAGAAAAGACTGGCCACGTAGATTTTAGCCTCGGTGGGAAAAACATTGCTGCATTAACCTCCTTCACCTACAGCGATTTTGGCGATTTACGCATGGGCAAACAGCCTGGTTTTGAGGGCCCATTTGGCAAGCGCTTATTTTATGCCGAACGCTTTAATGGGAAAGACTCTCTCGTGCGAAATACCAACCCATATCTTCAAAAATTTACGGGCTTCAGCCAGTATGATTTTTTGGAAAAAATTGTCATTCAACAAAATAGAAATTTGCGTCATACGGTGAATCTGCAATACAGCAACTCCTCCAACATCCCGCGCTACGATCGCCTCACCGATCCAAAAGGGGCAGGCCTGAACTCTGCTGAATGGTATTATGGCCCACAAAAACGACTCATGGCAGCATATACCTTGGCACTTGATGCGGCAGGCTGGTTTAAAGATGGGCTAAATGCTACGGTCAGTTTTCAAGATATTGAGGAGAGCCGCCATAACCGCAATTTTGGGGGCGCCAACCGTATTGATCGAATCGAAACGGTGAAAGTATTTGGTTTGACAGTAGATGGAATGAAGACCTGGGGAAAAGACCAAGCTCTACATATCGGATTGGATGCACAGTACAATGACGTGGTCTCAGCAGCCAATCGTGTTAACGTAAACACTGGGGAGGTGACAGCACAAAGTACACGTTATCCAGACGGCGGCAGTCAGGTTACAAATGCTGCTTTGTATGCTACACACAGCTGGGGTTGTGGGGATTGGGTCGTTAACGAAGGCATTCGCGGTGGATTTTCAAGTCTGCGTTCAAAGTTTTTGAACCGCGATTTTTATCCTTTCCCTTTCGATAGGGTGGAACAAAGCAGCCCGGTAATATCAGGGAGCCTCGGTGCTGCATGGAACGGTTCTGAAAGCTGGCGTTTTGCAGTCAACGCCTCAACCGGTTTCCGAATGCCCAATGTGGATGATCTGACCAAAGTATTTGATTCGCAAAAAGGCAGCGTTGTGGTTCCTAATGTTGACATCAAACCTGAAAAGACCTATAACCTTGATCTCAATTTTACGTATAAGGTAAGCGAGCGCGTTCGCTGGGAAAATGTGCTATGGGGCACCCTTTTCCGCGATGCCATCGTAACCGATAATTTTCAGTTTAACGGGCAAGATTCCATCGAATATGATGGTGAATTGAGCCGGGTACTGGCGAGCCAAAACAAGCGAAATGCCCGACTCAGCGGAATCACGTCTACTTTGGAGGCCGATGCCACAGAACATTTTGCGCTGTTTGGTTCGGTAGCCATCACCAAGGGACAGATTCTGGAAAAAGAAGGGGCTAATAAAACTTCCCCACTTGATCATATCCCGCCTTTATACGGCCAAGTGGGCGGCCGTTGGCATACCGCTCAGGCTTCGTTGGAAGGAAACATGCTCTTCAACGGAAAAAAACGACTGGAAGACTACAATCTTGAAGGGGAAGACAATTTGCAATACGCGCCTGCAAATGGAACGGCTGCTTGGGCTACATTCAATTTGCGTGCTAGCTACCGTTTTAGCAAATTCCTAACGATACAAGCAGGTATTGACAATATGCTGGATATGCAATATCGCAATTTTGCTTCGGGCATCAATGCGCCTGGGCGGAATTTCTGGCTTACGCTGCGCACGGCTTGGTAGATTTTAACTCACTGGGCCAAATCCTGCTTATAAGACACCCCCATTTTGTTATACCCTATGCGGATAGGCAGGTTAATGGTTCCTTACCCTTCCACAATCTGGCCGTTGATAAGAATTTCCAAATGACGCGTTTTTGAGGTAGTTGGGTCAAATAGCTGATCTCCATCCAGAGAAGTGCCCTCACCGATTGTGATTTCCCACTCTTCATTGATAATGGCTACCGCACGGGTAACTACCCCATCTTTTATGGAGGTACCTGCAATCACATTGCGACCAATGAGTTCGCCTTTGTCATTGAAAGTAGCTAATACATATTCGTAGTTCAAAAGCTCAGCTTTCCACCATACCAGCCCGATGAATTGGTCAGTATTGTCAATGGAGAAGCAAGGCACATATTCAGTAAATTCATCGTCGGCGGTCACAGATTCCGTCGGATGGATGAACTGTGAAATCAATTCGTCGGAGAGCGGTTCGTTTTCTGTGCCGAAGGTATGGTGGGTGTCTTCGCCAAGTGTGACTGGCATAGGCACGGGTGGAAATTTGGCGAGAAAATCATGGAAATACAATTTCTTCATAGTCTTACTTCTTTCCTATAAATGTTTTAAAATCATCTAATTGTTTGCCTTTCAACACCCGGGGTATTTTGGCCTGACCATTAAGTTTGCCACGCTGGTTTAACCAATCGAGGAATACCTGGTTGGGGAGTAGTTGGGCATGTACAGCTCGAAGGGCATAGCGACGTTCTACCGCATAATCTTCGTTCAGACGGCATAGTTCTTCGTCAAGGGCATTCACCAGGGTTTCACTACTAAGCGATTGATTTTCAGCAGAAATATACCATTGATGCGCCCAAAAAGTACCCTCACGCAAGCTCGTGACCGCGAATTCCCCGATGCCTGCGTGAAGGCGTTCGTCTACTGCGCGCACGGCATCGCAAAGGTTGTCGATAGAAATATGTTCGCCACAGGCAGAAAGGAACTGTTTGGTACGCCCGGTGATTCGGATTTCAGCTTTCTCGGTATCCGTAAACTGCACCGTATCGCCCAAAAGATAGCGCCATGCGCCGGCAACCGTGCTAAGCAAGATGGCGTAGTGTTTGCCTGTTTCAACTTCTGAAAGATCGAGACTCCGAGGCTGATTACTTCGCAGCTCGCCATTGTCATCAAAATTTTCATCGTCAAATGGCACAAACTCAAAGTAAGTGCCACAGTCATTGAGCAATTTCATGGGGCGATGATCGGGACGCTCCTGATAGGCCAAAAACCCTTCTGAAGCACCATAACTATCTACATAAAGAATAGGGTTTCCGAACAATGGAGCGAGCGTAGGCTTGTAAGGCTCAATCGGCACACCGCCGTGGATAAATACATTGAAGGATGGCCATATTTCGTTGATATGCGCCAACTTGTGTTTTTCTATAATTCTCTCCAAAATCAATTGTAGCCACATGGGATTGCTGACCGAAAAGCCAATATCCCATTGGGGGGCTTCTTCGGCAATCCGTTCAATTCGTTCGCCCCATTCTGGCAAGTCGGTAATATGCCGACCAGGTCGGTAAGATCGCTCCAGGATGCGTGGCCGGTTCATCCCCATGATACCCGAAAGATCTCCCTCCCAGTGGTAGCCCACGCGTTTTTGCTGCGTGCATGAACCGACCATGAGCATTTGTTTGGTAAAGTGTTCAGGAGCAAGGGCATAGTATCTGGCCATGTCGTAAAAAAGTCGACGCGAACCACGTTTCATGCCCCGTAATAAATCTTCGGTGAGCGGAAGATATTTGGTAGAGGCCTGGCTTGTGCCGCTCGAGAGCGCGAAATACGGTATTATACCTGGCCAGCACACATCCGGCTCGTCGTCAAGATGTGCTCTTGACCACCAACGGTCATAAAGTGCTTGATAATCCATGACTGGAACTGCGCTTTTAAAAGCACGCTGTACATCTTCAGACCGCCAAACATCTTTAAAATCATATTCCATGCCAATGGCTGTGTGGCGCGCTTCCCAAAGAAGATCGCGCAATTGCTGCTCCTGAAGTTGAATGGGTGACTGCCGTGGCTGGACTACAAAAGCGCCGATTTTTGCACTTTGCTGGATGATGGCACCAATTATAAAGGACATAAGCGGAAGAATTGTTGAATTGGGGATTTGTGGATTCGGTGATTTGGTGATTTGTTGTGCCTACGCATTGCCAAATCCCCAAAGCCCCAATTCAATCATCAGTAAACCAATATGGCGGGCGAAGGTAAACAGGTATAGAGGTATTTGAAACAAAAAAAATCCCCCGATATGTTGCACAGGCAACACCTCGGGGGAGTCGAATATTTAGTTCTGTCAGTTAGTTCAGCTCATTCTGCTGGCGGAGGCGGATTTTTTCGCTCGTAAAAATAGGCTCCTAACAAGCCTGAGCCTCCAAAAATAGCAATAAGGCCAAAAAATATCCCGGTTTCACTATCCCCTTGTAACTGGAAGATATTGGTGATGATGATTGCAAGCAGCAGACCTAGGCCGGCACCGACGAAAAGCAGGCCGTTTTTGAGGGTCTGTGAAGGGTTGACTCTTTTCCGTTTACTATCTGATGGGTTCATGCCCTTTTCTATCATAGACATCTTTACCTTACTTTCAAGATAAACAATCGCCACAACCATCAGGAAAGCAGCAACGGGGACAACAAAAACAATAGAATCCATAATCGTAATAATTTTTTGTGAATGAAAAGTGGTTTCCGTTTCCAATGCTGACTATGACAGGCTTGCTGCAAAAGAGGTTACAGCTCGAAGGATATTTTTGAATTCCAACCGCGTTCCTAAACTAAAGTCTGACTCATTTTAATATGGCCAGATTCCAACACCCCCATCCCAAATAGTGCAAAATCATACTTTACCGGGTCAGCAGGATTGAAAGCGCGGAGGTTTTCGGTTAGCTCAAGCACGGTTTGCCAATCGGTTTGTTTGCGCTGTAAAAGCCCGAGTCGGCGCGCGACCCGCTCTACGTGTACATCGAGTGGTATGAGTAATTGGGCGGGACTTATTTTTTGCCACATGCCGAAGTCGACCCCGGCGTCGTCATTTCTTACCATCCAGCGGAGAAACATATTAAGCCGTTTGCAAGTGCTGCCTCGTGCGGGTGTAGCCACGTGCTTTCTAGTACGTTCGGGTGCGCAGGGATCGTCGAAAAAATCATGGTGGAAGCCTCGGAGCGCATTTTCTACGGTTTGGTCATTGGGGCGAAGGTGGCGGGCAAAAGCCGTTTCAAGGGAGCTGTTTTTTCGATAAAAATTTTGAAAAAACTCCAAAAAACAAAGCGTATCTGTGGCTTGAAACGTGCGGTGTTTGAATGATTCAAACTTGGCTCGATCCAGTTCCACATGGTTTAGCATGAAATCATGGGGCGAATTATCCATCAATTCAGCCAAGCTATTGGCACTTTGAATGATCGTTTTGCGCTGTCCCCAAGCCAATGTAGCGGTCCAAAAAGCCATGATTTCACGGTCTTGTGGCTTTGAAAAACGATGCGGAATGGAGATTGGGTCTGTAGCGATAAAATCAGGCCTATTGTACCGCAATGCAGCTGCATCGAGTAAATCTTTTAGCGCAGCGGATGTAGCATTCAAGTGTTTGGGCATAATGAAAAGGGCGGCAGATTATAAGTTATCTTCAATATGGAGCAAGATACGCTGCCGACGGCGATCTACTTTTTGGCCAATTTCGCGAAAAAACCAGTCGCGGTTTTTATCCGCGGCATGGGTAAGCGCAGTAGATTTAGCGGTGATGATCTCAAACCAGTTTTGGGTATAATCGCAAAGCCGGGCATCTGAGCTTTTCAAAAAATTGGGGGTACAGTAGGCCGTATAGGCCAGCCGCCCCACATCAGACGTGATGAGCGCGGTAATGTTGGCATACACCATTTCATTGTAGAACAGTTGAAATTTTCCGCGCCCAAGTGTTGCATTCTCTCCGATATTGAATTTGCAGCCTGCAGAAGTCACTGCTTTCATGTGGGTAATCCAATCTTGCAAACGATCTGTAAGTATAAGCGCCTCTTTGGGGTCGCGAAAGCCGCCAGCATACAAATGATACTCGATTTGCGCCAAGGTGTTGTCTACAATCTGGGCCGTCCAGAGTTCAGTACTCGGCAGCGACAAGTATTGCTGGAGTATGGTCTGGCTTTCCCGAATAACAGGTTGCGTAATCAGATCGAAAGAGAATTGACGGTCTCGAAGCCATTCCAGATTCCAAGTGGTGCGGGCCCAGCCATAAAGTTTGAATGCTATGAGTTCAGGGAACAGGCTAAATGTAAACACTGGCATCTCTGCGGAGGCATAATATAAGTGTGCGTTTGGCATTCGGTGAATTTGCTCAAAATCAGCATTCAACGAAGCCAGATAATCTGAAAAACTAGTGATTTTACGGGAAAAGGCATTGTAATCGAACACTACATTGTCGCTTTGCCCAATAATCAGCGCGTCTAGCGAAATGCGATAATGTTTTGACAGCAAGCCCAATTCTTGTGGTGTCAGGAAGGTATCTCCACGCAGACGGCGGTAAACGGGGTCTTTAGCAAGATTTAACAGGCCGCAGAGTTCATCCACGGCATCTGCCCTGCGGGCAAATCGATGGAGGATTTGCTCAAAAAAATGATCTTGTATGGTAGGCTGAAGCATTGAATGGCTGAAAAAGAGGTCAGGGATAAGTCTAGGTTTATTCGTTCATTTGATGGGAAAAGTAGGCAGTTTTTTAAAATGGCTCAGCAAAATAAAAATTCCATGGTTTTGCCCGATCTTTGCCCCCC
>Ga0105049_10009531_pt1 | contig 11175 bp, 8 predicted proteins | sample MAT06_FD_78087 | JGI IMG/M metagenome (GOLD analysis project Ga0105049, IMG submission 78087) | Freshwater microbial communities from Lake Fryxell liftoff mats and glacier meltwater in Antarctica - MAT-06 | ecosystem: Environmental > Aquatic > Freshwater > Ice > Liftoff microbial mat | place... | reverse complement strand
TCCATAATGGCGAATCTTGCCTGCCGCCATCAGATCATCAAGGATGCCAAAGACTTCGGGGTGATAGTAGGTGTCCCAGGGCGGGCAGTGAAGCTGCACCAGATCGAGCGTCTCCACATCCAGATTGGTCAGGCTGCGCTCAATCCACGCCGTGAGATTCTCGCGGCTGTAGCCCTCGACAGCCTGCTTGGGCAGACGCCGCCCGGCTTTGGTCGCTACATAGATTGTCTCGCCTGCCCGCTCTTTGAGCACCTGCGAGATGAGGCGTTCGCTGCGACCATCGCCGTAGACATCCGCCGTATCGATAAAGTTGATGCCCGTATCCAGGGCGGCATGCAGCGCTGCTTTCGACTCACTGTCATCAACATCGCCCCACGAGCCGCCAATCGCCCACGCCCCAAAGCTAATCTCTGAGACAGACATGCCTGTGCGTCCTAAGTCGCGGTATTTCATATCAAAATCCTTTTTGATCGTATCAAAGCAGAAACAGTCTAACGCTGAGGACATGAGGTGACAACCCGCTCTAGAACGCAATGCTAAAATGCTTACGTCTGGAACGATGGGACAAATAAGGTCAAAAGATGCCAAGGTCGCCCGAAGAATTCAATGAAGTGCTCTACAGCCTTGCAGGGAAAAGCCGCCTTTTTCCCGACGATCTAGAGTTTTTAGCACAGTGCCTTCATAGCAAGTGGCATCCTGTACAGGTCGTTGCAGCAAAGGTTCTCGCGAAATTCCATCCACCTGAAGCTGTGCTGCTCCTCAAAGAGTGGTTGATACGCCATAGCAACAACATAGCTTGACCGATATTGCTCAAACAGCCCTACTCTCCTGCATCACAGCTGATGATCTACCCTGGATTTTTGACCTGTATCAAAAGGCGAATCTTAAACACAGACTTTTACTGATGGGAGCACTTCTACAATTTCCCAATAACGCCATCACTCAACAGCTCATTCAGGACTGCCAGAAACAGCGGAACATTTACTCACTCACCTTACGCAGTTTGCGATTTTACCCCTCCCTAAATCCCTCCCCACGTTGTGGAGAGGGACTTCAAGTGTTTTGCTCACCCTCTGTGAACAGTGTGGAGGGGCCGGGAGGAAGGGTTTGACGGTCATTCCAGCGTTCTCGGCATCATTTTATGGGAGGTGCGTAAGGTGAGTTACTCATTGAATGTTCTTGCAGTAACCCTGACAACAGATCGGGATGCTGTCTTGCAAAAACTGTTGAAAAATCCGGATCTCACTCATAAAGATAAAGCAGATCTGCAAGAGAGGTTTCATCACGGACCAATTAAGAGGGATCAAATTGTCATTTTTCAGAGATTTAGAAACCCTGTGTAGGATTGACTCTACTGCCCCCCCATGCGAAGCACCTTGCCCACCGTGCGCACGAGAATATTGAGGTCCAGTAGAAGCGAGCGATGGCGGATGTAGTAGAGGTCATATTGCAGCTTGATGCGTGAATCTTCGTCATCTGCGCCGTACTTATAGCGCACCTGGGCCCATCCGGTCAGGCCGGGGCGCACAATATGGCGTGTGCGATAAAAGGGGATTTTCTCTTGCAGGCGCTTCACATGATGCATGCGCTCAGGACGCGGCCCCACCAGACTCATATCGCCGCGCAGCACATTGATGAGTTGGGGCAGTTCATCCAGGCGTGTTTTGCGCATAAAGCGCCCCAGGCGTGTCACACGCGGATCATTCGCTCCCGCAAAGACAGGCCCGCTGAGCTTCTCCGCATCATTGACCATCGTGCGAAATTTGATAATGCTAAAGAGACGGCCATTCAGCCCGACGCGCTCTTGAGAATAGAAAATCGGCCCTGGCGAATCGAAATAGATCGCCAGTGCCAGAATCGGCAGCAGCAGCAAAAACACAATCATGCCGATCAGCGCGAGGCTCTTATCGATGAGCCACTTGATCATCACATAGGGCTTGAGCGTTGAGCCCTCTGCAATCGGCAGCACCACAAGCCAATGGTTGCCCACATAATCGACAGGCACGCGGCCCGTCACACGCTCATACAAAATCGGCACCGGTGTAATGACCACGCCGCGTTCATAGGCATCCATCACGGCTTGAAACAGATCGCCGGACATTTCACGCGTGGAGGTGAGCGCCAATTCTGTCACGCCCTCGCGGGTGATCCATTCCAGCAGGCGCGACGAATCGCCCACAACAGACACACCACCCAGTATCGCAGGGGCCTCTGGTTGATCGCTGATAATGCCTGTGACGCGATAAATATCGGGCGCTTCGCTGCGCAGCGTCTCGATCAGCAGTTCAGCGGCGCGATCCGCCCCCACGATGAGCAGACCGCGCGGAGAACTTGCCCAGCCGAGCAGCGCGGGATTGAGCAGACGCCACAGCCCCACCAGCAAAAATGATGCCACGCCATAGTAGAAAATAAACAGACGCGGCAGGGCCTCCCGTTCAGCGAGGAAAAAGATCATCAGATAGAGGGCCATCATTTGCAGCGTAATGCGAAAGAGCCGCCCCATCGCTTCGGTGCGACGTGTTGTCACCCGCCCATCATAAAAATCATTGGCGCTGGCGAGGAGCAGCCACAAGCCGGGCATGACGAAAAACCACGCCACCCGCCAGACGATAAACTCCGCATTGAAGGGTTCACGCGCGACAGCCGCCCACACGCGCAGAGAAAACAGCACTGCAATCAGGCACACGGCCGCATCGCCAATCATGAGCAAACGCCGCCGCTCCAGAATTTGCAGCTGCCAGCGCCGTGAGTGCACAGGGGCATAGAGCATCTGAGAGGATGACTTGGATGATTCAGGCATAGAACACCCTTTTACGGCCCAATGCGGAAGGCCACAGGATTGGCATAAATATCAACCGAACCAAAGGAAGCCGCCATGAACATTCCCTGTATGCATGCTCCCTGCCCTAACGCTCGTTCACGCGGGCCATAGAGCACAAACGTCACGACAAAATCATCATTGTTGAGACCACGCTGACACATGGAGTCGGTTCGGTCTTCGGCCATATACCAGTTCCGCACCAGCGTAAAGCGTTCGACGGAATGATAGGTTTCATCTTCATGACCATAGGGTGTGCGTCCACCTGTCCAGAAGGGAACCCAGGCGCTGACGTCAGCGGGGGAGGCCATAATCACATCCTCCTGATGCACACTGGAGCGCAGCCAATTAAAGGCCGCCACATAGTCCCTCTCAAGAAGCGTGCCATGAAAGTCCGTGTGCGTGCTGAAAATTGACCCAATCGGCACAAGCAGCACCATGAGATGGCTGGCAGCCATGAGAGGCAGCAGAAACCCAAAAATCCAGGGACGATAGCGACGGGTGCTGTACGCTAACCAGGTGTCCTCAGCAGCACGCGTGGCAAAATAAGCAATGGGGATCATCAGGCCCGTGATGGCTTGTGGCCCAAGTCCAAGAGGTAGATAGAGGGCAATGAGCATCATCACAAGCCACAGCAGCATAAACTGATCGCCATCCTGCTCAAAACGCCGCAGCGCCCGATAGATGCCGGGGAGGGCAATGAGAAGCGGTACTCCCAGGGCAAAGAGCAACGCGAGAGGATGAGGGATCGGCTGACTGTTCTGCTCTATCCAACCCATCATGATCGGATTATTGCGCAAGATCGCCCAGTAATAGGCCGCCACAGGCAGCACGGGGATCAGAAGCCAGGTGAACCAGCGCCCCACACGATCATCATAACGCTTGTGCTGCCAGCAGATCGCGACCACTGTTAAGAAGAGCGCCATCATCAGCGGCACAAGCGCTTGCGGCACGAGAAAGACAATCGCCAGGCCCATCAAAATAATGACCAGACCGCCATTTTGCATGCCTGGACTTTCATGGTGTCCTGGCCTTAAGGCAGAGATCAAAATCGAGGCCAGCAGCGCCAGGGCCCCGATAGTCAGCGGCTCATGCACACTCACTAGCGTACTAAAGAAGGGATAGGCGGACGCATAGAGGAGATCAGGAGATTGGGCACTGCCCGTCAAAAAAGCACTGAGCCAGCCCCAGCCCGATCCTAACGCCGCGATAAGAAAGAAAATGCGGCGGGTACGAATTTTTGTCCAGACGCTTGCCCCCAATTGATAGAGAGAGGCATACATCCAGAACGCCGCAAAAAGACGTGTTGCATGGAAGATAGCCGTAGGCGTAATCGTACTTACGCGTGCCAGATGCCCCAACAGGGGATAGAGAGGCTGCATGAGTGCACTCTGATGAGCATCAGGGGTGTAGAGCAGATGCACCAGCCAATCGCCATCATAGCCCTGCTGGACACGCGTCAACGAGGCGGCGGTATAGTGATACTGATGGAGCGCCCCCATAAAGCTCCATGTCTCCTGATTCTGGTTGCCCAGCGCCACGATGAGGAAAGGCGCAAAGGCCGTACAGACCAGCAGAAGACTAATCCAACTCACCCAGCGCCATTCGGGGTGCGTGACAAAGCCCGTATAGGTTGTGTGCATCGTTCACTCTCGCTTTGTGGCCCCGCGCTGGAGGTGGGGATAGGCAGTATGTAACGAACTCATTGTATTAGCTTTTTAAACCCCGTGCCAAAAGGCTTATGTGTTTTATACGACTTTAAAGAGCGGGTGCATAAGATAAATCTACTCGATTGTCCTTCTATTGACCCTTAAGCATCTTTCGCCAGCGCATCGTCATTTCCCTGTATGCTGTATAAGGATACATTCGCATTTTGAACTGCTTTGCGCTTAAATGAGCGCAATCGCGGTCACAGTTATGGTCACACACGGCCAGGAGTCTCGTCATGGCATTTAATCCGCAGAATTTTGGGCTGGGATTCGGCGCAGGCGTTTTAACAACTGTCGTTGGACTTCAGGGGTGGCGTGCCTATCAGCGGTGGCGGGACACACACGCGGATATGGAAGCCATTATGGAACGCCGCGAAGCCCAACGTAGTGATGGACGCAGCCACCGTCCCTATGCGCTGCGTGTGCGCGAGCGCCGCTATGTGAACGATATTGAGCGGCTGGCCCAATCATCGCATTTGATGGGTGCGCGCCAACCACTGGTCGATATTCTTGTTGAACCACGTTTTATCCGTTTGGACCCGCTGGTGCGTGACCCGGATGCTGATGAGGATGAGCCGAGCATCTTCGAGGCGATCCCGCGTGTTCCTGACTATCCTGCTCTGCACGCCCCTTATAATCTGCCGACCATCGGGATTGAAGATCTGGGCCAGGGCGAACGCGCGGTTGTGATTCTTGGAGATGCAGGCAGTGGACGCACAACTGCGCTCATGAGTATTGCGCTGTGGAGCATGGGGCAGGTCCATTTCAATCCACTGCCTGATCTTGTTATGCAGCGAATCGAAGCCGAAGAGTCAAAACTCAGCCAGAAAGAACGCGCGGATCGCATCAAGCGCAATTCGGAAGCAGGCACCAAAGCCCGTGAACGCTTTCGGCGTTTGCGGGCACAGTCACGCGGCGAAATGGTTGAAGACGAGACCGATCTTGATGACGACGAAAGCGGCCCCATGCTGCCGTTTCTGCGCCAGCAGGTTCCGATCTATATTCATTTGAATAATGTGCGTGTCCGACAGGGCGGCTTTGGCAATCGTATCGATCCCGCAGAGCCGCTTGTGCGGGCGGCACAAACTCAGGTACGCTGGTATACCCGCAAACAATCTCCGCGCGGCCTCTATCGCCTGCTGACAACGGGCCGTGCGCTTGTTCTCATTGATGGCCTGGATGATGTACCAGAGGCCGAACGCGCTGAAAAATGGACGTGGTTGGCAGCTTTCATGGCGCAGTACCGTGAGAACATGGTGGTTCTTGCCGCGCCGACCATCGGCTATCAACGGTCACTCGATCTTGGATTTGTGCCCGTTTATCTGCGCCCCTGGACAGACACTTCGATTGCAGAAGAGGCGACGCTGTGGGGTCAGACCTGGCCCACCATGAGCGGCCTGAGTGAAACCCCCACTCAATCCGACATCGAAACGATGCAGCATAGCAATCGTGCCCGCAGCCCTCTCGAAATCTCAGTGCGCTTGCTGTCACGCTATGCCCGCCAGGAAGAAGACCACCTTACAGCACATATGGCGTATTACCTGGAAAATCGCTTTTCTAAGATTGCTGCGACACAGGGGCAATGGCCTGCGCTGGCCGCTTTGCAGTTGGATGAAGGCTTTATCACGGCAAAACGCCTCGTTGAAATCGCCGCCGCCGAACAGCATCTCGCCCGCGCCGCCTCTAATCTGCCGCAAACCACCGCGTCTCAGGATGAGGAATTTCTGGCGGCACTGGACAGCGATGACGAAAAAGAGCCTGTATCCGTTGAGTCTCCCGCCAAGGCCGATAAGCAAACTGAAAAACGTCTCCAGCAGATTCGTCAGGAGATTCGCCGTCTGCTCGATCAACTTGCGGCGGCGGGCCTGCTGACGCGCTATGCAGGCTGGCGCTACCAATTCCGTCACAGTCAGATCACGGCGTATCTGGCGGGTCTGTGGCTCAAGGATGTGAATGATATTACGCTCGTCGCCCGCGCGCAGCAGCCTGCCTGGGCTGAGGCGCTGGCTTTTGCCTCGTATCACCGCCCGATGGATCATGCGGTGCGCATCCTCACACAGCCGCCCTTTGATATTCTGCAAACGCGTCTGCTCTCCCTGACGCGCTGGCTCAGGGTGTCGGGCAAGCGGTTGCCCTGGCGCGGTAAACTGCTGCAATATCTTGGCAGCCAATTTGTGGCTCCGCACCAATATTATCTTTTGCGGGAACGCATCGCGGCAGCGCTCGTTAACAGCCTGGATGATGGGGCGCTCACCATCTTCCGTCGGGCGCTGGATGATGCCTCACCGGATGTGCTCACACTGGCTGCCTTGAGCCTGGGCGCACTGCGCGATACAGGGGCGATTGACCGCTTGAAAGGCTTCATTCATCAGAGTGACCCTGGTCTTCAGATCAGCTCCACACTGGCCATTGGCGCAATTGGCAGTGAAGAAGCGCTCCTGGCTCTGGCGGATGAACTCGAAGCGTCGAAGAGTTCGGATGTACGGCGAGCCGTTGCAGAGACGTTCGCGGGCATTCCCACCGAGGGCTATCCGACCCTGTATGAAGCGGTGCGGACAATGGGCAAAGAAAATGATTTGATTTTTCTGAGGCGTGCGGCGGTCTTCGGGTTGGGACGTGTTCAAACACCCTGGTCACTCATCGTCTTGAATGAAGTGCTGCTCAACCCTGATGAGGATTTCGCTGTGCAGTCGGCGGCAGTCTATGTGCTGGAAAACGTCTATCTGCAAAGTCGGCAGGGGCTGCACAAATATCCCGCACCTGCGGCTGTGCCCTGGTTGAGCAATTGGACCTCGCGTCAGAGTCAGGTGGGGAGCTTGCCCGCCAATCTGGGCGGCGGCACACCACTGCTGCTGTTTGCGCTGACTCAGAATATTGATCTCCAGGCCCGCGAACTTGCGATTCGCACTGCCGGACAGTTGGGAGTCTTTGAGGCCACACGCAAGCTGTATGAGGCACTGCATGATCGGCAGGCGGTGGTGCGCGATCTCGCGTATGAGGCCCTCGGCCAGATTGAACAGCGCACAGGCCAACCGCTGCCCTCACCGGTGTGATGTGTCTGACCTCACCCCCGGCCCCTCTCCATAGGAGAGGGGTGCAGAACACTACCTAATCAGAAAATTTGGGATATAGCATAATTTTGCTGACTCATCTTTAGTGACATTCGGTTCTTGCGTGCGATAGCGAATACCAAACAAAGTAATTATCATCTTCCTGTTGTTTGTCTCCCCTCACCCTTGAAGTGGGAGAGGGGCCGGGGTGAGGGTAAACAACGGTCTAAACTCAGACTATAACGCCTCCGGCAGTACCTCGCGGCCAGCCTCGCACGGCACAAGACGCTCACTGTCCGTATGGAAGGCGAAATTCTCCTCCCCGGCAGACACGATCACGCGATAGCCATTGATCTCACGAGTCACATAAGACTGGTCAGGCAGAGGGCAGCCCAGGCTCGTATCGGGCCATGTGTAACTCATCACATCGACCAATTGAATGCGCCGTGTTGATAGATCGAGTGTTTGCGCGACGTGCTGCTGTGCCAGGAGGACCATCTCAAGAGCAGCGGGATCAAGCGTCATGAGCAGGGAGCCATGTACGCGCTCACGGCCTTGACAGCGCCGCATCTGATCCCCATTCACATGATAGGTATAGACACTCTGTCCGGCCAGCAGGCGCACAATCGTGCCTGTGGCGACAATTTCAGAGGGTGCTTCCGTGCATCCCAACGTTTCAAGGCTCCATTCGCCCGCTTCGACCTGGACAAGGCGAATATCATTGACCGCCAGCCCTGTTTCTGCCGCGAGATCATCGCGCACACGGGCCATGAGATTCGAATCAAGCGCAATCTCCGAGGAGAGCAGCGGCTCATCGAGAGGTGATGACATGGCAGGCAGCACAGGGGGTGTGATGGTCGGTGATTCTTCAGTGGGAGCAGGGGAGGCACTGGCCCCAAAGGGCGTGAGGGTCGGTACAGGAAACGGTGTTGCGGGCGGTGTGCAGGAAACCAAAAATATCACAGCCAGCCCAACGCTCACAAAAGCGCGGCTGGCTGCCTGACCGAGAGAGTGCAAGGGCTTAGAGCAGCCCCAATTTCTCCTCGACATCTAAACTCGAAACCCCTTCGATGCTGAGAATTTTATCGCTTTTATCGATTCCAGCGACAATTTCAATTTTACGCGTCTCAACTCCCAACTGTTTGGCAAGAAAGTTGATGAGTTCTTCATTCGCTTCTGCGCTGCCCGCAGGCGAAGCCATCAGGCGCACCTTAACAGTGCCCTCATCCGTTTTGCCCGCGATTTCGGTTGCCTTAGAACGTGTCACCACGCGCACGCCCAGGGCCGTGCCCGCACGGGGATCCGTAAATTTATAATTGCGATCAGACATAGAACCGCGTCCTTGACTTAAATTGTTCAACCCTTGCTGCTTAATATAGCACAAGTCCTTTGTAAGATCACATACGCTGTGCCTTCCTAACCAAACGCAAACGGTCAGAATACCATTGCTGATAGTCTGACCGTGATGGGGCTGGTTGGAAGCGTGTGTTGGTTAGAAGCGACTGAGAACAACAATCACGACACGCAGGCCGATGACCGCAATCAGCAAACTCCAGTCCATACCGGAGGTGGCAGGCACCGCACGGCGAATCGGAGCGAGTACAGGCTCGGTCAGGTCGTACATGAGTCGGACAATCGGATTGCTGTAGTCAAGGTTGGGGAACCACGACATCAACGCGCGAATGAGCAAAATCAGGGAATAGATTTCGAGGGCAAAGACCAGGAAATCAAAGATTACGTTCATGAAGAGAGTCCTTGTATTTTAACGACTGTGGGAGAACTTGATTATACACCCCAAGCGTTATACAAACGTTAGCGATAAGAGTCAGAAACCCCGTGCAGGGTCAATCGATTCGCATGTCATATCAATACGGTAAAAAAGCGATTCTGTTGCAAGCCGCATCACCCCACGGGACGTTCACCAAAAATCGCCCGACCCACCCGCACCAGAGTTGACCCCTCTTCGATGGCAACCGAATAATCATTTGTCATGCCCATACTCAAATCAGGCAGCGCCGCCCCAAAATCAGCCCGTAGGCCATCGCGCAGACGAGCCAGCGAACGAAAGACCACGCGTGTCTCTTCGGGCTCAACCTCATAAGGGGCCATTGTCATCAAGCCGCGCACATTCAATCCCGGCAGCGCAAAGATTTGCTGGCAGATCGGCCACAGGGCCGCACGCACATCGGCATCATCCTCCCACCCGATCCCGGCCAGACCTTCTTTTGTGTCTTCACCCGACACATTGACTTCGAGGAACACATCAAATGAACGGTTCATATCCTGGGCCAGCCGAGCCAATTTCTCCGCCAGTTTGAAGCTGTCTATTGAATGTGACACATCAAACAACGGCGGAATGAGTTTGGCTTTGCGGCTCTGAATATGGCCGATCATATGCCATGTGGGAGGTGGGGTGAGGGCAGCATTGGCTCTAGGGATTTTGCTCTCGGCTTCCTCAACACGATTCTCGCCAAAATGCGTGATTCCTGCCTGTGCTGCCGTGATCACATCTTCGGCGGGATGGGTTTTACTGACGGCGATGAGCGTTACCTCATCGGTAGAGCGCCCGACCCGCGTACAGGCCGCTGCAATCTCGCTGCGTACCTGGGCAATATTATCGGCTATGGAGATTACATTATCGGTCATGGCTGTGTCCTTTGTGATGTCTCATGGCAAAGCGATCACGGCCCCAAAGCGCCCTGTGCGGCCTTTTTCGCCGCGATGTGAGGAGAAATCCTGCGTGCTCTGCATGGTACAAATTTCGAGAATGATAATCTGATCCACACCCATACGCTGCAAATCAAGCCTGTTGGCCGCCCATAGATCGACGTAGGCTGTGCCATCCAGCACATCTCGCTGCATCAGGCCCTCAACCGTGCCAAAGTGTTGATGGAGGGCCGAGACAACCTCTTCCCCGACCTGGAAACAATCGCGCGAGATCGCAGGCCCAATCCAGGCTTGAATATCCACAGGCCGTGAGCCGTAGGTTTGCTGCATGGTACGCACCATATTCGCGCCAATGCCCTGTACCGTCCCTTTCCAGCCTGCATGGGCAATGCCAATCACGCGGCGCACCGGATCGTGAAAGAGCAGGGGCGTGCAGTCAGCAAAGCGCATGACGAGCGGGGTATCGGGGCGATCTGTGACGATGCCATCAGCCTGAGACAGCCAGCGCCGCCCTGGAATCGGCTGGGTGGCAATCACCACATCTGCACCGTGTACCTGCCATGTTGTGACTGCCCGTGTGCTATTGACGCCAAGCGTGGCATACATTTTCTCATGATTGGCCCGCACCGCCTGGACAGTATCGCCCACCGTGCCCCCCAGATTGAGCGAGGCCCAGGGCGCTTGACTGACCCCGCCGTGCCGCGTAAAAATACCATGTTTGAGATGCTCCCAGGCAGGATGCTGGTAATAGCGCAGGCCATTGGCCGCTGTCTGGAGCAAAGGGGACGTGCGTAAATTCATCGAATCGGCGCGGGATAACCCTGCCTTTAGGCATGGGGAGGGAGTGCGCCTTGTCCTTTCTGGTAGGTATAATTACGATGGTATCCCCGAAGGGAGGGAACGATTTAAGTGACCTACGGCTCGTTCCCAC
>Ga0105049_10009523_pt1 | contig 11179 bp, 10 predicted proteins | sample MAT06_FD_78087 | JGI IMG/M metagenome (GOLD analysis project Ga0105049, IMG submission 78087) | Freshwater microbial communities from Lake Fryxell liftoff mats and glacier meltwater in Antarctica - MAT-06 | ecosystem: Environmental > Aquatic > Freshwater > Ice > Liftoff microbial mat | place... | reverse complement strand
TTTTTTACGCCCCCACCGGCACGGATTCGCCCATGTAGCCGAGGATGATTTTCTCGCGGGGGATTCCGACCTGCATCAAGGTATCGGCAAGCGCGGGGTCGTTGCGGTCTTGGTGGATGATAATAAGGTCGTTTTCTATGGAAACGGATAAGGACATAAACGTAAATTGTTTTTGGCGGGCGGTGGCATGAACAATGATGCTAAACTCACGACCATCCTCACTGCGCGTCAAAGTTCCATGACCGTTTGCGCCCTCACCCGCATAATCTTGAAGCTCACGCTCAAGGATTGCCTTTATGTCCATAGGACGACCTCCTCAGAAACAACATCAACGACAATCCACCTGATTTGTAGTAGATCGAACAGTGGGGTAAGCCAACTTTCACTTAGAACACCATTATAAGCCATTTCTGGGACGGCAAGATACAAGGGCGCTTCGATTTCAAGAAAATCCATTGCTTGCCGGTAAATTAGGTATTTGCCTATTGCATTGGCAAGAATTTCGCTCTGTGCGCCTGACTCGTCAAAACTCTTAATCTCCACAAGGACATTTCGCTCATCATTCATGTTTTTGATGTGCAAATCAACAAACAAAACCCGTTCAGGTGGGTAAAGTTTGTAGTGTTCACGTTCAACGCGCCAACCCTGTTTTTCGAGGGCGCGGATGACGGCTTCATGGATTTTATCGCGTGCGGGCATGGGTTATATCCGTATTATGCGTCAAAACAGGGCGCAGCGCGCTGCGCCCCTACTCAAGACTCATCACTCTTCTAACGATAACGGCACGTCGAGGCGGAGCCATGTGCGCCCGATGCGAAACAAGGTGCTGGGGCGCAGGCTGACTCGGCCTGTGATGGGGTCGCCATGTTTTTCGACGAACGTCCCGTTGCGACTGCCCATGTCCTCAACCCAAAAGGTCATGATGTGCGGCATATCGTCATCCCCGTTGACCGAGGCGGGCAGCAGGCCGCAAACGAGGCGGGCATGATTGCGCGAGACTTGGCTATCGAATGGCAGATGGATGTCGCTGCCCTCGCGCCGCCCAACCGAGAGCGTGCGCTCTTCGCCACGTCCGGGCTGGGTGAAATTGAGCGTGATGCCGTCGTTGGGGCCGCTCATAAAGGTGACGGAAATATCGCGGCGCGTGCCGCGCCGAGGTGTCCTAAAGTTCATTGAGTCGATCCTTACTGGCCTGATGCCGGGGGTCTGCTTGCAGGGCGCTCTTATACCGCACCCGTGCGCCGTCGGGGTCGCCTAAACGCAAAAGTGCCTCGCCATAGTTATACCAAAACCACGGGTCATCCGAGGCGTAAGTGGTGGCCTGTTGGTAACATTGTATCGCCTCGGAATAGCGTTCTAAGGCGAATAGGCTCATGCCTTTGCCGTTCCATGCCCACGCATAACGCGCATCAATTGACAGCGCCCGGTCATAACTGGACAGCGCGTCGGCGTAACGGTGCAAGCGGCGCAAAACTTGCCCTTGCCGCGCCCAAACCACCGAATTTTCTGGCGCGATTTCGGTCAAAGCTTGGGCGACGTTCATGGCTTCTTGCGCTTGGCGCATGTCGAGGAGCAGGTCGATTTGGTTGATGCGATACCAGATATTGTGCGGGTCTTCGCGCACCGCCCGCTGATAGCTGACCAACGCCTCGTCACGGCGGCGCAGTTCGCGCAGAGTCAAGGCGCGCCCATTCCATGCCCACGCATAGCTGGGGTTGATGTGTACGGCTTTGTCGAACGCGCTCAGGGCTTCGTCCAATTGATTGACTTTGCGGAGCGCCTGACCGCGTTTCGCCCAACTTTCGGCATGGTCTGGGCGGCGCTTGATGGCTTGATTGAGCGATTCAAGGGCGTCGTGCGGGCGGTTGAGCGCGAGGAGTTCCTCGGCACGGTTGTACCACAACCACGGGTCTTCGGTGTTGAGCGTGAGCGCCTTGTCGAAACAACCCAGCGCGTCGGGGTGACGGCTTAATTCGCCCAACGTCAACCCTTGCCCGCCCCATGCCCAAGCGTCTTCTGGGTCGAGGTCGATGGCACGCTGATAAGCCACCAATGCCTCGTCCAAACGGCGCATCCGGCGTAAGGCTTGACCATATTTGCCCCAGAGTTGACCGTTGTCTGGCTCACGATCCAGCGCCTGTTCCAGCAGTTCGCAGGCGGTCTGGTTCTTGCCGATATGCGCCAGCAAATCGGTCTGTTTGTAAGTGTAAAACGGGTCGTCGCTCAGTTCGACGGCGCGGCGATAGGAGTCCAGCGCGTCAACATGCCGCCCCAACGCTTCATACGTGCCGCCCAACTCGCTCCATGCCCACGGTTGATTATTCGCCAGTTCGACGGCGCGCTCGCAAGACGCCAGCGATTCTTCCATCTGATCGACATGGCGCTGCGACTTGCCCAAACGCGCCCAACAACGGGCATTGGACGGGTCAATCACGAGGGCGCGGGTGAGCGGGATAATCGCATCCGCATGGCGCTCCATCATGACCAAGACATTGCCCTGATTGTACCAATGCCAGACATCTTCCGGCGCTTGTTCGGCGGCGCGACGGTAGCAATCTAGGGCTTCTTCATAGCGCGTAAGCTGTTCCAAGACGATCCCGCGCCCGTTAATCGCCCATGTCAGGTTCGGGTCTAGCGACAGCGCCCGGTCATACGAGTCAATGGCGTTGTCGTATTGCTTGAGATGACGGTAGACTTGGCCGAGTTTCGCCCAACTCAGCGGGTGTTTGGGTTCAACGCGAGTAGCCTCTAGCGCCGGTTCAAGCGCGTCTTGCACCTGTCCCAAATCGACATACATCTCGGTCAGGCTGTACCAGTGCATGACCGAGCGCGGTTGATAGCGGGCGGCGCGGCGGAAACTGGTCAGCGCGTCGCGGGTGCGCCCAATCAACTTATAGGCCAGCCCGAGTCCGTTGTGCGCCCATGCGTAAGTCGGCTCTAAGCGGATGGCCTGTTCGTAGGCGTCAATCGACTCGGTGGGCTGGTTCATCTGGCGCAAAACTTGGCCGAGTTTCGCCCAGCTATGCGCGTGGGCGGGGTCGAGCGTCAGGGCGTGTGTGAGGATGTCGCGGGCGTCGTCTAGTTTTCCAAGCGAGGTTTGCGCGCTGCCGAGGTTATACCAATACCAGACATCGCTGGGATTGAGGTCGGTGGCGGTCTGGAAACAGGTCAGCGCCTCATCCACCCGGTTCAGGCGCTCTAAGATGACGCCTTTGCCGTTCCATGCCCACGCATAACGCGCTTGCAAGGTCAGCGCCTTGTCATAACAGGCCAGCGCGTCGGCGTAACGCTCCAAGAGTCGCAACGTGCGGCCTTTGCGCGCCCACGCCCAGCTTAAATCGGGCTGCTGCTCAATCGCTTGGTCATAGGCGGTCAACGATTCATCGTAACGCCCCAACTCGGTCAGCGAATAGCCTTTGTCGATCAATTCCCGCGCCAACAGCGGCGCGCCTTGCGGCTCTGGGGCGGGCGGTTGCGCGTACAAGTCGGTATACAGTTGAGTCACGGCGTCGGCCACCGCCTCCCATGACACCGGACGCTGGGCAGGGTCTTTGGCGAGGCAGTCCATCACAAAATCTTGGATGGCTTCTGGGAGGGTGTCGCGGACGGCGGGCGGAAAGGCAGGCGCCTTGGTCAAGTGAGCTTGTTTGAGATCCAATTTGGCCTTAAACGGAAAAGGCGTGCTGTTGGAGAGCATCTCAAACACCACGCAGCCAAAAGCATAAATGTCGGAACGTTGGTCTAGGCGAGGATCGCTGTTCCACTGTTCAGGCGACATATAAGCATACGTCCCGACCACCGCGTCGGCGCGGGTCAGACGGTCTGACGGGTTGATGTCGGGGTCGCTACCGGAGCCGGACGAGTCGCTCAAGGCGCTGGGGAGGTCTTGCAGCACGGAATAGACCAGCCCAAAATCGGTCACTTTGGCCGTGCCATCATGGGTGACGAGGATATTGGCCGGTTTGATGTCGCGATGGACGAGTCCGCTGACGCGGTGGGTGGCATGGCGCATCCCACGGGCGATGTGCAACGCAAAATCCAGCGCGGTGCGGAGGTCGATGCGGCGGTGCTTAATCCAACTCGACAAATCAGGGCCGAGGTTTTCGGGGCCGCTGACATGTTCGAGGACGATGTGCGGGCGATCATCAATCACGCGCACGAGGCGGGCTTGGACGATGTTGGGGTGCTTGTCCAGCCGAATCCAAGTATGCGCTTCGTTGTCAAAACGGGTGACGGCGCGGGCATTGTTCCAATAGCGACTCTGGAAGGTCTTGACGGCGGCGGGTTCACCGCGCTCGTGGTCATAACACAAATAGACCACACCCATGCCGCCATAGCGGATATTCATAACCTCATAAATACCGTCGATGCGCTCACCCACCGCGAATTCGCGTCCTACCGATGAGGTGACAATGGGCAGCGATTGCGTCTCTAAGACCGAGGCGATGGCGGCGGACTGCGGCGGGTTGTCAGCCAGTTCTGCTGCGCGAGTCTCAGCACTGGGTAACTTGCCGGACTGTGAGCCATCTTGTGAGACGAAACTCTTGCCGCTGAGGTCTACGCGGGTCAAATCATCGGCGGTGACGGCGTGCAGGGCTTGATTCATCTGCTCGCGTTGATGGCGCTTATCGGCGGCGGTCAGGCGTTCGCGGTAAATCCCCAAGAGGCGTTCTACCGCAGTCAGGTCAACCCCGTGGGCGGCGTGCGGGCCGTCTAACTCGGCAATCGCCCACAGCGCCACGGCGATATTGCGGCGGCTGGCGAATTGTGAGGCCAGCGTGGTCAGCCAATCCACGAAATTGGCGGCGGAGATTTCGGCGGCTTGACGATCTGAGTCTGACTTGGCGGTGTGCTGCGCCTTGCGGTAGGCCATCAGCGTTTTTTCGGTGTAACCGGTCAGTAGATGGGCGTCACTGGTGTTGAAGGCGTTCCTAGCGCACACATCCCCCAGCGCGAAAAAGTCATTGACATGATGACGGCGCAACGCCACCCGCCCCAGCGTGCGAACCTCCGGTAACGGGTCGTGGACGAACGAGTCGCGCTCATCGCCGGGATGTTCTTGATTCAACTGTGAGGCCAACTCATGCCCGATGGGCAGTGGTTGGCGGCCTGATTGCGGCGGTTGCATAACATTTATACCTTTTCATGGCGGGATTGTCCCCGCAAGCGACACTTTTAGATGTAGGGACGTAGGTTAACGCAAAAGTCGTTGGATGATGTTGATGATGACAAACACGACAATCGGGCTGAAGTCGATCCCTTGCATCGACGGCAGCACGCGGCGCACCGGCGCGAGGACGGGTTCGGTGGCATCGAATAAAAATTTCACGACGGGGTTTTGAGGGTCAAGGTTGGGCATCCAAGTCATGAAGACCCGCGCCAGCAAAATCAAGCTATAAATCGTGAGTAGGGCGCTGATCAAACCAAGCATGAGGTGTTTTCCTGTGTGAGTTTTGGACGAAAGGGTTAACGTTCGCCAAAGATGGCGCGCCCGACGCGCACGAGCGTCGCGCCTTCTTCGATGGCGATGGGATAATCGTCGGTCATGCCCATGCTCAAATCTGGCAGGGCGACTCCGAGCGCGTCTTGCAAGTGGTCACGCAGCAATTTCAAGGATCGGAAGACCGGGCGCGAATCTTCCATCTGGCTTGAAATCGGCGCAATCGTCATCAGCCCGCGCACCGACACCCCCGGCAAAGCGGCCAGCGTCTTGATTTGTGCCGTAATGTGTTGGGCGATGGTGGCGTGTTCTTCCCAACCCGCCGCCTCAAAACCCGATTTTGTGGCTTCGCCGCTGACGTTGACCTGTGCCAAAATTGGCAGAGGCGCGTCACCGCGCTCGATGACCAACCGCGACAAGCGCGTGGCAATCTCAAGGTCATCGACCCCATGCACCAGACTGAACCGGCGCACCCCTTGATACGAAACCACATCTTTGGCCTTGCGACTCTGGATATGCCCAATCATGTGCCACGTTAAGCCGTCGGGGACGCTGGCGGCCACTTCGAGTAATTTGGGGTTGGCTTCTTCGACGCGATTCTCGCCAAAGTGACGTATTCCCGCCGCAACCGCGTCTAGGAGCGCCGTGACAGGCTGGGTTTTACAGACGGCCACCAACGTCACGGAATCGCGTGGGCGCGCCGCCTTGTCACAAGCTTGGGCGATGATGGTTTGGATACGGGCGATGTTTTCGGCAAGCATGGCGCTGGTGAATAACCTCTCTTTATTGACGGTGATTATGGCACGCGGCGCATAGGCAAGCAAGACCGCGCCCACTACCCACCAATTTCAGGGGGGAATGAGCCATCTTAAACCTTTGATTGACTTGGGCGTGGTAAGATATGCACAACTAAAAACAGTGATAAGTCCCAAGTCCTGAGTAAATATTAACCTCTACTCAGGACTCAACACTCAACACTCAGGACTTCAAAATCGAGGCATATCCATGTCCCACTTGCTAGACACCCATACTGATCGGTTTATCCAAATCATTGGCGATGTTGATGCCTTTAAGCAGGTGCTTGAAGACGCCTTCCGCGACTGGCATGGCTCGTATGACGTGCTGATGGAGCAGACCGGCCAATATTTGTTTAACGCCAAGCGCGACACCCGCTTTTGCCCGTTCTGCTCCAAACTCCGCAGCACAGCAGAAGGCGAGCGCCGCTGTCATGAATTTGACAAGGCGGTGCTTCAGCGCATGAAAGACGGCAAGCACGACGCGCCGTTTTATGTCTGCCACGCCGGCCTGACCGATACGGCCATCCCGATCAGGATTGGCGATGAGTTGGTGGCGACCATCCTGTTTGGTCAGGCTTTGCTGGAAGATGACGCCGAACAAGCCCATTTTAAGGCGCGGGTACACGACCTTGACGCCCAAATTGGGTTCGCGGGCGAATTAGAGGCCATCGCGGAGCGCGTGCCGGTGGTCAGCCGCGAGCATATCACGGCGGTGCGGGCGCGGGTTGAACGGCTGGCGGCTTATGTGGCTCATTTGGGCGCGGATCGGCTGCAACTCAAAGACAGGTTGCACCGTGAGCATCAACACCTGAGCGCAGCCGAAATTGTGCGGCGGGCGGGTGAGCAACTCAATGATGTGCTGGTCAAGTGGGATGATTTCTGGGTCGGGACATCCCTACTCATGGAAGAAATGCGCCAACTGGTCGGCGCGGTTTGCGGGATGGTGCTTGTCCCCGGACGCGGCGAAAACGATGGGCTTCATACCATCAGCGCGTTATGTGGGCTGCCCGCCGATAAGTTTTTCCGCCGCAGCTATAAACTATCGGCGGATTTGATGGAAAAACTGCGCGGCTCACAAGGCATGATTGAATATATCAACGATCAGCCGGGGGCGATTCGCCAGAGCATCCTAGACTACAGCCCTAAGCTAGGCAACCGGATCGATAAACTGTTTCTCGTCCAATTGGATCTCAAGATGTTGGGCGGGGGCGTGCTGGTCTATTTCATCAACAACGATGAGGACATCGCACGCGGCAGCCTCAAAATTGACAACGGGGACAGCATTGAGCGCACGATGTTGGAGCATTTCGCTGGGACGATTGCGTTGGCCTTCAACAATCGTCGCCTGAATGAGCGTAGCGCCCGCGTCAAAAATGAGCGCCGCGAATGGCTAGAAAAAGTCAGCCACCAGATTGTGCAATCGGTGGGGGTCGTCCGCAACAGTTCACACGGCATCTCCAAGTGGGTCATCGACCTCGGTGAGCGCAATCAACAAGCGTTCGCCTATTGGTCGAGCAAAGACATCGACTTCTTTTTTGACCGGATGGACGAGGTGTTTTATGGCAGCAACAACGCTTTGCGGGTAGCGCAAAACCTCAAGCGTTCGGTCTTTACGCCGCGTGATGACAACACGATGGACTGGGAATGGGAGCTTGAGGCCGATGTCCCCGGCTTGATGATTCAAATCGCCCGCGATTTCCAGCAGATGGCAAAAGACCACGGCCTACGCCGCGTGCATGTCGAGACCCCGAACATGAGCTTAATGAACGAGCGACTCAAGTTGATTAGCACCGAAGAATTGTTCCGTCAAGCGGTGGCGAATCTGCTTGAGAACGCGGTCAAGTATTCGTATAAAGGCGGCGAAATCACCGTGATTGGGCGCATCGCCAACGGCATGGCCGCCCTCGACATCACCAACGAGGGCATACAACTGCCTGAAGCGGAAGTTGAGAAGATTTTTGAGTATGGCTATCGTTCCGTGAAAGCCATCCGCCTACACGCGCCCGGCACAGGCATCGGCCTCAAAGTCGCCCGCGACATCATCGACTTCCACGGGGGAACCATCACCGCCCTCCCATCCGTCTCTTCTAACCGGCTCTTGGACAACAAGCAAAGCTGGCTGACGACCTTTACCATCCGTTTACCTTTACAACCCCAACGATAAGAATCGTTTAGGAGTCACTCTCATGATAGGCGCATCGCCCCGTATCCTGCTGTTAGACGATGAACCCGACAAAGCTCACGCGCTGATGCGTTGGCTCGAACCCAGTAATATCGACGTGGTATATCGCAGCAGTCCCGACGAGGTGATCGAAACCCTCAAAAATCCGGTTGAACGTTTCGACGTCTTGGTGCTGGACATGATGATGCCCGGCAGCCACGGTGAAGAAGATGGCTATGACGAACCCGACCCAGTAGAAAGCGGCTTGCGGCTACATCGCATCATCCGGGGCGTCCTGAAACTCCACGACATCCCGATCATTTTTCTGTCCGTGGTGCGCGACACCAACATCCGCAACTCTGTCCGCGCCGAAGAAGCCAAGTATCTGAACAAAGTCTCGTTCATGTCCAAGCCGGTGTTGGCGGCAGACTTGGTTGAACGCATCCGCAAGGTATCTCGTTCATGAGCGTCCCACCCACCCCGCCCGTCGTTTTTTCTAAACCCAACCGTTTTTGGCGCGGAGCGACCCTTTTCACGCTGGCGCTGTATACGCTTTTCCTACTCATCATGCTGGGATTTCAGGTCGCGGCGATTTTACGCGGCAGCCCTCCCCCGCAATTGAACGCACAAGATACGGCCAGCCTCGCGGTTGAGCAAGCAGACCGCATCCTGAATATGCTGGATGTGGTGTTTGGCATCATCGGTTTGCTGCTGCCGTTGGGTTTAGCGGTGGTGGTTTATATCTATACCGAGAGCAACTCTACGATTGAGGAAAATCGCGCCACTATCACCCGTCTGAGCGATCAAACAACCAGCGCGACTCGTGACGCCGCACGTTCGGCGGAAATCGTTGAGGATTTGCGCGGGCAAGTCGCCAGTGCCTTGAAATCGGCAGATGAGGCGGTTGAACGCGATAAGAAGCGCGACGAAGAGACGACGCGACTGCAAACCAGTATCGACAGGCAACGTAAAGAGGTCGATATCCAGCGCATTGAGGGTGAGATGCGCGATAAGAAGCGCGGTGAAGAATCCGAACTGGTGCTAGACCGAATTGAGCAACAGCAAGAGTTGGTTAATCTTGCCTATAACGCAACCTTTTTATTGCAGCGTCAGATGAAAGTGTTTGATATCATCCTCATCATCCGTGAGTACGAGGTCACGTTGTTGAGCGATGAATACGATACCGTGTTCACCTCGCTCAATACCCTGATTTATATGACTGACATCGACGAGGATGACGAAGATAATCAAGATGTGCGCCGCCGAGAGGCCGTTCATGCGTTGGCGACTTTACGGCATACCCCGCATGTAGAAGCGCAGTGGTTTCCGCCGCTACTCACACGGGCGATTTCGCACCTTGAGAACATGGTTCAAAACGACCCTATAAAGTCTGTCCGAACCGAAGCACGCCGCGCCTTATATGATTTCAAAACCGGCCTGAACGGGGCAACTCCGCCCCCGCCATCGCGTCCGCGCAAGCCCAAAACGCCAACGCCATCGGAATCGCCGACGGATGGGGGTTAACGCGAGACTTGAGTAGGGGCGCACCCATGTGTGCGCCCGCCGACATGGGAATTTTGCTCAGACAGGGGCTGAGTAATTACCCTAAATCAACCGTCATCGAATCAAATATCGCCAAACGCTCTTGTATCGTCATTACGGATTCCCCACCAGTACCTGCGACTCGCCGATTGACCCCAGCGCCGCGATTTGACCATACAGCGGGATCGCGATCATCTGCCCACGGTCAAAGTACAAGACGGTGGCGGTTGTCCCCGATTCGGTGGTGGATGCCCAGCCGAGTCCGCCGCGCACATCGGCACTGGCGCGCCAGACTTTTCCGAATCCGCGAATCGGCTCGAATAACCCCGACGGAGCCATCTCCCCACCCGAAATCGGGTCTGTGCCTTCGATAAAAGTGTCGGCGTGTTGTGACCAACGCCCGTTGTTATAGACCACGTAAATCACCGGCGGCGTGGTGGCGACATAAATCATCAGGCCGCGTTCAAACCGTTGCGCCGCCGCGCCATAATTCAGCGTCGCGCCTTGCGAACATCCCAGCAGTAGATTCAGGCTAGGATTCGCCAGATACAGGCTCCCAAATCCACCCACCGGCGGCAAGCACAACGAGGGCTGAACCACCCCGCCGGGGACTCCGGTGGGTGTGGTGGTCAGCAGTCGATAATCCGGCGTCACGATAGTGGCTAACAAAGCCAGTCGCGCAATGTCAAACAGCGGCCCTTCAATTTCAGTGGGCAACGGGGTCGGCGATGGGGTGCGCGTCGGGGTATTGGTGATGGTCAAGCTGGGCGTCAGCGTGACAGTTGGCGATGGGCCGAGCGTGCTGGTCGGGGTGACGCTAGGCGTGAACGAGGGCGTCGGCGTGAACTCTGGTGAGGGCGGGACGGCGGCCAGCGCAGTCGGCTCTACGGACGGTGAAATGACCGCCGTCGGAGTCTGCGGCGTGGCACTCGGCAACACCAACAGAGTCGGCAGCACCTCGCCATTCGGCGGCGCGGCGCAAGCGGTCAAGAGCAATAGGCAGGCCAGCATCAGCGCGATTCTTGTGCGAGTGTTCATGTGTTTTTTAGACCTGTCCATACAGCCGCCCGCCAAATTCGTTGACGAGCGTGTCGTCGAGTTGGTCGGCGAATCCGGCCACGGTGTTAATCATGGCGTGCGCCTCATTATCGTCCAATCCGGGGATGGGGCGCTCATCGACCAGATAGACCACATCACGATAGATGGCGAAAGCCGCCCCGACCAACTGCATATTGAGTT
>Ga0105049_10009521_pt1 | contig 11180 bp, 7 predicted proteins | sample MAT06_FD_78087 | JGI IMG/M metagenome (GOLD analysis project Ga0105049, IMG submission 78087) | Freshwater microbial communities from Lake Fryxell liftoff mats and glacier meltwater in Antarctica - MAT-06 | ecosystem: Environmental > Aquatic > Freshwater > Ice > Liftoff microbial mat | place... | reverse complement strand
CCCTAAAGCAAAAAGACCCTAAAGCAACATTCCAGCGATGCTGGCGGTCATGAAGCAGGCGAGGGTTCCTGCCACCATCGCCCGAACCCCTAGTTTGGCGAGATCGGGTTGGCGATCGGGTGCAATGCTGCCGATGCCACCAATTTGAATGCCAATGGAGCCGATGTTGGCAAACCCACAGAGGGCATAGGTTGTAATCACAACAGCCCGCTCAGATATGCCATTATCTGCAATCAGTTGTTGCAAATCTAAGTAGGCAATGAACTCGTTGAGGATTGTTTTTTGCCGAGCAAGGCACCCACTTGGGTGCAGTCTGCCCAAGGAATGCCCATCAACCAGGCGACCGGGGCTAACACAAACGACAAAATGAGTTCGAGGGATAGATCGGCGATCCCGATCAGACTACCCAGCCCTGCGAGGAGACCATTGAAAGCCGCCAGCAAGCCCAAGAAGGCAATGATCATGGCTCCCACATTGAGGGCAAGGCGCAAGCCGTCCAAGGCTCCGCTGGTGACAGCATCAATGCCATTGATAGAAGTGCGCTCTACGGTTAAGGCCACTTCTCCCTGGGTAACCGATTCCTCCGTTTCAGGAAACATCAGCTTAGAAATCGCGAGGGCGGCTGGAGCCGACATGACTGAAGCCGCAATCAGGTGCTCAGCCGGGATCCCAAACGAGGCAAATGCCGCTAAAACACCTCCCGAAATGGTGGCAAACCCGCCGGTCATCACAGCATGGAGTTCAGACTGCGTCATGGAAGAAATATAGGGCTTGAGCAGAAGCGGTGCTTCGGTTTGCCCCACAAAAATATTGGCCGCTGCTGACAAACTTTCTGCCCCAGAGGTTTTCATGGTGCGTAGCATGATCCAAGCAAAAAACTGCACGACCCTCTGTAACAGGCCGTAGTGATAGAGCAAGCTAATAAAGGCCGAAAAGAACACGATGGTTGGCAGCACCTTGAAGGCAAAAAAGAAATCAGTAAAGTTTTCGCCAAAGACAAAGGAGGCTCCAGCATCGGTGTAGTTCAAAAATTCTGTGACGACGTTGCCCAGAAATTGGAACACGACAAACCCCGCTGGGGTTCGCAAAATTAGCAGCGCAAAAATAAGCTGCAGGGCGATGCCCCATAAAACGGGTTGCCACCGAATGGCTCGGCGATTAACAGAGGTGAGATAGGCAATTCCAACGAAGAAAATGAGTCCTAATAACGCGATCAGCCGATTCATTCCGTTCTCCTCATGGGCAAATGTTAGCTAGGGCAAGGTGGGCTTGCAAGGCTTAGATTTTGCCAAGGATTATATGAATTGAACTGCCAGCATTGCTACCGAGATCAGAGGACTCTGGGAAGCTAGATAGATCTGCAATGGAGTCAAAGAAGCATCGTCCATCTAGGTTTTCTGCCCAGATAGGTATCACTCTGGGCAGAATTATAGAACGGGCGAACTGTCAGCATTTGAGTGGGCTTTCCAGGCTTGGGGTTGCTGGAAGGTGTGTAGATCCGCGATCACATTCACCCATTCGGCAATCACAGCCGCCAGAAGCCGATCGCCCTTCTCTGCGGTAGCGGGTAATGGATCGCCCAAAACCCCACTGCGGCTCAGGTCGCGGGTTGTCCAAGCAAAGGGTAATGCGCCCTCCATGCTCAGTAAACTATCGCTGGGTAGGCCGTGGGGATATTCGGCCACCGCCCGATCCATATACACCTGATCCGGCAGCAGAGACAGTAATACGCTGGTTTCTAGTTCGCCTGCATGGATGCCAAATTCTTTTTCTTTTTCGGGAATATCGTCGAGGGGTAGATTGGGGACGCGCCAAACGAAAAGGGGGAAAACCAAGAAGTCTTCGTATTTTTGATGCAAATCTCTCGCCACAATTTCCATGATCTGCGGTTGCCCCCCGTGGCCATTGACTAAGGCCCACTTCCGGAAACCCGCTCGATAAAGGCTTTCACCCACTTCTATGAGTAATTGGATCAAGGTCTGGGCGCTGAGGGTAATGGTGCCTGGGAAATGCCAATGCTCGTTAGATTTGCCGTAGTAGAGCGGGGGCAAGGCATAGGCAGGAATACTCGCATCCAATTGAGCCAGCGCTTTGCCGACCACGGCAGTGGCGATCGCCGCATCTACAATCAAGGGCAAATGGGGGCCATGCTGCTCAATCGCGCCAATGGGCTGCAACACAACGACATTGGCGCGATCGGGCATCTCGCTAATCTCTTGCCATGTGAGGTAGGGATAAAATCGGTCGGGGGGGATGTAACCATGCATCATAGATGTGCCTTGTGCCTGAATCCAAATTCAACGCTGCCCGCGAACCGAGGGCGGTTTCCCCAGATTTTAGCGGAACCCCACGATCCTAAGGGGAACAGATGGGGCGATCGCATGACGATCCAAAAGAATACCTGCATAAAGTAAATTTATTTTGTTGAAAAATAGTGAGGCTTTAACCGAGGAAAAAAAGATAAAGCCTGACCCTAGCATGGCCTAGCCCGATGGCATTACCAGCCATGGATTATGCCACAGCAGTTGAAACGTTAACCACCTCAGTTCGGTTGCTCTTCTACTATCTCAAGCATTGTCTATCTCACAGCATCGTCAGATTCCAGCATTAACTCAGCACTGACCCAGCATTGACTTGAATCATTTTCGATTAGGAAATGCCCAGCATCGCGTCCCTTACTGCGTTCCCCGCAGAAATACTGAGGTCATAGAGTGATATTTTTTGTCTCAACGGGTAAATGAGCTTTCTCAGCCTCGACCGTGAAGGGATGACACAGAGTTTGGCTATTTTATGAAGTTTCTGTGATGGACTACAAGATCTACGTACCAAGCCTCAGTAAATTAGGCTAGAGTTCATAGCAAATTCACAATTAATATTGAGTTTACTAGTAAGTTTACAGATTGCTTAGCGACACTTAGCGACACCTTGCCGCGTCCTCACGAGTCCCTCCAGCGCTTCCCCGTCACAGTCTTTAGTCCTGGTTGACAGCCTTTTCGTCTCAGTGAAATTCCATCATGCACATGAGGCTCTGGGTCTATCTACGTCTACCTACCCCAAAGACCGAGCGCTGATCTGTAAGTGACATGGCTAAAGTGACATGGCTAAGCAGATATGGCATTGAAATTTTCAAGGGAAAGGTCATGCGTTCTTCATCGATTCAAAATATCAAGTCTGCGGCAGAGAAAGCGGATTTTAGAAGTGATTTGCGATCGCCCGGGTTCGCAAAATTACGCCGAGGCGCAACTGTCGGATGGCTGCGGATCTGCGTCTTAGTTCTGGTTGATGCGTTTGTGCTGTCCCTTTCTTGGGGAATGGCTCGGTTTATTGGCACCGATATGTCGTCCCCCTGGACAGGAGGGCGAGAAAGCCCACTGTTCTTATTACTCATCCTTGTCCTTAGCATTGGAGTGATTACGGCCAGAGGTCTCTACGCCCCAGGCAACAACCGCCGAGACTACCTTGCGCTAGCTCAGGCCGTATCCTTAGCTGTTTTTATGGTGTTGCTCACGGCGTTCTTATATGAACCCGGACGCTTTGTTTCCCGTTCTACCTTTTTGTCTTTTTGGGTTTTTAGCGTAGCGCTGGTCTGCGCTGGCCGGTTTTTAGTAGAAGTGGCTGTGGAGCGATCGCGCAAACGAGGCGTCATCTGCTACCCCGTTTTCATCATTGCCAACAAAGATACTGCCCGAGCCGTCCGCCTGGTAGAAGAAGAGAGCCGCTATAGAATCGCAGGCATCGCAGATAGCCACTGTCTCGATCGGGGTCGTCGCGAAAAAACCCTACGAGAAATTCGCAAAATGGGAGTCGCCGAGGTCTTCATCGCCTGGGAGGCTATCAAAAATCGGATGTTTGTCTGCTGGCACTTCCAAACCGCAGGCATCACGGTTCATATCCTACCCGCCGGGGTCGATCCAATCTTGCCTAAGTCTGAGCTATGGATCATCGGTGGCCAGCCCTCTTTGACCTTTCCGCCCCCTGTGATTACGGGCAGTGATTTTTGGGTAAAGCGGAGCTTTGACTTTTGTGCATCTTTATTTCTGATCCTAGTGTTATCCCCGCTTTTGCTCACCATTAGCCTCCTCATCATGGTGGATGCCCCAGGCCCTATTTTCTTCCGACAGACTCGGGTAGGGTTGCACGACAAACCCTTCAAGGCCTGGAAATTCCGCACGATGGTGGCCAATGCCGAAAAGCTACAAAAAGAGCTTGAAGCCCGCAACGAGATGAAGGATGGAGTTCTTTTTAAGTTAAAAGATGATCCCCGCATCACCCGTGTTGGTAAAGTTTTGCGGCAATATAGCTTAGATGAGCTGCCCCAATTGTTTAACGTTTTATTGGGGGAAATGAGTTTGGTTGGGCCACGGCCACTCCCGACCCGCGATGTTGAGCGTTTCTCAGAAGCCCACTATTTGCGCCATGAGGTGCTACCCGGCATCACCGGGCTGTGGCAGGTTTCTGGCCGTTCTGACATTACCGATTTTGATCGCGCGGTAGGGCTAGATATCGCTTATATCGAAAACTGGTCGCTGTGGCTTGATCTCAAGATCCTGTTCCAAACCGTAGGGGTTGTGTTGGCTAAACGGGGCGCTTATTAGCCTGGTTCACAGCTTCTCTTCTCTAGAAGCTCTGACTGCCAGCTTGTCCTCCTACAAAAATCGTTGATAGACTTCATTGGCCTCATGGCAACCAGCAAAGAACTGACCCACAGGAGTCAAAGATTAAGCGCAGTCAAACTTGGGCTGTCGGGTATACCACCCTTCAACCATAGATCTCGCATCGCCTGAAGATCTCGCATCACCTGACAGATGAAGCGTTAGGCGATTAGCTAGAGCAGGTTGGTCGGAGTGCTGACTGGGCAAGGTAGAAAGCGTTGCAGTTTTTCGGCCAACTCTTCTCGTCGGAAGGGTTTTCGCAAAAAGTCGTCGCAGCCTGCATCCATCATCAATTGACGCTGTTCTTCAAAAACATTCGCGGTGAGGGCGATGATTACGGTCTTACCGCCAAGCGGGGTCGCTCTGATGGCTTTTGTTGCAGTATAGCCATCCATGACGGCCATTTGCATATCCATCCAAATGAGATCAGGGTGCCATTCTTGGTAGACATCGAGGGCAACTTGGCCATTTTCGGCTTCTCGGATAGATTGATAGCCCAAGGATTGCAGCAATTTAACTAACAGGAGGCGGTTGGGGAAGCTATCTTCTACAACCAAAATTCGGTGGCGTGAGGGCATCACGATCTCGGGGCTGACAGGGTTGGACGGTGTATTGGGATTGGGCATTGCAGTGTTTAGTTGGTCTACAGGAATCATGAGGCGGAAGCAACTACCTTGGTGCAACACACTTTCGACTTGAATATCACCGCCCATCAACCGGGCAAAGCGCTGGCTAATGGTTAGCCCCAACCCGGTGCCTCCGGCCTGTTGCCCAGATTTGGTTTGCCCAAAGGCTTCAAACAAGACGGCTTGATCGGCCTCGGCAATGCCAATGCCAGTGTCATGCACTGCAAATTCTAGCCAAAGTGGGTTGCCTGGTAAAAATGAGGCGGCGGAATGGGTTTTGATCGGGGATGTGTGAGCTAACTCTGGGGTGGAAACGGGCTGTACGGTCAGGCGGATGGAGCCTTGGGCAGTAAATTTGAGGGCGTTTCCTAGAAGGTTAATGAGGATTTGGCGGATTTTGCCAGGGTCAGCAAAAATGCGACTGGGGATCTGGCGATCGCACGTTACCTCTAATGTGATTTCTTTCTGCTTCGCAGGCAGTTGAAACAACTGCTGCAACTCCAGCAAGAGGGCAGGTAGCTCAAAAACCGTGGGTTGAAGCGTCACACGTCCGGCCTCAATGCGCGACATTTCTAAAATGTCATTAATCAGGTTGAGTAAATGTTGGCCACTGCTGTCGATGATGGTGAGGGGTTCTTGGAAGGTGGGTGGGAGGTCTGGGTCTTGGCAGAGCATATCGGCAAACCCCAGGATGGCATTTAGGGGCGTGCGTAACTCGTGGCTCATGTTGGCCAAAAACTCACTCTTGGCACGGTTGGCGGCGTCAGCGGCTTGTTTGGCGGCGGTTAGTGCGAGGGCTTGTTGGCGGGTCGTTTGGAGTAGTTGGGCTTGTTGGATGGCGATGCCTAACTGCGCCCCAATTTGAGTCACAAGTTTGGTTTCATTGGTATCCCAATGGCGCGGGGCATCATTTTGGTAGCAGGCTAAAAGCCCCCATAGACGGTCGTTGGAGAAAATAGGAACGGTGAGGTAGGCGCGGGTTTGAAATTTTTTGAGCAGGTTGAGATAGCAGTCTTCGAAACCCGCTTCATAGATGTCTGTGACGCTGAGGTAGCGCAAGCCCTGGGCATAGGCTCCGCCCTGGGTTTCTTGTAAAAATGTGTCTTGGATGAGGTCTTGGTCCTCGTTGAGGTGGCGGACGATGCAGCGATCGCTCGTGGTGGCGCTTTCTAATACAGAAACATCGGAGAAAATTTCAATTAACGACAGCCAACCCTTCCCCACCGATTCGGCGACGAAGGCTCCGCTCCAGTCAGGGCGAAATTGGTAGACGACAACCCGATCGCAGGTCAAGGTCTGGCGCAGTTCTTCGGTGGTGGTGCGAAAGATTTGGTCGAGGTCAAGGGTGCGCCGCATATGCAAAATGATGCGGATGATCGCATGCTCTCGCTCGGCAATGTGTTGTAAGGTTCGCTCGGTCTGTCGCTGCTCTGTGATGTCTTGGGAAAAGCCTGTGACATAGTCTAAGGTGCCGTCTTCTGCCAGCACTGGAAATCCGCGATCGCAGATCCAGCGGATTTCTCCGTCAGGGCGCAGGATCCGGTACTCTATCTGAAACGGTTCCACGGGGGGGGGTTCAAAGGTCATCCGGAGAAACTCGCGATCCTCTGGATGCAGGGTTTCAAATAACGTGGTTACATTTTGGTAGAGGTCTTGTTCCTCACGCCCCCAAATGGTGCGATAGGCCGGAGAAACATAGGTGATTTGCTGGGTTTTGGCGTTGCGTTGCCAAAACACCGATTCAATATTTTCGACTAATTGCTGAAAGAGGGACTGTTGCTGCTGCTGCGCTGCCTCTAGTTGTTTGCGCTGGGTGATGTCCCAGAGCGAGCAAATGACGAGGTCAATGTCTCCGTCTCCTGTGTTGGACGTGGCAGAGCGGTGAGGAACGGCATTAACGGAAAACCAGCGTGGGTTTCCGGTGGGGGAGGGTTGCTTTAAGATCACCCCGCGAATGGCTTGTTTTTGGGCGATCGCCCGTTGCACCGGAAAAGCATCTGGGGCTAGCTCATGGCCTTGCTCGTCGATAAACTGGTCTGCCATGCCAAACCACTTAGGTTCTGAACCAAGGATTTGAGCGGAGGAGTGCCCCAAAATCTCATGGGCTTGCTGGTTGCATAGCAACACTTCCCCGTTTCTGTTAGCCACTAGAGCCGCAACGTCGTCGAAGGCTTCGAGCAATTGTGTGCAGTTTTGCAGGGTTTGTTGGGTCAGATCCGCAGAACTGAGGGGATACGGCAGATGAGATGGGCGATCGCCCCCTCGCCAGCGTTGCCACTGCCGCCGTGCCAATGGTGCGCCAGCCGCCAGCGCTAAGCCCAACCCCAACCCCACAAACCCCAGCCACAGCGAAGAAGCTGAGGATTCCGGTAAGTGCCCTAGGAACAGAGGGATGGACGACCAGAGCCGGGGCCATACAGCAAGGGCAGGGAGAGGGCGATCGCCCCCTTCCATGGCCCACCCAATACACTGAAACACCAAGAACAAACTAGCCAAAACCATGGGGAACTCACAACAGGTAACAAAACGTCTTTTAGCAGGTCAGATCTACGCAGAGCAATCGCAGATCACCAAGATTAACAAGGCTTCATTCATCCGATCATAACGATGCAGGCTCATAATTAGGCTTTCCACCGGCTGGGATACTGAGTTTTGCTAGGTCAGACGAAATCCTGAGACTTACTTGTACAGGATCCCCAATCCAGAAACCGGGAAACCCTTGGCCGCAGATCATCTCTTCAAACTTTTTTTAAAAAAGCCTTTAAACCAGGCTCTCGATCGGTGAAATCCTCAGTTGGCAAACCAGTGAACCTTAGCCGAGATGCATCAGGAGTGCTTGAAGCAATCAGCACTATTACGAAGGATCGGGAAGCCCCGAAAGGGGAAAGAACGCCCTGATATGGCTTGATTAGATAGAGCTATAGTCACTGTCCATAGCAATGCCTCGTCAACAATGCCTCATCCATCCTGAGCCTGTCGCAGGGTAAGCGCTTCGACAGGCTCCATCTAAACGGGCGTCTTAACTGGGATGGCTACAGCAATAAAATGACGAATCTACAAGAATCACAGAACTTTACGGCCTCAGAACTCTGCTATTTCAAAACTCTGCTCGTTCCCGTGGCGAGGTACGGCTGATGCATGGATGGCGAGGGTTGAAAATCAGCGCTGGGGTAGCGGTCTGAGGATGGAAAATCTCAGCGATCGCACAGGCAACTCTCTAAGCCCAAGAATGTGAGGAGAGGAACGATCAAAGAGTACTGGTTGTGGCGGCGGGACTTGTGAACCGAGGCTTGTGAACCGAGGCTTGTGAACCGAGGCTTATGAACCGAGGCTTATGAATCGAGGCTAAGTGAGCAGAAGCAATAATGGACGCGATCAACAACATGGATTATGCCCGATGTAGTCATCTTCCCGATTTTAACAACTTTTTTCTTCTGTAAAACCCTCAGAAATCACATCAGCGGTACCGCAATAAGCCACAATCATACTGAACCAGACAAGAGTGAAGACAAGAGTGAGGAGTCAAGGTTAGACCTCAGTGTTGGAATCTCAGATCCCAATGCCATGGATGTAACCTGCTTGAATCGAGCGTCAGTCCCGCACCGCAAGATCCCCTCACGCATGACCTTCCATAGATTCATCATCCATAGATTCATTTAAGAATAAATTCATCTGAAACAATTCATGGAACGTTCAACTGGCCACAGGCTAACATCCCTAAGGTGATGAGTATCCCAGAAGAGCCGATCCCCCCAGAGTCTATGATCGGCTGCTGCGACCTTGGTTTTGAGCTTGCTACTGAAGCTTGTTACTGAACTAGCGGTACAGGTTTTCCTGGTAGGGTGGTGACACCCTTTGATCGTCCTATTAAATACCGTCTTCGTTTTGGATACATGACCCTAACGCGCCCTCGTTTTCTGAAGTTTTCGAGCCGACCGACCCTCTCAACCCAACTCATGTGGGTGGGAATTGTGATTACCGTAATCTTTGTCGGGCTGGCCTTGTTTACCCCGCTGATGCAGGCGTGGGGGTGGCTCCGCGACCCCATGGAATCTCTCACAAACCCCATCCATCAGCCCCCCTCAGCCGAGTATTGGTTTGGCACCAGTCGCCAAGGGTATGACGTGTTTTCGCGGACGCTGTTTGGGGCGCGGGTGGCGCTGCAGGTGGTGGTGATGGCAACCTGCATGAGCGTGGTGATTGGGGTGCCCTTGGGGATGGTGAGTGGCTACGTGGGCGGGCGGCTCGATCGAATTTTGCTGTTTTTTATGGATACGGTCTATACCTTGCCGGGGTTGCTGCTGTCTGTGACCTTGGCCTTTGTGGTGGGGCGGGGAGTTTTGAATGCGGCGATCGCCCTCAGCATTGCCTACATCCCGCAGTATTACCGAGTCGTCCGCAACCACACGGTGAGCGTTAAGACCGAGTTATTTGTCGAAGCCGCACAGGCCATGGGCGCATCTACTTGGCGTGTCCTATCGCGCTACCTATTTGCTAATGTGATCCAAAGTGTCCCGGTGTTGTTTACGCTGAATGCCGCCGATGCAGCGCTGACCTTGGGGGGGCTGGGCTTTTTGGGCTTGGGGCTGCCCGACCAAACCCCAGAGTGGGGTTTAGATCTGAGACAAGCCCTAGATGCCTTGCCCACGGGGATCTGGTGGACGGCGCTGTTTCCGGGGTTAGCGCTCACCCTGTTGGTGGTGGGTCTATCCTTAGTGGGCGAAGGCTTGAATGAATTGATCAACCCACTTTTGCGCCGGGAGAATTGGAAGCGTGATTAGTGTATCTCTAGGGGATTTTTGAACGGCTGGAGATTGAACGGCTGGAGATTAGGCTTCTGGAGATTAGACGACTGGAAATTAGACAACTGGACATTGAGCTTCTGAATAATCGGTTAGCGTTGATTATCGGCTAGATATCGGGGTATAAAGACGGCCATGACTGAGGTGCAGGCGAAGGGGCACAGATCTCCACAGGTGATTGGGGTTGACCTGGGGGGCACGGCGATTAAGCTTGGGCGGTTTGATGTAGGGGGGCGATGTTTGCAATCGGTAACGGTGCCGACCCCTCAGCCCCCAGAACCTGAGGCCGTGTTGGGGGCGATCGCCCGTGCCCTGCCCCTCGTAGACCCCGATGACTGCGCGATCGCCCTCGGCCTCGGCACCCCTGGCCCCGTCGATGAAACCGGACGCATTGCCCTCGTCGCCATCAACCTAGGCTGGCAGAATGTGCCCCTCGCCGACTGGCTAGAGCGCCACACCGGCAAGCCCGTCATTGCCGCCAACGATGCTAACTGCGCGGGGCTGGGTGAAGCCTGGTTAGGAGCGGGGCGGCGATTTCAAGATTTATTGCTGCTGACCTTAGGCACAGGGGTCGGGGGAGCGGTGATTTTGGGTGGCCAATTATTTGTGGGTCGCCATGGCACCGGGGCTGAGTTGGGGTTAATGACCCTCGACCCATCGGGAGAAACCTGCAATAGCGGCAACCATGGCTCCCTAGAGCAACTAGTCTCGGTGCAAGCGATTCGTCGCAAGACGGGGCTAGAGCCAGCCGAGCTAGGCCAACGGGCAGTTGCCGGAGACGCAGAGGCGATCGCCTTTTGGCAAACCTATGGCCGCGACCTCGGCGCAGGGATCGCTAACCTGGTCTATATTTTTACCCCCGAAGCCGTGATTCTCGGCGGCGGCATCAGTGCCAGCGCCCCGTTGTTTATGCCAACGCTCTGGGAAGAAGTGAAGCGGCGGGTGTTGCCAACCTCGCGGGAGGGGCTGCAAATTTTGACCGCAGAATTGGGCAACCAGGCCGGGATTGTGGGCGCAGCACGGTTGGCTTGGCAGCACATTCAAGCGTTAGAATCTGCCGATCCTCACCCATCCCCCAAGGCTCCGACTGATCTGCATGT
>Ga0105049_10009520_pt1 | contig 11180 bp, 10 predicted proteins | sample MAT06_FD_78087 | JGI IMG/M metagenome (GOLD analysis project Ga0105049, IMG submission 78087) | Freshwater microbial communities from Lake Fryxell liftoff mats and glacier meltwater in Antarctica - MAT-06 | ecosystem: Environmental > Aquatic > Freshwater > Ice > Liftoff microbial mat | place... | reverse complement strand
TAGATCATGCCCCTACAAAACCCCATCCCCTCTGGCTCCCCCTCTCCATGGTGGAGAGGGGGCTGGGGGGTGAGGTTGATTCTACGCGAAGCGCACCGCATTTTGGAATAAACGTAATCCATCCCGCCCGGTTTCGCCGCGACGCCAGTTCGGGTGCTGCCACGGGAAGACGTGATTCTCCGGGTGCGGCATCATCCCGAGGACGAGGCCGGTCCCGTCACACACGCCGGCTATGTCGCCCGCCGACCCGTTGGGGTTGCCGACCGCCGCCCGGTTGGGGTTGCCGTTGCCGGCCGAGTAGCGCAGCGCGACCTGCCCGTTGGCCTCCAACGCGGCGACGTCGGGGTGTACATACCGACCCTCGCCATGGGCAATCGGGCACTCGATCGGTTCGAGATCACGGGTCCAGATGCTCTTGCTGACGGGTGCCTCCATGCGAATCCACTCACACTGGAAGTGACCGCTGGCGTTGTGCGCGAGTGCGCCCGGCAGCACACCCGCACCGGTGAGCACCTGGAAACCGTTGCAGATGCCAATGACCGGTCGGCCGAGTTCAACGAAGCGGGGCAAGATGTCACGAAGCCGGTCGGTGACGGCCAACGACCACATGCGGCCCGCACCCAACGCGTCGGCGTAGCTGAAGCCGCCAGCAAGAACCAACAACTGAATGTCTCTCAGAAGTGGTGCCGGGTCAGCGACCAGTTCTTCCAGCAGCGTGATCTGCGGATCTGCACCTGCAAGCTGCAATGCGTACGAAGCGTCGCGGGCGCGGTTGGTGCCCGGGGCAGCCAACACCATGGCGCGTGGGCGGCTCATCGCGGGCCTCCTCGAAACGCATTCTGCAATACGTCGAGGGGAATAGTGGCTACGCCGGCAATGCGAAGTTCGGCCACGCGGACTACCTCGCCAAGGAGGACCGCAGGCTCGGCGAGCGAATCGAGGAACCACACCACATCCTCGGGGTCCACCTCGCAGATGAAACGACCGGTGGACTCAGCGAACAACGACGTGACCAGGTGGTCGTGGGGCAGATTGTCGAGCGAGGCGCCGAGACGGCCGCCGATGCACATTTCTGCGATGGCCACTGCCAGGCCGCCCTCACTGAGGTCGTGGCAGCTGCGAACACGGCCCGTCCTCAGTATCCGGTGGAGCGCACGGTAGCGGCCAGGTGAGGTCGGGCTCGGGGCGGGCACAGTGCTGCTGCCACCGTCGCCGGTCACCATCGAGTAATGGCTGCCACCGAATTCGCTGGCCGTGCTGCCAACCAGAATGAGCACGTTGCCGGCCTGCTTCAGGTCGGGCGTGACCGCACGGTCGGGGTTCGGGTGATGTGCGATAGCGGTGATCACGAGTGTGGGGGGCACTGCGTGGCGGGCGCCGTCGCTGCCCAGATATTCGTTGTTCAACGAGTCCTTGCCGCTGACGAACGGAGCGCGATGGCCGATGGCCGCCGCACAGCAACCATCGACGGCGGCAACCAGCTCGCCAAGCGTGGAAGGCCGGCGCGGATCGCCCCAACTGAAGTTGTCGAGCAACGCCACCGAGCTGGGGTCGGCGCCGACCGCAACGACGTTGCGAATCGCTTCGTCGACAACGGCGTGGGCCATGTATTCCGGGTCAGTGATGCCGTACCACGGGTTGACGCCGATGCCGATGGCGATGCCGTGATCTTCGTTGGGTTCGGCCAGAACGACGCCGTCGGCGTGGCCGTCGTGCCCTTCGCCGACGAGTGGCCGCACGACGGTGGTGCCGCGGATCTCGTGGTCGTAGCGACGGATGATGTGTTCCTTCGACGAGATGTTCGGGTGCGCCAGCAGCTGCAGCAGCACGCCTGCCGGGTCGGTGCAGGTCGGCGCCGCAACTGGGGCGCGCTGCGGTGTGGGTAACACGGCCGTCATCGTTCGCTGGGGGCGGCCGTCGTGCAGGAAGTGTGTATCCATCTCCAGCACGGTGAGGTCGCCCGAGCGCACGCGCAGCACGCCGTCGCCGGTGAACGTGCCCAGCGACACCGCTTCCACGCCGTGGCGGGCGCAGACGACCAGTAGCGCAGCCCACTTCGCTGGATCGACTGCGAAGACCATTCGTTCCTGTGCCTCGCTGAGCCAGATCTCCCACGGCCGCAGACCGGGATACTTCAACGGCGCCAGCGAGAGGTCGACGTCGGCGCCGACACCTTCTGCCATCTCACCAACAGCGCTGGACAGCCCGCCCGCACCGCAGTCCGTGACTGCGGTGTAGAGACCGATGCAGTCGTGCATCACATCGATGAGCAGCTTCTCGGTGATCGGGTCGCCGATCTGCACACTCGCGCCAGCGACGTCGCCAGTGGTTGCATCCATGGTGGCGCTGCTGAACGTCGCGCCGCGCAGGCCGTCGCGCCCTGTGCGGCCGCCCATCAGGACCACCAAGTCGCCAGGGTGTGGACCGGACAGCTTCCACTCGCCCTCGCCGGCAACACCGATGCAGCCGGCGTACACCAGCGGATTCGCCAGGTAACCAGGGTCGTAGAGCACGGCACCGGCAACGGTGGGCAGCCCGATCTTGTTGCCATAATCGGCAATGCCGGCAACCACGCCGCTCTCGATCAGCCGTGGGTGCAGCACACCGTCGGGCAGTTGGCCGGTGGGGCAGTCAGTCGGGCCGAAGCACAGAATGTCGGTGATGGCGATGGGATGATGTGCGGCGCCCATCACATCGCGAATCACGCCTCCGACGCCGGTGTTCGAGCCGCCGAACGGCTCGATCGCTGACGGGTGGTTGTGTGTTTCGACCTTCACGGCCACTGTCACGCCCGGTGTGTAGCAAAGGATGCCGGCGTTGCCGACGAACGAGCTGCGCACGAAGGGTGCATCGATGGCGTCGGTACAGCCGCGCAACTGCCTCATCAACGGTGTCACTTCGACGCCGGTGTCGAGTGTGATGCGAGCACGAAACGTCTTATGTGCGCAGTGCTCGCTCCACGTCTGTGCCAACGTTTCCAGCTCCACGTCCGTGGGCTCGCGTCCCAGACCGCGATAGTGATCGGCAATGACATGAAGCTCGGCCACGTCAAGAGAGAGCCCACGCTCCTTGTTCAGAGCCTGAAGGGCTTCGTCGCCAAGGTGGCGAATGGCGACGTACTCGACGGTGTGTGCGGCCGCTGCGGTTGTGTCCATGAATGTCGGTTCCAAGGGCGCAGGAGCCCAGCGCTCGATGACCTGATTGGCCAGCAGCCGGCGGGCAAGCGTGGGGATGCTCTCGGCGCGCAGCTTGCCGAGAATCTTGAAGTGCGTGCCGGTGGCGACACTCATGTCGGGTACGCCGATGATGCTGGCTGCCAGCGCCACCGCAGTTGCAGCGGTGTCGGTGACGCCGGGGAGCAGAGTGGTTTCGACACCGGTCCTGGGTGCGGCCCAGCTGCCGGTCTGTAGTAGTGGGTCGACCAGCACTGCCTCCATCGACTTCTTGTCGGCGGCGCTGAGCTTGGCGGCGAAGTACACGACGTCGGCAACTTCGATGCCGGTTACCTCGCCGAGCCCCAGTGCGTGGGCATCTGCCAGCAGCGCTGCGGATCGCGGGTCGGTTCCCTTCGTCCGAACGGTGAGACGCATTCCGATTGCCACCGCGACCAACCTAGGGGATGGCCATCGAGTGGTCGTTCGGTTGCGGACGAAAAGTAAGACCGTGGTCGCCATGTTAGCGAATACGCTAATATGAAATGATGATTTCAGGATCCACATTGCGCACACTTCGTCGTCGTGCCGGGCTGACGCAGGCGCAGGTTGCCGCCGTCACGGGTATCCCGGTCACGGTGTTGAGCGCGTACGAACGCGGACGTCGCCAGCCGGGCGTCGACGCGGCGGCGCGAGTCATCGCAGCGCTGGGCTTTCGGGTCGAGTTCGTATCCACGACGACCCCAGCAGTGCGGGCACGACGGCTCGAGGAAGTGCTGTCGCTGGCCGGTGCGTTGCCCTATCGCCCGCGTCCGTTGGCGAAGGCTCGTCGATGATCTCGTTGGTGGACCGGGTGCTAGCGGTGTGTGCAGCACTCGATGAGCGCGGGGTGCCCTGGGCACTTGGAGGCGCGCTGGCCCTGGCATACGCCACCGAAGAGCCCAGGGGTACGCGAGACATCGACATCAACGTCTTCGTGGCGCCGAGCGAGGCACGGGCGGTGTTCGCAGCACTCCCAGACGGAGTACTGCACTCGTCAGCAGATGTGAAGAGCGCGCAGCGCGACGGGCAGGTGCGACTGATGTGGGACGACACCCCGATCGACGTGTTCTTCGCCACCGAGCGATTTCACTGCGACGTACAGCAACGCTGCCAGGCAGTGCCTTTTGCAGAGCGATTGATCCGCGTGCTGTGCGCGGAGGATCTGGCTGTCTTCAAGGCCATGTTCGATCGGGGTAAGGATTGGGTGGACATCGCCTCGATGGTCGAGTCGAATGCCATCGATCTGGATGTCGCCGCTGACAGATTGCGGGGCCTGTTGGGCGACGACCCCCGCGTCGCGCGTCTCCGCGGCCTGGCCGCGGGCTGACCGGGCGACGCTGGCACCGAATCTCAACGCCTGAGCGACATTTCGGCCCAGCGTCGGACCCTGCGGGCCGGATCTGACTGCCGGTAGCCTCGGGGGTTGTGACTCGACTAGTGCTTGTGCGCCATGGAGAATCCACTGTCACCGTGAATCGTGTGATCGGCGGGCCCCGAACCTGTAGCGGGTTGTCGCCCCTTGGCCGCCAGCAGGCGGAACGTCTTCGCGACCGTTGGGCAGCGACCGAGGAGTTCACGGCCGACGTGTTGCTGGCCAGCCAATACCCACGAGCCATCGAGACCGCCGAGATCATTGCGCCAGCCCTTCACGGGCTGACGGTCGTTCGTGACGATGGTTTCGGCGAGCACGATCCAGGCCCGGACTGCGACGGGCTGACCTACAAGGAGTTCATGGAACGCTCCGACCTCGGCGTCGAGGCATGGGACGCCGGCGACCCCTTCGCCACCACCTTCCCCGGTGGCGAAACCGTTGCTGCCTTCCAGTTCCGCGTCGGCTCGGCCGTTCGGCGCACGCTGGACATGTACGAGGGGCAAACGATCGTGATCGCCTGCCACGGGGGGGTGGTCGACTCGGTGCTGCGCCTTGCGCTGAAGGCGCCCAGCATGGGTGTGTTCCAAATCCATACGCTCAATGCGTCGATCACCGAATTGGAACTGATCAAGCCGAACTTGTGGCGGCTGAACCGCTACAACGACACGGCGCACCTGGCTGGTCTGCCCGCCGGCACCAACCCGCCGTACGTCGACGGGGCGTGAAGCCGATGCCTCGCCGCGTCGACGTCGTGGTGGTGGGCGCCGGGTCAGCTGGAGCGGTACTTGCGGCCCGCCTCAGTGAGCAGCCGCACACATCCGTGCTGTTGCTGGAGGCCGGACCAGATCACGATGCTGCCGCGACGCCCGAGTCGATCAGCGGTCCCTCGTTCGTGGCTGCGATGGCCGAGCCGGGGCGGCTGTGGCCGACTCTGTCTGCAACGAGAACGACCGATCAGCCTGCGCGATCGTACGCCCGCGGCCGAGGAGTGGGCGGCTCGTCGGCGGTCAACGCAATGGTGGGGTTACCAGGCGAGGCGGGCGACTACGACACATGGGAGCGAGCGTTCGGCTGCACCGGCTGGGGCTGGGCAGATGTGGCGCCTGCGTTCGCGGCTCTTCCCATTCCGCTGCGGAAAGCCTCGGTGGCCGAGATCGGACCGGTTGCCCTGGCCCTGCTCACCTGCGAGCCGGCTGCGGAAGCTGTGCCCCTCACTCGCTTTGCCGATGGCCGGCGAGCTTCGGTCAACGACGTCTATCTGGAGCCTGCCCGCTCACGACGGAACCTGGAGGTACGTGGTGATGCTCTCGTGGATCAGGTGTTGCTGCGCGGTCGCCGGGCCGTTGGCGTGCGATTGGCCGACGGCACCGAGATCGAAGCCGACACCGTGATCGTCTGCGCCGGCGCGATCCATTCGCCGGCCATCTTGCTGCGCAGCGAGGTTGATCGTGTGGGCATCGGCCTCGGCCTTCAGGATCACCCATCGTTCCCCATGGCGCTGCGCCTTCACGACCCGATCGTCGAGCCGCTGCCCCAACTGGCGGTCAGCGCCCTGCTCCGTTCATCGCACGTTGCGCACAACGACCTGCAGATGTTGGCGATGGACGTCGTCGACCAAGCCGACGCGTCGCTGGCGTTGCTGATGGGGGCGGCGATGCAGGTGTACTCGCGCGGTTCGGTGCGGTTGGCATCCAACGATCCCAATGTCGATCCTGTCGTGGACTTCGCCATGCTCACCGACGAGCGCGACATGGCCACGCTGCGAGCCGCTGCCGAGTTGACGCAGCGCGTCGCGTCGAGCAATGCCATGGCGACCATTGCAACTCCGTATCCGTACGACATCTCGGACGCCGGTCTGCGCGCAGCCGTGGGGGACTACGTGCACGCAGTTGGCACCTGTCGAATGGGTTCGACCGAGGATGACGACGCAGTGGTGGACACCAGCTGTCGGGTCATCGGCTACGAAGGTCTGCTGGTCTGCGATGCATCCGTGATGCCGACGGTCCCGCGTGCAAACACGCATCTTCCAACGGTGATGATCGCCGAGCGCATTGCTGCCGCAATGCGCGCCCAAGCCTCGAGGTAGCCAACGACCAGCTGTGCATGACGTGCCGTGCATGACGTGCCGTGCATGAAGTGCCGTGCATGATAGGAACACGGCATGTCCTACGACAAAGGTCTCCATGAGCTCGGCGACGCCTGTTACGCATACCTTCAGCCAGATGGCAGCTGGGGTTGGAGCAACGCCGGCTTGGTGGTTGGTGACGGCGCATCGTTGCTTGTCGACACCCTCTTCGACCTGCATCTGACGCGCGAGATGCTCGACGCGATGGCGGCGCCGACGGCGACGGCACCAATCGGTACCTTGCTGAAAACGCACGCGAACGGCGACCACTGCTACGGCAACCAGTTGGTGCAGGGCGCAGAAATCGTGGCATCAGCGGCAACTGCGCGCGAGATGTCCGACGTGCCGCCAGCCATGCTGCACGCACTGAACACGGCACCGGGCGACGTTGGGCAACTCTTTCGTCACTTCTTCGGTGCGTTCGACTTTGACGGCATCGAGGTGACCATGCCCACACGAACGTTCAGCGGCCGACTGGATGTGCAGGTTGGTGGACGTGCGGTGCAGTTGATCGAAGTCGGTCCAGCGCATACCCGCGGCGACACCATCGCCTACGTTCCCGACGCGAAGACCGTCTACACCGGCGACATCCTGTTCATCGGTGGTACCCCCATCGTGTGGGCCGGCCCGCTCTCGAATTGGGTTGCGGCCTGCGACCTGATGCTGGGGATGGACATCGAAACCGTCGTTCCCGGCCACGGCCCGCTCACCGACAAGGCCGGTGTCGCAACGGTCCGCGACTATCTGGCCTTCGTCGACGCCGCGGCCAGCGCTCGACACGCGACGGGGATGGACGCATGGGACGCTGCACGAGAGATTGCGCATGAGATCGGCGCCAGCGAGGAGTTCAGCGGTTGGGGCGAGTTCGGTCGCATTGCGGTCAACGTCGACACCGCGTACCGCTCGTTCGACCCGTCGTACGTCGTCCCCAACGTTGTCGAGCAGTTCCGCCGTATGGCCGAACTGGAAGGCTTCACCGCCGGCTGACTAGCGGAATTCGTCGGCGATGGGGGGTGGGCCGCGGCGCTTCTTCGGTCGGGGCTCGCCGGAACGTGTCCGGATGCTCTTGCGGATGGCGAACACCCAGCCAACTGCCACACTGATGCTGAAGATGGCCCACTGAACGGCGTAGCCGAGGTGCGGTCCCTCGCTGAGGTCTGGAAACGCGATCGGAGCGACGTCGCTCGGTTCGGCTGGCGCCGACTCCAGCAGATCTAGGTACAGCGGAGCCAGCGGCTGGTCGAACTGCTGACCCAGCGCCCCGAGGTCGACGCGTCGAATCTCGGTCAACTCCTGCGAGCCGTCGTCGGTCTGCTGACCTGTGCCCGCCACTTGCCCTTCCTTCAAGCGGGCCAGTATCTGCACCTCGCCGGATGGGGGAGCGGGCACCGGCACGCCTGCCGGAATGAAGCCACGATTGACGATGATGAGGCTGCCGTCGGCCATCTGCAGCGCATTGACCACGTCGCGACCGGTGCTGCCGTCTTGGGACACGTTGACGACTTCGAACTGGGGAGCGGTGAGATACTTGCCGCTCGCCGTGACCCGGCGGTAGCTGAGTTCGTCGGCCGGACCATCCAGTAGCAAGCCATCAAGGGACACCACATCGGCATTGGTGTGCTCGGCGACCCGACTGTTGAACGCTTGCTTCTCGTCCAGCCGCTGCAGCTGCCACAGACCGAGGCTGATCATCCCCACGATCGCCGTGAGGCACAGCAGGTGGAAACCGATCCACTTCGGCTTCAGCAAGAACGTGTACATGCCAGGCCGACGGTAGCGGCTCCGTGCGCTCCCGCAACATCGTGCCAGCCGCCACCAGGCTACGGTCGGTCGCGATGGTTCCTGAAGAGATCACCTCCGAATGGCTCAGCGAAAAGCTCGGCGACGACGTTTCGATCACCGGCGACCGCCGAATCGGCGATGGCCTGGTCGGCATGAACATCCGCTACGAACTGGCGGTGCCGGCAGCAAGTGCGATACCCACGTCGATCATTGCCAAGATGCCGTCGCCTGACCCGACCAGTCGTGCTACCGGCATTGCGCTGCGCAACTACGAGCGGGAAGTGAAGTTCTACGACCAGATCGCACCCACGGTCGATATCCGCGTGGCGCGTTGCTTTCACGGCGAGTGGCACGAGAGCGACGGCGACTTCGTGCTGCTGCTGGAAGACCTGTCGCCTGGCGAACAGGGCAATCAGGTCACCGGTTGTTCCGCCGAAATGTCCAGCAGCGCCGTCCTGGAACTGGCACGCCTTCACGGGCCCCGCTGGGCCGACCCGGAGTTGGATGGGATCGAGTTCCTCCAGAGGCGCGAGCCGGGCGACGCCGAACGGCTGCAGATGATCTGGACCATGTGTGCTCCGGGCTTTTTCGCCACCTATTCGAAGTACCTGGACAGCGAGGGCATCTCACTGATCGAACGCTTTGGCGCCCAGATTCCGGCGTGGATCGAAGGACATACGCTGCCCAACACGGTCACGCACGGCGACTATCGGCTGGACAACCTGATGTTCGCCTCCGACGCAGGCGGGCATCCGATCGCCGCCGTCGATTGGCAGACACCAGGGCATGGCAGCGCAAGTGGCGACGTGAGCTACTTCCTCGGTGCCGGGCCGCTGGCGGAGGTGCGTCGCGAGATCGAGCGCGGCATGGTGGACCAGTATTGCGGGGCGCTCGCCGGTTATGGAGTCGATGTCGACGGCGGCGAGTTCTGGCAGCAGTACTGCCGAGACTCGTACGCGGGCATCATCATGTCGGTCGTCGCCTCACAGATCGTTGGTGGCAACGAGCGCAGTGAAGCGATGTTTGCAGCGATGGCAACGCGCCACGTGCGCCACGCCATCGACGTGGGTGCCGAAGCCCTCATCTGAGCGACCTCAATACACGTGCGCAAGTAGCCTCGTTGCCATGGAGCTGCCCGACTTTCACATTCCGCACGCGGAGAAGATCGAGTGGATGGTCGAGACCCACGGCTGGGCAATGGAGCCTGTAGCGGCGCGAACCGACACTGTTCCCCCAAAGGCCGGGTACGTGTACACGATCGGCTATCCAGAAGCCTTCGGCTTCCCGGAGGTGGTGGTCTTCGGTCTCACACCGGCAACCGCTCGTGGGTTGTTCGACATGATTGCCGACATGTTGCGCGGGGGCACAGAGATTCCATTGGGAGTGGAGCTGCTCGGGTTCTTCGACGGCGAACTGCGGTGTGTCTTCGCGCCGATCGATGACGATCTGGTTCGCGAATTGCTGGGTACAGCGGTGGCATGGCGTCGGGGTGCACCCTTCGCAGCGGTTCAATTGCTATGGCCCGATCGCAATGGATTTCTTCCCACGGAGGTGGGGTTCGATCAGCGAGTGGTGCTGGCACAACCGGTCGTCGCTACGACCTGAGCCGTGCCACGGTGCGGAGCTCGTTGAGCTCGGCTGCGAGGCCGTCAAGTGCAGCTGGTTCGCCTTCCAGCAGGGCTTGACGGCGTTCATGAGGTAAGCCTGCGAGGTCGACCAGCGCAGCCCACGCGAGCGCTGGCTCGGCCAGCACGACCCGTAGCGCGACGGTCAATGTGTCGATCGGTGCCGCGTCGTAGTTGGCCAGCAGCGCTTCCACTTGCGCCTTGCCCAGAAGCGTCACTGGTTTACGCAGGCAGCTCTTGGGTAGCCCATGGCGCACCGTGCTCGTTGAGCAATGCAAGGAACGGGTCGGCCGTGAATGCTTCCGGACCTTTCACGCCCTCGCCCTTCCATTCACCAGTGGCCAGCATCTCCAGTGCCACCACTGGGTGGACTGCGGTCTGCCACACCACCGCCTGGTGGCCGTACTCGCGCATCGTCCACTCGTTGTCGACGACTTGGTAGAGGTAGGTGCTGCGCGGCTTGCCGTCGATGCTGAGGCCGGTGACCACCGAGCCGGCGCAGGTGCGACCGCGCATACGGTCACCCAACTCGGCGGGGTTGGGCAGCGTGGCCGAGACCAGGTCTCGAGGTGACACGTCAACGCCACGTACCGAGACCGGCTTGGTGCTGTCCAGGCCCAGCTTGTGCAGCGTGCGCAGTACGTCGATGAACTCGTCGCCGAGGCCGTACTTGAACGTGACGCGACCGACGTCGAGCCAGCGCGGCATCAGGATGACTTCCTCGTGCTCGACGTTGACGCAGCCGAGCGCGCCAATGCCCTCTGGGAACACGAACGTCTCGGGCTCGCTGAATGGTGCGGTGGTGAACCAGCCGCGGTCGCGCTCGTAGATGATCGGCGGGTTGAGGCACTCCTCGATGGTGGTCCAGATGCTGAACGTCGGCGCGAAGTCGAACCCTTCGATCACCAAGTCGGCGCCATCACGAACACCGATCTCGTCGATGCGACTGAACAAATGGTCGGAGGCATAGCGGGCCACCACATCACTGAATCCGGGCTCAACACCCATTGCCACCAGTGCGAGCAGCCCTCGCTCCTCCCACTGCTCGGCCACTGCGAACTGTGCGTCACCCAGCTTCACGC
>Ga0105049_10009519_pt1 | contig 11181 bp, 8 predicted proteins | sample MAT06_FD_78087 | JGI IMG/M metagenome (GOLD analysis project Ga0105049, IMG submission 78087) | Freshwater microbial communities from Lake Fryxell liftoff mats and glacier meltwater in Antarctica - MAT-06 | ecosystem: Environmental > Aquatic > Freshwater > Ice > Liftoff microbial mat | place... | reverse complement strand
AGGCGGTACGTCTGACGCCAGCCCAACAGGAGCTTCACGTGCAGGCACGTGACGCGGCGATCTCCATCCTCCCCCGCTCGTCCTCCAGCGGCATCGATCTTCACAAGGTCCGTGCTCAGCGCATCACCGATCGCCCCACACGCACGCCCGACGTTCAAGCGCCCGATGCGCTTGTTTCACCTGTCACGCCCCACACCAGCGGCGGCCAGCCCGCGATCGCGCCGGCGAGCGGCGTTGATCCCGCCGCGGGCCCGCGTCTGGAGCTGCTCCTGCGCGAGCGCCTGGGCCCGGAAAAACTCGGCCGCTATCTGCGCGGCGGGCGCGCCATTGAACTCACTGCTCAGGGCGAGGTTGTGGTCAGCGTGTGCAGTCCGATGGTCGCTGCGATCGTCGAGAAGGACTTCTCGCCGGTGATCTGCGCCGCCGCGAGCGAGGCGCTGGGCCGGCCGGTGACATTTCTGCGCGTGAAGCTGATCCCGAACGTGGTCGCGCCCGTCTCCAGTGTCGCCGCTCTGAGCCGCGCGCAGCCGCTGAACGCACCCGCCGGCTCGCGCATCCACACCACCCGCGCCCGCGCGCTTTTCCAGCCCATGCGCTATCGCATGAGCGACGTCGTGCAGGGCCCCTTCAATCGCCTCGCGGCGGAGTCCGCACGTCGGCACGCCCTGAGCGAGTCTGGCTGTTTGATGCTCGTGGTTCACGCGGGCGTGGGCATGGGCAAGACGCACCTGCTGCACGCGCTGGCCAGCGAGGCCGCGCTTCGTGAGCCGGGGCACTCGATCGTCGTCACGACGGCTGAGCAGTTCGTCAACGAGTTTGTGATGTCCTGCAAGCTCAAGCAGATGGACAACTTCCGGCGCAAGTTCCGGCGCGCCGATCTGCTGTGCATCGATGACGTGCAGAGCCTGGTGGGCAAGACCGCGACGCAGCAGGAACTGGTCGCGACGATCGACAGCGTGCAGCAGCGGCGCGGGCGCGTCGCGCTGACATCTGACCGCCAGCCCCGCCACGTCGCGGGCTTGAACGAGGCGTTGGCCAGCCGCCTCAGCAGCGGGCTTGTGGTGGGCATCTCGACGCTGGATCAGGAGAGCATCGGGCGTGTGATCAGCACGCTGGCGACGCGGCGCACGCTGGTGCTGGAGAACGAAGCGCTGACGCTGCTGACGCACGCCGCGACGACGGCGCGCACGCCCGAGCGCCCGGTGCCGAGCATCCGCGACCTTGAGGGCCTGGTCACGAAGGTTGAGGCGGTCCACCGGTTGCTCTCGGGCGCCGGATCCAGCGCCTCACCGATGGGGCACGCGACGGGGCGGGTGGGCGTGCTGAGCGCTCGTCAGGCGCTGGGCCAGGCCGCGAGCTCGCTGATCACCGATCGCAAAGCACAGGGCGAGCGCGACGCCCGCCCGCGGGCCTTGCAGATGTCCGATATTGTCCGCGTTGTGTGCGAGCGCCTGGCGATCGACGCGCCGGAGCTTGCCAACAAGCACCGCCACCCGCGCGTCGTGCTGGCCCGCTCGCTCTGCACGCACCTTGCTCGCGCCACCATCGGCATGAGCTACCCCGAGATCGCCCGCTCGCTCGGACGCCCCAACCACTCCACCGTGCTCACCGCCCACCAGCGCATCCGTCGCCAGATCACCGACGGCGTCATCGTCGGGGGCATCACCCAGCCCGTGCGTCAGCTCGTCGAATCACTCCTCAGCGAACTCTCGCCCAGAGCGGTCGCGCGCTGAGCGTCGCTCACTCTGACGAGCCGGTCGGCGAGGGCATGTCCCCGCTCGTGCTGGTCGAGACGGTGGAGCGCGGGTCGAGCTTCTGTGCGCGGTCGCGCAGCACCGTCGCCTTCTGCAACTCGCGCCGCGACTCGTGGATCTCCGCGAGCATGTTCAGCGGCTCGGGCGCCCGCGGATCAAGCTCTGACGCCAAGCGAAGCGAGGCCATGGCCTCCTCAACCATCCCGCTGTTGACCTGCGCCGTCGCCAAATCCATGTGCAGGAGCGAGGACGCGGGAAACCGCTTGATCGCGTCGCGCGCCACGCGCAGGGCTTCGCTCGGCCGATTGACCGCCAGGTTGAACTCGATCGCGCCGCGCAGCGTCGGCACGTGGCGCGGCGCCGCTTTCTCGCCTGCGAGGTACAGACCCGCGGCGTCTTCCACGCGATTGCCGTTCGCCACGTACCGCATCGCCAGCGACCTGCGCGCGCCCTCGAGTTCCGGATGCAGCGTGACCAGACGCTGCACCTCCGCCTCTGACTCCGCGTCGGTGTCGCCCGCGGCGCTCATGAGCTGCGCCAACAGCAGCACGTCGCGGTCCACCGGCTCAATGTCGATCAGCGTGCGCAGGCTCTTCAGCGCCTCGGCGCGCTGGCCGGCGACCATGTGCAGCCACGTCAGGCGCGCAAACAGCCGGCCCGAGCGAGTCAGGTTGGTCCCGCCATCGCGGATCGGCAGCACGGGTGTCAGCGTCTTGATGGCCTCAAGCGCGAGGCGCTGGTCGTCCCACGCTGGCGTATAGCCCGGCGCCAACACCTTCTCGCGCGTGACGCTCGTGCGGGCCATCAGGTGCGCGTACTGCACTGTGCCGATGCGATGCGCGGCGTTGAGGATCAGCCCGTGCAACGCCAGGAGCAGCGCGACCGTTGTCGCAGCCGCGAAGCCCCAGCCTGCCGGCGTGACACGCCCGGACTTCTTCAGTTGCCAGAACGGGCCGCGCACGTGCGTGTCCTGGCGCAGACGCGAACACACGTGGATCATGTATGTCACCACGCCCGCGATGCCCACCGCCATCAACAGCGGCACCGAGCCATACAGCCCGCGATACGCCACGACCAGCAGGATCCCCACGACCAGGAGCACCAGCTCAGCGCGGAGCGTCAGGTCGTAGCGCGCGTTGCGCTTGCGCGTACTCTCGCTCATCGCCTCTTTCGAAACACGCGGCCCGATCAACACCGCTGGCTTGCCGAAGCCCACGTACAGCGCGTCCTTCGGGCACGCGCTCACGCAGTCCATGCACTTCATGCACCCCGGATTGACCACCGCCCCGAAATCACGCACCTCTTCGTTGACGCGGACGTTCGACGTACACACCGCGGTGCAATGCCCGCACTGGTCGCACGCGTCGGTGACGCGGATGCGCATGGGGGACAGCCGATCGACGGGCGTGAAGAACCCGCCGTAAGGGCAGCCGTAGGTGCAGAAGCCCTTGGCGCCCAGGAAATACACGCTGGCGAAGCCGCAGATCAGCAGGAACGGGATGGCGATGTACCACTCGGGGAAGGTCGCCCAGAAGTTCTCGACGACGAAGTGCGGCTCAAAGCCCTGGGCCGGCCAGGGGCGCATCTCGCCGAACCACGCCGACCACTCCACCGGCAGCATCCAGCGCTTCACGCCCGGGGCGATCTCCACCTGCTGGCCGAAGATTCGCGCCAGCACCTCGCGCCGGAACGTCGGCCACACGAACATGTAGAGCGCCAGCAACGTCGGCCCCCAGAGCAGCAGGCGCGAGCGCCAGGGCTTGGGATGCAGGCCCGCCCGCTTCATCAGCCAGCCGCAGAAATCCTGGAGCGCCACGATGTGGCACGCCCAGCCGCAGAACCAGCGCCCGAAGATGACCGTGGACAGGATCGCCACCGAGAACATGATGAACCCGGCGTTCAGCATCCCCGAGTCCAGCGTGAACATCGCCTCCGACGGCTCCATGGGCGAGAGCGTGCTGCGCTCGCCATCGCGCAGGCCCGACATGAGCCACTGCACCATGTGCGCGATGATGAGCAGATGGACGCCGATCAGCACCGCCGCGCGCCAGGGGCCCATCTTTGAATGGGGCTTCTGCCTGGGCGAGGGGAGGACCGTCAGCGCGATCGAGCCGTTGCCCGGCGCGCCGCCGGCACCCTTGCGGGCCGGCGGGTTACACGATGAGGGAGTGCTGCTCATGCGGAGAGAGTTTTAGCGGCCGATGCGAACGTCGGTGACGACGCCGCGCTGGAAGGTGACGATGACGGGGACAGGTGCGTCGTACTGCGGGCCATCGATGAGCCGGAGCTTGTCGCACTCGGTGCAGGGCGCCTCAAACGGCTGGAGCTTGAGCGCCTCTTCGACGCCCGGCTGAAGCGGCATGTCAACCACCACCAGGCGCGTCCGCACGTCCTGCTTGGCCTCGCTCAGCGCCTTGATCACGTCGTAGCAGTGTGGGCACGTCCGCCGGTAGAAGACCCACGTCTGCCGGTCTTCGGGGAACGTTGCGGGCGAATAGCTCCGCCCGTCGGGCGCGCGGGGCGTGAAGTTGAAGATCGCCAGCCGATCCCAGGGCTGGCCCTGCCAGCGATACAGGTCCAGCGTTTGCGCCGTCGAGTAGCGCCCCTGGTAGCCGCGATGAACGCCCGCGAAGACGGCGCCGATCGCCAGAGCGCTCAGCGCGGTGATCACCAGCCACCGCGAGGTGCTGATGTCCGGGATCCGCTTGGCCCGCGGCAGGAACAGCGCCCCCGCCAACAACACCACATCAACTCCCAGCACGACCCATGGCGAGATCTTGACCGAGCCGAAGCACCCGCACGAGGTCGCGCCGCTCAGCATCGCGTGCAGGATCACGACGCAGAACGCCGCGAGCACGCCGATCGCCAAGGCCCGCGCATAGCGCCGATGCAGCAGCAGCGTGACCACGATCACCAGTTCGAGAGCGACGGTGATGAGGAACGCCTGCTGAAGCACGCTCGGGTTCGACATACCCGGGATGTAGGCGTAGATCGGGGGCAGGTCGGCGACCGAGCCCGCGAGATACTTGAACGCGGAGCCGGCAAGGATCCACAGGGGGACGATAAAGCGAACGAGCCAGTCCGCCGCCTTGGGGGCGGGGACTGGCTCGTTGGTGTTCGCGATGCTCATGCGATGAGCGTATGTCGTTGGAGGTGGGTGTTAATTAGAGGAAGAAGTTGTAGAAGAAGCAGTTGTAATCGCCCTCGGTCACGCCGTTGTTCGGCGAGATCGACGGTGCGCCAATCGGGTCGCCGTTGTCGCGCGCGATGTCGGCGGGGGAGTCGGCGGTCGGGTCAGCGAAGAACGTAGCGAAGAACAGGTTGTAGTCCGCCTCGGACACGCCGCCCGAGCCGCTGCGGAAGGGGCCGGCGGCGGTGGTGATGATGGGCGCGGCGCTGCCGTCATCCAGAGCGATGTCGGCGGGGTTCTTCGGGACGATCATGCCCGCTGCAACGAGGGCCAGCGCCGTGCCCGTGCGGCGCATCTCGACGTTGGCCTGACCGTTGCCGGTTGGCGCCGCGTCGCTATCAAACCAGAAGGTGAACATGCGCCCCCAACGCAGGGTGTTGGGAAGGAAGCCCGAGGGAGCCGTCGGCGGCGTAAAGCGGATGACGCCGGCCGGGTCGACCGACATGGACCAGTCGGTGTTGGCGTCGGGCGTGTTAGCGTCTGCGGGCGGCGCGGACGGATCGACGGCGCTGTGGTAGCCGGGGTCCGCAGAGCGAGGCTGAGCGAAGCCGAAGTTGGTCGCGCCGGTGAGGCGGGGAACAACGAGCTCGAACGCGTTGATCTCGCGATCAAGGTCGAGGTTGTACACGCAGTACTCGTAGCGAAGGCCGCCGTCCGGACGCGAAACGACGCGGCTAGAGACGTACGCAGTGCCCTCGGCGTTCGGAGCGAACGCGGCCTGGCGATCACCCCAACCGAGCATGACCGGGCCGAAGATGTGGCGGCTGTCGTAGTGGAAGTTGCCCGAGCTCACGCCCGATGCGGTGGTCGCACCCGTGAGGCCCGTCACCTCAAAGCGGCGGTACGCGATGTTGTTGAACTTGTACCGGTCGCCGTTGGTGACGTAGTAGCCCTCAACGAAGAACCGGCCAGTAGAGCCGAGCGCCGCGGGCTTGATCTTCTCGACGTTGAAGTTGTTCAGCTTCCACGCCTGGGTGGTGCCCGTAAACGTGTAGTTGCGAGCGCCGAGGCCGGGCTGCGTGGTCGCGACGTTCGTCTTCACGTCCCTGTAAGTCGCGGAGCCGTCGCGATTCATCAGGTTGTGCCAGGAGCCTTGCTGCGACCAGCCGATCGTGCCGGGATCGGCGGCGGTGCCAGCGGGGGCGTTGGGCTTGATCTCTGAGCGGGGGCCGACGTCATCGGCCGCGACGTTCAAGCCGGAACCGTAGGTGTCAGAGCAGTTGGCACCAAGGAGGTCGTTGCTGGGGCCACTGCAGCTGGTGATGCCGCAGCGAACCTGCCCGATGTCAATCGTCGTCGGGTTCACGACCGCGCCGACGGCAGTCAGCGGCGTGACGACCGCGTTCTGCGTGGCGGACGCGGCGAACCAGCCGTGCTTCACCCACGCGGCGCCGAGCTGCTCAAGCCTCCCGTCGCTGGTGGTGCGGAAGGTGTTGATCGCGATGTACGGGTGGCGCCCGCCGCGAGCGTCGTTGGTCGGCAGTGCGCCATCCCACGCCTGCCACCACTCGGGGTTTGGCTGGGCGTAGAAGGTGCCGTCAATGGTCTGACCGGTGTTGTTCGGTCGGGTGTTGCAGGAGACGGTGGTCGCCGACATGACGACATTCGGCGTGGGCTTGCCCGCAGAGTCTGCGGTGTAGATGCCCAGGTTCGAGCCAGCAGAGTAGCGGGCGGCGGGCTGGCCGGCGAGGCCGGTGCCGGACACGCGAGTGGGGGTGCCGGTGCCGTGCGCGATGGCGGAGATCGAGAGGTCCAGTCCCGACGTGTTGTCGGGCGCTCGATCGTTGCCGAAGGACGAGTTCGCCACGGATCGCGAGCCGCTGTACAGCAGCCCAGCGGTCGTCACCAAAAACAGCGCAAGGGGAATGCTTTTCTTCATTCGAGACGTCTCCTGATTGGCGAACGCACCCAAAGACCCAGAAAGCCACGAGAGGGCTGCTTGAAGATACAACGAAGTTCCGGTCAGGGTCCACGGTTTCCCCGCGCTCCCCATGATTTCCCGGATTCACACGCGCAATCGGGTAGATTACCTCCCCGAAATGGGGCATCCGGACGGGCGTGTGGACTCCCCGTAGGTGCCTCCGAGGCGATCCCGGATCGCCCACAGGTCCGGGTAGAGCTTGTTGCCGATGGTGGAATACAGGTATTTGGCGCCGCTGGAGCCCCCCGTGCCACCCAGGCCGCCGATCATGCGTTCCACCATCTTGACGTGGTGAAACCGCCACAGGCTCATCCGCTCGTCGAACTCTAAAAAGTGCTCGCACACCAGGAAAATCGGGTAGTGAGCCTCGGTGTTGTGATACACCTGGAGCAGCGCCTCAACCACCCTATCATCCCCCTGATACTGCTCGGTGAAGTCCCGGTTCAAGATCTCGGCGGGGATCGCTAGCCCGGCCCGCGCGAGAAACTTGAGCAGGTGGTCAAATAGCGTCGGGCGCGCCAGCGAGGCCTCCATCTCTCTGCGAGACGCCTCGTCTTCACCAACCAGCCCCAGCACCTTGGCGTTTTTGTAGCCCGCAAGAAACTCCATATGCCGGAACTGGATCGACTGGAAACCCGAGGCCGGGCGCAGGTGGTCGCGAAACTTGGCGAAGTCCACCGAGAACATCGTCTCCAGCAGTGGGAGCTGGTCAATCAGCAGGTGCTGGATCGCGTGCACCCGCGTAAACAACTGGGCGGCCCGCAGAGGGCGGTCCTCATCCAAAAAGTCGCAGATGCCGCGCAGCTCGTGGAGCGTCTGCTTGAACCACAGCTCGTAGACCTGATGGCTGATGATGAATAGCAGCTCGTCGCGATGCACCGGGCGCGACAGCTCGTTCTGGAGTTGAAGCAACTCGGGGATCTTGAGATAGCTCCCGTAGCTGACTTTGCCCGGGGGCACCGGCGCGGCGGAGCGATCAGGGTCGTGCGTGGTCATTCTTCATCGTAGTGCCTTCGCCTCGCGGCTTTCGGCACGACACACACCGCCGATTTCGCGTGTCCGCAGCGAACCCGCGCTCTCCCGCCCAGTTGTTCAACCCGCCGCGCTTGGCTGTATGATCTTCGCAGCGGCGTCGCGCCTGCGAGGTGCCATCCCAGGACCCACGCGTCGCGCGATCAGCGAAAGGCGGGCATGATGAGCGAGCGGCTGGGCGTGATGAAGACTTACAAGCTGTTCATCAATGGCGCGATGCCGCGCTCGGAGTCGGGGCGTTCCGAGCCGATCCGCGATCGCGTGGGCGGCGTGCTTGGGCACTCCAGCAAGGCCAGCCGCAAGGACCTGCGCGACGCGGTCGTCGCGGCTCGCGCCGGGCTCTCAAAGTGGAAGGGCGCGACGCCCTACAACCGCGGGCAGGTCATTTATCGCATGGCGGAGATGCTCGAGGCCCGCCGCGCCGAGTTCGTTGAACTGCTCACGCTCGCGGGCAGCAGCGAGCCGGACGCTCAGCGCGAGGTGACCACCAGCGTCGATCGACTCGTGGCGTTCGCTGGCTGGGCCGATAAGTATGCCCAGGTGCTGGGGTGCCAGAACCCCGTCGCCGGGCCGTATTGGAACATCACGGTGCCAGAGCCAACCGGCGTGGTCGGCGTCGTGTGCCCGACCACCCCCGCGCTATTGGGGCTGGTGGCGCTCATCGCGCCGGTGATCGTCTCGGGCAACGCCTGCGTCGTCGTCAGCGAGGCCTTCGCGCCAGTGGTCAGCGTCTTTGGCGAAGTGCTCGCTACCAGCGATCTGCCCAGCGGCGTGATCAACCTGCTCACCGGCTCGCTGGACGAACTCGTCCCCGTCATGGCCAAGCATCGCGACATCGACGCGATCCACGCCCACGCTCTCACGCCCGCGCTCAGCCAGACCTGCCTCGAAGGCGCAGCAGACAACCTCAAGCGCGTCAAGCTCCGTCCCAACACGATCGACCTGAGCCAGAGCGCCGCGTGCGAATCGGCATGGTGGATCGAGTCGTTTGTGGAGTTCAAGACGGCGTGGCATCCGACAGGGGCGTGACGTGCCACCGACCTCGAAACGAGGTCGGTGGCACGTCCCATAACTCCCTCCCCACACCCATTCGCGGGCGTGCGCGTTTCCTGCGCCGCATAAACCGAACGCGCTTGATTCGTCACGGCGTGTGTGCTGAAGGCGCTCGGCGCTTGCGTCGATCCTCAGGGTTCAGACCGTTACGCATGGTGCGTGACGGCGAGTCTTGGCGATCCGCCCACCCGGGCCGCTGTGGCGGCGGCTCTGGATCGCGGCGTCCGTTTTAAGGAGTAGTGCGAATGATCAAGCGTTCTGTCAAAAAGGCCTTCACCCTCATCGAAATCCTCATCGTGGTCGTGATCCTCGGCATTCTCGCCGCGATCGTGATCCCCCAGTTCACCAAGGCCAGCGAGGAGGCCCAGGTCGGTAACGTCGTGACCCAGTTGCAGACGATCAAGAGCCAGATCGAGCTCTACCGCGTCCGCAACAACGGCGGCTTCCCCGATCTCACCACTGCGCCGTTCCAGGACCTGGTGAACGTCGCCGGCACGAACCTCGCTCCGGACGGCAACACCTACATGAAGGCCCCGCCCGTCAACCCGCGCACCGGCACCGCAACGGTCGCGGCGGGCACTGCGGCCCCGACCGCGTTCGTGGCCAGGGGCGACGGTGGCTGGATCTATGACGCCGCTAGCGGCAACTTCTGGGCCAACGGCTTTGACGAGGTCACCGGCAAGTGGACCCCGGCTCCCTGAGCGGCTTCAACTTTCTCTGTCAATGTGTGACATCACCGGCCGGGCCTCGAAAGAGGCTCGGCCGATTTCGGACAGCGACCTCGCGAGAGGCCTACGGAGTCTTCTGATGGCCATACGCCGCCGCAGCCTTTGGTCACATGCCCGCGATCTCACCCTGAGCGTTGCTTCGCGCCCTCGCGCCCAACGCTGGCGCGCCTTCACCCTCATCGAGATCCTCATCGTCGTGGTGATCCTCGGGATCCTCGCGGCGATCTCGATCCCGCAGTTTGCTCGCGCGGCCCAAGACAGCCAGCTCACTGCGACCTTGGTGGATCTGGGCAAGATCCGGCGCGCGGTACAGGTGTATCAGGTGCGGAACGACGCCGTGCTGCCGCCGATCGTGGATGGCGCGCTGGACTGGGGCCCGCTCACGGGCAACGCGTCAGAATACCTGGCCACGCCGCCGATCAATCAACTTGTGGGCGGGGACAACAGCCGCAGGGTGCTTATCCGCGGCACGCCCGATACCGCCCCGCACCGCGACTATGGCTGGGTGTTTAATCCCGCTACCGGCCAGGTGTGGGCGGCGAGCTTTGATGATTTGGATCGCCCGCTGGTGCCGTGAGATCAGGTGTGATCAGGCGTGATCACGCGAGATCACGTGCGACCAGGTTCAGGGCAAGAGAAAGGCCCCACCTGTCGGCGGGGCCTGAATGCGGCTGAGAGGAGTTGAACCTCCACGGTGTTGCCACCACAAGAACCTGAATCTTGCGCGTCTGCCAATTCCGCCACAACCGCGTGACTGGCCCAAGCATAGAGGCGTCAGTTGAGCGAGGCAACCAGCGCAGGTCGCCCACCGCCCGCTTCGACGGCTTCGACCGCTTCGAGCGCGCATCGCACTCCTCGCCCCGCACCCCCCCCGCCGAGTGCGTCCACCCGCGACCGGCAGGTCACGGACCCAATACGCTTGGCGATGCCGCTGAACGTGCGAGATCCTGAGTCGGTGATCGAGGCGTTTATCGCTGGGGCGCGGGCGAACCGCCAGAACGCGTTGCGGCGAGGTTCGATTGAAGTGGTGCCGCGGCATCATGCGTGCCGGAGGCTGATCGCCACCGGCGACCTGCACGACAACCCGATGTCGTTCGCTCGCCTGCTGGAGCTCGCGCGGTTTGACGAGGCCAGCGACGAACCATCGCTCCGCGACCCTGCGGCAAGCGACACCACCGACGCCGGCGCACACCTGACGCTCCACGAACTAATCCACCCGGACCAGCTCATCAACGACATGGACCTGTCGTATCGCGTGCTGGCGCGCTGCGCCGACTTGAAGTCACGCTTTCCCGAACGCGTCCACGTGCTGCTGGCCAACCACGAACTGGCCCAGATCGTCGGCGCCGGGATCATCAAAGACGGCGTCAACGTCGTCAAGGCCTTCAACCGTGGCGTCGAACACGCCTTCCCCGATGACGGGCCGCGGGTTCAAGACGCCATCGGCGAGTTCATTCGCTCCTTGCCGCTGGCGGTGCGGTTCGTCGGCGCGGGAAGTGCGCT
>Ga0105049_10009518_pt1 | contig 11181 bp, 14 predicted proteins | sample MAT06_FD_78087 | JGI IMG/M metagenome (GOLD analysis project Ga0105049, IMG submission 78087) | Freshwater microbial communities from Lake Fryxell liftoff mats and glacier meltwater in Antarctica - MAT-06 | ecosystem: Environmental > Aquatic > Freshwater > Ice > Liftoff microbial mat | place... | reverse complement strand
GCGGCCAAGGCCGTGGCGGCCGGAGAATCCGCAGATATCGCGTTCATCGTGTGTGACGGAGGTTGGAAATACCTGTCGACCGGCATCTACCAAGGCACCCTCGATCAGGCTGAAGACGCCCTCGACGGCCAGTTGTGGGCCTAATGAGGATGTTGGCTCAGTTGCCAATATCGGCAAGCGCAACTTTCCTGGAAACCGAGAAATGCTGATACCGACGTAACGGTTAGACTCGAAATATTCTGTATGTCGCATCTAGCTTTCGCCTTGGAGGCAATCGTGAGCCTACCTCCCCTCGTGGAGCCCGCCACCGAATTAAGTCTTGATGAAGTCCGTCGTTACAGCCGGCATTTAATCATCCCCGACGTTGGTATGACCGGCCAAAAAAGACTGAAGAACGCCAAAGTGCTGTGCGTTGGTGCTGGCGGCTTGGGTAGTCCTGCGCTGATGTATCTGGCTGCGGCCGGTGTGGGAACGCTGGGCATTGCTGAGTTCGACACGGTTGATGAGTCAAACCTGCAGCGCCAGATCATTCATAGTCAAAAGGACATCGGCCGGTCCAAGGCAGAGAGCGCCCGCGACCGTGTTCTTGAAATCAACCCTTATGTCAAAGTGGCGTTGCATGAGGTGCGACTTGATTCGTCCAATGTGATGGAGATCTTCGCCGACTATGACCTGATCGTTGACGGCACTGACAATTTCGCGACTCGTTATCTCGTCAACGATGCCTGCGTGCTGCTGGAAAAGCCATACGTGTGGGGCTCGATTTACCGTTTCGACGGCCAAGCCAGCGTGTTCTGGGCGGAGTACGGTCCGTGTTACCGCTGCCTTTACCCCGAGCCACCCCCACCCGGGATGGTGCCAAGTTGCGCCGAAGGTGGCGTTCTTGGAGTGCTGTGTGGGTCGATCGGGGCCATCCAGGTCACCGAGGCGATCAAGTTGCTTGCTGGAATTGGTGATCCATTAGTCGGTCGGTTAATGATTTACGACGCTTTAGAGATGTCATACCACCAGGTCAAAATCAACAAGGACCCCAACTGCGCGGTGTGCGGTGAGAACCCCACCGTTATCAAACTGATCGACTACGAGGCTTTTTGTGGCTCGATCTCCGTCGAGGCCGCCGACGCGGCGAAGAACTCGACCATCTCGGTTCGCGACCTGAAAGTCATGCTCGATGCGCGGGAAGGTGGTGAAGACGACTTCATCCTGATTGACGTGCGCGAGCCGGGTGAGTTCGAGATCGTTCAGATTCCGGGAGCAATCCTGATCCCCAAGGGCAAGTTCATGGACGGGTCAGCCCTTGCTGATCTACCCACCGACAAGCGGATCGTGCTGCACTGCAAAGTGGGTGGGCGCTCGGCTGAAGCATTGGCGGTCGTCAAAGGCGCGGGCTTCAGTGACGCCGTCCACGTCGGCGGCGGGGTGCTGGCTTGGATCAATCAGATTGAGCCGGACAAGCCCACCTACTGACCCTCACTGATTTTAGGCCCGATGAGTGAGCACGAAGGAAATATGCGGGTCGGGGTCCCGCAAACAAGGTTAAGAGGCCAGAATGAGCCCTATGTCTGCGGCGCCAACCTCACCTGTCGCTGGCGAATGGCTGATATCAAAGACTCCGATTGCTCCCCCGAGCGCACTTAATCCAAAGCCACGATTCCTGTCGTACGCGGCACTGGTAACCGGGGTGTGGTCCGGTTTAATCTCACTCATCGTTTTTGCGATAGCTCGCCTCTTCGGAGTCCCCTTGGATGTGGTGCTTGAGGGCACCACCATTCACGTCTTTTGGTTCGCCGTGTTGCTCGTGCCCGTCGCGGCCGCGCAAATCGGCGCGATGGCTTCGCTTCTGCTGCGTGGGATTCCCCACGCTCAAAGGATCGTGTTTTGGATCGGAACCTCGATTGCAGTGATCTCAATCGTTTACCCGTTCATGACTGCAACCCTAATTTCCACCGCGGTCGTTCTAGCGATTATGCACGTGATTACTTGGGGACTCGTTGTCCCGCAGATTGCCCGGATCATTGGTGACACCGAACCACGTGCGCACATTGATCGGCCCCTTTTGTGACCCAAGATGCGATAACGGGTAGGTCATTTCCGCTTGCATTGATTGCGGCTATGCGCCCTCGTCAATGGTTAAAAAATGTTTTGGTATTCGCCGCACCACTTGCTGCCGGACAGTTATTTCAAACAGATATTTTCTGGCCCAGTATTGGTGCGTTCGTCATGTTTTGCTTGATATCAAGTGCAACCTATTTAATTAATGACATTAAAGATCGTGAAAGTGACCAAGAGCATCCGACCAAAAACCGACGACCAATTGCCGCAGGCGAAATCTCAATACCAGTAGCGATTTCGCTTGCCGTATTTCTCGCGACAATCTCACTCATTGGCTCATTCTTGATTGCACCCGCGTTAGCGGCAGTGGTGCTCGCTTACGCGGTGTTTACCGTGGCTTACTCACTGCTGCTCAAGCACGAGCCGGTCATCGAACTTGCACTACTCTCCATGGGATTCCTACTTCGGGCAGTTGCTGGCGGCGCCGCTTCAGGTCTTCCCATCTCACAATGGTTTCTCATTGTCGCGGGCTTCGGTTCGCTATTTATGTCAGCGGGTAAGCGTTACAGCGAACTCAAGCGTGAGGAAATTTCCGGTGTCCAGACACCAAATCGACGCAAGTCACTCGATGGATATTCAGTGAGCTACTTACGCTTTGTCTGGGGAACCGCGGCCGCGGTCACAATCATGGGATACGCGCTGTGGTCATTTGACGTTGCGCAAACCCCGTCATCGCTACCGTGGGCGCAGTGGAGCGTTCTACCGTTTGTGTTGGCAATATTGCGGTACGGAATCGTTATTGATCGAGGGGACGCCGAAGCACCAGAAGATGCCGTGTTCGCAGATAAGGCGCTCCTTCTTTTGGGGGCCGCGTGGCTCATTCTTTTCGCGCTGGGAGCATTAGGCGCATGAGCGAAGCGGTAGCAACCCAGCTTTCCGGTTGGGGCCGCACCATGCCCACGGTTGCGCAACTTGTTGAAGCGCACTCGCCGCGTCAAATAGCCGACCTCATCCAGCGGGCAAATTCACGGGGTGTACTTGCCCGAGGCCTCGGGCGTTCCTACGGTGATGCGGCGCAATCGGGTGGCGCGACCGTAATCGACATGACCACCATGACCCGTTTCAGCCTCAATCCAGACAACATGAGCGTTACCGCTGACGCGGGCGCGAGCATTGATGAGATTTTACGCGAGATTGTTCCGCGAGGTTTTTTCGTTCCCGTGTCGGCAGGTACTCGAATCATTACCGTTGGTGGTGCTGTCGCGGGTGATATTCACGGAAAGAATCATCACCGTGACGGCAGTTTTGGGGCGCATGTCACTGAGTTAACAATTATTGATGGCACAGGCGAGCAACAAACACTGGCGCCGGAGGATCCTAAGTTTTGGGCCACGATCGGCGGCATGGGGCTCACCGGAGTTATTACGAGTGCGACTTTCACCGTTATTCCGATTCAGAGTTCCTATATTTCGGTGGATACCGAACGGGCTAAAAGTTTGGAATCGGTCATGTCCTCAATGCTGGAACGCGACGATGAATATCGTTACACCGTAGCTTGGATAGATAGTGTTTCGTCCTCGGGTCGCGGGGTCATTACCCGGGGAGATCACGCAACAATCGCGCAATGCAATTCCGAGGGAATTAATGAACCGAAAAGATACGATCCGAAAAACATTGCGACAGCACCAGGACTCGTTCCACCGGGACTTCTGAACAAGTTAAGTGTGCGGGCATTCAACGAAGGTTGGTACCGCAAGCACCCGAGAGCACGTGTTGGTGAACTACAACGAATCGGTGCGTTTTTCCACCCACTCGACGGTGTTCAAGACTGGAACCGGATTTACGGTCCAAAGGGTTTCCTGCAATATCAATTCCAGGTACCCGATTCCGGCAGTGACCTCATTGGTGTCGCGTTGAGCACATTACGCGAGGTTGGTGCACCCAGTTTCCTCACGGTGCTGAAGCGATTTGGACCAGGCAACCGCGCCCCGCTGTCATTCCCGCAATCGGGTTGGACCCTTGCGGCAGATCTTCCTGCCGGTATCCCAGGTCTTGGTCGGGCCCTTGATCAACTCGATGAACGCATTAGCGCCGCCGGCGGACGGCTCTATTTGGCGAAGGATTCACGTCAATCTCCGGCAAATTTTGCCCGAACCTACCCGCGCCTTAACGAATGGCGTGGGATTCGTGACACCATGGACCCTAACCACGTTTTCGCATCTGATTTATCCCGTCGACTGGAAATCTGAAAGGCCAACTACATGCTTGACGCTCTCGGTGAGCCACAGTCCGTTCTCGTTCTTGGTGGAACAAGTGAAATCGCGCTGGCCACGATCAAAGAAATGCCGCGGCACCGACTACGCCGAGTCCTCTTAGCCGGTAGACCTTCCGAATCACTCGATGCAGCGGTGGCACAATTACAAGCCCTCAAGATAGCCGGTGTTGAAGCAATTGCCTTTGATGCGAAGGATACGCAAACCCACGGCGAGATCATTGATGCAGCATTTGACGGCTCCGATATTGATGTTGTGATCTTGGCATTCGGTCTTCTTGGTGATCAAATGACTGCGGAGGAGGACCCCAGTCACGCGGTTGAAATCGCCACCGTTAACTACACCGGTTCGGTGAGTGCGGGATTGCACATTGCCCGCCGACTGAAAAACCAAGGTCATGGAACACTCGTTGTTCTCTCCAGCGTCGCTGGGGACCGCGCCCGTCGCTCCAACTACGTTTATGGTTCGACCAAGGCAGGGCTGGACGCATTTGCCCAAGGCCTTGATGCAGCACTTGAAAAAACTGGCGCCCGCGTGCTGATTGTTCGACCTGGATTTGTCCGCACCCGCATGACGAGTCACCTGCCCGAAGCTCCTATGACCACGAACCCGGAAGACGTAGCAAAGATAATTGTGACAGCGTTGAAAAAAGGCAAAAGTACTGTCTATGCTCCAGGCCCCCTGCGCTTCGTTATGGCCGGACTCAAGACTTTGCCCAAATCTCTATTTCGTAAACTGCCCAGCTAACTCAGGTTGTAGACCTGCCCAAGAGTTTGACCTCCGTCAACAACAAACTCGGAACCGGTTGAGTAACTCGCTTCGCTAACCAAGTAGATCATCAACCTTGCAACTTCCTCGCTGCGACCAATTCGCGGGATTGCCTGGCGCTTGAAATTAATGGGCAGGCTCGCCGCCATGTCGGTGTCAATGACTCCTGGGTGAATGGATACCACCCGTATATTGAATCGACCAAGGTCGAGCGCGGCCGACTTGGTCAACCCGCGGACTCCCCATTTACTGGCGACGTAGGCTGACATATCACCGTAACCAACCAGACCCGCCGATGAAGATATGTTGACAATCACACCTGACCCGACCGTTTTCATGGATTCAGCGCAGTATCGAATCCCCAGGAAAGTTCCGGTGAGATTAATCCCAATGATCCGGTTCCACTCACCAAGATCGGTGGTGTCAACGCGTCCAAGACCAACGACACCGGCGTTGTTGATCAAAATGTCGACGGGACCCAATGCTGACTCGGTGGCGGCGAGCGCAGCGGTCCAGTCGCTTTCGCTGGTCACGTCAAGGTGCACGTACATTCCGTCGACTGCCTTGGCAACTGTGGCACCTTCAGTGTCGAGTACGTCACAAACAACCACGGATGCGCCCTCGGCTGCTAGTGCAGCGCAATGCGCAGCGCCCATGCCACGTGCGCCTCCAGTGACAAGTGCGACTTTTCCTGAAAGTAACAATTCCCCGTCACGCTTTGACACGTAGAACTCCTTGTAACTCGGTTGCGGTAAACGGTGCGATCTCGCCAGCGCCGGTCGCAAAACGATACAGGGCAACAGAGAAAATTGCACGGAGCGTGTTGCCAATCAACAGACCAATCAAGAAGAACACAACTCCAAGTCCAAGAAGTCCGCCACCAATTGTGACGCTAGCACCATCACCGGAAAGCATGATTACTCCAATTACGATCAACGCGACAGCGGGCAGAATAATCAAAGCAACACTTGCGCCAATGCGAATCCCGCCGGTGACTTGAGTTCCCCATTTTTCTTTCACGAGTTTGGCAGATTCTTTAATTGCCGTGATCGCTTGTGAGTCATGGAGCATGATGTAAGGGGTGACGAAGAAGGTCACGATCGACCAAGCCGCGGCACCTACGGCTGCGAAAATATTCCCTGCCAGTCCAGCGGCGCCGTTATTGTTTCCCCGCAACGCCGCAAAGACAGCGTTGACGGCAGCCCGGATGAGTGCCCAAGCAAACAGCGGAGCAAGTTTTCCAAATGCTTTGCCGAATCCGTAACCAACGGATGCATCCTTGCCAGCCAGTTCAGCATCCGCTGCGCTCACTAACGCGGCTCCTGAGAGCGTGAATGCGTAGTTCACGAAGATGAGGCCAAGTGCGACAAGAATAAAGCCGAAGAGTTGCGAGTCGTCCGCGAACAGCACCGCGGCAGGAACACCGAACACCACGATCGGTATCAATGCCAGGGCTAGACCCAGAACGGGAAACCATAGAAAATATTTATTTTGTCGAAGAAGTGACCAACACTTTTTACTTAACGTTCGACCTTGCGCCCATTTACCCATGAGCAGAACCTTATCGACTGACACTCGCAAAAGAGTTCATCATTGATTCGGCAGCAAATAAAACGTGTAACTGATTGCATTTGCGAGTTCAGTTTCCCGTCGCGGCGTGCGAAACCCCAGTGGACGTAAGAGTCGATCCCGACCGCTACTTCAATGTGAATCCTACGAACGCGCGAGGTAGATCCGGCGCATCAGTCGAGATCTGGTCTGTTTATTGCGACCCAACCAACAACGGATTCCAGATCCGAATCCGGATCTGATTGTGCCATTACCTCGGCCTCCTGGGCGTAGAGGTGAGCACGAAGTTGCCTGCGACGTGCGGCTTCAACAGCCGATGCTCTGCTGGGTGCCTGCCCCGGGCGATCAGCGCGTCAAGCTGCGCCACCATGGAGTCATGGAGTCATGGAGTCAGTCGAACAGCGATTTGAGTGGACATGACTGTGCATACCGCTTTGGTATTCAATTGCTCTTAGACGTGGAGAGTAAGGTAATTATGCCTTACTATCAGCCTAACAACTAGGAGTTAGGAAAAACCCCATGGCAAAACTGACGGTGACTGCTCGTGGTCAAGTGACACTGAAAAAGGACGTTCTCGCTCACCTTGGAGTTGAGCCCGGTGACCAAATAAATTATGAAAAACTCCCCGGTGGTGCAATTCGAATTCAAGTTTCTCAGCCGAAAGGAAGTATTCGGGAGTTCATTGGATTGCTAGAAGGCAGCACAACCAAAGCACTCTCCGTGGAAGAAATCAATGAGATTTCCGCAGCAGCATGGGCCGGAGAAAGTTGAGGATCACCGTGGATACGAACGTCCTTGTACGTGCCGTGCTGAATGACGACGCCGAACAATCGCCAAGAGCGGTAAAGATCTTGACCGAAGCAGCACTCGTCGCAGTTCCAATCACATGCTTATGCGAATTTGTTTGGGTTCTCTTACGTGGTGCACGCGTCCCGAAAGAAAATGTCGTCGCCGCGGTAACGGCACTCATCGCCGCTGAGAATGTGATGGTCAACCGACCAGCGGTTGAGGCAGGACTAGCAATTTTGTTGTCTGGCGGGGACTTCGCTGACGGCGCTTTGGCCTATGAAGGCCGTTGGCTGGGAGGGGAAACCTTTGTTTCCTTCGACAAAGAAGCGATTACGTTACTCACAGATCAAGGCCAACCCTGTATCTCACTGTGAAATCGCAAAGTTCCCAGGAAAATCAACCGGTGTGAGACTCATTCTTTGAGTCAACGATTGGCCGCAGCAAAATCTCATCAAGTGAAGCGCGTTTAGTTTCAAGTCGATTCACCGGATGTCCCGATGGGTAGCCAATCGACAATTCACACAGCAGCCTCGAGTTAACTGGCACCTGAAACCCTCGGCGAACCGGACCTGCCGAGTTGGCGAGCGCACCTTGGGCGCATGTGCCCAAACCGCGAGCGGTGGCGCTCAACATGAGAGTTTGCAACATCACTCCAGCGTCAATGATGAAGAACTCTCGAAGCCCAGAGTGAACGAAGATGAAGATCACTGTTGGTGCGCCACAGAAATCAAAATTGCGCAGCAATTGGGCGCTTCTGGCAGGAAAATCACCGCGGCCAATGCCCAACTTTTCGCAGAGAGCACTGCCTACTGCTTGCCACCGAGGCTGGAGGTCCGGCGGATATGTCAAGGGGACCTTCAAGTCACCGTCAGACATTCCGCGACGAGTTAGCAGGATCCGCGTCTTTGCGAGCAACCCACCATCGCGTGCTGAAAGAGCAGAGTCGAAAAGTTGGACCAATTCCTGCGAGATGCGATCGCGGCGCCCATCGGAAGCGGCTGCTATTCGGTAGGGCTGAGTATTTGACCAACTTGGTGAACGCAATGCGTCCTTAAGAACGGTGTCGAGTAATTCTGGTGGAATCGGATCGGGTCGAAAGTCTCGGACACTGTGACGCAGATTGACCAGCTTTGTCTACTCCTCTTCAGAAAATCCGACCACCCCTGCCCTGCGGATTCATTAAATCCTATTCCGAATTAAATAAAACGATTAATCTTCCTCAAAGGTAAATACTTGACCCTTACCCAGTGAATTATCAGGTCTGCGTGGGCTTTGAACCCCGATCTTCACACCCGGCAGAGATTCTTTCCGCACCGACAGGTGGGAGATTGGGTAAATTTCGGATTACTTTTGCGCTTATTGATGTGCTTTGTGACGGTCGTTTGATCCATTGCTTTAGAAAGTTTGTTGAGAACAACGGCCTCTTGCCGCTTGTCTTCGATCATTGTGTTGATGTACTCCACAACACTTTTCGGCCACGCTCGCGGTGGCGACACTAAGGCCTGTGCTTCTGTCGACATTTGCGCCGCATTTCTGCTGCCCCCATCACGATACTTCTTTTCAAGGAGCCCGGCGTAGGAACCAGAAACGTTAAAGCCCTCCGTAGCGAGATCGAAATACCGCCAATTCGCGGCGTTGGACCAGCAAGCCCGGTCGAGGTAGTAGTTGCCCGCTCGTTTAATCGTCATGCGCTCGGAGAGTGTCGGACCAGCGCCGGCCGAATGCGATTGCGGGGATTCGTCGCAGACTGAGTTGTGGAGGCCAAAGCATTTACCGGGATGGCCAGAGTCGCTACGAGTACCAACGTAAAGGCCTTTTGCACAATGTTCATTAACCTATCCTTCATTTCGCCCCGGTTGCCAGCGCGGTATCCACCCGTTCAATCACAATGGGATTGGTCCCAGATAGGGCCGATCGCAATAGGTGGGACGCCAGCACCATTTCAACAGGTGCTACCTTCAACTGTTTTGTGAGCCCGATTTCGGGTAGTACTGTGGGGGGGGGTGTCACCGGTTGAAGCAATCTTCTTTGGAAAATGGCCCCGTTTGGCCCGGCGCCAAGCTGGCACCGTTGAAACCTCGTTGGTTGAAAAACGAGATTCGTCACCAGTTTTGGAACGCGGCCACGTTAGTCAAACCCCGCGTACAGAATCCAGAATTCACTACAAGTGATGGTGACAGACTTCTGGGTCGTTATGCACGCACCGGGGTCCAATGGGAAGCGTGGCTTCAGGAGCACATGGAAACATACAGCGATATGGATGCCGCAGCAATTGACATTGGTGCAAACGTTGGCTTTCACACAAAATTCTTAGCATCACAATTTGAGTCGGTCTATGCGTTCGAACCATGCCAGGACACCGCTCAGATCCTCACCCACAACATGCAAGGAATTGACAATTTAGTGATCCACCAGCTTGCCCTCGGTGAATCAACCAAGGAAGCCCGAATGATGGTCAGTGATCGCAATCGCGGGACGAGTCATATCTCCGCTCAGGGGAACGAGAGGGTCCAAGTCGTGCGCCTTGACTCTTTTGATTTCGATGTCCCGGTCGCGTTAATTAAAATGGATGTTGAAGGCCACGAAGCGGAAGTACTACGCGGCGGAGAAGCCCTCATCACAAGGGATCGCCCGGTCGTATTCTTTGAAGACTCAACTGGTGAAGCACAACGTGTCATCATGCGAATGGATTACCGGGTGCAAAGGATAGCGATTGAGGACTACATCGCTATCCCACTGCAATTGTATTGATTTCAACAGGTGTCCCTAATTTCTAGGGTTGGTTTTTACTTCAGTGTGTTATTTGGAATAAATGGCGGGCCAGATCTTCATGAGAGAACTCTCATGGGAATTTCATGGGGTCCTCCCAATATCAACACGGACTCGCCGCTACGAAGGTGAATGGCTTTGCGGGGAATCCTTTGCATCCTTCGACAAAAAAGCAATGACGTTGCTTACTGGTTAAGGCCAAACCTGTATTTCATTATGACGATCAATTGATGTTTCCACTTACTCGCTAGTTCCTTACTCATCTAAACCCAAGGCCTCCGCTATTCGTTGAGCGCTCATGCCGTCTTCGATTACCGGGAAGGACTTTAATAATGCGATCAGATCTGAGCGACGAGTAGGGTCGGCTGCAGCATTTCTGGGAGTGAAGCCGTCCAACGCTGGTATCGAATCATCCAACCAGTCTTTTTCAAATTTTAAAATTGCCTCGGCAAGCACGCGGGCGAGTTCAGGACTGATATCGGGATCGATGGGCTCAATTGCCAGACCTAGTCTGTCGGGTCGTTCGCGCACTAGATCACCCAGTGTTGTGGTTTCTTCACTGAATATTTTGACAAACATGGGAAGGCCGCCAATCCAGTCCAACTCGATTTCCATGCGCTCCTCAGACATTGTTTCAATACTCACGACACCAGACGCAATTCGGATGCTCGCGTGAATCGTGCACTCAATGGCTCGCGCCCAAGAGTCATCATTAAATTCGTAGCGCTTCGTAAGAATTTTTCAAATTTTTTGGGCTCTTTTACTTTGACATTGGCAACAACACACAACTAACAGCTCACCGGTCGTCGTCGTTAGGCGAGGAGGGGCATAGCGCGCTGAAAGCGCTGCGACCACCTCAAGTGGCAACGGATCCCGATCAAATAATGCGATCAAAGGCACCCGTTGCATGAACGAAACAAGTTCAACGCTGCCGTGCATTTGCCATTCCTGCCCGCGTGGC
>Ga0105049_10009516_pt1 | contig 11183 bp, 6 predicted proteins | sample MAT06_FD_78087 | JGI IMG/M metagenome (GOLD analysis project Ga0105049, IMG submission 78087) | Freshwater microbial communities from Lake Fryxell liftoff mats and glacier meltwater in Antarctica - MAT-06 | ecosystem: Environmental > Aquatic > Freshwater > Ice > Liftoff microbial mat | place... | reverse complement strand
CCTACTTGATGGCGCTGGAGCCGGTTGTCAACGAGGTGCCCGAGCGAGAACTGTCTGAAGAACCAGCAGCCTTTGCCCCAGCCCAAGCATCGCCAGCCGAAGCACCAACCGATCCAGTTGCGCGTGGTGAAGAATTGGTCATGATTACCCAGTGCGGTAATTGCCATACGCCCAAGAACGAAGATGGCAGCGCCAACAGCGAGCTGATGTTGGCAGGTGGCCCCCTGCGTGATGAAATTGCCTCCAATATTACGCCCGACGAAGAAACCGGCATTGGTACTTGGACAGAAGAAGAGATTGCCACCTTGCTGCGCACAGGTGTGGAACCAAGTGGCGATCAGATCGAAGGCGCAATGGCGCAACAAATCGAGCGTCGCTTTAGCACGCTGACCGAAGAGGATGCGCTGGCCATTGGTGCCTATCTAAAGAGCATTCCAGCAGTTAGCAACGATCCGTACGCCCAGTAAGCGGGAAAGCTTGAACGCTTGGCGCAAGTAAGTTAGAAATAAAAAGGGACGGTTGCTTAGAATTGCAACCGTCCCTTTTTATTAGCCTATACAACGTTATCGTCCGGCTATTGACCCCAGCTAATCATCTGCTCGCCATTATAGCTATAGTCAATCGCCAGATCAAGCGGTAGCGGGCGTTGGTTGCTGCCATCCGCATTCATTACCCACAAGCGCCATGCCCCGGCGTTATTGCTCTCGTCGCGGTTGCTGAGGTAGGCAATGTATTGGCCGTCTGGGCTCCAGGTGGGGGAAACATTGCTGGGCAATTGATCGACCAATGTCGTCGCAGGACGGGTCAACGCGGTTAGACCAGAACCATCGGGATTGACGGCGAAGATCTCCCAGTGCGGGCCTTCTTTACTCTGAAAAACGATCCGTCCGCCACCGGGCTGCCAGTCTGGATCCCAATCATAGCCATCATAATAAACTTTTCTCGTGTCACCATCAGCCTCATCTTTGGTGATCTGAATGCCACCCGTGGATTGGTAGACAATGCCGCCTTCATTCCAATCGGGGGTGCGGGCGCTGTTCAAAGCCGCTAGATCGCGATACTCTTTGCCGTTGACGTCAATGCGCGCAATCATCCACTCGGGGCGCTCTTCGCGATCCACATCTTCAAAGAGCTCATCCACCAGCCCTGGCACCGGCGGCAGGTTGAATTGGTTGATAATTTCCGCGTTGGTCAAACAGATGCCAAAGCCAAAGTTGCGACATTTGTAAAAGCCATCGTTACGGCTAAAGACAATCCACTGACCATCAGGGCTCCACTTGGGCGACATCAGGCCGTCGCGATCCCCAAAAATTTTACGTTCGTTGCTGCCATCTATGCCAATCAAATAGATGCCATTGGCATTGCCGATGCGCGAAAAGGCAATCTGTGTACCATCGGGACTGATTGCCGGATCAAGGCCACTCCCCACGGAACGCACGGACCCCGTTGCCAAGTCATACAGATAGAACGTTTCCCCCCAACGGCTTTGCACCACCATCTTACCCGCCAGGCCGGTAGCACCCGTGCTCTGAGCGGGGCTAGGCGCAGGCGGCGCAACGGGGGCTGCCGGCACAGCGGCATCCTCCACAGGCGCAGCGTTGTCTGTCAGCGGTGTCGTAACCGCAGGCAGCGGAATTGCGGCACTGGCCGGGTCCGCCGTCTCGTTGATTGCCAGCGAGATGGGCAAATTCGTAATCGCGTCACTCACCACCACAAAGGTAGTCGAAACCCAACCGAAACCACCGACTACATCTGGCACTTCCAATTGTACCCACGAATTATCGCCGTTGCGCCCCAGGGCGACAAAGACCTCACGCGGCAGCGCTTTGCCAATCACCGGGAAAGTTGTGCCTGGACCAGAACGCATGTTGAGTCGCGAACCAGACATGGCAACTTGCGCCGTAGGGCGTCCATCGGCAACCGGCGTTGGGCGAAGTGATTGCGTGGGCACCGCGGTGGCCGTATTAGCGACAGCCACCTGCGGAGCGACAGATACTGCGGCAACCGTGTCTGTCAGAGCCGCCGTATCCGTAATTGTGGTCGATGGTTCGGAGGATATGGTCTCTGTCATGCTTGCGGTGTCAGTTGCATCCGCAGCCCCATCGCGCACCGGCAAACTTTTTACATTGAAAATCACCACAGCACTAACATCTACCCAGCCGGTCGTGCCATCGATGGTGCGCACCAACAGGCTATTGCTATCCGCCGTTCGCCCAATCGCAGTCAGGGCTGCGCCGGTTGACAAGGTAGCGAGCACATCGCCGGCAGGCGCACTGCGTAGGGACGTACCGCCACTACCAACCACAGCAACTAACTCGGATTGCGCGCCCACGAATGCTGTTGCGGTCGGCGCGAGTGTCGGCGAAGGCACTGGTGACGGTGTGGCCGTTGGCAGAGGGGAGGGCGTGGCAGTCGGCGCTAGCGTTGGCGAGGGCAGGGGGGAGGGCGTAGCCGTCGGCACAACTGCGGTTGCGGTTGGCGGTAAAGCAGTTGCCACTTTCGTCGCGACCACAGTAGCACCGGTTGCAACGGTCGTCGTCATCGTACCCGTCATCGCTACGGTAGCCGCTGGCGTTGCGACATCTGTTTCTAGCATAACCGGCAGTTGTGTCGTGCCAAAGATCACAATGGCTTGGGTCTCTACCCACCCACTTTGATCGGCATCGGTAATCACGACCACCCACAGGCTATCGGCGGTACGCCCCACGGCAGTCAAGGTGGCACCCGCGCGCAAAGTTTCCATAACCGTGCCGTCAGGCGATTCATATAGATCGGCACCCTGGGCCCCCACAACGGCGAGCCGACCAGCATCCGCACTGCTCTGTGCATAGGCCACAGATTGCAGCCCCAGCGAGCAGATAGCCAGGAATGCAATCAGCCCGATCAATAGACGTACTGACAGGCCCAGAATGCTGTGGCGGCGCACAGAGAAAGGTCGTCTAGCAACCGTGTGGATCAAGGGGTATGGCACCGTGCGGGTATGAATCGCCGGATCGCTTGCAGAATGCGAATTCAACCACAACATCTTACTGCCTCGTTTCTAAACTTGCGAATGCGTCTTCCAAAGCCAAGCCCATGGGCAGCCGCGGATACGTCGTTTCGTGCAGGATTAAGTAGTGAACTAATGATAACCGATTCTTACTGAAGATTAAATAATGAACATTCAATTTTGACAAAAGGTTGCGAACCCTTGTACAATCTCTACCGACCGAACGTTCGGTCGAACCCTAACGTAAGGCATTATCAGATAAGAAAGCACGGTTGTCAAACTTTCAAGTCCATGGAAGAACAAAACCTATCTACCTCAAAACAAGCAATTTTAGATGCGGCGCAAGCTCTGCTCGTCCAATATGGCTATGCAGGACTTTCCATGCGCGAACTAGCGCTGGCATCGGGACTGGCAAAAGCCACGATCTATCACTATTTTCAAGACAAAGAAGAAATTTTTCGTCAGGTGCTAGAACGTGATATGCGCAGCGTCCATGAACATATTGCGGCAGCGGTCGACAAGGAAGAAAACGCGCTGCCCAAGCTGCGGGCCTTTGTCTATACCCATTTTTCTTTGCTACACGAACGGCGCACCACGATTATGAGTGTCATGCGCGAAATTGGTAAAAACAAAGAACTGTTTCGCGATGTGATGTGTACTCATCGCAACACCCATCTTGCGCCATTAATGAACATCATTCAACAAGGCATTGATGAAGGCGTCTTCCGCCCTATGAATGTGGAGTACACGACCTATAGCTTGTTTGGCATGATCAATGCCCTGGCCGTTTTTCCGCTTTTTGCCCAGGAAGCGTCCGTGACTGATTCAGTCGCTGATATCGGTAGTGACACAAATATCAATGCTGCGGCTGCCGAACATATCTTACAATTGATCCTTGGCGGCATTCAGATGCCGTTGCTTGGGTAATCAACAAGCGAATTTCATACTGTTTCATACTGTTTCATACTGTTTCATACTGTTTCATACTGTAGCGCGACAATGATGCTCTTTACTACGTATAGAATTTCAATCTGTTGCAAAGATTGTAGACAGAAGAAACAGCGTTAAACTGCCCACCAAGGATGCATGTGGACCCTGTTTCTTTATAAATAGATAAAACCTGCAAAGTCGCACAAATGACCAACCACGTAGTAACGGGAATCTGTGCGACTTTTATATGGTTTATTCACAAGTTTTGGCGGCCACTGGCCGTGTCGGTTGCTAACTCATTACCCAATGCTTAAGAAAGTCTGCGTTTATGAACAGTCGAAATCTTCTCTATCAACCGCCTACGTCAATGACTCGTCGTGGAGCTTGGCTAGGCTGCATTCTGGTTGCGTTTACCCTGGTACTGACCTCGTGCAATTTCACAGCAGCAGAGCCAACGAGTGTTCCTTTTTCGGTCACGCCCTATGCGCCCGAGGAAGGCACGTCGGCGGAAGCGGACAGCGCAGTGGCAGCGAGCGATCCAGCAACAGATTCGTTGGCGACAACCAATACGACGACCGCCAACGTAGTCGTGTCGGACACAAATCCAGCTGGTGAAACGGCGGCCAGCAACACCGCTGCCCAGCCCGTAGCCCAGGCCACAGCGGCCCCACAAGCCGCAGCACCCAGCACGACGCTGCGCTATAATGGCGAAATTGCGCCGGAGCATGAGATCGTGATCGTCGCCGAAACCGCAGGCATGGTGTTGGATCTGCCGCTGCAAATCGGTGATATTGTTGCCAAGGGCGATTTGGTTGCGCAGCTGGATACAACCCTAGTCGAAGCACAAAAGGCGCAAGCGATGGCCGGTCTCGAAGCAGCCGCAGCCCAGTTGGCGCTTGCCCAGATGCCCGCCGATGTTGATGATGTGGCGGCGGCACAGGCAGCGGTGAATGCAGCGGGTGCGGCCTATCAACGGGCTACAGGCGGCCTTACTCCAGAAGAAGAACGGTTGGTGCTGGCCCAGCTCAAGCAAGCGCAAGCTGCGGTGACGGTAGCCCAGGCCGGCTACAACCAAGTCAAAGGCAATCCAGCCATTGGTATGCTGCCGCAAAGTTTGCAGTTGCAACAGGCAACCCTGGCGGTAGAAGCAGCCCAAGCCCAATATGACAAAGCCGTGATTGGCGCAACCGATGATGTGATCGCCGGAGCCTATGCCCAGTTGGCGGCGGCGCGTGCACAGTTCCAACGGTTGCAAGAAGGCGCAAAGCCCGAACAGATCAAAGCCGTCGAAGCGCAGGTCAAGCAGGCAGAAATGGGCGTCTATTTGGCCCAGCTGCAAGTCAGCAAAGCAACGGTGAAAGCGGCCGTGGATGGGATCGTGACGCGCGTCAATAGCGCGGTGGGGGCCATGGCTGCCCCAGGCGCGCCGCTGGCCACCTTGCTCTCGCGCGAAATCAAAGTGACCATTGCCGTGGAAGAGACACGGCTCAGTCAGTTGGCGATAGGGCAAACTGCGATTATTTCTGTTGATGCCTATCCAGGAGAGACCTTCGAAGGCACAGTAACAATTATTGCACCAGAACTCGATCCGGCAACGCGTACGGTCGAGGTGACGGTAGAGCCCAAAGAAGTAACCAGTAAGCTTGCCCCTGGCATGTCGGCAACAGTTGAATTACTTATTCCATAATGTACTGACCAGAATTCACCCGTACAGCATTCACGCTTGGGCTACGCCACAGGCAGAATGCTATACGGTGTGCGCTACCGTCCATTTGCTGCTGGTCAGTTGAAGGAGTTACAACGATGAAAATCTGGAATCTCGCGATTAAACAGCCCGTCCTCATGACGATGATCCTGCTGGCAGGCATTGTCATGGGTGTGTTTTCCTACACCCGTATGCCGGTCAATCTCTTCCCCGATGTCGAGTTTCCGGTGCTCGTGGTAAATACGATCTACCCCGGCGCTAGTCCAGACGAGATCGAAGATCAGGTCACGTCGGTCTTGGAAGCGGAACTCAGCACGATCAGTGGTCTCGATACAATACAATCAACCTCATCCGAAGGCGTCAGTCTGATCATCTTGCAGTTTGACTTGGAGCTGTCCGTCGACCAAGTGAGCCAAGATGTGCGCGACAAGGTTGGCTTGTTGCGCAACCAGTTGCCCAGCGGCATTCTGGAACCGATCATCCAAACCTTTGACCCGACCAACCTACCAATTCTCACCTTCAGTGTTGCCGACACATCGGGCACCATGTCACAGCTTGAATTGCGCGACTTTGTCGAAGAAGAGATCCAAGGGTCCATCGAGCGCGTAGAGAATGTCTCTGCCGTCGATATTTCCGGTGGTCTGGTGCGCGAGATTCAGGTCAACCTGGATACGCGCGCGCTGCAAGCACGCAACATTGCCCCACAACAGGTGACGGGTGCAATCCAAGCGGCCAACATCAACTTACCGGGTGGCACGGTCAGCGATTCTGGCACGGAATTTCTGGTGCGTACGCCGGCCAATCTACAAACGCTGGATGACATCCGCAATTTGATTATCAGTGTGCGCAGTGCGCCGATCTATTTACGCGACATTGCCACAGTCGAAGATGGCTTTGAAAAACAGGAGTTGATCACACGCCTCAATGGCGAAGACGCGGTTGTCGTCAGTGTGCGCAAGACCAGTGGTAGCAACACGGCTACCGTGGCCGAAGAATCAAAAGAAGCGTTGGCAGAGGTAGAGGAAGCCTATCCGAATTTAGAAATTGCGATTACCAGCGACCAATCGATTGAGGTGGAAGCATCCACCGACGGCGCCATCGAGGATCTGCTCTATGGGGCGATCTTGGCCGCGTTGGTCATGTTCTTCTTCTTTCGCGATTTCCGTAACACCATGGTCACCATTGCAGGTCTCCCTGTGATCATGATCTCCACGCTCTTTTTCATGGACCAATTTGGCATTTCGCTCAATCAGATTTCGCTGTTGGCGTTGGCCCTGGTGGTCGGCTTGGTGATTGACGACGGCATCGTGGTGCGTGAAAATATTTTGCGCTGGGTAGAAAAAGGTTTCTCGCCACGCGTCGCGGCCAGCTTGGGCACAGCAGAAGTCGCCATGCCGGTCATTGCGATTGGCGCGGTGATTCTCGCCGTCTTCCTACCCGTAGCCTTCGCCTCTGGCATTATTGGCAAGTTCTTTCTCGATTTTGGTCTGACAGTTTCTATCGCCATGGCGCTCTCAGTCTTTGAAGCCTTGACCATGGCCCCCTTGCTCAGCGCCTACTTCTTCAAAAAGCAAGATGGAGCCACCGATGTTACACTAGACGAATTGGATAAGCTCGAGGAGATGGGCTTTGAAATTGAAGATGAAATGGATGACGCCGCCCATGCCAATAGTGGCATGAATCGCTTCTATGGCAGGGTCTTGAGTTGGACACTCCATCATAAGCTGCTCTCTGGTTTGATTGCCATTATCATCATTGTGGCTAGTTTTAGCACCATCGGCTTTATCGAAGTGACCTTTTTACCGGCCACGGCGCAAAAAGAATTCCAAGTCTCGATTGCGCTGCCCGGTGGCACCCCCCTCACCGTCACAGAAGTGGAAGCCACCAAAATTGAAGGCATTCTGCGGTCGCATCCCGACGTAGAATATGTAGTCACCAACATTGGTGGACGAGGTTCACCAGAAGAAGCGTCGTTTACCATTGCGATCAAAGATGATCTGCCGCGCAGTCGCACCGCCAAGGCAGTTGTCAGCGAGCTACGCGGGCCGTTGGCCGAAGCGCCTGGGATTATCTTTACAACCTCCAGCGGCGGTCTTGGTGGCACCACCAGTGACATCACCATCGAAATTGTCGGGCAGGATGGCACGAACTATGATGAGTTGGGGGCAGCAGCCGCAGAAGTGGCCGCGCAACTTGCCACCATTCCAGGCATGATCGATGTCAATTCCAGCTACAAATCGGGACGTCCAGAGATGCAATTGGAGATTGATCGCCGGCGCACTTCGGACTTGGGGTTAAGCACGGTACAGATTGCTTCAACGGTCCGCTTGCTCGTCAACGGTGATGTAGCAACCACCTTCCGTGGCGAAGGTTCGGATGCCGACGTGCGTGTGCAACTGAGCGAAAGTGATCGCTCTAGCCGCGCCGATGTGCTCAATATCAATATGCTCTCTTCAACGGGTCAATTGGTTTCCCTGCGCAGCGTTGCCCAGATTGCCGAGTCCATCGGGCCGAACGCGATTTCGCGCTCGGATCGCCAACTTGTGATTTCGGTCAATGGCAACGTGGTCAACCGGACTGTCCCTTCGGCAACCGGCGATGCCAACGTACTGATCGCATCACTCCAGTTGCCCGAAGGCATGACGGCACGCTTGGGTGGGTCCGCTGGTGATCAAACTGAGTCGCTTACCAGCATGGTGCAAGCGCTGCTGTTGGGCGTTGTCTTCGTCTATATGGTGCTAGCCGCCCAGTTCGGCAGCTTTATCCAGCCGATCCTGATCATGCTCGCCATGCCGCTGGCGATTGCCGGTGCGATTGTGGCCCTGTTGCTGGCGGGTAAGCCGCTGGATATGACTGCGATTATCGGCTTTATTATGCTGATGGGGTTGGTGGTAAAGAACTCGGTATTGCTGGTGGACTTTGCCAACCGCGCCCACAAGAAGGGGGCGACGGCGGATCAGGCGATGATTATTGCCGGTCCCGTGCGTCTACGCCCCATTCTGATGACCTCACTCTCCATGATTTTGGCCATGATTCCGATTACGCTGGGTTTGAGCGCAGGTGGTGACTTCCGTCAATCGATGGCCATCGCCATTATGGGCGGTATGATCACCAGTACTGTCCTGACACTGCTGGTTGTGCCGCTGGCCTATGGCACGGTGATCGGCCTTCAAGATCGTATGCGCGCACGCCGTGAGCGACGACAAGCAGCCAAGGAGCAAGCACGTATCGAAGGGCGCAAGCAAGGCCAGCCCTTGTCCCAGCCAGCCCAGCCCGCCGTGCACACGACACAGCACCAGGTTGAGGCACCGGTTGTGTCAGCCCCAGTGGTAGCAGAGCTGGCGAATGGCAACGCGGATCGCCATGCCCCCAGTCAACCGGAAGCCCAAGATGCGGTAGTCGCCACGGCAAACCAGCACCCAGTGAGCGCGGTCAAGCCGTTGGCAACCAATGGCAAAAATGGCGACGCCGAGCATACACCGAGCAAACCGAGCGAAGTCAAGCCCCTGCCCAAGGACTTTCAGTTGCAAGCCGAAACGCCGACAGAGACACCGCCCGAGCTAACACTGCGCCAGCAAGATGGCAAAAAATCGGTCTACGACTTAAAGGCCAATCAGTAAAAGTTTGGTTGCCTAGCCAATCAATCGCGAGTTGGCATTTCTGGTTGTATGAAATGCCAACTCGCTTGCTGAACCAGAAACATCATCCATTCATACCAGAAAAACCCGTAAAATCGCTACGTCCGCACCGTCATCTGATCGATAGCAAATTGGTTACCCAATTGCGACTATTTAGCATTATTGCGCTGGCCATGCTCGGCGTCATTCTCTTTGATGTGGCACGCAATGAGATTAGCATTTTGCTGGCCGTTAGTGGATTGCTGATCGGCGTTGCGGTGGGCATTGTTGTCAGTCGTATGCGGCGGCTCTCCTGGGATGAGCAAGCGCGCAAAGTGATCGCGCAGATCGACTGGATTGGCGCGGGGATTCTGGTCCTCTATATCGTCTTTACGCTGACGCGCAATTGGCTCTTTGGTCATTGGGTACAGGGGGCCATGTTGGGGGTTTTCACGCTTGCGATCACCGCAGGCTCTATGCTGGGCAGAGTGTTTGGTATACGTTACGGCATCCGCAAAACACTGGCAGCGTGGGGCCTGGGAAGCGGTTCACCGGTAAATACGTCTACCTAATTATCGGGCGCGCCCGCTTCGATCCAGGCAACAATCACCGCGATTTGATCGGCGGTTAAATCTGCGCCGCGCTTGGGCATCTGGCCGGTGCTGACGAGTTCGACCAAATAGCTGTCGTCGGGCGCGCCGGGTTTCACCACCGACCCGTAAATCGACCCCGCCATCACATCTTCATAACTGGTCAACACCAACCCTTCCTCAGGATTATCATCGCCGTGGCATTCAGCACAGGACTCCATAAAAATTGGCAGCACATGGTTTTGGAAGCTGACATTGGCTAGATCCACGGTTGTCTGTGTGTCGGTAATCGCATTGGTTGTAGCAGGATCAGTGGTCGCCGCGCCACTTTCGGGTGCGCCCGCCTCGACCCAGGCAATGATCGTATCGATTTCGGCCTGCGACAAATCGGGGGCACGCTTGGGCATCTGACCGGTAGCGACTAATTCGACCAAATAGCTGCCGTCTGGATCACCCGGCTTGATCACCGCGCCATAGATCGAGCCGGCCATCACCCCTGCATACGTGGTTACCTGCAAGCCTTCCTCTGGCTCATCCGCACCATGACATTCAGCACAATGCTGTTCAAAGATTGGCAGCACATCATCCGTATAGTTCACGTCGGCCAAATCGACCGTTGCGGTTGGGCTATCGGTCGTGTCCACCACGCCTTGACTCGCCACCGGCAAACCCGCTTCGGCAACCAAATCAATCGCGCGCGCAATGGGAATACGGGCAACGCCAGCCGGTTTGTCCACCCACCCGTAGCCATGCAATTGGGCAAGCGCTTGATCGCGGTGGGCAGCCAATGTTGCTGGTGAGGTAGGGTCATCCAAGGCCAGGGCAACTGTGCCCGTTTGATCCACCAGGGCCAGCAAGCGCGGGCCACCCAAAACTACGGTAGCGACCAACCCTACCAATACAAAGATAAAGGCCAGCGAGCAGCCGAGACCATTCCATTTGGATTTACGCCTTGCCTTCGTCGGTTGGTTAGGCACTTGGTTCGACGATATGTTCTGTGGTGGCGAATTCTGCGTGTCGTTCATTACTATCTCCTAAATGGGGATCATGGCGCGGCAAAGCGGCTTTGCCCTGCCACTGCCAGATATAGACAAGCATCCAGCCCCCGCCCATTGCCAATAAAAGTGCCAGATCGAGCCAATGGACATGTACCCCTGCTGGATAAAATGCGGGCACAATCAACCAAAACAGATCGAGCACACGCACCAGGAAAACAAAGACAGCCAGCGCCATCAGCCAGGACACATTGCGCTTGATCTTGCGCGAGAGAAGCAGCACAAAGGGCAGCACAAAATGAGCGCCAATCAAGACCAGGCCAACGGTCTGCCAGCCCCCTTGCATGCGGTGATAGT
>Ga0105049_10009515_pt1 | contig 11183 bp, 11 predicted proteins | sample MAT06_FD_78087 | JGI IMG/M metagenome (GOLD analysis project Ga0105049, IMG submission 78087) | Freshwater microbial communities from Lake Fryxell liftoff mats and glacier meltwater in Antarctica - MAT-06 | ecosystem: Environmental > Aquatic > Freshwater > Ice > Liftoff microbial mat | place... | reverse complement strand
GCCTTCGAGGCGGCGCTTGACCCGCACCATGTCCAGCACCGGAATGCCCTCGGTGATGCAGGTGATGAAGGGGATTTCGGCCTCGATGGCCTCGATGATGGCGTCGGCGGCCCCCGCCGGCGGCACATAGATGACCGAGGCGTCGGCCCCGGTCGCGTCGCGCGCCTCGGCCACCGAGGCCCAGATCGGCAGGGTCTCGCCGCCCGACCCGGTCCAGGTCTGGCCGCCCTTGGTCGGGTGCACGCCCGCGACCATCTGGGTGCCGTGATAGGCCAGCGCCTGTTCCGTGTGGAACCCGCCGGTCTTGCCGGTCAGGCCCTGGACGATGATCTTGGTGTTGCGGTCGACGAGGATGGACATGGGGGCTCGCTTGTTCAGAGGTCTTTGAAGGGGTTTTCGACGCGGACCGACCCATAGGTCTGGCCGTGATTGAGGTCTTCGGAATAGACGACGCGCGCGCCCAGCCGTTCGGCGGCCGCGATGATCGCGCCGTCCCAGTATGACAGATGGTAGTGTCTGGCGTGATCTATGCCCGCCACCACCACCTCTGACGTGACCGGCTGGCAAGGCTTCATGGCGATGACGCGGACCCATTCGCGGGCCTTCTCAGGCGTCAGGGGCCTCGGGCCCTTCTTGATGGCGTTGTGATAGAACTCGGCGAGCACCTGACCCGAGGTGCAATAATCTTCGGTCAGGACGATCGCGCGCGCGCGCTCCAGTCGATAACCGGCGTGTTCTCGGCCGAGCGCGGCGTACAGCAGGATGTTGGTGTCGAGAAAGACCTCGGTATTAGCGATCAAACCGAGGGTCTCCGCTGTAGGTCTCTTCGCGGCTGGGCCGCCAGTCGCCCATGTCCCCGTCAGATTCGTCGATCAGTTTCAGGAGGGCCTCGCGGGCCTCGTCCTTGGACGTCTCCTGCTCGACCAGCCGGGTCAGAAAACCGCGCACCATCTCGTTGACGCTGGTCCGCTTCATGGCGGCCAGCACCCGGACCTTGTCGAGCAGGGCGTCGTCGATGGCGAGGGTCAGGTTGCGGGTCACTGAGACGATTTACACGGGTTATGTGTAGCACACAACCCGTGGACTGACGGTCGTCAGGCGACCCGTGTCAACGCGCCTGTTCTCAAAATCAGGCCCGGTATCAGCAGCGCCTCGACCGGCTCGTCGCGTTCGTGACGCCGCAGGCTCTTGTAGCCATTCGGCGACGGCTCGCGGTGCACGTGGATCGTCTGCGTTTCCAGGTCGATGACCCAATAGTCCCGCACGCCGTGCCGGGCATACAGATTGGCCTTCCAGCCCAGATCACCGGCCAACGACGTGTCCGCCTGTTCGATCGCCAACAGGATGTCCGGTCCGCGCAGGTCCGCAGTGGCGACCTCGGCGGGAAACACACACCAGTCCGGCTTGGGCGCGTTTTCGTCGGACAGAACCACCGTCGATCCCGGCAAGACCGCATAGGCCTCGCCCAGCTGATTCAGCAACCAGCGCCCCAGGGAGATCGTCCAGTCATTATGGCGCGGACCGTCGGCGGGCATGGTGATCAGGGCTCCGTCGATCAGCTCGATCCGCGCATCGGCGTCCACCACCCCGATGTCGACCATCGACCGCACGTCGGCGACCGTGAACCGGTGACGGATGACGTCGGAGGCCTGGACCGGGGCGTTCATGACCTGAAGGTATCACACCCCCTGCCCTTGTGTCAGCCATGGGTCAGCCAGTCAGGCCCTGGACGATGCTCCCGGTGTTGCCGGCGACGCGGACGAATACCTGTCAGCGGCCTGTCGGGTAGTTGACAGAGAGTTCGAGATTGCTGTCCGGTTCACGCAGCGCGTGGATGCGGCTGCCATCGGGCAGGTCCCACACGGTCAGCTCGAGTTCCGGCGGCATTCGATAGACAGTGTGGTCGTAGGTGTCCGGCGCACCGACCGGCGCGCCATTGACCTGAAGCGCCGAAACCTTGTCCTTCCAGCCCCGGGGGGCCGGTCCGACCGCCACGATGCAGATGCGCTCCCCCGGGTTTTCGGTCGCCCCGCGATGCTGGTCGAGCCGAACAACATAGCCGCCAGCACGGTAAACCGCCCGCCAGTCCTGTTCTGCGGGCGTGTCGCTGTCGACCGTTCGCCAACCCTGCTGGCGCGCGATGTCGGCCAAGCCTTCGCGGGTCATCGGGGTGCTGGATAGGCAGGCCCGCTCGAAGACCGCAGTCCCGGTCTCTGACGGCGGGAACAGCGCGGATGGCCCGACCAGCAGGCTAACCGCCGTTATAAGGCTCAGCAGGACGAGCACTAGCCCACCGCCTTGACGATCTTCTGCGCCGCGTCGTCCAGGTCATCCGCCGCCTGGATGGTCAGGCCGCTCTCGTTGAGAATCTTCTTGCCCAGTTCGGCGTTGGTGCCTTCCAGACGCACGACCAGCGGCACCTTAAGGCCCACTTCCTTGACCGCCGCGACCACGCCCTCGGCGATGACGTCGCATTTCATGATGCCGCCGAAGATGTTGACCAGAATGCCTTTGACGGCCGGGTCGGCGGTGATGATCTTGAAGGCCGCCGCGACCTTGTCCTTGCCGGCGCCGCCGCCGACGTCGCAGAAATTGGCCGGCTCCTTGCCGTACAGTTTGATGATGTCCATCGTCGCCATGGCCAGGCCCGCGCCGTTGACCATACAGCCGATGTTGCCGTCCAGCGAGACATAGGCGAGGTCCCATTTGGAGGCCTCGATCTCCTTGGCGTCTTCCTCGGTCTCGTCGCGCAGCGCCCTGATGTCCTCGTGGCGATACAGGGCATTGCCGTCGAAACTGACCTTGGCGTCCAGCACCCGCAGATGACCGTCCTTCATGACGATCAGCGGATTGACCTCAAGCATGGACATGTCGGTCTCGGTGAAGGCCTTGTAGAAGATCGGGAACAGCGTCTCGCCGTCCTTCGCCGCCGCGCCGGTCAGTTCGAACGCGGCGTTGATCTTCGCCACATCGGCGGCGGTCACGCCGGTCGCCGGGTCGATGACGATGGTCTGGATTTTTTCAGGCGTGTCGTGGGCGACAGCCTCGATGTCCATGCCGCCCTCGGTCGAGACCACGAAGGCGATCCGGCCGTGGGCGCGGTCGACCAGCAGCGAACAATACAGTTCGCGGTCGATGTCGGCGCCGTCCTCGATATAGAGGCGGTTGACCTGTTTTCCGGCCGGGCCGGTCTGGGCGGTGACCAGGGTATTGCCCAGCATCTCCCTGGCGTGGGTGACCACCTCCTCGATCGAGCGCGCCAGCCGGACGCCGCCCTTGGCCTCGGGCTTCAGCTCCTTGAAGAAGCCCTTGCCGCGTCCACCCGCGTGGATCTGCGACTTCACGACATACAGCGGCCCGGGCAGGGACCGGGCCGCCGCCTCGGCCTGGTCGGCCGAGGTGATGGCGACGCCCTCGGAGACCGGTGCGCCAAAGCCCTTCAGCACCTGTTTGGCCTGGTATTCATGGATGTTCATGGGGGAGCCGCCGGACTGCTGGGAGGAGTTGCGGCGCTTATAGGCGTCGCTCCTTCGCAGGCGCAACCGTGCACCTCATCTCCCTTTGGCGGAGCTTCGCGGTGAAGGAAGGGGCATCGAAGATGACCCGACGACGGGCGCGACGCGGCTTCGCGCCGTGACGGAGGGCCGCTGGAGGGTCAACGCCGGCCCGCCAGGACCCGCTGCTCCAGAAACTGGCGGATCGCAGGATCTCCGTCGAGCTCCCGCGTCTCGACCAGGCTGGACAGGGCCTCGGCCGCGCGGACCAGCACCATGGCCTCGGCCCCCCGACCCTCGGCGATCAGCCAGGCGGCGCGCTCCGCCGCCCGCTTCAACGCCTCGCGCGTTCCGACCGGATATTCCGGGGTCTCGTCCATGGCTTGGTCGGCGGCAGCGAAGGATCGGAATGCCGGTCCGGCCGATGTCGCGGCGGCCCGCTCGGGCTTCGGATCGTCGCGCAGCGCCGAATGCCTGCGGGTCCAGCCCTCGGCGCTGGCCCGTTTGCGCAGATTGGCCAGGCCGACGTCGAACCGGCGAGCGACCGACGGCGCCGGTTCGCCGGCCAGATACGCCGTTCTGACCCGGACCCAGACCTCCGGACCGCGATATTTTCGCAGGGCGTGATGCTCCATCCGCCCATCGTGAACCGCGCCTGCGTCAAAATCGGACGCACCGGTCGAGCGCCGTTTCCGGTCCTTGTCGCGCATGTCGCGGATGTCGAGCCGGATTGTCTTGCTTGTCTCCGGCGATTGTCTTCGTTGTCACGCCGAAACGTCTTCCTTGTCGTGGGACATTGTCGTGCTTTTCGCATCGGCCAGGGGTCGAAATCGCCGGGATTGGGCCCCGGCCAGTGGTCGAAATCTCCACCCGCCGCCGATCAGTCCACCCAGTCCTTCTTCAGGCTGCGCGAGGCAAGGATCAGAAGGATCGCGGCGAGCGCATAGAACCACTGACCTACATAGAGCGAGTAACGGAGCGCCTCCTCGGCGAAGATCGGGGTCAGGGCCTTGGACACGGCTCCGAGCAGATAGATGCCCAGACCGATGCCGACCAGATTGTTGATCAGCAGGAAACTGGCCGAGGCGGTCGAGCGCATATGGGCCGGTACCAGATGCTGGAGCGCGGTCAGGACCGGTCCCAGCCAGGCCAGGCTCAGCGCCTGCGGCACCAGGAAAAGGGCGAAGGCCAGCCATTTGTTCTCGACGTTCATGGCCAGGAAAAACAGCGGCACGGCGATGATGAAGCCGAGCGCCGGGACCAGCGGATACCAGAACTTGGCCGCACCCTTGCCCAGTTTGTCGGCGAGCCAGCCACCGAACCAGATACCGGCGGTGCCACCGATAAAGGCGATTCCGGCGATATAGACCGCCCGTTCGACCCCGGCCATGCCCAACGACCGCTCGAAGAAGCTGGGCAGCCAGAAGGCCGATCCATAGCCGTAGACCGACGAACAGGCGGCCCCGAAGGCCAGCAGCCAGAAACTGGGCTTCCTGAGAAGGATTCCCCACACCTCGCCCAGACCGGCCGCCTTGGTCGGGACATGCTCCACCTCGGCGGCCCCGGCGACAGGCTCGGGCCGATCGAACCCGCCCCGGACGGGATCCTTGACCGTGAATTTCAGCAGCGGGGCCAGCAGCACACCGGCGAGGCCTACGACGATGAAGGCCATGCGCCAGTCGATCAGGGCGGCCAGGATACCGCCGAACAGATAGCCCAGCGCCGTGCCGATCGGCACACCGAAGGAAAACACGGCCAGGGCGCGGGCGCGCTGCGCCTTGGGGAAATAGTCGGACACCAGGGAATAGGACGGCGCGACCCCACCCGCCTCGCCGACGCCGACCCCCATACGGGCCCCGAACAGGGGCCAGAAGCTCAAGGCCAGTCCGCACAGGGCGGTGAAACCGCTCCAGACCGCCAGCGACACGCTGATGATCGAGACGCGGCTCATCCGGTCGGCCAGCCAGGCGATCGGCAGCGCCAGGGTCGAATAGACGATGGCGAAGGCCGGGCCGCCCAGCAGCCCCATCATCTCGTCGTCGAACCCAAGATCGGCCTGGATATAGGGGGCCAGGATGGCGAGGATCTGCCGATCGATGAAGTTGAAGGTATAGACCACCATCAACAGCGCCAGCACATAGGCGCGGTAGCCCGGATTGGCGGCGGGGCCGATGCCCCGGTCGGTCATGCTCATGGCGTTTCCCAGACTGGTCTTGTTGTTTGGCTGTGACGGTAGCGGCGCTTTTCCTGCGCGCCAAAGAAAAAGGGCGGCGGTTCTGGAGAACCGCCGCCCTTGATCAGAGGCGATCAGGCTTCAGGAAAGTCTTGTCGCCGGATCAGAACTTGACCTTCAGCGAGGCGCTGACGGTCTGCGGCGGGCCATAGTAGCCGATGATCGAGTTGTCGAAGAGCGCGCCCGGGAAGTTGTAGCCGCCGACGCGGTACTCTTCGTCGGTCAGGTTCTTGCCGTAGAGCCCCACGGTGTAGCGGTCGGTCGGGTCAGTCCAGACGATCGACAGATCTACGAGGGAGTAGGCCTTCTGGTCGAGGATCGGGTTCGGGAACTCGAACATGCTCGAGTCGCCGCGATAGCTGACCGACGGGGTCACCGCCAGAGCACCGCCGGCCAAGTCGCCGATCCAGGTGAAGCCGAGGTAGCCGGTCCAATCCGGCGCGTTCTGCAGCACCACCAGGTTGGAGATGTCCTCGAACACCATTGTGGTCAGGTTGAAGCGCAGGAACTCCTCGAAATCGGAATGCAGATAGCCGACGGCGAAACTGGCCGACAGATTGTCGAGGATGCGCAGCCGGCCTTCGAACTCGGCACCGTAGAAGGTCGAAGAACCGACGTTGTCGACGAAGCTGGCGATGCCGGCACCGGCCGGCACCTGGGTGGTGACCTGCTGGTCCTGGTATTCGTTGTAGAAGACGGCGGCGGCGAAGGTCAGGCGATCGAGCGCTCCCTTCAGGCCGATCTCGTAGGAGTCGACCGTTTCCGGGTCGTATCCATTGACCGTGTTCGGCGTCAGGAAAGCGTCACCCCGCATGTCGAAGCCGCCCGACTTGAAGCCCTGCGAGTAGGAGGCGTAGGTCGTCATATCGTCCGTCAGGTCGTAGGACAGGGCGATCCGCGGCGTGAACTGGGTGAAGTCCTTCGCATTTGTGTAGTTGGTCCGGACCAGCAGCGGCGCGCGCACTGTGCCGCCCAGCAGCGGGCTGCGGGTGGCACCGAGATAGTTGGCGCGGAACACCGTGCCGCGCTTCTCGTCCAGCGTATAGCGGAGGCCGATGCCGAGGTGCAGGCGATCGGTCAGGTCGAAATTGACGTCAGCGAAGCCGGCCCAGCTTTCTGTGTTAACCTGGCCGTTGGTGCCGATGACGATGCCGGCGTTGCCCAGGATCGTGTCGAAGGCCCCTTCGGCATGGCCGTCCAGATAGAAGAAGCCGGCCACGCCCTGGATCCGCTCGTAGTCGAACAGGAACTGGAACTCCTGGGTGAACTGGTCATCCGCATAGAAGCCGGGGATGTCGAGCGTCGCCGCCGGGGTGTTGTCGAAATCGATGACCGTCGTGGTCTCGCCTTCGCGCCAAGCGCTGATCGACTTGAAAGTCCAGTTGTCGTTCAGATCGATTTGAACCGTCGCCGAGGCGCCCTGGCTCATCACCGAGTTGTCGTTGCCGAGACCGGCGTTCGTGTCATAGACGCTCGGCAGAATGCGACCGGCCGGCGTCGCACCGGCGATCAGGCGGTGGCCGTGGCGGGGGTTGGAGTCATCCTGGACCCGGTCATAGGCCAAGCGGATCGAAACGTCTTCGCGGGGCTCGAACTCGGCGCTGACGCGGGCGGCCAGAACGTCCTTGTTGTAGTGTTCGGCGCCGGTGTTGATGTTGGTGCCGTAGCCGTCGCGTTGATACGAGGCGATCGCGCCGCCGACGCGGAAATTGTCAGCAAGCGGAATGCTGCCGACAGCCATCAGGTCGATCTGGTTGTAGCTGCCGTAGGTGCCGCGCAGCGTCAGTTCCGGGTCGTTCGACAGGCCGTTGGTGACGTATTTTATCGCGCCACCGACCGTGTTCCGGCCGTACAGCGAGCCCTGCGGGCCGCGCAAAACCTCGATCCGGGCAACGTCATAGATGTCGAGCACGGCACCCTGCGGGCGGGCGACGTAGACATCATCGACATACAGGCCGACGCCAGGTTCGAAGCCCCACAGCGGGTCCTGCTGGCCGATGCCGCGAATGAACGAAATCAGGGTCGAATTCGAACCTCGAGCGATCTGGACCGTGGCGTTCGGGGTCTGCTGCTGAAGGGCGGTGATGTCGGAAGCGCCGGTCTGCTCCAGACGCTCCTCGCCGAGGGCCGAAACCGAGATCGGCACGTCCTTAAGAAGTTCGTCGCGGCGACGCGCGGTGACGATGACGTCGTCCAGCGACGATGCCCCGTCCTGTCGAACAGCATCCTGCGCGATGGCGACGGTGGAGAGCGCGCTCCAGGCGGCTCCGGTGAGCAAGGCGATCTTGACGTAGCGGTTCATGGTTAGCCCCTGTCCTGACGGTTTCCAATCGATGACGCTTTTATTCAGCGTTCAATGATTTTCTCGGAAGGTAATCGTTTTCATCCGCCTGTCAAACGGTGCAGCTTGCCTGAAGTCAGCGACGTACTGACCTGTGGCGCCGTTGCACAAGCAGGCGGATGGGGCCTAGCTTGACCGCCATGACAAAGCTCGATGCGCCGACCGCCAGACGTGGCCGCCCGCCCAAGGCCAAGGCCTCCGGCGCCGCCGATACCCGCGACCTGATCCTCGACGCGGCTGAGGACCTGTTCTCCAAGCACGGCTTCTATGGAGTCACCATCCGCGAGGTGGCGCGCGAGGCCGGCGTCGACACCGCCCTCGTCCACTACTACTTTGCCACCAAACGCGGTCTGTTCGACGCGGTCTTCCTGCGTCGGGCCGAGATCTGGAACAACGAGCGGGTCGAGGCCATCAACCGCTACGCGCGGGACATGGGCGACGCCATGACCCTGGAGGGTCTGCTGGAAGCCTTCCTGCGTCCCCCGTTCGAGTGGTCGCTGAAGGGCGGGCCAGGTTGGAAACACTATTCCGCGCTGGTGGCCCAGACCAACGCCAATCCCACCTTCGGCGGCGAGATCATGGCCCGATACTATGACCCCGCCATCCACCGGATGATCGACCTGATCCGCCGCGTCCTGCCCGAGGCGCGCGACCAGGACCTCTACTGGGCCTGGCACAATCTGTCGGGGGCGCTGACGCTGACGCTGGGCGAGACGGGGCGGCTGGATCGCCTGTCCGGCGGCCTGTGCCGATCGGGCGACCTGGAGACCGCCTGCGACTACATGGTGCGCTTCGCCGCCGCCGGCTTCCGCGCCGTCTGTGAACGACCACCCCCCGCTCGGGGCTGACCGGGGAAAGCCCGCCACATCAGGCGGCCGTGAAGACGATGAGAATCCTTGCGATCAGCAAGGCACCGACGAACAGGCCGGTGATCCCGGCACGCCCTATCGCAGGGTGAAGGCCTGACGGGCACCCGCCGTCGGAAGATCGAACGCCGCCGCGGCGAAGGGGGGCGGGCCGAACCGCCCGCGCGCATTGTTGGAAAAGCCATACGCCTCGCGCGGCAGGCCGATGGGCCATAGCGTCAGTTCACCGTTGCCGTCCGTGTCGTGAAACGCCGCCACGGCATAGCGACCAGGGGCCAGTCCCGGAATCGTCACCGAGGTCACCGCGCCGCTGCGGGGGACGACGCGGGTCGCGACCGGTGCCTGTCCGCGGCGAAAGGCCTCGGCGTTGCGATAGATGGCCACGGCGATCGTGCCGCCTGCCCCGCGTGTTGAAAGCGCAAGGGTCAGGTCTGCGGCCTGGGCGGCGGGGGCAAACCCGAGCGCGATCGTCACGGCCGCGATTGCCAACTTCATCGAAACGCCTTCTCGTGGTCTGGGTCCCTGACCGACAAACACCCGCCGGAGCCGTTCGTCCAGCCATGACCGCGCCGACCATCTTCAATCCCGCGCGAGCGATCCGGTCGGCGACCCTGGGTCTCCTGCGCGGGCTCGGCATCGCCGCAATCGCCGGGGTGGTGCTGGCCGTCATGGGCCCGTTCAACACCGGCAATGCCCCCCTTTGGACGAGGCTTGTCTACTGGGTGCCGGTGATGGTGGCGGGCGAATCGTGGGGCCACGTCTGCTCGCGGCTGATCGACCGCTGGATCGACATGGACGAGCGGCCCTGGCTGGCGGTCCTCGCCCTGGCCGCCGCCATCACCGGCCCGGTCTCGCTGCTGGTCTGGTTCGTGACGGGGCTGGTGTTCGAGGGTCAGGTCTATCCGCTGCGGACCCTGCCCCTGATGGTCGGCCCGGTCCTGACGATCACGGCGGTGATGAGCGCCATCAATGTCTTCGTCGCCAAGGCCCAGCCGGTCCAGACCCATGCGGCCACGCTCGGCTCCGCCCCCGCCCGTTTTCCTGACCGGCTGCCGCTGAAGCTGAGGGGCGCGTCCATTCGCGCTGTCCAGTCCGAGGACCATTATCTGCGCATCCATACCGACCGCGGTTCGGACCTGATCCTGATGCGGTTGTCCGACGCCCTGACCGAGCTGGAGGGGCTGGAGGGCGCCCAGACGCACCGCAGCTGGTGGGTCGCGAAAGATTCGGTGCGCGGTGTCAGCCGCGGCGACGGCCGGGCGACCCTGACGCTGGAGGGCGGACTGGCCGCGCCGGTGAGCCGCCGCTATGCCAAGGCCCTGCGCGACGCCGGCTGGTACTGAAGGGCTCACCCCGCCCAGATGCCGTGAAAGCCGGCGGGCAGGGCGATGTCGGCGCGCCAGGTGGCGACGGGGCCGTCGGAGACGCGGGCGGCGTTGAAGGCGTGAAGCTCGGTGACGCCCTCGGCCAGGTTGATCGACGGGGCGATCAGCCAGGCGTCGGCCTCGTCCGGGCCACGCGGGACGAAGACGGCCTCCTCGACGATCTGGGTGTCGCCGAAGGTGAAGGCGTCCGAACGTCCCGTGTCCCAGTTCCATGTCGCCAAACCTGTCGGCAAGGGCCGATCGGGCCGCTCGCCGGCGACATGAACGGTCAGGCGACGTGGCAGGCCGGCGCGGCGCGGATCACTCTTGGGGAATTCGGCGGTGACGCCGCTGGTCGCCAGTTCGGCGCGGCCGTCGGTGTGCAGGGTGACCAGTTTCAGCACCGCATGCTCGCCCGGCACCGAGCCGCGCTGTTCGACCAGGACGCGGGCCCCGTCGATGGCGAAGGCCACGTCCTTTGCGGCGGCGACGTCGAAGCGGATCGTGCCCGAGCCATCCTCCCAGGCGTCGCCGAGGTGGAAATAGCTGAAGGTCGGCAGCTCGAAGAGGCGGCGGCGCGACAGGTCGGCCTTGTCGATGACCAGAACCTGGGTCCCGAGTTCGGGCTTCCAGGCGAATTGCGAGGAAACGGGCATTCCGCCGTGGTCGAAGACCCAGGGCTGGAGCACCAGGATCAGATGCCGGGCCGTGGCGGTGAAGTCATGCATATAGCTGGCGCGGGGCAGGTCGATGACCGAGGCGGCGTTCAGGCTGCGGTCGGCGTTCAGATGCCAGACCACGGCCTTGTCGCCGTTCAGGCCGATGTTCCAGATGGTGCCGTCGGGGTCGTAGCGGGGGTGGGCCTGGAACGGCATGCTCTTGAGG
>Ga0105049_10009514_pt1 | contig 11183 bp, 8 predicted proteins | sample MAT06_FD_78087 | JGI IMG/M metagenome (GOLD analysis project Ga0105049, IMG submission 78087) | Freshwater microbial communities from Lake Fryxell liftoff mats and glacier meltwater in Antarctica - MAT-06 | ecosystem: Environmental > Aquatic > Freshwater > Ice > Liftoff microbial mat | place... | reverse complement strand
TGGGGAACGTGGTGTCAAATTGTCAGGTGGTCAGCGTCAGCGCATTGCCATAGCTCGTGCCATATTAAAGGACGCGCCAATTCTCGTACTAGACGAGGCAACTTCAGCACTTGATAGTTTGAGTGAACTATTGATTCAAAAGTCACTTACTGAACTGATGAAAAAGCGTACGAGTGTTGTTGTTGCTCATCGTCTGTCTACGATTGCGAAGCTTGATCGTATAATCGTCATTGATAACGGCCAGATTGTAGAACAAGGCACGCACACCGAACTACTTGCACTCGGCGGAACGTATGCCACTTTGTGGTCTCACCAATCCGGTGGTTTTATACAGGATTAATTATTCAGACTTTGTTTCTTCAGCAGGTTTAGCTGCTGTGTCATCACCATTGTCAGATGCAACGTCTTCGGCTTCTTCTGGCTCTGCGTCACCACCAGTTGCTTCGTTGGCGGCTTGGAGTGCAGATGGTTCATAGACATTTGCAATCACAAGTTCCATGTCTTGTTCGTGGTCTGCAAATTCAACACCCTGAGGAAGTTTGATGTCGCCAACCGTCAACTTATCGTCGTCAGTTGCGAGATCAATTATAGACATTTCGATTGATTCAGGGAGATCTGCTGGAAGTGCACGGACTTCGATATTTTCTATCGCTTGTAATACAATCAGGCCTGCTCGTTCAGCTGCGCTCTCGCCAACTCCAACAAGAATCACTGGAACTTGTGTCACAATTTTGTCGTTTTTGTTAATTGTGTGGAATGCAAGATGACGTAACGTGTGTTTGACGGGATCCATGTCGATAGATTTAATAATAGCAAGAATTTTCTTGCCATCGATAATAATGTCTATTGGTGAATGTTTACCTGCGGTATGTGCAACTTTGGTTGTTTCAACGATTGCAGATTGTGTAGAAATCGGCTCGGCGCTCCCGCCGTACACAACGCTCGGTACGATACCTGCGTGTCGTAGCTGTGCAACTTTTTTGCCGCTATGAGTACGTGCATCTAGTTTTAACGAAATATTGCTCATGTGTTCTCCTTATAGGCCACTTTGGGCAGTTAATACGTTGATTATACCATGATTTGTGTCACTATGCACGCCGCCACAGAGTTCAGCTTTAAAGCATGTGTTTTAAATACTGGCCTGTATACGATGCTTTGACTGTGGCGACTTGTTCGGGTGTACCTGTAGCAACAATCGAACCGCCACCAAGTCCGCCTTCTGGACCCATGTCAATCAAGTAATCCGCTGTTTTGATTACGTCAAGATTGTGTTCAATAATGATCATGGTATTACCTGACGCAACCAACTTCTGCAAAATACCGAGTAGTCTTTTTACGTCAGCACTATGAAGTCCAGTTGTTGGCTCATCTAGTATATATAATGTTTTATCTGTTGGTCGTCGTGATAGTTCAGATGCTAATTTAATGCGTTGCGCCTCGCCACCGCTGAAAGTAGTTGCAGGTTGCCCAAGATGAATATACCCAAGACCAACGTCAACCAATGTATCAAGTTTGCGGGCAATTGTTGGAATATTCTCAAAGAACTTGGCAGCTTGTTCGACGGTCATGTCCAAGATATCACTAATTGTCGCATCCTTGTATTTAATCTCGAGCGCTTCACGGTTGTAGCGTTTGCCTTTACATACGTCACACGTTACATAGACATCAGGTAAAAAGTGCATTTCAATCTTTATCATGCCGTCGCCTTGGCAGTTTTCACATCGTCCACCTTTGACGTTAAAACTAAACCGACCTGCTTTATATCCTCTAATGTTTGCTTCGGGTGTCCCTGCAAATAGCTCTCGGATAGGAGTAAAGACACCAGTATACGTGGCTGGGTTTGAGCGTGGCGTACGACCAATTGCGGATTGATCAATAATGATTGCCTTGTCGAGGTATTTGATTCCTTCAATATTTTCGTGCGCCCCAGGAATCTCGTGAGACCTGTGCAAACGAGCTGATAATTCTTTGGCTAAAATATCGTTCACAAGAGTTGACTTGCCTGATCCGCTGACGCCACTTACTACTGTGACGAGTCCAAGTGGAAATGCGACGTCTATATTCTTGAGGTTATTTTCACGAGCGCCACGAACAATTAACTGGCGGTCTTGTATAACTGGTCGCCTTTTTTTCGGCACTTCGATTTTCTCGATGCCACTGAGATATCGGCCTGTAATACTGTCCTTGTTTTTTGCAACTTCCTCGGGCGTACCGGCTGCGACAACCTGACCACCAGCTACACCGGCGCCAGGACCAATATCAAGTAAGTAATCTGCGTGACGAATAGTATCCTCATCATGTTCAACAACAAGGACAGTGTTACCCAAGTCACGGAGGTGTTTTAATGTCCCAATAAGTCGATCGTTGTCGCGTTGGTGAAGGCCGATTGATGGTTCGTCCAGTACGTACAATACTCCCTGAAGCCCTGATCCAATCTGCGTTGCCAATCGAATTCGTTGTGCTTCACCACCGCTAAGTGTATTGGCAGCACGTGATAGTTCCAGGTAGTCGAGTCCGACGTTACTCATAAACCCAAGACGGGCTTTGATTTCTTTAAATATTTGAACTGCAATAAATTGTTCTTGGTCGTTGAGTTGCAAGTTGTTTTCGAATAGGTCGAGTGCTGCATCGACGCCAAGGTTGCATATATCCATAATATTCAGGCCATGTACTGTAACTGCAAGCACAACTGGCTTTAGGCGAGCGCCCCCGCATGCATGACATTCACGTTCACGCATAAATCGTTCAATGTCTTTACGCATGAATTCACTATCAGTTTCCTTGTGGCGACGTTCTAGGTTAGGAATAACACCTTCGTATGTTGATTCGTATGTTCGGCCAGCCCCCAACTGAACAGTATACTTTTGAGCACCTGTTCCATACAGCACTTTTTCAAGATTAGCTTCAGACAAATCTTTGACTTTTTCTTGAATACTAAATCCGTGTGCACTGGCTACTTCGGCCAGACGCTTCATGTACCATGCGTCGCTATTGACGCGGTTGTACGGACGTATAGCACCTTCTGCAATTGTGAGGTTCGGATTGAATACGAGATCTGGGTCAACCTCAAGTCTACTGCCAAGTCCAGTACAAACAGGGCATGCACCTTGCGGCGCATTAAAGCTAAATAGGCGTGGTTCTAGTTCAGGGATATCCTCGTTCGGGTGATCCAGACATGCATACCGCTGGCTATAGGTTACGACTTGCTGCGTATCAACATTCAGAATCTGGATGATGCCGTCTGCGATTTCAAGTGTTTGTTCAACCGACTGGGTAACTCGTCCAACCATATCAGCGCTCATTGCAACACGATCAACTACAATTTCAATATCGTGTTTGTATTTCTTGTCGAGATCTGGGAATTCATCCAAAGAATAGACAACTCCGTCAACACGCGCTCGGGCAAAGCCAAGACGGCGATATTGTTCAGGTACGTGTGCAAACTCGCCTTTTTTGCTGGCAACAATCGGTGCCAGAATCATCAACTTGTTGCCTGTCTCTGTCTTCATCACCTCATCAATAATTGTCTCGCTTGTGCGTCGCGACACGGGTTTGGCACATACAGGACAATGCGGCACTCCGATACGTGCATAAAGTAAACGTAAATAATCGTAAATCTCTGTGACTGTTGCAACAGTTGAGCGCGGATTACGGCTGGTTGATTTTTGGTCGATGCTAATAGCAGGGCTGAGTCCGTCAATTTGGTCAACGTCGGGTTTTTCCATAAGACCTAAGAATTGCCGAGCATAACTTGATAGGCTTTCTACGTAGCGCCTTTGTCCTTCAGCGTAAATTGTATCAAAAGCTAGCGAAGATTTGCCTGATCCAGACAACCCAGTAATCACCACTAATTTATCACGTGGAATTTCCACGCTAATATTTTTTAGATTGTGCTCACGGGCACCAACAACTCGAATTACCTCTGACATAGCCGGACTATTGTACTCTGTTTTGCCATTTTATTCCACCCCCATATGTTGCATTATTATCGACTACAGCTATCTACGTCAAAAATTGAACAATATTACAACTCGTTCCTGAGAATCCCCTGAGCAAAGGTCCGTCCTTTGCACGTCTAGTTTTTTCAAAGTGCTTATCGTTGCATATTGACTGTTACGGTGCTATATTGCATACAAAGCTACGCATGAGAGGTCGTCCGGAATGAAAAAAGCAATAATCTTCGTTTGCCTTATTGGCCCAATACTACTTCTCCTTGACACGGTTAATGCAGTTGACGCATTGATGCTATTCTTGTTTGCAGGATTGGTACCGGGTACCGACATTCGCATCACACCAATCAGCATGATGTCTGCAACCGCGACTGCAATTACCACCATTGTCCTTCGTTTGACTGTGTGGCCTAGACTGAGCTCAGCCCTATTCTTGCCTGCACCAACACCAGCACCACGCAAGAAGCGCGCATCCCGTCGCACCGCCTAGCTGTCTTGATCAATCGGTACGATACTTTCTGCCCATAGCTGAAGCTCCTGTAATAAGAACTGTTTGTTATCATCAGTTGTTGTATGTGACAACCTTTCAAGTGACTTCATAAAACTAGGTAGTGCCGCGATAATCTTGCCTGAACGCCATTTTTCCCAAGTAGCCGATTCATCTTCGGCAAGCGTCGACGGAAAACTTCGTGCTTTGTAATGCAGCAACAAATCGGGTAGACGTTCGTCTGCGAAACTTGGATGAAAATCTACAAGTTGTTGTCGTGATGCATTTCGGACCGACTCAACTCGGATCTTGTCGATATCAGGTATGAAGCTATCGTATAGCTGTGCTTCGGAGTCTGGAGACTTTTTATAGTCAGGTTTATTTTCGAATAGTGAGCGAATATTTTCAGCGAATCCAGGTGACGACAACAATAGTGTCTTGTGTCTTGATACTAACTCCTGAGAAACTCCGATGCTTTTCCAGCCGCCACCTTGCTCAAGCACACCTAGTGGCGCAACGGCGGGTACATGATTATACTGCAGCTCTTTGACCGGGAGCTGGACGAAACCCTCGGCTTTTCGTTCATCCCACGTTGCGTATAACTTCTTGGCAAGCTCTTTTGAATCCATGTCGAGCAGTGGAGTTGGATCATAGCGCAGGTCATACACTATAACGTTGCCATTTTTGCCAGCGGTGAGTGGAAATGCAACAGTCGCTTTGTTAAATTCGGCATCGAGTCGCCCACTGACGTACACAAATGGCTGTTTTACATCAAGATTGACCAGCTTTTTTACTTCGTTTTTATCACGAAGTTTCAGCAAATATTCGTATAGTTGCGGTTGTTTGTATTTAATCAATCTGGTGATGCCAATTAGTGCTTCAACATCGCTCAGCGCATCGTGTGCTTTAGTGTGTTCCAGATTATTACTCTTTGCCAAAAGCTCTAGACGATTCGTAGGTTGTCCTTTGTCGTCAACCGGCCACTCAATACCATCTGGTCGTAGTGCCCTGGTCATACGCACAACATCGAGCAAATCCCAGCGTGATCGGCCATCCTGCCAACTCCATTCGTATGGATCATAAAAGTTGCGCCAAAAAAGATGGCGGATAAACTCATCGTCAAAGCGCACATTATTAAAACCGACCGTTATTGTGTCGGCTGTAAAGATATCGCTCATCAACATCCGTGCGAATTCAGCCTCGGTATAGCCATCGTCTTTTGTTTGCTGGGGACTGATGCCAGTTACCATAATTGCGTCCGGACTGGGCAGGACGTCATCGTTCAGTTGTACGAGGACGTTCACAGGTTCACCAATTTGATTCAAATCCATGTCTGTACGAATGCCCGCAAACTGCATAATACGGTCTTCGCGACCGCTCAGGCCACTGGTTTCAAGGTCATAAAAGAAAAAGTTTTTAGGCATTACTATGATTATATATCAAATGTATACACAGCAGAATTATACTATCAAAACGTCCGACCGGCAGTTTTGATAGTATTTATCATCAAATACTGGCTAGGGCGGAGGTTATTGTTGTTCCTGAAATGTAAATTCACTTTCGCCAATTCGGATCACGCTTGGACCTTCGACACCTTTGCGCCGCAGTTCATGACTAATGCCCATTTTTTTCATAATGTCACGAAGGCGGTTAACGCCTTCAAAGTTGTCATAGTCAGTTCGGCGGGCAAACTTTTCGATTTTGTCACCGGCAATCTTGAAATAGATTTGTCCTTCTTCAGTGATTTTTTCGACTGTCCATCCTTCAGTGATTTGATTTTCGCTCAAGCTAATTGTTTCATACTCTTCGTCAACAGCATCTATATCGTCCTCTGCGGCTACCTTACGGGCTTCAATTACCCGACGGCGGAGCTCACGCAGAACCTCTTTGGTACCTTTGTGTGCAGTAGACGAAATTGCAAATACCTGCGCATCACCGGCTACTGCTTTAATCGCATCAATCTGCATGTGTACAATGTCATCGTCTAGTCCATCTATCTTGGTCAATGCAATGACTTCGGGGCGATCACTCAGTTCAATATTATAATTAGCCAATTCTGTTCGGATCGTCTTGTACGCTGCGGCAATGTCGTCAGTGTAGACATCGATGAGGTGCAGTAGTACTGCAGTACGTTCAATATGACGCAGGAACGCATCACCCAAGCCTTTACCTTCACTGGCGCCTTCGATGAGTCCTGGTAGGTCGGCAATCAGTATACTACCGTCATCGATATCGGCAACACCGAGGTTGGGGGATAGTGTCGTAAAGGCGTAATCAGCAATTTCCGGACGAGCGTTGCTGACAACACTAAGGAAGGTTGATTTTCCGGCATTCGGGAATCCGACTAATCCAACGTCAGCCAGAAGTTTCAGTTCTAGAGCCGCTTCGAAAGTGTCGCCTAACTCGCCTTTTTCAGCGATACGTGGAGTTTGACGAACCGAAGATTTAAAGTGGGCATTCCCGAAGCCACCGTCACCACCCTTAGCAATAATCACTTCTTGGCCATCTGTAATCAAATCTGCAATAATTTCACCATCCCGGCGGACAACCGTACCCATTGGAACTTTGACTCTCAGAGCGTCACCAGAACGACCATGGCGATCTCGCTTTGAACCGGCCTGGCCATCAGTACCCTTGAGTTCTGGTTTGTAGCGAAAATCCAGAAGCGTATTAACGTTCTCGCTCGCAACAAAGATAACGTTACCGCCTTTGCCGCCATCGCCCCCATCAGGTCCACCTTTATCAACATAAATTTCATGACGAAAACTAACGGCTCCGTTGCCGCCCTTTCCTGCTTGAATAAATACTTTGGCGGTGTCGACAAACATACTAAGATACAGTATAGCAAAATCGCCCCTGGATTAACAGGGGCGATCGTGTAACTAAGCGGAGGTTAATGAATATACAGGTATTGTCCTACAAAGGCTGCAGGTAAAATTCGTCCAGAAACAAGGTTCCAACCACCGCCAGTTACATATGCATTCATTTCACTCAGTCGTAAGTCACCGTTTGCCAAGACTTCTTCTACAATTGCGACATGTCCAGAATCTTGAACAATTGCGCCCGCTGCAGGTGAACGGTCCACTCTAAAGCCGTCTGCTCGTGCTGCAGCGGCCCAACTGCCAGCATTACCCCATCGCTTTCCAATCGCCTTGCCGAATTCTGCACTACGATCAAATGCATAGGCAGTACAATTACCAAAGGCGTAGTTACCGGCATTTGGAGTTCCAACTTTAATGCGCCATGTTGCGCCGCCACCAAAACCAGAGCTATATCCTGTCAAAAAAGTCGTCGCTGCAGCAGCAATAGTAACTGGCGCTACGTAACCTGGGCGTTCCGTTGTTGGCAGATTAGCGCCAGGCAGGATAATCTTTTGTCCAGCTGTGATGCCGCTGACGTCAAGGTCGTTATATAATACGATTCGAGTCTGATCGACAGTATACTTTTCACCAATGGACTGCAGCGTGTCGCCTGTTTTAACGGTGTATTGAATGCCGTCAATTGGCAGTATTGTTAGTGCTCTTCCTTCGGCAACTGTATTAGTTGTCAAATTATTAGCCCATTTTAATGTGTCAACAGAGATACCATATGAGGCAGCAATGGTGTCTACAGTATCGCCAGCCTTGGTTGTATAACTCACAACCGCTCGGTTTTCTGCACCGGGCTGTAAAATCTGAGGTTTTGTGATTGCAGTGGTGTCTGATTGCAAAAATTCACTTTTAGTTTGCTCAGAGACGGCAAACTCAGCAACGTTTGGTGCGACGGATAATTTTGTTGTTTCTGCAAGCTTTGCGGCAACAGTTGATGCAACTACCTGATCGATTGATGTCGGCTCAGACTGGGTATTTGTTGTTATTGGAGTAGCGTTAACAACACCAGTTGTTTCCTGGGGTGGACGATAGCCAACAGCAATAACCGCAACTATAATTGCAAAAATACTAGCATAAATGGCGACGGTGGAAGTCTTTGGTACTCCGCGCGCACGTTTGCGACGGTGGGCCAATAATTGCTGTCGCAAGGCAACAGTTGATTCAGAAGCTAAGCTTCTTTGAATCTGATTACGAATAATCGTTCTCCTGCCGCCTGTATTACTACAAGGGCGTCTACCTTACTCAGTCTTTCTTCTCGCTTAGAACGGGGTACGTGTCGACCTATTTCATTTAATTGATATTGGTTGATAGTGTACTGTTTCGGTACCCGTGCGACATTTTAGGTAGGCTCATGTATGATTCTATCTTCTCACTCGCTGCGTTGTTTTCTACAAACGTGCAGTAGCTAGAATCACAAATGTGCTCCACTTAGTGTAGCAAGCATTGCGTTTTATGTCAATTTGTTTTGTAAGTATATACATGTATTAGCTATGGCTTGGCGCACTCGACCGTGCAATAACGTGCGACATTTTGCAGGTGCTCAGCGTTAGTTCGTGCAAAGTACGTCGTACCATCATCGCCGGCAACAAAGAACAGAAAGTCATTGGCATCTGGGCTTGCGACTGCCAAAAGCGACGTCTGCCCAGGAGATGCTATCGGCCCCGGAGGTAAACCAATGTTAATCCGCGTATTGTACGGCGAATCAAGCGTTGAAATGGGAGCAACTCCTAATTTATTAGCCGCATAAACAAACGTGATGTCAGCTCCAAGCATCATACCGGAGTTAATACGGTTAAAGAACACAGCTGAAACGGCGCGACGGTCGGATTCTGTACTGACTTCACCTTGAACAATAGAAGCAAGCGTAATACCTTGGTACAGACTCAGTCCCTTAGCTTTGTACTGCGCTATTAAATCGTTATCTTTAACAACGGCGTAGAGTTGATCAAATGTCCGCAGCAGGATATCCTCGACTGTTGCGCCGCTATTGAAATTGTAGGTTTCCCCGTACACATACCCCTCTAGATCAGCCGATGCTGGTTTGTCAACAAAGACTGGGTGATTGTATGTTCTTGCAAGCGCTGCAGCAATCTCTACCTGGCTATACCCAGCGCTTGTCAATACAGTCGTAACGTCAAGCTTTTTGTCCGCAGGCTTATCGGTGGTGTCTACAAGAGTTGCACCCGGAAAAAATGTCAGGTTAAACGTGTCGGTTAGTCCATTCGTGAGATGTCTTACGATTTCAGCAACATCATCCGAAGGTGCAAGGCGGTACGTACCTGCCTGCAATTTGTCGCGCACGCCGCTGATCCTGGTATATATATCAAAGGCAGTCGAGCTACGAATAACCTGTTTTTCTTCCAGCAGTGCCGAAATTTGAGTAGGCCCTGACCCAGATTCGATGGTTATTAAAACGCGTTTTTGGGTATCGGTTGACGCTGGCAACAATTGGACGGCGTACCAAATCGATGCAGCAGCAAATGTGGCCGCTATCAGCGCAACAGAACCCCAGATTATCCGAATAATACGTTTTTTGTACATTTTTTTTGCAGCAAGGCCACTAGGCTGACCATTGATTGGTAATGGCGCAGGAACGACAGGAGTCATTGGCAGTTGTTCATTCGGTGTTTGTTGTGGTTTTTGCGGAATGATTGGGTCGGCCATTACAAGGCCTCCAGATAATCTGTCAAAATGATTGCTGCGGCTTGAGCATCAATGTCTGCCTTTGAATAGGGACGGCCGTGAGCGGCGAGCTGTTCTTCTGCCATCACACTGGTCAGCGATTCATCCTGAAATATAATATTAGGAGCGATATCATGTAGCTTTTTAGCAAATTCCTCTACGTATCTGGTTTGGGCTGTTGCCTCCCCAGACTGGTTACGAGGATATCCTATAACAATCGTTTCTGCGCGCTCAGCAATAACAATTTTAGCGATAGCCTCAATCTCGTTACTGTCTACATCGATTGTTTCAAATGGTACTGCAATACGAATCGACATGTCTGCCACAGCCACACCTATACGTTTCTCACCAATGTCGAGGCACACAATGTTTTGACTAGCCATTCTGTAGTTTAAACTCGATTGTAATCTTGTCTAGATTTGCAGGAATTGTATTAACCCAGAAGAAAGAGAATTGCACCTGCACCGTATCAACGCCGTCAATTCTGCCCAGGATTGATTGTGCCTCGCCTGCTTTTTTGCCCTTAACTTGATCCTTAATAGCAGCTTCATCAATCTTTGGTCCGACTTGTCCTGTAGTAACAATCTTTGCAGTCGAAGTGTCCCCTGTTTTTGTGTATCCAGATATTTTGACTTCGCTAATACCAGTGTCGTATATGCGCTGATCAGCGTTGTCACTAATCTGCTTGTTAATATTTTCCCTCAGAAAAATTTCGACATCTGCTTTTGCAATCGCACTAATTGTATGTGTTATTGAGCTAGTGAGCTTGGCTTTGCCTGTTGGAGCTTCTGTATCAAGCGCGGGTACTGAGACTGCCGCTGCACGATCCACCGTAAAGCTGTCGTCAATCACAATTTCGCCATTAGTGAACAGTTTAATTAATTCCTTTTTAACATCGTCTGTTTTTTGCTGATTCAGTGTGTCAGTTGCTTTTTGTATATCAAGATCGGATACAACCTTTGCGATTTTTGTCGTACCACCCGACATAGCAGTGCCGTTAGCGTATACATCTCCTGTCAAGATACTGATAGAGTAGCTTGTCGCTGCGATATTACTTGCTTCACCAGAGCTGGCTGCCGTGACCGCAAGTGACACGACACCTGCACCAGCACCTGTATTACGACAAGACGAACCAGAGCCAGTTAGGCCTGGTACAATAGCTGCTGAATTACTTACAAATGTAGGGCCTGATGC
>Ga0105049_10009511_pt1 | contig 11186 bp, 11 predicted proteins | sample MAT06_FD_78087 | JGI IMG/M metagenome (GOLD analysis project Ga0105049, IMG submission 78087) | Freshwater microbial communities from Lake Fryxell liftoff mats and glacier meltwater in Antarctica - MAT-06 | ecosystem: Environmental > Aquatic > Freshwater > Ice > Liftoff microbial mat | place... | reverse complement strand
CCACGTCCCCGCATCGGTTTTTGTAGGGGCGCACCCATCTGTGCGCCCGTATGCTGGGTTTCCCCAACACATCAGCAAATCGTACAAATCTCATGTCGTTCTCGCTTGCTGTCGTCCCTACACCACTCGATTTGAACATGCGCCAAGACGGTTTAGACGGTTTATAGGCGAGAAATTATCGTACAACGCGCCATGCGAGGATGAGCAAGAGTAGCATCCCGATTCCGCCCAGCAAAAACGGGGCGGTTGCGCCGTAAGCCTGGAAAATCACGCCCATCACCACCGGCGCGACGGCGTTCGCCAAGCTGACCAACGCCGCGCTCACCCCCAGCGCCGCCCCGAACTGCCCCGCTCCCGCCCGCTTGGTGATTAAACTGTTCAACGCCGGGCGAATCAGGCCAGCGCCTACCGAGACCGGCACAACCGCCATGAAAATCCACAGCACCGCGCCCAATCCACGCCCGGTCTCTGGTGGCAGCGGCACGCGGATGTCGCCAATTAACATTTCCGTGCCACTGGGCGCGAGTTTTGCGATTTCGTTTTCGACGCCGCGCTGCACATAGTACGGGTGCGGCTGTTGTGGGGTCGCCGACAGCAGTAAAAATCCGATCCCCAAAGTCGCCAGCGCCAGCAGCGCCATCCCGCGTTCGCCATACCGTGCGCTCAACGGTTTTATCAGGCGGGTCTGGACGATCACGAGGATGACGCCTGCCCACAGGAAAATAAACCCGTTGCCTTGACCCAACAAACCCGCCCGGTTGAGCGAAAATAAGCCCAACAAGGTCTCGAAGCCGTAAAATAAGAGTTGTTGAGCGAACATCAGCACCAGTAACAGGCCAATGCTACGACTGGTCAATAATCTGAAAAATGTCCCGACGGCTTGCGCGGGTTGAAGCCGCCCCGTCCCGCGTTTTTCTGGTGGGAGCGTCTCTTTGAAGGTGAACAGCGTCAAGAAGATTGAGACGAACGAATAAGCGGCGGCGATGAAAGCGGGCAAGGCCAGACTGTCGCTGAATTCTAGCGAGCCGATGGCGATAATCGGGCCGAATAAAAATCCTAACCCAAACGCCGCGCCGGTGATGCCCAACCCTTGAGCGCGGGTCGAGTCGTCGGTGATGTCGGCCAGCGCCGCCTGTGCGGTGGCGAGATTCGCGCCGAACAGCCCATCAAAGACCCGCGAGAGGATGACCATCGTCAGCGAATTGGCGAATCCGAGCATGATGAAGCCGATAAACGTGCTGATTTGGCTGATTAAGAGCAACGGCTTACGCCCGAATCGGTCACTCAGCACGCCCATGACCGGCACGCCGATGAGTTGCGCCAGCGGGAAGGCCGCCGCCGTGAATAAGACTTCCAGCGGGGACGCGCCAAACGCGACTGCGTACAAGTGCAGCAGCGGCAAAATCACGGTCAAGCCCAGCACATCGACAAAGGTCAGGGCGAAAATGGGCAGAACGCGCTCAAAATTAAGGCCGCTGGATGGCGCAACGTTTGGGAGAGGGGGAGTCTCGGTCATGAGGCGGGATTTTCTGTCGGAGGATCGTCCGGCTTGGGGAGGAAGCGCGAAAACACGCCCACGGTGTATTTTTCGACCAACCATTGGGCGATGCGTGCCGTATTATACGCATCATCCCCGCCCCGGTGATGTTCGCCCTCAAACGTCAGGCCGATGGCGGTCAGCGTCGCGTTCAAGCCAAAACCGTGTTTGGCCTTCACAATTTTGGCGTAAATGCGCTTCAGATTTTGGTGATAGGGCGTGAAGGGATACGGCAGGCCGCGCAGCGCACACTCGTTTTTCATCATTTTGAGGTCGTCCGACCCCCAACTCACCCATAGCCGTTGGTGCGCGCCATACACATCACGCAGCCAATCGCAGGCTTCCGCGAACGTAATCCCATAGGCTTCTATCATCTCGGGCGTGATGTGGGTTAATTCGGTGCAGAACGGGCTAATTTCGGAATGGGTCGGTTTGATGAGGACCGTGCCGTGCTTGACGATTTGGGCGCTGGCAAGGTCGAGCGCGGCCACCCCGATTTCGATCACCTCGTTACGCTGACCGTCGGGCGGAGACCCCAGCCAGCAAGCCGCCTCTAGGTCTACCACCAGTACCATGTCTTGAAGATAAGTCATTCAGGGGAATCCAATACGCTGTCAAATCGCGCTTAGTTTACCCCTGAAATCGGCTCAATCCAAACGTGGATATCATGGTCAACCCGACGGTAAACCCGCCCGCGCTCAACAATGGGCGGCTGTTCGGAACGGTGCATCAGGCGCACGCGCAGGCGATCTGCCCCGGGTCTGCCAATCGACACCCACTCATCCATCAGGGTTTGGGCAGTCATAAACGAATCCGACCCGGCGAAACAATAAGCCTCGCCGCCGCCCTGATAGGGGATTAGGCAGGCGCTGGCCGGGCTGAAAATGGCGTAGCCGCTGCCAGAATCGAGTCCGTAGGCTTGCTGACCGTCGGGGATGAAATAAGTCGCCAATTGCACATCCGGCGGCGCGTTGAGCATGGTGTACTGCATCAGCCCAGCCCAGATGTCCTCGGCGCTGGGGGCGGCGCTCAGGTGATTGATCTCGTCATCTTGCGATAAGAGTAAGCTCAGGCTGGCGGTGTCGAAATCCGCGTTATCCAGTGACCAGAGCGTGAGGGGACTACTGCCGACTTGACGCATCAACGGCGGCATGGCGGCGCTGCCGCGCATCAGCACGAACCGACATGGGATGTTGTGGGTGCTGAGGAATGTGCCATCGGGTTGTGGAATCAGCTGCGCCGAGACTTGTGCGGCGTGGATTTGCAACGGGACGACCATCCGCCCACGCGGTTTGAGTTGGCGAGTCCACGCCGGTGGGATGTCCCAGACGGCGGCTGTCGAGACGATCCGGTCATAGGCCGCACGCGGGGCATAACCGGCTGCGGCATCGGTGTTGACGATGGAGACGCCGGTCACGCCCGCCCGATATAAATTATCTTCGGCTTGCTCGGCGACCTCGGCGTCTAATTCTAGCGAGGTCACGCGACCCGTCTTGCCGACCAGCGTCTGCATCAGCGCGGCGTTATAGCCCGTCCCCGCCCCGATTTCGAGGATGTTCATGCCGGGGGTAAGCGCCAACTGCGCCAGCATTTCGGCCATCATGGTCGGTTGACTGGCGGAGCTGGTGGCCGCGCCAGTGGTGTCGCGCTTGGTGATGACGGCGCGATCCTGATAGACCTCCTCTAACGGGATGCCGGGCAAGAAGGTTTCACGCGGGACAGAGGCAAAGGCGGCGGCGATGGCCTCATCGGTGAGGACGCCCGCCTGTCGCATGGCTTCAATCAACTGCCGTATGTGGGGTTTAGGGTCATGGGCGGGCGGTGGCGTACCAAGCACGGCGTTTCCTTAAGGTGACGCCCGCATCAGCTTGTGCGGTGCGGCGGGCGGTGCGAACGCGACCTTGTGCGTCGATGTGGACTTGACCGGCGTTTTGCAGACGGGCAAAATCTTCTGGCGTGATGATCGGGGCAGGTTCACCGCCGAGGCGCTCCAAACGTTCCGCCATATCGTCTTGGACGGGGGCGGTGACGATAGGCGGCGCGGGCGGGGTATCCGCGACGGTGACACGCGGGGCGACCACCACCGGCGCTGCCGGGGCTTCAATCTCCACCGGGGCGTCTTCGATAAAATTATCCTCGTAAGTCCCGTCGGTGGGCGGGGTCGGGGGAATCAAATCTGGCATAGCGGTAATCCTTCTTACTCGTCTTCCAGCCGCCGGGCGGCGGAATCTTCATCTTGCTCCGGCGGCGCGGAGAACATCATATCGGCGAGGTCGTCCAACGAGACGGCTTGGTCGGCCATCCGCAGACGATCTCCGCAGACCAAACAGTGCGGGTCACGGGCGATATTCACCCACACGCCGGAATGGGCGGGGGTGGTCTGGCCGGACACGATTTCCAGCGGTGCGTTCGCCATCACCAGCGTATTGGCGGGAAAAGCCGGGCGTGCGCCTTTCAGCAGTTCGTTGAGCGCGAGGTCGGTTTGCGCCGAGGCCACGCGGGTGACGTGAATCCAGAGCGCCGGTTCGCCTTTGAGCGCCCCGTTCTCTTGAATCAGGCCGTAATCGAGGTCTTCGCCGGGTTGGTCGCCCAAGCCCTCGCGCAGTTCCGCCGCCCAACACGCATAACACGGCCCGTCATAGGGGTGGATGACGCACGTATCACCGCCCTCTCCGCGTGCATACACCCCGGCATAAATCGCCGGGAGATTGCGCGCTAGACACAGGTCGTTAATTTTGTACTTTGTGCCTTCGCCGTCCACGCCAACCACCACCAAGTCCACGCCATCTAAGGCGTCCGGGTGTTTGGTGATGTCGTCCTCAATCGTGCGAATCTGCGCGTCTGAGTTGCGATGGCGAATCAGGTCGGCCATCACTTTGGCCTTGTTCCAACCCAGATAACGCGAGTCGGCGACGTGACGGGTCAGGTTGACGGCTTCGAGGTCTTCCATATCGACCAGCGTAAAACGCCCAACGCCCGACATGGCGAGGCTGAGGGCGACGAATCCGCCGCCACTGCCGAGGCCAATCACCGCAACATGCGCCCGCCCCAAACGGCTCAGGCTGTCATCGCCCATCAAACGGCGGACGCGCTCCCAATCGGTCATGAGGCTGCCTCCACATCATCATCGCCGACGGGGGAGTCATCATCCGGCGTGAGCGGGGTGTCATCCCCGGTCAGCGCGGCGATGTAATCGGTCAAATACGACTCTGGCGACCATGCCCAACCGTCGGGATCGCTAATCGGTTCAGCCTTGCGCCATGCGCGCTCGAACACATCATAAATGTCCTCGCCTTTTTCCAGCGGGGTGAATGGCGCTTGATAGGCGCGGGGCGGCGTCGCGGGATAATCCCAGCCGGTGGCAATCAGCCACAACTCGTCTTGACCCGGTTTGCCTAGCATGAAGCAGACCTCTAACGGCAGCGCCAAATCGGTGTCCCAAAACACGATGTCCGACACCAACCAACCGGCGTGTTCTAACTGACCGACCTCAATGCTAACGCGCCCCTCTTCGGTCAGCGTCCACGGCAGCGGTTGAAGCACGGGCAGCTTGGCGTCTGGATAAACCGTCGGGATGATGGGGCGGAAGGCGCGGGTCTGCTGGTCAATCAACCAAAAGTCGATGCGCGTCAGGCCGCCCTGACCGTCTGGCGTGGTCAGGTAATTGACGTTCGCACCGCTGCTGAGGGTTATCGCGGCATGGTTGAGCGTGACAATCGGGGCGAGCCAGCGGTCAATTTGTGGGTTATCGCCCAACAGCATCAGCGCCGATTGCAGGTCGCCGCCGCTGGGGGCAATCATGTGTCCCGGCTGCTTGTGCCAGTCCCCAACATGCGCCAATTTCGCGTCTGCCGGTAAGTCAAACGTTTGGCGTTTTTCCGCATCAGCGTCCCAGTTCTCTAGTAGCCATGTGAAAGCCTCGAATTGGCTTTCACCGCCGTGGGCAAAGGCATAAGCGGCGCGTTCGACCTCAGACTCGTCGGCTGGGAGCGTGTCTAACACGATGATGGTCGGCGTCCCGTTGGGATGGGCGGCGGGCAGCATCACGCCGACCATCGCCTCACCGGTTTCATCGTGGACAAATTTGGCCGCCGCGTTCGCCATCTTGTCGATGACGCGCTGGGCGAGGATGAGGTTAGGGAGCAGTGCGCTACTCATGACACATCATTCTCGATGGTTTCTTCGACGCCCGGCCAAGTGCCGGTGGCGCGCCACGTATAATAAGCGTACACCCATTGAATCGCCCAACTCGCCACCGTCACCGCCGTTGAACGCGCCGGATTCCAGCCGTAGCCCTCACCGTCTTTGGGGTTGAACAAGCACAACTGCCCATCGACGTATTGGTGTTTCTGGCTGTAAGTGCGCGGCGTCATCACATAGGCCTCGGCGGGCTGGCTGGGATAATCTTCTGGGTATTCGATTTTGATGGTATGGATACGCTCTTTGATGCGCGAAAGATTGATTTCGATTTGCCCTTGCCAGTACAGGCGTCCGCCGCGTTCTGGCACGATCAACTTAAAGGTACTGCCAAACATCGCTCGCATCCCCTCAACCTCAAGCCTAAGCCTCGGCGAAACTTGCGTGCGCGCTCCCCACCAATCCGGCATGGTTGATGCCGCCTTTCCTAGTGTGCTATGTCTTTCCCTAACTTTAGTCGCAAAGACGCTGGGTGTCCACTTTCAGGATATACGTGATTTTCGCGCATTGGGTTGTTGAAAGTTACCGCCTATCCCCTATAATCGCGCCTATGGATGGGTGATTTTTGGGCGCAGCACGTAAGCCCCCCACGCACATCCACATTCCTAGATAAGGATTCTCTCATTATGACTGTGAATCAACCGCCTCAACCCGTCAGTAAAGTCCAAGCGTGGTATCGCGCCACCCGCCCGCGTGTGTTCACGGCCTCGTTTGTGCCGATGGGCGTGGCGGCGGCTGCGGCATTGGGCGACGGGGTGTTTCAGCTTGGTTTTTTCGTGCTGGCGCTGATAGGCGTGATGTTGCTGCAAACTGCCGCGAATCTGGTCAATGAATACTACGACTATATACGCGGCTCAGATGAGTTAAAAGTCGCGGGACAAGGCATGGCGATCAAAAATTATGGCCTGACCCCGCGAGAGGTCGGCATCGGCGCATTGCTGGCACTGGTCGGCGGCGGCCTGATTGGGCTGTATCTGTTGACTCAAAGCGGCCCCGCGCTGTGGTGGATTGGGATAGGTGGCGCGTTGGTGGCCGTGACCTATACGGCGGGGCCATTCCCGCTGGCCTATAACGGATTGGGCGAAGTGGCGGCGGGCATTTTCATGGGGCCGATGGTGGTGGTCGGGGCTTATTACGTCATGGCGAAAACCATCCCGCCTTATCTGTGGCCGGTCTCACTGCCGATTGCGCTGATGGTGGCCGCGATTTTGCACGCCAATAACCTGCGTGACCTTGAGGCGGATCGCGCCGCCAACAAGCGCACCTTGGTCGTTTTATTGGGGCGCGACATCGCCCGTATTGAGTACAAAATCTTGGTGTTTGGGGCGTACATCAGCCTGTTAGCATTGGCCGCCTTCCAAGTTGTGCCGCCCACGGCTTTGGCCGCGCTGTTGACCGTTCCAGAAGCGCGTAAATTAGCCCATATCTTTGACACCGAAACCGACCCGCAGAAACTTCATCCCGCGCAAGGGCGCACCGCCAAGTTGCACGGGCAGTTTGGCCTGTTCATGGTCTTGGGCTGGCTGTTGTGGATTCTGATGAATCAGGTATTTTAATCGGATTTAGGGCGACCCATGCGTCGCCCCTACGAGGATTCTCACTTATGCCCATCACGATTTATCCCGTCCGCGCTCAAGTGCAATCGGACGCTTTTGACCTGATCGCCACCCTGAAAACCTCGCTGCGCGAGTCCGATGTGACGCTCCAAGACGGCGACATCTTGGCGATTAGCAGCAAATATACCGCCATCGCGCAAGGGCGCGTGGTCAATATGGCCGAGGTGATTGTCACGCCCTACGCCGCGACCATCGCCGAACGCTACCAGATGAAACCGCAGTTGGCGCAGTTGGTCATCGACAATGCCGACCATGTATTCGGCGGCATCCAATTGGGATTTTTGCTGACGCACGTCCACGGCATCATCTCGCCCAACGCGGGCTTAGACCGCAGCAATATCCCCAGCGGCAAAGTCGTGTTATTCCCACGTAACCCCTACGCAGTCGCCGCCGAAATCCGGCGTGATGTGCTTACCGTTACCGGCGCGGATGTTGGGGTGGTGTTGACCGATAGCTGGCTGATGCCGGGGCGCTGGGGGACAACCGGCGTCGCGCTGGCTTGTGCCGGATTCAAGCCGATAGAAGACGAGCGCGGCAAAATTGACCTGTTCGGCAACCCAATGCAAGTCACCCAGCGCGGCGTGGCCGATCAATTGTGCGTTGCGGCGCAACTGGTCATGGGTGAGCGCGATGAAGCCATGCCGTTCGCAGTTCTACGCGGGACAGGCGTGAAAATCATGAATATTGACTTGACTGAGGCCGATGTCGCCATTCCGTGGGAAACCTGTATTTACGTCGAATCACTGACCACTGGGGCGCTTCTGCCCAGCGACTCGGCAACCGAGAACCCGTATCGTTAACATATAATATGCGTCTTAACTAATTCTGCATCTAGACTCAATGCAACTTGAATGAAGTCTAGACGTATACTATTGTGCGTGTTGGGAAATATTTACTGCTCCCAACCTTTTGCACAAAAACTCACGGAGTGAGAAACACTATGATGCGTAAGATGATGGTTGGTCTGATGTTGGTGGCGATGCTGATGGTCTCTGGCCTAAGCTTTGCCCAAGAGCCGATGGTGATGTGCGGTGGGTTGGCGGAAGCCGACTGCGCCATCTTGACCCAATCGGCTGATGCGATGGCTGGCGTTAGCTCGGCCACCTTTACCCTAGATTTGTCGCTTGATGCTGGCGATCAGGGCAATATGGACGTGGTCGCCGAAGGCTCGTTTGAGGCCGATATGGCCGCGATGGGCTTGGATGCCACCGCTTTGGCCGGTCTGAACGCCTCTGACCCCACCGCCGCGATGGGCGTCCTCAAGACCCTGATTCAGGGTTTCAAGGGTACGATGAACGTGACCCTCACCGGCTCGTCCGAATTGGGTCTGCCCGGCGATGTCAACCTTGACTTGGTTTTGGTCGATGGCATTGGTTACATGAACTTTAAGAAGTTGGCGACCTTGGCTGGCCCGCAAGGCGACCAGATGTTGACCGGCTTTGGCATCACCGAGTGGGCTGGCCTCGACTTGGTGGGCGCAGTGGACATGCTCGGTGGTATGGCCGGTGAGATGGGCGATATGACCGCTGAACAACCGGACACCGCCGCAGTTACCGAAGCGGTTGTCAACTATATCAGCATCACCCGTGGCGCCGATGCGGACGGCGAAGCCGTCTTCACCACCACCATCGACCTCGCTGGCCTGATCAGCGACCCCGCCTTTGCCGACATCATGGCCGCGCAAGGCACCGAAATGACCGAGGATAATGCCGCGGAAGCGATGAAAGTCCTCGAAGGTGTTGTCATCACCAGCACCAGCACCATCGACCTCACCACCTTCTTCCAGACCTCGATTGCGTTCGATTTCGCCATCAGTGGCGAAGCTCTGGCGATGTCTGGCGGCACCGCCCCCAGCGCCTTGAACCTCAGCGGCAACATCGCGTTTGATAACTTCAACGCTGCCCCGGCTGTGGTTGCGCCGGAAGGCCCCGTGGCGACCATCATGGACTTGATGAACATGTTTGGCGGCATGGGCGGCATGTAAGCCACCCCGTCCGAATCAAAAGAGCCTTCCCGATTTGGGGAGGCTTTTTTGATTCAAATAGCGGCGACAGCGTGCTGCGCCCATTTGTATTCGCATCCACCCGCCATGTAAAATGTACTCATAATGGACTCCGCATCACTTTCCACCCAGCGCCCTGTTATGGTATGATCTGGGCTATGAGAGCAAATCCGCGAACCAACCACTTTTCAATCAGCACGCCCGCCAACGGGGGATGAGCAGTTTTGCTCATCCCCTTTTTTTCGCCCCATCTTTTGATCACCCATCGTAGACGGAGGATTTTCCCAGTATGACGACCTCACCGTCAGCATCCCACTTCAAGCGCATCCTGCTCAAACTCAGCGGCGAAGCCCTTAATGGCCCACAAGGTTTTGGGATTGACCCAGACCGAGCCAACTTGATTGCCCATAAAATCAAGGCTGTCCGAGAACTTAACGTAGAAGTCGGCATCGTGATCGGCGCTGGCAACCTGTGGCGGGGTCAAATCGGCATTGATCGCGGCATGGCGCAGCCCATCGCCGACCACATGGGCATGATCGCCACCGTCATGAACGGCCTCGCGCTACAAGACGCCTTAGAGCGCGTCGGCATCCCCACCCGCGTGCAGACCGCCGTCCAGATGAACAGCGTCGCCGAGCCGTACATCCGCCTGCGCGCCGTGCGCCACATGGAAAAAGAGCGTGTTGTGATCCTGACCGGCGGCACGGGCAATCCATACTTCACCACCGACACCGCCGCCGCCTTGCGTGCGATGGAAATCGGGGCTGACATCTTGATTAAGGCCACCAAAGTCAACGGGATTTACACCGCTGACCCCAAGAAAGACCCGACGGCCACGCGCTTGACCAACCTGACCTACCAACAAGTCCTCGCCAGTCGGTATGAGGTGATGGACATGACCGCCTTCACGCTCTGCCAAGAAAATAATCTGCCCATCCTCGTGCTGAATTTCGAGGCCGAAAACGACCTCATAAACGCCGTCAAGGGCGATACCAGCGTCGGCACACTGGTCAGCGCCACCGGAACACTATAGCCCGATTTAAAAAACATCGGCGGGCGCACACAGGGGTGCGCCCCTACGAACAACCGCGTATTCGTAGGGGCGGGGCCATGGCCCCGCCCGCCATGCAACAATCTGAAATGCACCCCCTTATATCCCCATACCTAAAGGTAGGGGCTTTACGGCGCTTTTCTAGTAAGCAATCGCCACTGCTTGACGATTGTAAGTGCTTGACTCAATTTGCTTCACCAAAAAATCAGCCACATCAGCCCGCGCAATAGTGCGACCATTGGGCAGGCTATACGCATTGGCAAGCCGATACTGACCTGTGCGCGCTTCATCAGTCAATTGAACCGGACGAGCCAGCGTCCAATCCGCCTGACTCGCCGCTAAAATCTCTTCCGCCTTTTTCTGATCGTCATAGATATTGTGGAACAACGGTTTAAACACATACTGAAACATAAAGGGCAGATTGGGGTCATGTTCGGGGTTCGTCCCGCCTGATGTGATCCCCAAAAATCGTTTTAGACCCAACGTCGCCATGAGGTTCAGCAATGTGCGCGTCGTGTAGGCCTGAATCTCGGTTGGTTGGCGATTGGTTGGCGACGCAACGGCAGAAATCACGACCTCTTGCCCCACCAAAGCCCGTTCAACCGAAGGCAAATCATACATATCGCTCTGAAGAACGGTCAACTGAGGGTGCTGGAGCGTCCATGTTTGAGGCCGACGCATGGCTGCCGTCACCTGATGCCCCGCCTCTAAAGCTTGCTGAACGATGAGCGACCCGGTTTGGCCGCTAGCCCCAAAGACAACAACTTTTTTCATGTTAGCCTT
>Ga0105049_10009508_pt1 | contig 11190 bp, 10 predicted proteins | sample MAT06_FD_78087 | JGI IMG/M metagenome (GOLD analysis project Ga0105049, IMG submission 78087) | Freshwater microbial communities from Lake Fryxell liftoff mats and glacier meltwater in Antarctica - MAT-06 | ecosystem: Environmental > Aquatic > Freshwater > Ice > Liftoff microbial mat | place... | reverse complement strand
ATAAAGTCTTTGTAAAAACTACCAGTCACGAATTACGCAAATTTCACGAATAGTCAAGACAAAATTCGGTTGATTCGGTTAATTCGTGACTAAGCTTTTTAAAAACTTTCAATGCTTTACTTAAGAGTAGCTTCTCATAATTTCTACTGCAAAACCCTATTGGTATTTATTCTATAGAGGAGCATTATGCATTCCCTAACGCTGCCTTATCCAAGCGATTTACTAATCACATCAGGCAAATCGCCCCAAGCTTTAGAAGAAGAGTTGGCCTTCTTACTTGCCGTGAAATTATTCGAAGTGCGACGTCTTTCGCTAGGTAAGGCTGCGGCCTTATGCAACATGGGGAAACTGCGCTTTCTTTTTGAGGTAGGCCGTTTAGGGGTGCCGGTCATCAACTTAGATGACGATCAGATTCTGGATGAGTTGCGCGATGAGTAAGCCGGTCATTGTGGCAGACAGTAGCCCATTAATTGCCTTGGCAATTCTTGATCAACTAGACTTGTTGCCGCACTTCTATGGACGCATTTTGCTGCCACCAGCAGTATGGGATGAGATCACAAGCCCGGCGTGTTGCAGAACGGTTTGGCATTCGCCGTATTGGTACATTAGGGCTCCTCCGGCGCGCCAAAAATGCGGGACTCATTCCTGAACTGCGCTCATATATCGCAGTATTACAGGTCAATGGTATTTTCATACGTCAAAACCTAATTGATGCAATTTTACGCGACGTGGGTGAATTAGATTGAAACTCATAAAAGAGACAGGACTTACGCAGCCGGGAGCACCGCCATCCTGGCGGCAGCCAGCAGGATGCTGGCGTTCCCAGGCATAATTGCGTAAGTCCTGAGAGAATCACTCTATGCGTTTGGAATGACTTCGAATGATGCTCACACCGCACTTCTTTACCCAACACTGGCCACTAGACAACGTATCCTTTGGCGCAAGCTTTCAGAGCTATCCCACGCGGCGGGTGGTGCAGATACACAGCGCGCAAGGGGACTTTGTTGCCAAGATCGATCAGCAACCGCCGGCCTACGTCGCGGCTTGTCAGCCCTATGCGGTGCTTGACTTTCTCGCGGCGCGCAATTTTTCGCACGTTCCGGCGCTGTTAAAAACGCGCGAGGATCAGCCTCTGTTCTATGGCGCAGGGCAAAGTATAGCATTGATGACCTATATTGACGGTGGGCCACCGGACAACCAGCCGGCAACGTGGCACGCGCTCGGCCAGATTGCCGCGCAGGTAAATGCATTCACCGATTGCCCGATTGTCTATACAATTCCCACGGCGGCGGTGATTGGTGAATTGAGGGCGCAGGCACAAAGCCACCCACAAAAGCAACAATTTCTTGACTTCATCGACCAGCTGGCGCCGCTGTTGAACGCGCCAACGCTGGGCCTGGTCCATGGCGAGATCAATGCGGCGAATGTGCGGCAGCGGCGTGATGGAACGTTGGTATTGCTGGATTGGGATGCGGCGGGCACTGGGCCCGTGGTGCTAGAGGCGGGCTATCCCTTGCTGGTTGTTTTTCTTACGGAAGCGTTGCACTTACAGCGTGAACAAGCGGTGGCTTTTTATCGTGGATACTATGGGGCCTATCGACCAAGCCCCGTTGAACAGGGTCTGCTCTTTCGCGCGGCGTTGTTGCACGCGTTGCGCTATATGGCCTTTGCCAATCAGCCGCAACGGTGGGCACGCATTTGTTATGCGGTTGCCCACCGTGACGATCTGCTTGCTACGGTTTTTGATTACTCGTAGATTGATCAAAAACTGTAGAGCCGATGGCTGACTGTCATACCTCTATCTCTATGTTGCGAGCTATTCTGTGGCTGCAGGCACTGCTGCCGTCTCCAATAGCGGCGCACTGCTCTGTTCTAGGTAGTGAAAAAAGTTGGCATTGGCCGGGATCACCAAGCTATCGCCTTGTTTCAAAATCTGCGAATAGGCATCTAGCCGGCGTGAAAAGGCATAGAATTCCATATCCTGGCCTAATGCTTCTGCATAGACGCGAATTGCTTCGGCTTCCCCCTCACCACGTAAGATCTGGGATTCTTGGTAGCCTTCGGCCAAGATTACCGTGCTGTCGCGATCCGCTTTGGAACGGATAATATTCGCCTGTTCCTCCCCTTCGGCGCGGAAGAGCGAAGATTCACGTTGGCGTTCGGCGCGCATGCGGCTAAAGACACTCTGTTCCACTTCCTCGGGCAGGTCGGCGCGCTTAATGCGTACATCTACGACTTGAATGCCAAACTCTGCGGCCTTTTCGCTCGTCAAAGTCGCAACGCGCCTCATAATATTCTCGCGTTCCATGCCCACCACTGAGGCAAAATCTGACGTTGCTAGCTCGCGCCGGATCTCGGAGAAGACAATGTCATCCAAGCGGGCACGAGCGCCGGCTTCGGTGCGCACAGCCTTGAAAAAGAGCAGCGGGTCTATAATACGCCAGCGAGTGACATGATCAACCACAAGCCGCTTTTTTTCGATGGTCAGGTACTCTTGCGACGGCGCACTACTGGAGAGAATGCGCTTCTCGAAGTAGACGAGATTTTGGACAAAGGGCAACTTGAATGACAAGCCTGGATTTTGGACTGTGCGGATCGGCTCACCAAATTGCAGAACGATCACCTGTTGTGCCTCTTTGACGATAAAAAGGACTTGGGCACTAATGAAAATGGCCACAACCGCTACAAGTAGCAGCACGGCACCTAGCGCTTTTGCACGTGAGTTTTGCATCTTATTCGTCTCCTTCGAGGGCTTCATCGACAATCACTGGGGCAGGGGCTGGCGCGTTGGACGTTTGTAGATCGCGCAGGGGCAAGAGGGGCAAGACTTGGCCGCCAAGCGCATTGCTATCGAGTATGGTTAGCTCTACGCGCTGCAAGATCAATTCTAGCGCCTCGATGTGCATCCGCTCGCGGGTCACATCTGGTGCCAGGCGATAGGCTTCTAGAATACTCAAGAAGCGGTCGGCATCACCGGTTGCCTGTAACACACGTTGCTCCTTAAACGCAGTGGCTTCTTCGATGAGCTTTTGCTTATCGCCACGCGCCCGCGGCACAATGTCGTTCTGGTAGGCTTGGGATTCGTTGATCAGCCGCTCTTTGTCAGCCAGAGCGCGCACAACTTCTTGAAAGGCATCGCGCACATCCGCTGGCGGGTCGGCCACCTGGAGCCGCACATCGGTAATTTGGATACCGGTCGTATAATCTTCCATCAACTGGGAGAGAAAGACGCGTGTATCATCTTGCACGCGCGCCCGCTCTTCGGTAATGACGGCATCGATTGTCATCCGCCCGACGGTGCTGCGTAGCCCGACTTCGGCACTAGTGAGCAACACAGATTCCGGATTCTGGACATTAAAGACAAAGGCGCGCGAGTCGGCAATGCGGTATTGGATCAGCAGCTGAACCTGAACAATATTTTCATCGGCGGTCAACATGAGCGCCTCATCCAGCACATCTTGGCGACCGGCATCTGACGACCGGACACCAAGCTCGGCGCGGCGAATGCTCGACACATCGACAATGTCTACCCGCTGAAATGGGCGCGGTAGATGATAGTTGAGGCCAGAGGTAGTGATACCGGCAAAGCGCCCAAAGGTTTGGACGACCCCTTCTTCGCCTGGCTGTACAACGTATACACCCGTGCCTAGCCACAAAAGCAAGACAAATCCCAAAAGGATCAGGTAAAAGCCAACGCTACGGTTCATTGCCCATTGCACAACTTCCTCGACCGATTGCGGGATCTGTACATCGGGTCTATTCGAATCATCCTTATAAAGAGACAACTTTACCCCCTGTTTAAATTTTGCTCATCCAGCAGCGTAAATCAATCAGGCGCGTGCCTACATGCGTTTACGCTCGTAGTAGATGCGCAAGAACGACTGTATCGCTCGGATGAGCTTTGGCTATTAGAGTTGTTCCCTAATAATTTTTCTCCAGTGTGATCAAAATGTTCTGTACTCTGGATAAATTTTAATAAGGAACAACTCTATTGTTTATAAACCTATAACGCTTCGGCCAATTGCGCCCACTTGACAGAAGGTTGCAACTCTAATGACCCTACAGCGTACCAAGAACATAAAAATATGTCATGCGAGATAGAGGTTGACTTGCCTACTGTAACAGATAGAAGCTGATTAAACAGTAATCCTCAAAGCATTCTAGTAGCGAATTGATGTGAGCATTCCTACAATTTTTCGCCTTTTCCGCGCTATTATAGCGTGTTTGTAGGCCAATCGTGCGCGAGCAAGAACCCTGCTCAAGCCTATTTTCTCGGCAAAATTGGGTGAAATTTTCAGCGGGTTGGCGCTGACTTCGCGTCATTTAATCCGGTTGGTGGGAATTTACCTATGCTAGTTGACCATTCCCTTGCGGGGTGTGTATACTACCTCCATACACTCTGCAATCTGCTTGATCAATCGTCCGAGCCATTTAGCAAACCCATGAAATTTCTCGTCTCACAACTGCTCTATTTTCTGAGCGACCGCCCCAGCCGTGTCAATATGATTGCACTGTTGCGTTTTCTAGGCCTGCTGGTTGCCCTGATGATCTTCTACAGTGTGCTCTTTCACTACCTGATGGCCTATGAAGGTCGCGAGGAGAGTTGGATTACAGGATTGTATTGGACACTGACTGTGATGTCCACGTTGGGCTTTGGCGATATCACCTTTCATTCGGATCTGGGACGTCTCTTCTCGATTATTGTCCTGCTGAGTGGCATTGTCTTTCTGCTGGTGTTACTGCCCTTCACCTTCATCGAATTCTTCTACGCGCCGTGGATCAAAATTCAGGAAGCTGCGCGTACACCGACGAGCCTACCGCCCAGTACCCGTGGCCACGTGATCATTATTCAACACGACGCAGTGACCAATGCGCTGATCGAGAAGCTGACCCAATATCATTATGAGTATGTGCTGCTGGCCCCCGATCGGGCCGAGGCGCTACGCCTCTATGCACTGGGCTATAAGGTGGTGCGTGGCGATCTGGATGACCCGGAGACCTATCGACGCGTCCAGGTCGCACAAGCCGCGCTGGTGGCGGTGACTGCCAACGATCGAGTTAACACCAATGTGGTCTTTACGGTGAATGAAGTGAGCGAACGCGTGCAGATTATCGCTACCGCCAATGCCGCAGCATCTGTCGATATTTTGCAATTGGCGGGCGCAGATCATGTGTTGCAATTGGGCGAAATGATGGGCCAAACGCTTGCGCGTCGCCTGTCCAGTGGCAACGCCACGGCCCATATTATTGGGCGCTTTGGCGAGCTATTGATCGCGGAGAGTACCGTGCGCAATACGCCTTTGGTTGGCAAGACTTTGCGCGAGAGTACGTTGCGCGAACAGGTGGGTATCAGCATTTTGGGCGCGTGGACGCGCGGCAAATTTGAGACCGCCGAACCGGATATGATGATCGATGCCGGGGATGTATTGGTCATGGCCGGGTCCGCCGAGCAGATTACGCGCTTCAATCAACTCTTTTGTGCCGAAGAGCCAAGTGATGTCCCCGTTGTCATCATCGGCGGCGGGCGTGTTGGGCGGGCAACCGGAGACGCGCTGGCCGCTCAGGGCTTGGACTATCGTATTATAGAATTGTTGCCCGACCGCGTGCGCGATCCCGCCAAGTATGTAATTGGCGATGCTGCAGAATTGTCTGTCTTGGAACAGGCGCGCATCCATGAAACCCCGGCAATTCTCATCACCACGCATGACGATGACACGAATATCTATCTTACCATCTACTGTCGGCGGCTGCGGCCCAATACCCAGATCATCAGTCGGGCGCGCCTGGAACGCAACGTGGCCACGCTGCATCGCGCGGGCGCTGACTTTGTCATGTCCTATGCCTCTATGGGTGCGAACGCCATGTTCAATCTGCTCAACCGCAGCAACATTTTGATGGTGGCCGAAGGATTGGATGTATTCGAAGTAGAAGTGCCCGCAGATCTGGTGGGGAAGACGATTACCGCGAGCGAAATTCGACACAAGACGGGCTGCACTGTGGTTGCCCTACGCAGCGCAGATTCGTTGCAGATCAACCCCGATCCCCATCAACCACTGCCCGCTCATGGCAAGCTGATTTTGATCGGTACGGTGGCGTCGGAACAACAATTTTTCAAGCGCTATAGCAGCTGACAGGGCAAGTTCCCTGCCGATTTAGCCCTGTCGATTTAGAATGACAGGGCAAGTCCACTGCCTAGGAAAGAGAGGGCTACATGAACGGTCAGAATCGCAAAGATATCAAAGTTGGCTTGACGGTCGATATCGTTTTAAAGGAAGATCAGCGCAGCGGCAAACTGACACGCGGCGTTGTGAAAAATATTTTGACAAACTCGATGAATCACCCCCACGGCATTAAAGTGCGGCTGGAGACGGGTGAAGTCGGGCGTGTCCAAGCAGTGATTGGGTGAGGTCACGATGAAGATTTGGATGGATGTCATGCGCACCCTGGAACCGGTGCTGGCGGATCATGAACGATTGTTCGACGCCTGGGATGCCGGCGGTGTCAATGGGTTGGTGTTGGGCCCGCTCTTTTTTGATCAGCCCAAGCTCTTTCCCGGCGTGCGCTGGGAATCGAATCGGCAACCCCAGGCAACCTTTGACCCCGATCCGGCTGTCTATCGCCGCTTTGGCGTGACGCCGCCTGCCGCCCCGCTGGTAGAGGTCGAAAAGCGCCGCCAGCTCGAACAGACCTTGATGGCAGCCAAAGCGCGCGGCTGGTCGGTATGGATTTTTCAACCATCTGCCGGTATGGGGCCGGGCGGTGATGGCCATCTATTGGCCGATGAGCGGACGCAAGCCGCGCTGTATGCGCGTACGGTGGATACGCTGGCCCACTACCCCATGGTGGATGGCGCAATTATGGATGGGCCAGAATGGGGCTACGAGATCGCCCCACACCACATGAATCGCCGCTCCTATATCTTTGATGATCTGCCGCCATCCGTCGCCCCCCTTTGTCAGCGGCTGGGGTATGATTATGCTGCCCTGGTGGCGGCCAAAGATCGTTTTGAACAACACCTGCATGGATTGGACGCCAAGCGCATTCGTCTGCACGCATCGGGTGGGTTGTTGGGCGCGTTTCAATTATTGGGCGGCGATGCGGATCTGATGGCCTGGTTGCAATTTCGCATCGAGAGCCTGACCGCCTTTTTTCGCGGCGTGCGTACGACCATGGCTGCTGAACTTGGGGCACAGGTGAAGTTGGGGGTGGGGCCGCGCAGTGCCGCCTTTGCGCCGCTATGTGGCTATGACTTTGCCCAGTTGGCTGACTTTATGGACCTGCTGCTGCCCAAACATTACTTTTTTCAGCGCGGTTTCGACGGCATGGTTGGCACACTCTATCGCTATGTCGAAACCTTGACCGCGTGGAATCCTGGCTTGCGCGACCAAGAAGCGTTGGCCGTGATACAGGCGCTCTTTGGTCTGACGCTGCCGGGTGTGCAGACGCGCAGCGACTGTGAAGATGCGCTTACACCAGCCTTCTTTGCACAGGTGGTAACCCAAGAAACCCAACGTGCCTTGGCCGCGGTAGACGATCCAGCGCGCATTGTGCCCTGGGTCGATGCGGGGCGCGCTCCCCACGATGGTGATCCCATGAGCGCGGGGCACCTGCGGCACCTGTTGCAGGCCGCGCAAGGGGCGGGTCTGCAACAGTTTCTCTATCATCACCAGGGCAATCTGACCCCTGGTGAGTGGGCAGTGATGAGTGAGCTGTGTGGCAAAGCGTGGCAGCCGTTGACCAGCGATTATCAGCCGGCCGACGAGTTTATCTTGTAATATTCCGTTGCTTCCGTTGCGTACAGTCCACGCCGTCGCCTGAGCAACTGTACGGATGCACACGGCTTTTTTTGATTTTCTGGGGCATAATCTAAACTGCGGTTGTGTTGAAAACGCACATAGCAGCGCATAGATCGAAATCATCAACTGCGCGTTTTCAAACGGAGCTGATGGACAAACCATTTAAAAGTCATACAAATAAGCTTGGTAATACACGAGAGCGTATCTATGACTTTTAAGGGTTTTATCTATGAGTACAGAAACGGAATGCTAGCAACCAAAGGAAATTTCTCATGAAAACCTATACCAAACCATCAGATGCCGAACTGCGCGAGAAGCTCACCGCTGAACAATATGAAGTGACCCAGCACGAAGCGACAGAACCCTCGTTTCGTAACGAATTTTGGAATAACAAAGAAGCGGGTCTCTATGTCGATATTGTTTCGGGTGAACCGCTTTTCAGTTCGCTAGACAAATATGATTCGGGTTGTGGCTGGCCCAGCTTTACTCAACCGCTTGCCGATACCGAGATTGTCGCGCACACCGATCGCAAGCTGTGGATGACGCGTACCGAAGTGCGCTCCAAGCACGCCGATTCGCACCTGGGCCATGTCTTTGAAGATGGTCCGGCCCCGACTGGCTTGCGCTACTGCATCAACTCTGCCTCGTTACGTTTTATTCCAGTCGATCAGCTGGAAGCAGAAGGCTATGGCGACTATCTGACCCTCTTTGAGAAGGTTCAGTAATCAGCTTGTCACCTTTCAGGCGGGGGTTTTGTTGCAACTCCGCCTGGAAGAATGTAAACCTAAAGGCTGGACGATGGCACACACCAATGATCTGGAACTGATCGCCAATCAGGGCTGGGATGAACGGATTCTGGTCTGTCGTAATGGCGCGCTGGTAGACACCTTTATTGTCGTGACGGCGCGCTATGTCGTGCTGGTGGATACGCTTATCAACGCGGCCACCGCCCGTGCCATGCTCGGTTATGCGCGTCCCTACTTGGTTGACCACCGTCAGTTGTTGGTGATCAACACACACGCCGACTACGATCATGCCTGGGGCAATCAAATTTTTGTTGCTCCTCATGGCGAGCAGCCCGCGCCAATAGTTGCTACACGCCTTTGTGCGCAGCAGTTGCAAAGCGCCGATACAATCGCCGCGCTACAGGAGAGACAGGCACAAGAGCCAGCAATCTTTGGCGACGTCGTGTTGACGCCACCTACGTTGCTGTTTGATGATCGTTTTCTAATTGACGGTGGCGACTTAACGCTGGTGCTCTTTGCCACGCCCGGTCACACACCGGATCACATTTCGATCTATATTCCCGAGATCGCCACGTTGTTAGCGGCGGATGGTGCCGAGTGGCCTTTTCCCATGGCGCGCACCGTGCATGGCTTGTCGGCTATGCGCCAGTCGCTGACCCAAATGGCCGCCCTCCATCTGCAAACTGTGCTCTACTGTCATGCGCCGGTGACAATGGGGCCAGACCTGTTGCAACAAAACATCGCCTACTTCGATGCGTTAGAAGCCCATTGTCGCGCGTCCTTGGCCGCTGGCGTTTCCGCTGATCCACCCGCTGATGTGGATGTCGCGGCCTTGATCAATTTTCCTTTTGCCCAAGCGGTTCCTGCCGGTGCCTATGCCGCGTTTCTCGATGAACATCATCGCACCGACTGGCATCCACAACAGATCCGCATGATGCTGGCTTATCTGGCGCAGAAAATCTACTCTGCTTGACCGCAATCCGTTATAGCCGAATCGGAAAATCACGTCTATGTCTTCTTTACCGAAACTTAGCGAAGCTGATATTCGTACCTGGGTGGGCAACACCGCGTTGTCGCGTGGCCGTCCTTATACACGCGATGGCTCGCTCCTTGCCTTGCGTCGCCAAGGGAATACGATCAAGGCGCAATGTGCCGGCTCTGCTGCAATCCCCTATCGAGTTGAGGCTGTTTTGAACGCAAAGGGTATTGCTTCTAGTGATTGTTCCTGCCCCGTTGGTAGTGGCCAGTGTAAGCATGTGGCTGCACTATTACTTAGTTGGGTGAATACCCCGGATGCTTTTCCCGTGATGGAAGAGTTGGCAACCGTGCTCAATCAGCGCAGCAAAACCGAGTTGGTCAGTTTGGTCACGCAGATGATTAAGCGCTATCCGGATCTGGAGCGGCTTTTGGAATTATCAGTTGTCGTAAGTAACACCAGCGCGCCGGTTGATCCCAAGGTGATCGCGCGTCAGGTTGAACAAGTTTTTAAGCAGTTGGACTATGGTTACGATAACTACGATGGTTATGGGGCTGACAATGCCACTGTCCAAGAGTTGCTCACAATCAAGGCCGTGGGGGATCAGTACGCGGCTTCCCAAGAGTGGAGCAATGCTGTGACCGTTTATAAGACGGTGATGACCGGCGTGCTAGACAATTATGAACTGCTTGATGATGAGGACGGCGAATTCCAAGAAGTGGTGAACGAGTGTGTGACCCACTTAGAGCCTTGTTTGGCGGCGGCTGATGAGCCATTGCGCCAGACGATCTTGCGCTCTCTGTTTGATCTCCACCGTTGGGATATCAATTGGGGTGGGATTGATATGGGGCATGAAGCGCCCGATCTGATGATCGCCTATGCCACACCGGCAGAACGCCAACAGATCGCCGATTGGGTGCGCACAGAACTGCATAACCTCAACGATGAGCAGCATTGCTGGAATCGTGAAACTTGGGGTGGATTTTTATTAGCGATAGCAGGCGAGGATGTGGATGACGAAACATTTTTGCGTATTTGTCGCGAAAGCGGGCGCTATCGAGATCTGGTAGAGCGACTGCTGATATTGGGCCGCACTGACGACGCGATCGCGTCCACCCACGCTGCCAATACCTATGATCTGCTCAACATGGAAGCGATTTTTGCCACCCATAACCTCTCTGCGCGCTTTGCTGATCTGATCATGGCACGCGCAAAAAAGGTTGATGATCGGCGCTTGAAAGGGTGGCTAAAACAATATGCCATTGCCCAAAATGATCCTGCCCTGGCGTTGCGGCTGGTGGAAGAAATGTTTTGGTCTCAGCCCAATCTAGCCGAGTATCAAGAACTGAAGCAACTGGCCCAATATCTAGAAAATTGGTCGACACTCCAGGCCAAAATCTACCGCCAGCTTCGGGCAGATGCACAGCAACAGATCTTACTTGTCCGGATCCATCTGCTCGAAGGCGAGGTTGACGCGGCCTTGCAGATGCTGGAAAAGCCCATGAAACCTTCTTTTGGCGGTGGAGCGCAACTGCTAAAACTGGAAATTGCCCAGGCTGCCGAGACGACCCATCCACAGGCCGCGATTGACATTTACCGTAATGAGGTCTATGCTCAGATTGCACAACGCACGCGTAGTCATTATAAGGCTGCGGCAGAATATGTAGTACGT
>Ga0105049_10009507_pt1 | contig 11191 bp, 7 predicted proteins | sample MAT06_FD_78087 | JGI IMG/M metagenome (GOLD analysis project Ga0105049, IMG submission 78087) | Freshwater microbial communities from Lake Fryxell liftoff mats and glacier meltwater in Antarctica - MAT-06 | ecosystem: Environmental > Aquatic > Freshwater > Ice > Liftoff microbial mat | place... | reverse complement strand
TCATGGCGCGGTCGCCTCGGCGTAGATCGCCTTCACCGTTTGCTGTTCGGCGTTGCGGTGCCAAGCGCGGAAGGTCATCACGTCGCCGGCTTTCACCGCCTGCACCAGGTCGTCGTGGTGCTGTTGGAGATAGGCAGTTTCGAGCGGAGCGATGACGCCGAACGCTCGCGGTTGCGTCTGGCGCGCCGTGGTCGACGGGATTCTGGTCGAAGGTTGCGATGGATTCAGCCACGGCGCACCCCAGCGATAGGTGTCGACGTCGGCACCAGTGGGAATGAGCAGCACGCCGGGCGACGCGGCACTGATGCGACGGCAGATGGTGCTCATCGCCAACGCGTCGCCGCGCTCGCCGATGATGGGAAAAATGGTCGCGCCCCAGCGACGCTCTGCATAGGCGATCTTGGCCTGGACCTGCTGCACCGGATCGCTGACCGGACGCAGCGTCAGACCGCCGCTCGCCGGCCGTTCAGCGGCTTCGGTGCGCACCGTCATGCCGACCGCGAATCCGGCGGCGCGAATGCGGGCGATGATGCGATCGGCGGCGGCGTCCATCTCGGGCGCCAGGGTGGCGATTTGCCGCGGATCGCCGACGTACCCAGGCGGATGCTCCAGCCCTTCGAGATCCCAGAACACCACGCCTTGGGCGCCGACCTCGCGCAGATTGGCGATGGTGGTGTCGATCAGTATATCCAGCCGGCGATTGAACGCCGTGAGTCCGACGGGCGTGGTGACATCGACCTTGGCGTCGCCGAACCAACCGCGCGGATTGGTCGCCCAGCTAGTGGTCTCTCGGCACAGCATCATCACGCCGAGCGGCCGACGATCATCCCAGCGCAGATTCTCGCTCCACGAAATCGTCAGCGGCCTACCGGGTTCGGCGACGGCGCCCTGGCCCGCGGTGAGATCGATGCTCGTGGTATCCGCTGCGCTGACGCGCACGCGGCCGTGGTCGACCTCGACGCTGGTACGGGCGTCGTCCGTGGTGACCGAGAAACGCGTCCCGATCACCGCGATGGTCGCCTGCGGTGTGGTGACGGTGAGTTGACGCCCTAGTGCCTGCGCGGCGACCGCGGCACTGAGGGCGCCGCGATCCAGGCCAAGCCGCGTTCCGCTGGCATCCTGCGTCAGGCGCACGGTAGTTCCGCTGCCAAGGCCGAGGACGGTGTCCTCGTGCGCGAGACGGATTTCCACGGCGGCGCCGAGTGCCACCGCGATGCGGTCGCCGGCGTGAATGGCCACGTCAGCCCGCAACGGTTCGGTCTGTTGATTGGCGCGATGCAGCAGACCGGCATCGCCGGTCGGAGCGGTGATCATGGCGATACGGGCGATGATGTCGCGCGCTGGCAGGACGATCGGCAGCAGTAGTGCGCCCACCGCGATCAGCAGCACGGCGGCGCTAGCGGCAAAACGGAGCGCGGGACGCTGCCACCAGGGCGCGGTCCGTGGTATCGACGCCGCCGCCGTGCGCGGCTGCGCCGCCTCGGCGAACGGGTATTGCCGCAACAGCAGTTCATGGTTGAGCGCCGCCCAGAACATCCGGCAGGCCGCGGGTTCTGCGCGCAGGCGCTGTTCCAGCTGCGCCTGCTGCTGGACGTTCAGCGTGCCCGCCAGGTAGCCGTCGACCTGCTGGAGCAACTCATCGCGCGGACTCATGGCGTCAGCCCCAGGCGAGCGAACACGCACTCGCGTAGGATCTTCCGCACGCGTGACATCAACACATGGACGACGTTGGCGGCCTTGCCCGAGCGCTCTGCGATCTCCGCCGGCGTCAGCCCGTCGCCATAGGCCAGAGCGGTCAACTGGCGTTGCGCCGGTGGCAACAGTTCCAGGCAGCGGTGCAGCGCCTCGCGTTGGCTCTGCCACGACTCGACATCCGGGGCGAGCGCTTCGAGCGCCGCCAGGGCCTCATCCGACAGGGTCGCGCGATCGCGTTGCCGCTCGCGCATTAGCTCCAGGGTTTTGAAACGCGCGATCGCCCGCGCCCAGGCCAAGAAGTTGGTCCCGAGCGCAAAGCTGTCGGCGCGGCTGCTGACCACCAGGAACACCTCCTGCAGGATGTCCTCCGCCAGGACCAGGTCGCCGCATTGGCTGGCGATCGAACCATGCAGCAGTCCGGAATGACGGACGAAAAGCTGCTGGACCTGTTCGGTATGGGAGGGTGGCATGGGTTCCTGCAGGGTAATGAGAGTCTACCCCCAGGACCTTAACCATGAGTTTCCTAATCGCACGGGCATGAGCTGGGGTGATGGGCGAACGGCACCTGGCACATCGACCACACCCGGAGCTAGATAATGATCCGCGAGGACGAAGTCGGGCACGTCGCGACCAGGATGCTACTCGGAAAAAGCGCCCGGGCGAAACCGGTCCCGCCGGTCGCCGTTCTCCTAAGCTTCGGCCAGTCGTGTGCACTTGAGCTCAGGCCAATCCTCCATCAATCGTCGTTCTCCCGCACGCCGAAGCGAGAACCAGCCGCAGAGCCGCAGAGGTTAGGTGAGGGCCGCAGAGAAGTTCATCACTCTGCGGCCCTCACTTAACCTCTGTGGCACTGCGGCTGGTCTTCATTTTTCCTGCCCAGATGTCGGTTGATGGAAGGTTGGTATCAGTAGCCGTTTCGTTGATAGACAACCTGTGGAGTGATCAGCGACGACAGATCCTTCTGGAGGACGCCCTTGATCGCCACCTTGCTGAACGACGTGGCATCCAGCCCAGGCGCTAGCAGCAGGCCTTTCGGCCGAAGCCCGACGAAGGAGATGCCATCGATGGTGACGCCGGGGTCGCAGTGCACATCGATCCCACGCGGTAAATTTTGGCTCCAGGTCCAGATGCGGATCAGGGCCGCATATTCGTTCGGTTTTCCTTTAGGATCGGCGGCCCCGAAGGGCGCACCTTTCGGCGGTCCATAGGTATTGCCGACCTCAGGCGTGTATTCGCTGATGGACAGCAAGGCGATGGCCGGGTCGGTGGTGAACGAACGCAAGGTCGAGCCCTGACCCAGGCGCAGTCCGGGCCGGCGCTGGAACGTCCCTTGTTTGCTGTCGTCGTAGAAACCTGGTGAAACGAACCAGCCCGGCAGGTCGGCATCACGTTTGCCACCCAGGTATTGGTCCTTGGTCCAGTTCTTCCAATGCACCGCCAGCGTCGCCGGGCGATGCAGCGGGCGGGACGGCAGACCGCCTTGGACGCTGCCGCCGCGGACCTCCAAATCACTTTCTTCATAGGTGTTCGACCAGTTGCCGAAGAACGCGCCATCCATCAGCGCGATGGTGCCGTCTTTGCCGACCCACGGATTCGCACTGCGACCGGGCTGGAGCATGCTGTTCTCGCCAACGATGCAGGTGCCGCTCTCGACCATGAACTCGTCCAGCACGAGGATCTGCCCCAGGAATTCGACCGAGGCATCCTTCGCCTTACCGAAGGAAAAATACTGCGACAGCATGTAGCGCGCGAGTTGATCATCCTTGCCCCACAAGGAAGTCCCTGGGCTGACGAGCGGGACATTGTCATTGCGCACAAACGTATGTTTGGGCCCGACAAACGACGTCGCGCCCTGCGCCGACATCATGCCTTCCCGTTTGACCCAGACATTGCCATGAATCTGGCGACCGATGCCATCCCCGCCGCCGCGGAAATGGGCGTTCGCTTCCACCGTGACATGGCGCATCACCTGCCGTGGGATGGATTTCATTTCGCGGAAATTGACGGTGTACACCTTGTCTGACGCCGGGATCAGGACGTCGGTTTCCTCGTCAAAGATGACTTCACTCGCGGGCTTGCCATCGACCAGCCAGTTGGCGGCATCCATGGGACTGAGTTCGCCACGTCGTCCGGCGTTCTGTCCTGGTTTAGCCCACACCAGCAGTCGCCCTTTGGGCCACGTCTGACTGGCGAAGGCTTCCTTGCCAGTGAGCTGCGGCCACGCGGCTTTGAGCGTGAATTGCGGATCGTGCGCGGCGGGTCCCTTCGCCGCTACGGCAGGAACCGGAAATGAGCGAACGACGGTGGGCGCGTTCTCAACCGTCACCAACGGCTCTTGGTTGCCAGGGCGCGATGATTTGTGCGCGGCGCCGTCGGCAACCGCGGCGTTGAGCGAAGACATCACGGTCACGCAGCAGGCGAGCGACCGGATGATGACCAGGATGGTCTGCGACATGGGTGGAACTCCGTTGGCGAATGGTAAGGATGACGTCACTGCGCGGTTCAGCCTCAATAACTGCCGTTGTTGCCCAGCTTCGGCAGCGGTGCCGGCAACTCTTCCGGCTTGGCTAGGTTGTGTTTGCCGAAGGTCACGCCGGTCCACGCCTTCGCCGACGCGGGATCGGCTGGCAGCAGCCCGCCTTTGCGGAAGTGGTCGAATTCGACGTTGCTCACTGTGACCCCCGCTTCGATGGCGATGTCCAGGCCGCGCGGCAGTTTGTCGAACCAAGTATACCGTTCGAGACGATCCGGATACTGGTCGCCCTTCTCCTTTTCGAAGCCGTAGGTCCAGTCGCCCGGCAGCGCGCGCCCGGCAAGATTGCCGACCTGTTCGCCCATCGAGGTCACCACCAGATGACCGGATTTCTTGCCCGCAGCGCTATGGCTTTTCAAACTGCTGCCGGGTTGCAACCAGATCGACACCACGCGGGTGTATTTGGTGGTCACGCTCTGCTTATTGGTGAAGGATGCCTGGGTGTGGTTCTTGTATGCTACGGCCCACACGCAGTTGCGGGTCAGCGGGCGTTCCGGCAGTCCGCCCCAGACGTTGCCCTGCACGGTCAGATCGAGCTGTTGGAAATTATTGATCCAGTTGCCGAAATAGGCGCCGTCCATCAGCACCATGGTGCCGCCCTTGATCGCCGGGGTGGAGTCGCGACCTGGGCACAGTCGGCTGTCCTGCCCAAGGATGACGGTGCAGCCGATGATCTGGAATTCGTCGCCCGTGGCGGCGTTGCCGATGATCTCGACCGAGCGGTTGTCGGGTTTTCCGAAGTTGAAATACTGTGAGTCGGCACCGTGATCGTCGTTGTCGTTGCGATAAAAGGTATGCCGCTTGCCCAGGAAGGCGGTCGCGCCCTGCGACCCGATCGAGCCACCACGTTTGATCCAGACGTTGCCCCAGATCTGCCGACCGGTGCCATCACCACCGCCGTTCAGCGCCGCGTTGCGGCCGACGGTGATGTGGCGGAAGGCCTGGCGGATCCCGCAATCGCGGAAGCTGACGTCATACGCTTGGTCGGCGGGCGGCAGAATGAGGTCGGTGTCTTCATCCCACGGCAGAGTGGCCGGCTTGCCGTTTTCAATCCAGTTGGCGAGGTCTGTGACGCCCAGCTCGCCGGCCTTGCGCGATTTCGGAACACCGTGCACGCCTGGCTTGGCCCACACCAGCGTGCGCGACTTGGGCCAGGACTCGGCCAGGAAGAATTCCTTGCCGCCCACCATGGGCCACAGCCCCTTGTCCTTGAACAGCGGATCGGTGGCCGTGGCCTGATCGTAGTTGGCGGCCGATTTCACCGCGCTCGCGGGAAAGGCCCGATTCTCACGACGAGACTGCATCATCGGCCCCAGGTCATCTTCCGCCGGCCAGAAGTTCGGCGGCTGGCTTTCTCCAACGGGCCAGGGATTCCACGGCGACTTGGCCTGCTCGGCGGCCCCCAGGGCGTGGACACCGCACGTCACCAGGACCACGATGCAGAACCAGCAGGAGCGGAAGCGGGAGCGGTCCATGACGAAGCTCTTTCGGAAGTGGGTCCGGAATGGAAATGCGCTGACCACGGTGCCGTGACAACGCATTTTTCGAAATTACACTTGTGAATTTACGTAAATCCTTAGGAAGAGCAAGCCATGCCACGCCGCACTCCGCCAACCTCATCACGCACCGGTGCACAGCGGACAGCGGCCCAGCGGACAGCGGCCCAGCGGACAGCGGCCCAGCGGACAGCGGCACAACGGCCCAGCGCCAGCGCCAGCACCAGCACCAGCGCCAAAAAAGGCGGCGCGAGTCGACCGATCACCCAGCACGACCTCGCGCGTGAGCTGGACGTCAGCCAGAACACCATCTCGGCGGCACTGCGTGGCAGCGAGCGGATCGGGGCCGACCTGCGCGCGCGCGTTGCTGCGGCCGCCGAACGACTGGGGTACCGTCCCCACCATGTGGCGGCGGCGATGGCGAGCGGCCGCACGTCGTCCTTGGCGTTGGTGATGGGCACCGACGGCACCCGCAGCGCCCTGCCGGGCGGCATGCTCGACGGCATCCTCGGTCGCGTGCACGCGCAGGATCGGCACCTGCTGGTGGCCAGACTCAGTGATGAGGATCTGACCAGTGGCGGCACCGTGCCGCGTCTGCTGCGCGAGCTGTCCGCCGATGGCATGCTGGTCAATTACAGCTGGCGGATGCCCGCTGCGCTGGCCGAGCTGATCCGCCATCACCGCATTCCCGCCATCCATCTGAATGCTTTGCGCGACAGCGACAGCGTGCGCCCGGACGACTACGCAGCTGGAGAACAAGCCGCACGCCACCTGATCGCAGCCGGACACCGTCGCATTGCCTGGGTCGACCTCTTTTACTCGGCGACTGGCGTGCAGGCGGCCCACTACAGCCAAGCTGACCGCGAGCGTGGATTCCTCGCCGCTGCCGCACAGACTGGCATCAGGGCCAGCGTCTGGCGTCCACCGGTGGACTCACCGATGCAGGATTTCCTGCGTCATGCACAGGCACTGCTGGAAGCGGATCCACGGGTCACCGGCGTGGCAGTCAATTCCGCGGATTGTGCACATGCCATCGTCGCGGAGGCGCGTGCGCTGGGCCGGCGCATTGGCAAAGATCTGGCGATGGTGTTGGTTGATGCTCTGCCCGGTTGGGCCGTGGGTGGTGGCGTGCCAACCTTCATCGTTCCAAACTATGCGGTGGGCATGGAGGGTGTGGAGCTTTTGCTGGAAAAGATCGATCATCCGCGGCGCGCATTGCCCAGCCGCGTGCTCCCATTCGCCTTCGATCCCGGCCACGATCAGACGCCACGTTTCTGAACCCTGAGACGAAAGAATCCGCCATGCGTGTACTGCTGATGCTGCTGATATCTACCGTGGTTTGCCAACTGGATGCTGCGGCGCAGGCGACGGAGACCATCGAATTTCCACCGGATCCACAGATCCTCGACGTGCGCACCTTCGGCGCCAAAGGCGATGGCCGTACCGATGATACCGCGGCGCTGCGCAAGGCCTGCGACGAAGCGGGCAAGAAACACTTTCGCACGGTCTACCTGCCCAACGGCACCTACTTGGTCAGCGACACCTTTGGCTGGCGCAACTTCGTCATCATGTGCGGACAGAGCCGCAGCGGCACGGTGATCAAGTTGGCAGATTCCTGCCCTGGGTATGGTGATGCCGCCAAGCCGAAGGCGGTCCTGCGCTGTCTCTACAATAACAATGAATCGATCGGCAATTACCTGCACCACCTGACGGTCGACACCGGCAAAGGCAACCCAGGGGCAATCGCCATCCGCTACAACTGCCACAACTGGGGCACCTTGGAACAAGTCACGATCCGCAGCGGCGACGGTGCGGGCGCGATCGGACTCGACCTCAGCGAAACCGAATTCGGCCCGGCGCTCATACGCGACGTCAGCATCGACGGTTTCGATCTTGGCATCAAGACGCCCGGTCAGCCGTCCAGCGCCACGTTGGAAAAGATCACCCTTCGCCATCAGCGGGTGGCCGGCATCGAGAACCGTTTCCCGCTGCAAATCCGCGGCCTGACCAGCGATAACAAAGTGCCGGCGATCCTCAACCGTGCGGGAACGCTGACGCAACTGGTGCTGCTCGATGGTGTGCTGAACGGTGGCGCTGCTGATCAGGTGGCGATCCGCAATGAGGCCGGCCAGGGACTTTATCTGCGCAACGTCACCACCAAGGGCTACCGCGCAGCCGTGGATGACGCCGGCAAAGAACTCCCCAGTCCGCTGGTCGAACATCTGGCTGGTGCCACCTCGTCGCTGTTTCCCTCACAGATGAAATCGCTCAATCTGCCCGTCGAAGAACCGCCGCTGGTCCCATATGAACCGGTGGCCAAGTGGACGATCATCGATGACGCGGCAGACGACGACACCGCGGCCATCCAGAAGGCCTTCGATTCCGACGCCACCACGCTGTGCTTCCGTTCGGGCGGCAAGTACCGCATCAGCGACACGGTGGTACTGCGCGGCAAGGCCAAGCGCGTGGTCGGCATCATGGAGACCGGCATCAGTTGCGATTTCGCCACCTTCGGTGCCGCGACCAAGCCGATGGTTCGCATTGCGGGCGAAAGCAAAGACGCGGTGGTGTGGGAGAACGTCAGCATCGGGGCGTGGCCCAATTTCGTCTTCGCCATGGAGATCGCCACCAAGCGGCCGGTTTATCTGCGTGGCTTCCAATCGGTCGCTGGGTGCGTCATCCGCACGGCTCCCGCGGCGGCGGGCGGCAAGCTCTTCATCGATGAGTTCTTCAACCATCTTGAAATCAACCACCCGCTGTCGGTGTGGATCCGCCAATGCAACACTGAGAACAATCCCTTCAATACCAAGAAACCCAAGCTGCCGACCTACTTGACCAACACCGGCGGCACGCTGTGGGTCTTCGGAATGAAGACCGAATCCCCGGCGATCAACGCCGTCACCACCGCCGGTGGGCGCACGGAAATCCTTGGAGGATACTTCCGTGACCATTTCGCTCCTGCTGAATACGGCGGTGCCGTGCCTTATTTCAAGACCACCGATGCCTTCCTGACGGCGATCTATACCCAGTACGCCTGGGGTCCCGGCAAGGCCCGTGGCTTGCAGGCCGAAGAGACCCGCGCCGGCGAGACCAAGCGACTGACCGTCGGCGAAGGCAACTACGTCATGGGCTTGTACAGCACCGTGCCGCTGGGAGCCAAGCCGACGAAATAAGAAGCAATTTTGAAAGATAGGATCGGACATGGAGGACCGGAGGGTCGAAGTGAGCAGATCGTTATTCCGCTTCTCGGTCTTCTCAGGTCCTCCGGTCATCCATGTGAATCTTGGTCTTTCCACACCGCAGCTAAGCGCTTTGTGTCGTCTCTGACCACAGAAAGTAATCATGCGACCCTTGCCCGAATCTACGCTTCGCTCTCTGTTCCGGTGCGGTTCCGCCAACGCGCGCATTGCCCTGCTGATGACGGTCGTGTTATCAGTCCAGGCGTTGGTGAAACCGGAATTGCAGCCGGTTGATCTGGTGGCGCGTCACCGTCATGTCGTGGACGCGAGCGTCACGTCGATCGACGACGACAAGCGCCAGGCGACCATCACCATCAATCGTGTGATCGTCGGCACCCTCGCCATCACCAGCCTAGTTCTGGATCTGCCGGTGCCCGATCCGGCGAGCGGCAGTGAGGACCTGCTCAAACAACTCTACGTTGGCGATCCGGTGGTGGGGCTGCTGGCCAAGACCCGTGCACGTCAGGGCCGCGAAGGACTGCTCTATCATGGCCACGGCTGGCATGAGATCGTGGCCACCGACGACACGCTCACGCACTGGACCTGGGTGCGCGCCCTCGGTGATTCCCTGCATGGCACCTTCAATGGCGATGCCGGACGCTTGGCCGATCTGCTGGCAGATGGCGCCGCCGGGCGGGGATTCTTTCCCGCGGTCCCTTTCACCCGTTTCAAACCGGAGCTGGTGCTGGGGAAACTCAGCGGAGATCCGCGCGGCGTGGCGCTAACTGATCTCGACGGCGATGGGCGCCTGGATGTCTACGCCGCGGCCACCGGCGGCGGCCGACTGTGGCGGCAACATGCGCCGCTGACCTTCAGCGACGACACCGAGGCAGCCGGATTGGCTGGCATCGCCGCACGCAGCGTCTCGGTCGCGGATGTCGATGGGGATGGCCATCAGGATCTGCTGCTTGATGGGGTGCTCTGGCGTGGTGACGGCATGCGGTTTACCGCCACTGCAATGATTCCCCTGCGACAGGGCGCGACGGCGTTGAGCGCGGCCTTCGTCGAGCTCAATGGCGACGGTCGCCCGGATGTGCTGGTGTCGTATGTCGATGGCGGACTCAGCGCGTACCTCCATGGCGGAGCTGGTGTCGCCTTTCGCGATGCCACCGCTTTGCTCGGTCTTGAGCGGCCCGAGTGCGGGGCGGGAAAAACCGGGTTCTTCGCGCCGGGTGATTGGAATGGCGATGGCCGTTGCGATGTTTTCCTGAGTGTCGGCGCGGGCTTGCTGTTGGTGCAGGATGTCGCTGGCGTCTTCCAGCCGCAGGCCCATCGCCTGGGTTGTTCGTTCCGCAGTGACGATGGACCTGGTTTTACCGGTGCCGCCTGCATGGCTCCCCTGTGGCGCGTCGATAGTGTCGACTTGGTCATTCCACTCGACACCGGCTTGGTCCTCACGGCCAAACGTGCCGAGCAGGTGGAAAATGTCGCCGGCTGGGGCAATGAGAGCAATCTGTCACGCACTGCGCAGATCGCGACGCTGGCCGAGGATTTCAACCTCGATGGCAACGTCGATCTGTTCACCATCACTCGGCGAAAAGACGGCCGGAATGTGCTGCACACCAACCGCGGCTACGGTTCGTACATGGTCGATGACCTGTATGCCAAAGAGGACCTGATGCCCGGTAAAGCGTATGACACCGGCGCGTGGGGCGTGGTCGCCGGCGATGTCGATGGTGATGGCGCGCCTGACTTGGTGATGACCAGTCTTGATGGCAACGTGCGATTGCTCTTGAACGGCGTGTTGACCCATCGGCCGGCCGGCGATGACGCGACGACGCAAGCGCGGATGCTGGCTCAGACCGGCGTCCTGATGGTCACCGCCCATGGTCAAGGAGCACTCGGCGCGACGCTCACGCTCAAAGATGCCGCCGGCCGTTGCCTGGCACGTCGTCAACTTGGCATCCAGGTGTTGACTGGCTGCGCTCCGCCGCTGGCTGTCAGCTTGGCCGTGCGTGAACCGGGGGCCTATACGCTGCTGGTCCAATTCGCCAATGGCGTGGAGCGGCAGTGGCAAGTGGTTGTCACGCCCGGGACGGTCACCAGACAGACCATCTCGGTCGCTGACGCGCGATAGCCGTCCTATTCCACCTCGTATCGCTCTGCAAAATCCGTGCTGTTCGCTCTCGCGATCCCCGCACTCGCAACCGCATCATCACCGTTCAAGCTCCTGGCGTTCCTACCCTCCAAGGATTTGTTCCATGCGTCTGCGTCTGCCGCTGTTGATC
>Ga0105049_10009505_pt1 | contig 11193 bp, 7 predicted proteins | sample MAT06_FD_78087 | JGI IMG/M metagenome (GOLD analysis project Ga0105049, IMG submission 78087) | Freshwater microbial communities from Lake Fryxell liftoff mats and glacier meltwater in Antarctica - MAT-06 | ecosystem: Environmental > Aquatic > Freshwater > Ice > Liftoff microbial mat | place... | reverse complement strand
CGTGATCCGCGATGCCGAGCAGCGCCGAGAGCGTCGTGCCTTCGGGCACGCGCAACGTGGTATCGACGTCCTTCCAGTCGTCACCTATCCGCCCGCGGATCAGGAGGTGAATCCTGATCCCCGCCTTCTTACCAAACAGGCCCACTATTCGGTGAATCCGGCGAGCAGCTCGTCCATGCCGAGCTCCTTCGCCTTCGCCTTCGAGACGTGCCCGGTCTTCGTGTTCCACGACATCGACGAGTAGTAGTCATCGCGCAGCATCAGCAACGGGACGCGCACGCCCTTGAGCGGGCCCGCGGACAAGTTGCCGTCACCCTCGCCAAGCATGCGCGGATGCGGTGCGAAGTCGGCGGGCACGATGCCCTCGCGACGATTGAACGCAGCGCGCAGGTTCTGGATCCGCTCGCCGCACCGGAGGAGCTCCGCTTCCGTCATGCCCCAGCCGGTGGCGGCCTCGAGCAGATCCGTCCACGGCAACGCACCGGTCAGCATCGTGAACATGCACAACCCGAGGCCGTTCATCGCCTGGTGCGCGTTCGAGTGCAGCGCCTGCGCCTTGCCCTTGCCCTCGGTACCTTTCCACTTGACGTTCCAGTCCTTCTTCTCGGCTGCCTTCGGCAACGAGAAGCCGACGCCGAACGTCTCGTTCCACGACGCGCTACCGGCGGTGTGGCGACCCGGCGTGGGATCAGCGATGTACGTCACGCCCATCAGCGAGGTGAAGCGACTGTCGTGATATGCGGGCTCGCCACCGTGCACGTGGACCGCGAACTCGGCGCTTCCCTTGCCGACGTGCTCCGCCGCGCGCTTCACGCCCTGCCCGAGCCACGCACCGCAGCCCTTGCCGCTACCGATCTTGATCGTCAAGGCGAGGGCGGCCTCGCCGTCGCCCCACTTCATGTCGATCCCGTCGAGATCCTTCGCGCTCAGGATCCCCTTCTCGACTGCCTCGCAGACCCACGCGATCGTCATCGAGGAGCTCACGGCATCGATGCCGAGCCGGTTGCACGCGTCGTGACACGCGGTGATCAACTCGATGTCGTCGTTGAGCAAGTTCGCGCCGAAGCCGACGATGGTCTCGTAGTCCGGGCGCCGGACGTCATTGAGGTTGCGCGACTTGACCTTGACGATCCCCTTGCACGGCATCGGACAGTCGCCACACGACAGCTTCTTCGAGATGTATTTGTCGACGACCTTGCCGTCGATCTTCATGCCGCGCGACGATAGCGGGAACTCCTTGCTGCCGACGCCGCGCCAGTTCTTGATCGGGGCGTCACCGTTCTCGATCGAGAGTGCGACCGCCGCGGTCGTGCCGCGCTGCGACCACAGCCGGCGCATCGAGGCCACCGGCGACGAAAGCTTCATCCCGCGCCGCGGCATCATCCGGTACATCCAGCCGAGCCAGCTCTTGGGCTTGGCCATGTACGCGAAGAACCGCGCGACCAGGCCAAGGTCCTTCTTGTACTCGTCGGTGATCGACTTGCAGAGCGCCTTGAATTCGGCTGGTTTTGCGATCGGAATCTCGCCGGTGCCGGAGACCACGATCGCCTTGAGGTTCTTGCTGCCGTAGATCGCGCCGAAGCCCTGGCGACCGAACGCGTGATAGCGGTCGTTCATCACCGATGCGATCCGCAGCTGAGCTTCACCCGCTGGACCGATCGCCGACACGCCGACGTCACGCTTGCCGCCGAACCTGGTCTTCAGCGCGTCGAAGGTCTCGGGAATCTCCTGGCCCCAGAGCTCGCCCGCGGGCTCGAAGCTGATCTCGCCGTCGCGGATCACGAGCAGGGTGGGCTCGGCGGCCTTGCCGGTGACGACCAGCGCGTCGTAGCCAGCCTGACGCAGGTGACTGCACACGCTGCCGCCGGAGTTCGAATCGCCCCAGGTCCCGGTGAGCGGGGACTTGCCGACGATCTGGATGCGTCCCGAGAATGGCGTGCGCAGTCCGGTGAGCAACCCGCTGCAGATCGCGAAGCACGCCTCGGGCGCGAACGCGTCGGTCTTCGGCGGGAACAGCTTCCACATCAACCACGCGCCGAGACCGTAGCCGCCGAGGTAGTTGCGATAGATCGTCTCGTCGACATGCTCGAGTCGATGCGTCTTCGCGCTCAGGTCGACGACCAGCACCTTGCCGTGATGTGCGTAGCGCGGACGCACGAGTGCCGTTTCGTTCTCTGCCCGACCCGTCATGCGCGCAGCATACGTCAGTTCGCCAGCGCGTAGCCCGCGATCACCGCGCCGTAGAACCGCAGCATCGTCGTCAGGTCGACGTCGGTGATCCTGAGCCCGACGCCCAGGAAGACATCGCGCCCGTACTTGAGCTTGTCGAAGTAGACGGGCACGTCATCGTTCCCGATCCGGATCGAGATCTCGCCGGGATCATTGAGTGCGTCGTCGACGCCGGCGAGGATGTAGATCGAGCGGAACACCGCGAGCGCCGCCGCGACCTTGAGCCGGGGCGTCCTCTCGAACGAGCCGAACAGGTCGGTCGAGATCCGCAGGCGGTTGCGGAACAGCAGCGCGTCCATGCCGACGCCCGCCGTCGAGTCCTTGAGCCCCGCGCGCAGCTGGAGGTTGCCGATCCGCTTGCCGAACTGCGCGGTGAACCGGAGCTTGTCCTCGATCGTGTCGCGCCGGGTGAACTCGTCCGAACCTGGAACCTCGGAGAGATTGGAGAACGGCTCGCCGCCGAGCGCGCTCCTCTCGAACTCGATGAGATAGAACTTGTCGCGACGCGCGTAGATCTCGGCGCTCGCGTAGACGCGGAAGTTGCCCTGCCGCACGTTGAGCTCGACGCGACCGCCGATCCACGACTTGAAGCGGTTGAGCCCGGCGACGCCTTCGCGCGCCGCGTCGCTGAAATCCTCGATGGTGTTGCCGAGCTCGGGGTCGTTGACGAGCCGGCCGAGCGTGCCCTTGAAGTCGTCGCCTCTGCCCTCGTCGATCGCGGCGACCACTTCCTTGATGTCGGCGATCGTCTCGTCGGCGCGGTCGAACCCTGCGCGCGCATCGGTCAGCGCATTGACGATGCCTTCCTTGCCCTCTTTCATCGAGCCGCGGGCGTTCGTGATCGCCTTGTCGAAGCTCGCGAGCCGCTTCGCGACCACGGGCACCGCATCGCTCACCGCCTCTTGCGCCGCGGTGGTGCCGCGATCGAAGCGCTCCATCGCGCGGTCGGCCCGGGCGAGCCCACTCTCGATCCGGCCATCGGCGACCCAGCGATCGGCGTCGATGGTCGTCTGCTGGATCGAGCCGTTGACCCGCTTGCGGCCCTCGATCATGAACGTATGGATGCGCTCGAGCGCATTGTCGATCTTCGGCATCGCGCGGGCGATCGCCCGCAGCGTGGCGTCGGTCGAGCCGCCCTCCTCGACGTGCGCGATCGGGTCGCCGTTCTTGATCATGATCGGCGAGCTGCCGCGGATGATCTCGAGATACGAGTCCTTGAACAGCGAGTCGGCGCGCCGGGTGACGAACGAATCGACCGGCAGCTCGAGGTCGTCGCGCAGGCGCAGATCGACGCGCGCGAATTGACCTTCGATCTCGACGCCCAGGATGTCGCCAACGCGAACCCCCATGATCATCACCGGCGAGCCTGGCTGCAGCTTGCTCGCGTCGCGGAACCGCACCGACGTGATGAACTCGCCACCGACCTTGGCGTTGGGCATCCGCATGCGGATCAGCAGCGCGCCTCCCGCGACCAGGAGGGAGACGACCACGATCGTCGTCAGCTTGGAGACCCAGCGCACACGCCGAGCTTAGCGTATGGCGGGGCTCGGATGTCAGCTCTCCGGGCGAGGCCATTCCGGGTCCGGCGAACGGCGTTCCGGGCCAGTGGGTGGTCGCGCTCAGCGAACGCAGTCGAGCGTCAGCTCGATCGTCGCCCCGTGGTCCATGACCTCGAAGTCCTCGACCGCCAGATCACTCAGGTCTTTCGCCTCGAGCAGGCCATCCCACTTTGCCGTGGTGTAGCGGTCGGTCGCCGCGGTGAGCGCGATGTTGCCGCCATCCGCGTGATACATGCCGTACTTCTGCATCGCCCGCGCGACCACCCGGGCACCCTCGCTCGGCAGCGTCTCGATCGGGTAATCGGCGCGCAGGCGGAGGTGAACGCCATAGGGGACGGCATCGGAGTTCCCGTCGGTGAACGTGCCGTGCGTGGCCGGGCGCGAATACGCACCCTGCTTCGGGCGATCGTTCGGGAGGATGAAGCGGATCGCGTGATCGATCTCGCCGGCCGCGACTTCATCGGCGGTGAACAGCATCGGCGCGATCGGGAAGCCCGACGCATCCGCGCTCGTGCACTGCTCGCCGCGCAGCGTGGCGGCGTACGAGATCGTGGTGTCCCACGCCGCCATGCAACCGCCCTCGAACGAGCCGCCGGTGATGTTCGCGCGCCACATCTCGTACAGCGTGCCGCGCGCCGGCGCGTAGACCAGCAGGTGGCAATCGCCATCGCTGTCGCACGCGTAGCCCGACTCACCCTCGACGTTGCCGCCGTCGGGGAGCGGGACCTCGACCTGATCGCAATCGGGCTCGTAGAACTCGTCGGTCGGCTCGAACGTGCGCAGCGGTGCAGACTCGTCGGCGAGCAGCACGTCGAACGAGAAATCGATCTGCATTCGATCGCCGTTGCCCCAGCCGCCGGCCGCGCGCAACGCACGGATCTGCGAGCCGCCCTCCGACGACGGCGCGACGTTCGAGAAGTCCTGGTTGAAGAACATCGGCTCGTCGAAGAACGGCCCGGGTGCGCCGGTCGCCGGTCCCGTGGGGTGCTCATCACCGTCACCACAGGCCGTGACGATCACCACCATCATCAGACACGGTCGACGCATGCGGGCAGTTTACGCAGTGCCGCGGGCTCCGTACAACCAGTCAGTTGCCGCCGCGGCGCAGGTAGTAGTGAACGCCACGCTGAGGGTGAGACAACCTGATCGCGAGGGCCTTACCCGTCGGTGCCCCGACCTTGGCGATGAACCGGCGCGCGGAGTCGAGCGGGATCGGTGCGCCACCGACGACAGCCGACCAGCCCGGAACGACGGAGCCCTTGACGTCGACGTCGGCGCCCCACGGCTTCCCGTTCACCGGCAGCTCGATGTAGACCTGCGGCGCAGTGTTGTCGAACTGGATCTTGAGCGAGTTCGTCTTGTCCTGCTTCACGCCGTCGCGATCGAACCAGTACGTGTAGACACCTTCCGAGAGCTGCTTGCCCTCGATCTTGACCCTGGTCGACGTCGCCGAAAATGTCGCATCCTTGCCGCCGCGCGCGAGGTGAAGGACGAAGCTTCCACCGGCACCGGGGAACGTCACCGCGACGTCAGGGATCACGCTCTGGTAGCCGATCGTCCACTGCATGCCGTTCGGCGAGAATGGAGACACGCCGACAAGCACGGGGAGCTTCCGCGTGCCGCCGTCGGCGACCACCGAGATCCGGCCCGACGCGACGGCCGCACCTTCACCTGCGCCCGTCGAGCAGCGCAGCCGGTAGAACCAGCCGCCGCCCTTGACCAGGTGATTCGCGAACTCTTTCCCGCCGCTGACCTTCGCGGTGCGGAACCGCGGATCCTTGTCCATCTCGATGATGCCACCCGATGGACACTTGCCGCCGAACTGGAACTGCACCGCCGTGGGTGGACGCGGATCGTGGATCGCGAAGTTGCCCTCGCCGACGACGATCTGCATGTCGAAGTAATTCGGGATCGCCTCGAGGGGTCGGATCTGTCCGGTCTTGAGCAGCGTCGCGATCTCACCGCGACTCATGTCGAGTTGGCTGCCGCCGGTGCCGGTGAGGCGACCCGCGCCGCGCGCGATCGTCACCTTCGTCCCGCTGTTACTACTGTCGAGCTTGACCTCGGGCGTGCCCTTGAGCGAGATCGCGCCGCCGGGCAAGCCGACCGTACCGTCGCCGCTCGCGCTGCCGTTGCCGATCTCGAGCTCGAGTGCGGAGCTCTCGGTGAGCACCGCGCGAGCGCCACCGCCGAGCGCGAGCGTGGTGCCACTGGCGGTCAGCTTCGCCGAGGTGTTGCCACCGAGCCGGATCTTCGCGCCCTTCGGCAACTCCGACGGACCCTCGGGAAGCGGCGCCCACTTGGTCTCGCCGGCGACCAGGATCTCGCCCTTCTTGCCGGTGACGTCGATGGTACTGTCGGTGGTGGTGACCACGGCTGGTGCGTCGGGTGGCGTGACGGCCGGTGCATCGGCAACCCCTGCATCGACGGCGACAACCGCCGTCACCTCGGTCGTCAGCACGAGATCCTTGTCGAGCTCCAGTGTCGTGGTGACGCCGGTCAGGCTGGTGACCTGCGCGTCGCCGAGCGTCAGCTTGAGATCGGCCTTGCCTCCACCGCGCGCGGTGATCCGGACGCGCCCGTTCGCGCCCAGCTTCACTGCGCCGACGTCGAGGTTGACAATACCGGAGCCCGACAGATCGATCTCACCGAGCTCGACCGAGATCCGGTTCTGACCCTGACCGCCGCCGAACCGCAGCACGGTGTGCTTCTGCATCGCGATCTGGATGCCACCCACGACCGAGAGCTCGGCGCCGCCGTCGGCCGTGCGCGCCGCATCACCAAAAAACAACGACGCGCCGATCGAGGCACCGCTCCACGCCGAGTCGTTCGCGGCCTGCCGATCGACCGGACCGTCCGCTTTCTCGAGCGTGGCGATCGCCTGCTGCTTGCTGCCGCACATGCCGCACGCCGCCAGCTCGCCACTCCACACGATCAACGCGATGACGATCGAGGTGGAACGAAGGGTCATGATCTCCGAGTTACTTGGTGAGCTCGAACTGCTTGACGACGACGGCGCTCTGCTCGATCACGACATCGAGCGTCTGCGATTTGAAGCCGGGCCCACTCGCGGTCGCCTTGTACGTGCCGGGCGGAACGTCGAGCGAGAGGTTGCCTTCGGCGTCGCTGACCGCGCTCGCACCGCTCGGCTCGAGCTTGACGGTGACCCCGACGATCGGCTTGCCGGTACCAGCTGCGCGAATCACGGCCTTGAACTGACCGGGCGGAAGCACCGGGTCGAGAGTGAACGTCGGGAGCTTGTTATCGCGACCTTCCTTGAGTGTCACCGTCGCGGTCTTGGGCTTCTTGCCGTCGACTTCGACCGTCACTTCCGCACCGGTATCGTCGAGGTCGGTCATGCCGTTGGTGGTCTTGCCGATCGGAACACCGGTGACCGTCCACGCGCCCTTCTGGTCGGAGACCGCCTTGCCGGTCGTGTTCTTGAGACGAACCGTGACGTTCGCTCCGGCGACCGGATTGCCCAGGTCGTCGACGATCGAGCCCGAGACATCCGCGGTCACCACGACGGCGACCGGCTTGCACTTCTCGGGGTTCGCTTGGCAATCGTTGGCGGACACGTTGCCGCTGCCACTGCCGCTGCTGCGCTTGGTGCCCCCGAAGTGCGCGGAGATCGCGAGACCACCGGTGAACGCCGGCTCGTACGGGATCAGCGCGATGTTGCCCGCGGTGAGGTCGGCGGCGTCGGGCTTGCTCACCTTCGCGAGCTGGACGAACGCGAACGCCGTCCACTGGTCGTTGAGGTGCAACCCGCCGGTGATGCCGGCGCGTAGGATCGGGCCCGGCTTCTCCGGCGCGGTGATCCTCTTGGGCAGGTGCGCGCCGAAGAACAGATCCATGCTGCCTTCGACCCCGAGGTACGCTTTCGGGCCGAGCGGGAGCTGGTAGTGAATGCCGGCGACGAACGCGTGGTAATCGGACACTCCGAGCGAGATCCGATCCTCTGCCGAGAGCAGCATGCGGTTGTCGTTGCCTGCGTCGTCGACGACTGACTTCGCGCTGTTGTCGAGTCGCACACCGGCGGTGGCCGACACCGTGCCGGGACCCGCGACGATCGACAGCAGGCCGCGCGCTTCGGCGGAGATCGCCGAGGCCGCGACCGAGGGTGCGTCCTTGCCGGGAACGAGCATCGCGACCTGTCCGCCGGCAGAGATCTTCGCGTTCAGCTTCTTCCGGAGGCGGATGATCATCCGCGGATCGCCGACGTAGCCGTCATCGCCGTCGGGGTTGACGCCACTGTGCTTGTCGAAGCGACCGTCGAACGCGATCCCGAGCGTCACGAGATCGAAGGGTGCCCACGCGAGTGCGACATCGCCGATGCCGCGAGTGAGCTTGTGATCGGCCGACAGCAGCTTGTTGCGAAACCCGAAGCCACCGATCAGCCCGACGCTGACCATGTTGGCGGGCAAGCCCTCGGCGCTCGGCACGCGCAGACCACCGGGCATCGCGCCATATCCGAGCGCGATCGGCGGTGCAGCGGTCACGCCTTGGCCCTGGCCCGGCGACGTCGATGCAGAGACATCGGTCGACCCCGCAGGTTGAGCGGAGGCCACCGACGTCCACACCAGGACGACGGACGCGATTCCCGAGGAACGCATTGATCGAAAGTGTACGCACCTTTCGCCGGCGATTGCCAGCGGAGGCTCCGCTTCGTCACTTCAATAGCGTAGCCACCGCAGGAGCTCGCGGAGCCCGGGACGCTTGCCGTACATCAACACGCCGACGCGATAGATCCTGGCCGCCGCGCGCACGACAAGCAGCGTCGAGATGACGAGGATCGCGAGCGAGATCGCCACTTCTCCGAGGGTCGCGCCACCGAGCACGTAGCGCATCGGCATCAGCATCGGGGACCAGAACGGGACGTTCGACATGATGGTCGCCGACGAGCCGCGCGGTGCATTGCTGACCACCTGCAAGCACACCACACCGACGACCATCACCATCGTCACCGGCATCTGCACCTGCTGGCTGTCCTGCTCCGAGGACACCATCGCTCCCACCGCGGCATACATCGCCGAGTAGAAGAAGAAGCCGAGCACGAAGTAGAGGAGGACGACCGCGACCTCGGTGAACGCGAGCGGCGGCAGCGAACCCTCGCCCGCTCCCTTGACGCCGAACAGGCCGAGCAGCTCACCGCGATACGCGAGCATCAACGCGCCCATGCCGAGCCAGATCGAGATCTGGATCATGCCGGCGCCGCCGACGCCGAGGATCTTGCCGGCCATCAGCGCGCGCGGCCGCACCGCGGCGACCATCATCTCCATCACACGCGAGGTCTTCTCGGTGATCACGCTACGCATCACGGCGACGCCGTACAGCGTGATCACCATGTAGAGGATGATCGCGAGGATGTACGCGATCAGGAACGCGCCGGTGCCGGAGCTGCCCTCGGTCTCGCCGGTCGTGTGATAGGTGGCGATCTTCGCGGGCTCGAGGATGGTGTCGAGCTTCGCCTTGTCGACCGAGGCACGCAGCCCTCGGGCGGTGCGAACGTTCTTGTTGACCGCCTCGCGGACGATCGCGGTGATGCCCTGGCTCGACGCGTTGTCACCGCGATAGGCGATCTCGCCGCCGTCGAGGGCGTTCCTCGGGATCGTGATGAAGCCGTTGATCTGATCCTTGCGGATCTTCTCGAGCTCGAGCGCCTCGGCGGTGTCGGCCGGGACCACCGTGACCTTCCACGCGACCTGCTCGAGGTCGTGCGCGATCGACACGCCGAGCACGTTGGTCTTGTCGATGATGTCGACCTTGTTCCCGGCGGTGCTGCTCGCCGCGATCATGGCCGGCACCACGATCATCGCGATCATGAAGATCGGGCCCACCAGCGTGGCGATCACGAACAGCTTCGTGCGCACCCGCTCGAGCAGCTCGCGACGGGCGACGACCCAGGTGGCGCGCAGATCGCTCATGCCGCATCTCCTTCATGGCGTGCCGCGACCGCCGCGGTATCCCCGACGCGCTCGACGAAGATCTGGTGCAGCGTGGGTGTTATCATCTCGAACAAGCGCACGCTGACTCCTGCCTCGAGCAACGCGGAGAGCAGTGCCCTGGGCTCGGCGCTACCGGCGAGCCTGACCTCGCAGTCGGCGACGGCACCGGCACGTGGAGCACGGCGCTCGGCGATCAGCGCGGGATCGGCGAGGACCTTCTCCGCAGCTGCCTTCGCGGACGCATCGGTGAAGCCGAGCGCGATCAAGCCCTCCGAGGCCGACGCTTGCTTGATCTCGCGCAGGCTGCCGTCGAGGATCTTCTTGCCACGGGCGATGATGCACACCGCATCGCAGACCTTCTCGGCCTGCTCCATCTGGTGGGTCGAGAACAGCACGGTGCGGCCCGACGTGCGGATCTCGTCGACCGTCTCGCGGAGCACCTCGGCGTTGATCGGATCGAGGCCGCTCCACGGCTCGTCGAGGATCACCAGCTCGGGCTCGTGGATCAACGCGGCCGCGAACTGCACCTTCTGCTGCATGCCCTTCGACAGATCCTGGACCTTGTTGGTCTTCCACTGACCGAGGCCGAGCTTGTCGAGCCACTGCGTGCCGCGCAGCTTGGCATCGCGTCGCGACAGCCCGCGCAGCTCGCCGAGAAACTCGATCGCGTCGATCACGCGCATCTTCGGGTACAACCCGCGCTCCTCGGGGAGGTAGCCGATCTTGCGCGCCGCCTCGAGGCCGGGGGCGAGCCCGCTGATCTGGATCACGCCGCGATCGGGCTTGATGATGTCGTTGATCATCCGCAGCGTCGTCGTCTTGCCGGCGCCGTTGGGCCCGAGGATGCCGTAGACCACACCGCTTTTCACCTCGAACGAAACTTCGTCGACGGCGAGGTGATTGCCGAACTGCTTGACGATGCCGTGGACCGCGAGTGCGGGGATGCTCATGCTGCGACCTGATCGCCGAGGATGACGCGCTCGAGGATCGCCATGCGGATCGCGACCCCCCAGCTGACCTGCTGCAGGATCACCGCTCGCGGCCCATCCGCGACCTGCGGCGACAGCTCGACCCCGCGATTGATCGGCCCGGGGTGCATCACGATCGCGTCGGACTTCGCGTAACCGAGCGAGCGCTCCGACAGCCCGTACGTGCGCGACAGCTCGCGCGTGTTCGGGAACCGCGGCGCCTCGCCGGCGAACCGCTCGGATTGGACGCGCAGCATCATCACGACGTCGACGCCGTCGAGCGCGTCCTCGAGCCGCGTCACCACCCGCACACGCTCGCGAGTCAACTCGCCGCCGATCAGCTCGATGCCGCGCGGGATCAGCGTCCACGGTGCGCACAGCCGAACGCGTGCGCCGAGCTTCGCGAGACACAGCACGTTGCTGCGAGCGACGCGCGAGTGCGCGATATCGCCGACGATCGCGACCTCGAGCCCCTCGACCTTGCCCTTG
>Ga0105049_10009504_pt1 | contig 11194 bp, 10 predicted proteins | sample MAT06_FD_78087 | JGI IMG/M metagenome (GOLD analysis project Ga0105049, IMG submission 78087) | Freshwater microbial communities from Lake Fryxell liftoff mats and glacier meltwater in Antarctica - MAT-06 | ecosystem: Environmental > Aquatic > Freshwater > Ice > Liftoff microbial mat | place... | reverse complement strand
GGCCATCGTGCTCACGGCGCTCGCCGACAGTGACGCCACGGTGGCCGAAGCCACGAACTACGATGCGCTGGTTGCGCTCTTGCCGTACCATACCATTCTGCGCCTCCCGTGGATCGATCGTCTCGGTGATCTCGATGCACTCGCGGCTGCTGCCGAAGGCGGTGGCCTCGACGTACTGCTTGCCCCTCTCTCTCCATGACCACCATGTCGTCCGGATTCTCTGACTGGCAACTCCTCGCCGACCGCGCGCTGGCTGGTGAGCTCATCACGCGTGAACAGTCCCATGCGGTGTTGTCCGCGCCTGATGATCAGCTGCTCGATCAGCTGGCGGCGGCGTACCGCGTGCGACGCGCCACGTGGGGCAATCGGGTGCGGTTGCATTTTCTGTTGAACGCGCAGAGCGGCCTCTGTCCGGAAGATTGCGGCTATTGCTCGCAGTCGAAAATCTCGACCGCCGAAATCGAGAAGTATCCGATGATGGCGCAAGAGAAGATCATGGAAGCGGCCGACCGCGCAGCGCAGTTGAAGGCCGGTACGTTCTGCATGGTGATCTCTGGTCGCGCGCCAGGCGAAACGGTATTCAACAAGGTGCTCGAGGCCGTGCGCGCGGTGCGTGCGAAGCATGACCTCAAGGTGTGCGCCTGTCTTGGACTGCTCAACGAGGAGCAGGTGCTGCGCCTCAAGGAAGCCGGTGTGGAGACGGTGAATCACAACCTCAACACATCGGCCAACTTCACGCCGGAAGTGGTCGGCACGCATACGTTCGACGATCGCGTGAACACCGTGGAAGCCGTGAAGGCTGCCGGCATGAAGACGTGCAGCGGCGGCATTCTGGGCATGGGTGAGAGCGACGACGATGTGATCGATCTCGCGCTGTCGCTGCGTGAACTCGACGTGAAGAGTGTACCCGTGAATTTCCTGATCCCGGTGCCGGGCACGTCATTCGCGGGCATCCGCGCGCTCGATCCGCGTCGCTGCCTGCGGATCTTGTCGCTGTACCGCTTCCTGCTGCCCACGCAGGAGATTCGCGTGTCGGGCGGGCGTGAAGTGCACCTGCGCAGCATGCAGGTGATGGGACTGTATCCCGCCAACTCGATCTTCGTGGGTGACTATCTCACCACGCAGGGGCAGACGGCGCGCGACGACCTGCGTATGATCGAAGACGCGGGCTTTGTGCTGGAGACGCCCGATGGCGAACCACTGGTGGGCGATCCATTTGCCGGCGTGCCGGATTCGTATCCCCGTGCCGCGCTGCCGATGGTGGAGATCTGACCGTATGACCACCGCCGACATCCGTACCGAGTACCGCCTCCAGTCGTTGGCCGAGCAGGACGTGGCGGCCGATCCCATCGCGCAATTTGGGCGCTGGTTCGAAGAGGCCGTCAAGGCGGCGGTCATCGAGCCGAACGCCATGTGCCTCGCCACCGCGACGCCGGATGCGTATCCATCGGCACGCATGGTGCTTCTCAAGGGATTCGACGCGCGCGGCTTCGTGTTCTACACCGACTACCGCAGTCGGAAGGGGCAGGAGCTGGCCGACAACCCGCATGCGTCACTGTGCTTTTTCTGGGGAGAGCTGGAACGTCAGGTTCGCATCAACGGCGCGGTGCAACGGATCAGCCGCGCGGAGTCGGATGCGTACTTTCAGTCACGCCCCTTGTCGAGCCGCGTGGGTGCGTGGACGTCGTATCAGAGCACGGTGCTCACCGATCGCTCGGTGCTCGAGCAGCAACTCGTGGAAAATGAAGCGCGATTCGCGAGCGGAGACGTGCCGCTTCCGGAGCATTGGGGCGGCTTTCGGATTATCCCTGAGGAAATCGAGTTCTGGCAGGGTCGGGAAAGCCGCTTGCACGATCGCATTCAGTTTCGTCGTGAAGCGGGTGCGTGGGTGAAGCGGCGCCTGTCGCCATAACAACGCAGACGGCACGTATGCGTCTCCGGCTTCGCGTCGTGCGCCATTGCGCTGCCGCTCTCGCCACCGCGGTGCCGGTACACTACGTCACGGCGCAACGCGTGACGCCCATCGCGGCGATCGCGTGCGGATCGGCAGCGTTGCCGATGGCGTTGCCCGCGCTGCAGTGGCAGGGTGACGCCGCGCTCAAATGGGCCACGTGGCCAATTGTGCTTGGCCCCCGGAAGGTGTCGGTACGCATGATCGCCGTCGATGTGGATCCGACGCGTATCACGCTGAGCCTCGATCTCGCACGCAACGGGAGCGAGTTGCTACCCTGGTCGTTGGATGTGGCACCGGGCGATGCGCTGCTCGCGATGAACGCCGGCCAATTCACCGACGAGGGCCCGTGGGGTTGGGTGGTCCATCGCGGACGAGAGTGGCAGGAGCCTGGCCATGGCCCGCTTTCCGGCGCGTTCGTGGTCGACAGTACAGGTCATATCCGCATCGCGGCGACGAGCACTATCGACAGCATGCGGGCCTCCGGCGGCATCCGTGAAGCCCTGCAGTCATTCCCGTTGGTGCTCGAACGAGGCCGCGCGCCTGGCGTGCTGTGCGACCCTGCCGTGGCACTCGATCGCGATCATCGCGATATTCGCTTGGCGATCGGTGTTCGGGTCGATGGGCACGTGCTGATCGCGTTGTCGCGCTACGACGGGGTAGGCAAATTCGCCGAACGTTTGCCGATTGGTCCGACCACCATGGAAATGGCGGAAGTCATGCGTCGGCTGGGCGCGGTCGATGCCCTCATGCTGGACGGTGGACTGTCGGCTCAGCTCCTGGTTCGCATAGGAGACGTGACGCACCGCTGGGAGGGCCTCCGGCGGGTGCCTCTGGCGTTGGTGGGGCGTCGCCTCCCGTAGCCCGGCACGTGGCGAGGGACGGCCCGCGGCAAACTTGTGGCAGACGCGGCCATGCGCCAAACTTGCGCGGACTGCGTTCACAGGTTGATTTCAGGTGTGGGGTCAATCTCTCATCGCACCTCAGGAGCTCGTCATGCGTGTGTTTCCCGTTGGCCATCGCCTCCCGACGTTCCGGGTGTTGCTCGTTCCGGTGTTGGCGGTGCTACTCGCCACTCCCGTCTCGAATGCGCGGGCGCAGTTCGGTAAGCTGAAGAAGATCGGCGCCGACGCCATCAAGGACAAAGCAAAAGAGAAGGTCGCGGGCAAGGAGGCACCGGAGGCCAGCGCCACCACGTCCGGCACGGCAACGGGGGGCGGCAAGTCGGTCGCGGCCAGCTCCAAGCCCGTGAACATGACGCTGAACGCGTCGCAGCTTGACCTCATGCTGGCGGCGCTGACGCCGATGGCCGCCGTCGCCGAGAAGGCCACGCAGACCCGAAAACTCGCTTCGGCGCACGCACAGAAGAACAAAGACGCCCAGAAGTGTTTTGAAAACGGGCAGTCCGCGGCAATGACCAGCCCTGTCGCGCCAACCCGCACGGACGCCAACGACGCACGGTCTCGACGGCTGACCAAGGACGTGGAACGACTGAGCGCCGTCGTCTCCGCGTCGTTGACCGACGAGAACAAGCGGGCGAACGTGTTCGCGCAAGACAGCATGAGCGTTATGACGTGGCAAAACGTGGTCCTGCAGATGGGTCTCACGTGCAGCTTCGAGTTCACGCCGCCGGCCGTGTTGGAAGCGAAGGTTGCCACGTACGGATTGTCGGGTGACCTGCCCCAAGCGCAGTCGTCCGTTCCTGCTGAGGCGCACACCGCGTTCACCAAGTACCAGTTCTCGCTCTTGCGTGAGCGCATCGCCCTGTTCGCGCTCAGTAGCGCCGACCCGTCACTCAAGGTGGGCAAGGAAGGCGTGTTCACCGACGAAGAACGGGCGGCGCTCGCGGCGAGAATGCCGGAGATCCTGAAGTTGCAACCGTACTTCAAGAACGGTACGCTGGTCTGGAAGGGAGAGGGGGACCTCGAGAAGTGGTGAACTCGCGAGCGCGGGAACAAATCGACTGATGTACGAGTTCCGCGTGCATGTCACTGACATCGCACGCGGTTCTCATTTTCGGGGCAACCGGTGGCGTCGGCGCCGCCCTCGCCCGTCGTCTCGCCGGTTCCGGTACACCTCTGTTTCTCACCGCGCGTCGCGAGGAGCCACTGGCCGCCTTGGCCACCGAACTCGGCGCGGACTACGCCACGAGCGACGCGACCGACTGGAGTGAGATCGACCGCGTGGCCGATTCGGCGCGTGCGCGCTTCGGTACGATCGGCGGCATGGCGAACTGCGTGGGCTCGCTCATCCTCAAGCCGGCGCATCTCACGAAGTTCGAAGAATTTCAGCTCACGATCGCGCAGAATCTCACGAGCGCGTTCGGCGTGGTGCGAGCCGCCGCGCGTACAATGCCGGAGGGTGGCGCCGTGGTGCTGTGTAGTACCGCAGCGTCGCGCATCGGTCTGTCGAATCACGAAGCCATCGCTGCGGCGAAGGGCGGCGTGAACGGGCTCGTGCTTTCGGCCGCCGCCACGTACGCCTCGCGTGGCCTCCGTGTGAACGCGGTCGCTCCCGGCTTGGTGGACACGCCACTCACCGCGCGCATCACCGGCTCCGCGCCGGCCGTGCAGGCCTCACAGGCGATGCATGCGCTCGGACGCATCGGTCAGCCCGATGACGTGGCCAGCCTCATGGCATGGCTGCTCGGCCCCGACGCTACGTGGGTCACCGGCCAGCTGTACGGCGTGGATGGCGGGCTTGGCACGGTGCGTTCGAAGTAGCTGACGCGTGCCGGCGCGACCCACCTAACGGGTGGCGCCCTAGGTCGGCAGTTCCACCGCGGCCACAATGGCCTGCCCGTCGTCGCCCGGCGTGAACAGCTTGAGCGGCACCGGCTTCCCGTCGCGAATCATCCACAGCATGTACCCGCGACTGGTAGGCGTCTGCCGCGCCGTTTCTGCGCGACTGGCCGTCACCGCAGCAGCGACCGCGGCCGTTGCGTGCTTTTCCGCAGCAATGCGCGCCATCATGCGCGCCTTGAGAGCCGTTGGCGGTGCGACCGACTGCGCCGTCGCCAGCAGCTCGGCGGCCGCACGGTGCGTGACCAAATCGCGCTCAAGCGTGGCCGCGTACTCGGGTTGCTAAAGTCCACGTTCGAATGCTACCCGGGCTCGGCTTAGGTCGAGCGCCCGCGTGCGTGTGATGGTGGTCAACCAGCCGGCCACCGATCCGCGCGACGTATCGAAACGCGGCGCGTTCATCCCCCTGCGCCATGGCGGCGATGAGATGGATGTCCGACGGGTCGGGAGAAGAATCGAGAGGCACATATGAAACGTCATCGTCACTGGGACTACGCGCCACACGTGCTGCCGGATTGCCGCACCTGACGCCGTCCGAGTTGGCGCCGGCGCTAGCTCTGTTCTGCCAACTCCTCGCGCAACTTCACGTAGCTCTCGTAGCGTCCCCGGCCCACTTCGCCGCGGCGAATGGCCTCTTTGATCGCGCATTCCGGTTCCACGGTGTGCGTGCAGTCGGCGAAGCGACAGTCGTGAATCAGGGCGCGGAACTCGGGGAAGCACTGGGCGATCTCGCGGGCGTCGATGCCCCAGAGTCCGACTTCACGCAGTCCGGGCGTATCGGCCACGAAGCCGCCACCCGGAAGCGGATGCAACACCGCCCCGACGGTGGTGTGCCGACCCTTATTGACGCTGTCGCTGATCTCGGCCGTACGGAGGTCGAGTCCCGGAAAGAGCCGGTTCATCAGCGACGACTTGCCGACGCCGGAGGGACCGGTGAGAGCCGAGTCCTTCCCGGCAATTTCGTCACGCAGCTCCTCGAGCCCTTCCCCGGTCACGACGCTGACGAGGTGCAACGGATACTCAGCCTTCACGAACTCGTCGAAGCGTTCGCGGATGGTGCTCGCGTCCACGAGGTCGATCTTGTTGATGATGATCCGTGCGGCGAGTCCATTCGCCTCGGCAATCACCAAAAAGCGATCGAGCATGCGCGGGTGCGGCTCAGGGCGCGCGGCGGCGAACACCACCAGCACTTGATCGAGATTCGCCACGATGATGCGTTCACCGCGCGCGCCGGCCGGTGCACGGCGTGCCAGCTTGCTCCGGCGCGGATGAATGTGGTCGATGGCCCACGAGTCAGTGCTGTCGGCCACGCGCCCGATCGTGACGCGATCGCCGACGGCGAGCTTGAGCGATCCGTGCGCCTCGTGCTTGAGCCGGCCTCGGAGCGACACGTCGAACAGTTCGCCGTCGTCGGTGCGCACCTGCCAGATGCCACCGGTGCCGTGCATGACCACGCCTTCGGTCATGGCGCGCGTCCGCGGATGAGTCCATCGAGCGTCGCCTTCACGATCCCCAGCGCCATGCCACCGAGCTGGTGGCGCACGACGGCTTCGCTTGGCCCGCTGATCATAAACCCGGTCTCGAGATGTCCCTGCACTTCAGGCTCACCGAACCCCCACTTCACGAACATCAAGTACGCACCCCAAGGCGCCGCACGGTCGCCGGTTGTATCGGTAAGGATGTCCGCGGAGTACGCGTGCCCATCCACGCCTTCGAAGGCGGCAGGACGTTTGTGGACGGCCATGTAGCCACCCAACGTACGCTCGTCCCCCGCCTCGTGGTCGGCGGGGTGGTGGTGTCCGTGATGTTCGGTCAGTGGGACAGTGACTCCTTCACGATGTTGCCCGCCATGAACGCAATGTTGGCCGGGCGTTCGGCAAGTCGCCGCATGAGATACGGATACCACTGGCTACCGAACGGCACGTACACGCGCATGCGATAGCCTTCCTTCACGATCTGCTCCTGCAAGTCGCGCCGCACGCCATACAGCATCTGGAACTCGAAGCGGTCGGCAGCAATGCCACGTTCCTTCGCGAACCGCTTGGCTTCGTCGATGATCAGTTCGTCGTGCGTCGCGATGCCGGGATAGTTGCCATATTCCATCAGACGGTGCATGGCCTCGACGTAATTGCGGTCGACGTCGGCCTTGTCGGGGAACGCGACGGTATCGGGCTCCAGATACGCCCCTTTGCAGATGCGCACGCGGCACTTCAGCCGATTCGCGCGCTCCACATCGTCGAGCGTGCGACGCAACGAGCTTTGCAGCACGACACCGACGTTTTCGGGGAAGTCGGGATAGAGCTTCTGCTCGAACGTATCGAGTGTGCGATCGGTGTACGCGCTCGATTCCATGTCGAGGCGCACGAAGCTCTTGTATTGCTTGGCGCGTTCCAGCACCTGGCGCACGACGTCCAGGCCGATATCGTCGGAGATATCCTGGCCGAGGGCGGTGAGCTTCACCGATACATTCGCCTGCAATTTCTTCTGCGCGATGCGGTCGAGAATCTCGAGATACTGCCGCCCGGTATCGCGCGCTTCGGCTTCGCTCGCCACGGATTCGCCAAGCAAGTCGAGCGACGCGGAAATGCCCTTGGCGTTCAGCTGCTCAACGGCAGCCAGCGCGGTCGTGATCGTTTCGCCCGCTACGAATCGCGCCGCCATCTTGCGCGCGAAACCGACGTTCTTGACGAAATCGAATATGCGCTGTTGGCGCGAGAGGTACAGCAGGGACGAACGAAGCATTGCGGCGCGGAGACGCGGAGTTCAGCAAAGGGAAACGCGCGTCCGGGGGAAACGCGCGGAACGACAACACCGAAATATACGCTGAGCGCCCGCCCTGATCGGGCTTCACGCGCAGGAAACCCATTACCCAAGACCCACTACCCACCACTTCAAGCCAATAGCCCATGGCGGTGGGCGGCGGCGGGCGGCTGCGGGCTGTTTTGGGCTGTTGGCTTGGGGTTTGGGGTTGTGGGTTGTGGGTGCTGGGTAATGGGCTACGGATGAAAGCGCTCACCGGAGGCGGCCTTGGCGCGGAGCAGGGCGGCGGGCTCGTAGCGGCCGGGGAAACGCTGCTCGAGCGCTTCCAGCTGCTGGACCACGGTGGCGGCGCCGAGCGAATCGATGAATCGAAACGGCCCGCCGCGAAACGGTGGGAATCCGATACCGAAGACCGCCCCGATATCGCCGTCGCGCGGTGAGCGGACAATGCCGTCCTCGAGACATCGCACGGCCTCGTTCAGCATGGGGAGCACGGTGCGGCGCTGAATCTCCTCCGCCGTGACCGCAACGCGCGACCCGGACGTCGGTGTGAGCGCGTACACGCCCTCATCCACACCCTCTCGCTTGCCTTGCGCGCTGTAGCGGTAAAACCCACGCTTGGCTTTGCGCCCGAGCCGTCCACTCTCGATCACCCGCTGCAGCGTGGCTGACGGTCGCATCCGCTCACCGAACGCCGCCGCCATGATCGGTCCCGACTTACCGGCGATATCGAGACCGACTTCGTCGAGCAGCGTGACCGGTCCCACCGGAAATCCGAACGACACCAACGCCTCGTCGATGGCGTCGATCGACACGCCGTCATCGAGCAATTTGCCACTCTCGTTGAGGTAGGGCGCCAGGATGCGGTTCACGTAGAACCCCGGTCCGTCACGCACCACGATCACCGTTTTGCCGAGCTGCCGGCCGTACGCCACCACCGTAGCCGTGGTCTGTGCGCTTGTTTCCGGCGTCACGATGACCTCGAGCAACGGCATTTTGTGCACCGGCGAAAAGAAGTGCATGCCCACGACCTGATCAGCATGCACCGCCGCCGCCGCGATGTCACGGATCGGGATCGTGCTCGTGTTCGACGCGAAGATCGCGCGCGGCGCCACCGCTTGGACTTCGCGCAGGACAGCGTGCTTGACCGCGAGGTCCTCGAACACCGCTTCGATCACCAGGTCGGCATTGGCGAATCCGCTGTAGTCGACGGTGCCACCCGCCAGCGACAGGGTGTCATCCATTTGGAGTCGCGTGAGTTGCCGGCGCTTCACCCGCTCGCGCAGCACTTCTCGCACCGCGCGCCAGCCGGCCGCCACGCGATCGAGCGACGAATCCTTGAGCCGAACGATGGTGCCCGCCTGCACCGCGACCGTGGCGATACCCGCCCCCATGAACCCCGCACCCAGCACACCGATTTTGTGCACGCGCATGGGCTCGGCCGTCACCCCATCGGGGAGTCCGCTGTCCTTTTTCAGCGCCGTGGTCGCAAAGAAGATCGACACGAGTGCGCGGCACACGTCGCTCACCGCCAGCTCACCGAAACGCTTTGCTTCCTCGCGCAGCCCGGCGTCCTGGCCATGCTGATATCCGGCTTGAATCGCGTCGATGGCGGCCAATGGCGCGGGATAGTGCCCGCGCGTCTTCTCGAGCACGGTCTCGCGGGCTTTGCGAAACACGACGTTGCGACCCAACGCATTATCCTCGAGCAGCACCTCGCTCGCACCGCGTTTGCGCTGCCGCACCGGCATGGCCTCGCCACGCGCCATGGCGCGCACGCGCTGCGCGGCGACAGCGCGCAGGATGGACGGGTGCACGAGTTCATGCACGAGTCCCATCTGCCACGCTTTCTTCGCCCGGATGTTCTTCCCGGTGAGGATCATGTCGAGCGCCGCCTGCAATCCGACCGTGCGTGGCAGCCGCTGCGTACCGCCCGCGCCCGGCAGCAAACCGAGCTGCACTTCGGGAAGCGCCAACACAGTTCTGGGATGATCGGTCGCGATGCGATAGCGACAGGCCAGCGCGATTTCGAGCCCGCCACCCAATGCCGCCCCATGAATCGCCGCCACAAACGGTTTCGGCATCGCGGCCAATCGATTCAACAGCAGCTGTCCGCCACGCGACAGCGTTTCGCCGTCCATCGGCGTGGCAACCCGACGCAGCTCGTCGATATCAGCGCCGGCGATCCACGTGTCGGGCTTGCCACTGAGCAGAATCGTGCCGACGATGGACGCCTCCTGCTCGATGCGCGCGAAGATCTGCTCGAACACCGGCCCCCCGCGCGTGTTCAGCGTGTTTACCGGTGAGTTGGGCAGATCGTAGCATATCGTGGCCACGCCATCGTGCACGGACAGCGAGACACCGGTGGCGGCGTCCTCCATCAGCACCACACCGAACGTTTCCGCGGTCATGCGCGCTCCACGATCATGGCGTGCCCCATACCGCCGGCGGCACACACGGTGAGCATACCGAACTGTCCGCCGCGACGCGCCAGCTCGTTGCACAGCGTGGTGAGCACGCGGGCGCCGGTGGCACCAAAGGGATGCCCGATCGACAACGAGCCACCCATCACGTTCAACTTCTCGAAATCGACCTCGCCGACGGGCGCCGCTAAACCGGCACGCGCCGCCCATGTTCTGGACGCGAGCCCCTGAATATTGCTCAGCACCTGCGCGGCGAACGCCTCGTGCATCTCGATCAGGTCGATGTCCTCGAGCGAGAGTCTGGCACGCGCCAGCGCGATCGGCGCCGCCAGCACCGGCGCTTGCAGCAATTGCTCGCCGGGATCCACGGCGGCGTACGCGTACGAGCGGATGTACGCGAGTGGTGTGTACCCCAACGCCTTGGCCCGCTCTTCCGACATCAATAAGACCGCCGCGCCGCCGTCGGTCAGTGGCGAGGCATTACCCGCCGTGACAGAGCCATACTGCTTGTCGAACACCGGCTTGAGCGTCGCGAGCTGTTCGTACGTGGAATCCCGTCGTACGCCGTTGTCGGTGGCGACGATCGCGTCGAATTTTGGCGGCGCCGGTACCGGCACGATCTCCGCCGTCAAACGACCATCGTCGGTGCCCGCGGCGGCGTTCATGTGCGAACGCAGCGCGAAGCGGTCCTGCGATTCACGGGTGATATCGTTCAGCTTCGCCATCTTGTCGGCCGACTGGCCCATCGACTCGCCCGTACTGGGCTCAGCGATCGCCGGCGTGATCGGGATGAAATCCTTCGGACGGAGCTGCGCGAAAATGGCGAGGCGCTGTGAGAGCGACTTCGCCTTCGATGCCGCCACCAGCACATCACTCATCCCACGCGAATGCAGAATCGGCACCTGCGTGAGCGATTCGGCCCCGCCGGCGATTGCCACATGCGCATGACCGAGCGCGATCTGGTCGGCGGCATCGGTGATGGCTTGATTGGCCGATGCACACGCTCGCGACACGGTGTAGGCCTGCAGCGTTTTCGGGAAGTGCGGCAACAGCGACACTTCCCGCGCGATGTTCGGCGCGACGACAGACGGCACGACGGTGCCGAACACGAGCAGGTCGACGGAGGCTCCATCGAGTGCGGTGCGTTGTACCAATTCCGCAACTGCCAACTTGCCGAGGTCGATCGCGGTGTAATCCTTGAGGAGCGTTCCCGAGCGCGCAAACGGCGTACGGACGCCGGCGACGATGGCAACGCGGCG
>Ga0105049_10009502_pt1 | contig 11194 bp, 2 predicted proteins | sample MAT06_FD_78087 | JGI IMG/M metagenome (GOLD analysis project Ga0105049, IMG submission 78087) | Freshwater microbial communities from Lake Fryxell liftoff mats and glacier meltwater in Antarctica - MAT-06 | ecosystem: Environmental > Aquatic > Freshwater > Ice > Liftoff microbial mat | place... | reverse complement strand
ACTTGTACTACTTATGATTTCGAATGTTTGGGTAGCTTCCGCCCAAACATTCGAAATTCCTATTAAAAACCCCTCCTTTGAGCAACCTGGTAATGAGTTTGTTCTTGAATGGAACCGATCTATTTTTCATGAATTAAACCCCGAATCTCCTATTGACCCGAATTTTGCAAGTAATCCTGAAAACTGGTTTGGCTTTGCCACACATTGGGAAATTTGCGGTTATAATGATGCTCTTTATCGCGGATCTGGTAGTCCAGATATATCAAAAGGGCCTTATCGCCAACCACAATATTTTTTAGATTTTTTGGACTCCGTAAGAATATCACATGGCCTCCCCGTTCAACCGTTTAATAATTTAATCTTGTTAGATGTTAATGATTCTAACTTAAAAGCAAGTTATGGAAATTATTTTTTACGAATTGCTAGTGGGAGTTTCGTTGTAGAAGAATTTATTGATTCGGTGCAAAGGGCTGTTTATTCTGAAAATGTTATTCAACAATTTCCTTGTGGTTTTAAGAAAGATGCTATTTACACGTTTAAGGCATTTTGCCGCTCTGGAAGAGAATTAAATGGAGATCAAATCATAAGTAATGCTAGAAAACTTAAAGTTATTCTTACTAATGATATTTGCGGGGATAAAGTAGAGGGGGCTTATGGTCCCGATGCTTTTGTAAGTGAAGCCATAAGCCAAGACGAGTGGGTAGAAACAATTATTAGCTTTATTCCTACGCAAGATTATGCCTATTTTGTATTATGGGCCGACTCTGTTCAGTATCCTATAAAAGATGATTATACAGAATTTGTAGGGTCACTTTTTATTGACTCCATTGCGCCTATTTCTTACACCTACCCGCATGTGGTTAAAGGCAAACAGCCTGCAACAGCGCTGCAAAAAGGAGATTGCTATACCTTAGAAGTAGAAATAAATAGCTTGTATGCTACTAATTTTGAGTGGTATACTATGAATGGAGACACCTTAGGACAGTTTCCTATAATTTGCCCCGATAGTACTACAACTTATGTAGTAAAAGCTTACAACCAGTGCGGTTTTAAGGGTTACGACACAGTAACTGTTAAAATTTACAACCCAATAGAAAAGATTTTTAACAATTTGTATCCAAATCCTATTCAAAACGGAACAACAATAACCTTGGAAAGTGCCGAAGAGCAGCAGTTTAACGTATATGATACCGCAGGAAGAATAATACAGCAATATACCATTGGTAAAGGAATTCAGCAATTGCCAATCTCTATTGCTGCTGGCATTTACTATTGTGTTTTTAGCTCGGAGGCTACAAAGACGTATCGGTTAATTGTGATAAAATGATATATTACCGGTTGTTTAGATGTATCTATAAATGCCCGCACTAGCGGTTGAGGCAAATAGCTTGCTGACGTAGGAAGCAACTATAGCCGAAGACGCGCCCGAGTGCCCAACTATTTTATAACTAAAAAGTAATTTGTAGGGTTACAAACATTATTTTTGGCGGAAATGTCGAGCCTTAATCAGATAAAAGCGCCAATAGCCAAGGAAATGGTAGAATTTGAAGTTAAATTCAAAGAATCTATGAAGAGTACCGTGCCTTTGCTCGATAAAATAACCTATTATATTGTGAAAAGAAAAGGCAAACAGGTGCGTCCTATGTTTGTTTTTTTATCGGCGGGATTGTGCGGAGGAATTACAGAAAGCACTTACCGCGCAGCTTCTATGATTGAGTTGCTGCACACTGCCACCTTAGTGCACGATGATGTGGTGGATGATGCGAACCAACGACGTGGTTTTTTTTCGGTGAATGCGTTGTGGAAAAACAAGATTGCTGTGCTGGTAGGCGATTATTTGCTTTCGAGAGGATTGTTGCTTTCTGTAGATTTTTCGGAATTTAGGTTATTACAGATTGTAAGTAATTCGGTGCGGGAAATGAGTGTAGGAGAGCTTTTGCAAATAGAAAAAGCACGCAGATTAGATATTGATGAATCTATTTATTTCGACATTATTCGCAAGAAAACGGCAACGCTCATAGCTTCTTGTTGTGCGAGTGGCGCCAGTTCTGCGGGAAGCACGGAAGAAATTATTAACGCTATGAAACAGATAGGCGAAGATATTGGCATTGCATTTCAGATTAAAGATGATCTTTTTGATTATGCTGGAAATTCTTCGATTGGCAAGCCCACGGGAATAGACATTAAGGAAAGAAAAATGACGCTTCCTTTGATTTATACCCTTTCGAAGAGTGATAAAGAGCAAAAGCGAACCATTATAAACATTATAAAAAATAATAATACGGAGCCTAAAAAAGTGCAACAGGTAATAGACATGGTGCGGGCCGGAGAGGGAATTAAATACGCAACAGAAAAAATGCAGTTTTACCGAGACAAGGCATTAAAAGCACTAGAAGTTTTCCCAGAAAGTATTTACAAAACTTCGTTTATAGATTTAGTAAAATTTACGGTAGATAGGGAACGGTAGATTTTTAAAAAACGACTTTTTTCAATTATTTTGTGTTATTACTTTGTTCTTAAAAAATAATTGCTATTTTTGGTGAAAATCTTACATGCATGAAGAATTTTTACTACCTCAATTTTCTTTTTCTTATATTAATTGGTTCACAAATAAACGCGCAGCAAAACTTTTGGTTGCAAGGAGCTGGTGGCAGCGGAAACGATGAAGCGTTGGCGGTGGCGAATTACCAAAATTTTACTTATACAACTGGTTATTATTCTGAAAACGGTCGGTTTGGGAATTCAAATTTTGCACAAATAGGTTCAGGAGACATATTTGTTTCTAAGCAGTCTCCCAGTGGAGAATACTTATGGACAAAAACATTTGGAACACCTTATCCCGAGAGAGGATTATGCATTACAACACTTACCAATGGAAACATAGTTGTAGGAGGCACAACAACGGGTATTATAACCTTTGGAAACACACAGTATACAACCAATAATTTTAGTCAAGATATTTTTATAGTTTGCTTAAATCCGCAAGGAAATGTTCTGTGGTCAAAACTTATTGGAAACGAATTTTTTGATGAAATTTCAGATATAAAGGCAGATGCGGAGAACAATATTTATTTTACAGGACGGTTTATAGGTGAGCTGCAAATAGGTAATGAAACACTTATTAGCGGCACTAATCCTGACAATGAATTTAGTTCAACATATGACATTTTGATTTCAAAATTAGATGAAAATGGCAATCATATTTGGACAAATCATGGTAAGACAAATCGCAACGATAGAAGTTTGCAACTAGCAATTGCGCCGGACAATAGTATTTATGCAACAGGAATATTTTCGAATGCTATTGAGTTTACGAATACATTAAATTCTATTCCAGTTCCTTATCCTAACACTTCTTTTGGGATTGGTTTTTTGATGAAAATGACATCTAATGGAAATATATCTTGGTTTAGAAGAATTTGGAGCGGAGTAACTTCTATAGAAGGAGTTTCCTGTAATGCAAATTCGGTTTTTATAGCAGGTAATTTTAAAGGGAAACAGAAAATTGCAACCACTAATAATCCAAGTCCTAGTTCTACACATGAAGCTCCGGTAGGCACAAATAAATATTACTTAGCTTCTTTTACTCACAATGGTGCGCTTAGGTGGTGCAAAACTGAACATTCTACGAATGAAGTTAATTTAAAAGGAGTAACTGCAATTAACCAATTTAATGTTGCTATTGTAGGACAATTTAAATGTAAACATTCAACGTACAATTCGTTTTATGGGGAAGGGTTATTTATTTCAAGAGGAGAATCTGACATTTTTACAACCGCATTCGACAGTAGTGGAAACAGAATTTGGGCAAAACAAATTGGTTCTATTAAAGAGGACGATGTGTGGGGAATCACAAAAAACTCAAGCAATAATCCTGTTTTTGTTGGTAGTTTTGGAGAAAATTTAGCAAGTCCAGCAAGAAATTCATGGGGCTTTAAGCCTTGGTATTCTACTTCATTTTCAAATCCACACACTGTTTGCGACGATAACAATTATCAAACCTATGCTGTTGTGCAATCGAATGGAAACAAAGACATTCTTATCGCTAATATTGCTGACACAACAAGAAGGACATTAGATGCTTTTAAACGAGAAAATGGAACTTGTGAATTTGGTATATCGTCTGGAACTATAATTGTGCCGCCCAATCCATGCGACAATGATTCATTAACAATAAACTTACCAACCTTGCCCCTTACGTTAAGTGGCTTTCATTATTCCTACAACTGGAATAATGGTTCAGGTAATTTAGATGAATTTTTGCCAAGTCAAAGCGGTGTTGTAACGGCAACCTTAACTGCAAGAAACACCTGTTTTTCATTTAGTGATACTATAGCATACGAAAGTTTAGTTATAACCCCAACGCCAACAATTACAAACAATTACGGGCAACAAATTTTGATCAATCCGCAAGGTGGTTGTGATTTAAATTTAGTTTTAATAGCTGGAGAATCTGTAACCTTTACTGGAAATGCTGTTTCTGGAATTTTCGAAAGTTTTTGGACATTGCCCAATGGTACTGTTGTAAATGAAAATGTAATAACAACAAGCACAGGAGGTGTTTTTCTTTATACTATACAGCGGGTGAATGGAGGTTGTGAAGAAACGATTTGCATTAAAGTACAAATTTATAATGGTGGTGGTGGTGGTGGTAGTGGAGGTGGAGGTGGAGGTATTTGTGAAAATATTTCGAGACCACTGATTCCCGAATTTGTTGCTTATGATGATTTTATGGACACTTTAAGAGGTTGTGTTGGAAGTTATGTGCAAATTGGATTTGTAGATTCATTGCTATTTCTTTCTGACAATAACACTATAATTAATCTTTTTGCAAAGTGGGAAGTTGTTTCAGATTCACCTTCAGTAATTGTTGACAATTCTAATTTATCACCCGATAATCCTGATTATTACACTATTATAAATCACGAGAAAGATTTCGTAATTAGATCTTCAGGTACTTCTTATTTGAAAATACAATTTCTTTTACCACCCGAAAGCACAGTACCATTTTACACGTATTATCAACAGTTTTATGTAGACGCGTTGCCACTTCCAGAAATTTCAGGAAGTGTTTCAGGAGATTTTTATAATATCTGCCCAAGTGATACCCCTCTGGTCATAATTACGACCGATGCTCAAAGTATTTTTTATCCTTCGGGTATTTTTAATATTGATACACTTCAAAACCCAAGCAGTTTTCAAACACTTACACAAGGCGCTTCAAATGTAGGGTTAAGTTCTACGTTAACATATTACACTGCTACAGGAATTTATACTTGTATAGAAAATTCAGAATTAACATATTTTGTAAAATTTAAAGATGCTCCAGATGTTTTCTTCACACCCTCAGATGGTTTCATTTGCGAAAATAGTACTTTACTGTTGTCTACAATTCCTGCAGATTCTGTAAGCTGGATTGGACCAACCAATACTGCGAATTCAATTAACTTCACTTATCCTGTAAATATTCAAGGCTTGTATTATGCTTTTGTGAGAGATACAGCAGGCTGCGGAATGATTTCTGAAATTGCCAACGTACGCGAATTCTCAACTCCTATTGTAATACTTTCAAGTGATAGGTTGTGCATTGGCGATTCTATTGAAATTACTTTAGAATTACTTGAAGGTGATTCTTTGATTTGGCAAGCTCCTTTAAGTGGAAGTTCGTTTACTCAAATCGTTTCAGATACTGGTACATATCGCTACACTCTTTTTGGGTGTGGAACTGCAAAAGTAGGCACAATTGATATTAAGGCCTCAGAAATTCAAGCTAAAATAAACTTACTGAGCGATTCTGTATTGTGTCACAGTGATACAGCTAAATTAAAAGGAAATATAGAACCTTTAACTTCTTTATTATGGCTAGAAACTGACGATATTGATACCTTATTGCTCATCAATGATGAGGGCATCAAAACATACACCCTAAAAGTTACAGATGAATTTCAATGTGTTACTTACGATACTGTTACCATTAGATTTATAGATGCGATAACAGGTCCAATTTATGACGATTCCTTAAGAATATGTTTGATAGATGACTATTTGATAGAGCTCAATGATACTAACAATCTGTATTGGTTTGTAAATGATTCACTTATTCTTGCCGACACGTTAGGTATCGGTTTTAATTTCTTAAAAAGCTACAAAGATTCGACAATTACAGTGGCTTATATAGATACATCAAGCGGATGCTACAGTCCTAGAGATACCATAATTCTTAAATTTAAACCTAATTTAAGCATCAATTCTATTAACGACACCTTAGTTTGTTCTGACCAGCCTTTTGTTTTAAATTTTCCTGATTCATTAACGAATATCGTAAATTACAAATGGATTTTACCAGACTCTTCAATAATTGAAAATTCTCCACTTACTTTAGAATCGAGTTATTCAGGATTATATCAATTAATAGCAACTGGCACCGAAGATTATTGTGAAGAAGATACTATAACCTTCAATATAAATCGCATAGGAGATGGAATTAATTATCAAAAATCAATTCCAAGAATTTGTTCTGGAGAAGATTTTACAATCTCAGTGCCAGAAGACTCTTTGTTAAGTATTTCGTGGTCGTACCAAAATATTAATTCCGTAGGTAATTCTTTAACAATACCTGCAAACTCTGTTGATACGGGTGTGGTTATAATTGGTGTTAAAGTAGTACACGAAAACGGCTGCATTGCATACGACACCGTTCTAGTTGATTCAAGATTAACACCACCTTCACCGCCTTCAGTAGATAGCATAATTGAATGTGGCACTAATCAACTATTAATATTTTTAGATGGGCAACAACCTTTTTATTGGTTTTTAGGAGAGGAATTAACCTCCAACGAACCTTCATTATTCTATAATTATACTTATTCTAGCAATAATGAAGGGCTTTACATCGCAAATTATGATTCTATTCAAGGCTGTTACAGTATTAGAACGGAAGTTCCCGTTTTAATTAAGCCCTATTTTAGTTTACCAATTTTGCCAACAGTAACTAAATGCGTGGGCGAAAATGTTCAATTCTCTTCCAATCCAATATCTTCCGGAGCAATAAACAATAAATGGATGTTTAATAATACTATTATATCTACCGACTCATTATTAATTATGAGTAATTTACAAGTCAATCAACAAGGAATTTACACCTTAATGGCGGAAGGTAATAGCAACTATTGTGGAAGAGATACCATTCAATTTATATTAAATGTTTCGCCCTTACCCCTAGCTTCTGTAACTTCTATTCCAGCGAATAATATCTGTAGAGGTTCTAATTTTGAAGTTACATACGCTTCTGCAGAACCTTACACATCAACTTGGCTTCTAAGCAATGGAAGTACACTACAAAATACTACGCTGCAGTTTAATCCATATAATCTTTCTGGGAATATATTTAATGTAACCTTGCAACTTGCCAATGGAGCTGGCTGCCAGTCGTTTATACCATTTAGCATTCCTGTTTTTAACCCGCCTTTACCTCCTCCAACCGTTTCAACTATAACTTTGTGCGGCACATTGCCTGCATTAATAGATTTAGCATCAAGCTATTCGGTTGTTTGGTATTTGGATGATGAAATAGCTCAATCAACACCATCATCTAGTTTTACACTTCTACCAGATGGATTAAATTCAGAAATTACCATTGCAAATTTCGATGCAACAACCAATTGTACCAGCCAGACAGTTATAGTTCCTTATATTTTGAAACCTTATTTTGAGCTGGCTCAATGGGACGACCTAGATGTTTGCAAAAATGAGGAAGTCTCGCTACCATTTGACCCAATACAAGAAAATGCACAATCATACAATTGGACAAATCCTGCGAACCAATCAGTTCTTGGAAATCAGATTTTCTTTACTGAAGTTCAACCTACAGATAGTGGTTTATATACACTCATTGCCCAAGGAAATGATAATTTCTGTGGGTCTGATACGATGAGTTTTAACATTAACGTGTTACCATTGCCTACACCTCAAATTTTAACCTCAGCACTTCCCTTTTGCACGGCTTACAATTGGCAAACTTATGTGAATCAAATTAGCGGCAACACCAATTTTTGGAATTATAATGGTGCTACACTCGTAGGCGACACCGTCAACTTTTTGCCTAACACTTTAGATACAGGCAACTTTGATGTTATTTTAGAGCAAACAGCAGCAAACGGTTGCTCTGCCAAAGATACAGCAACTATTACAGTCCAATTATCTCCTGCACCTCCACCACCTGTTGATAGTCTTTTTACTTGTGCTGGTCAACAGTTGAATATTAACTTAGCTCCTTCTTTACAAGTTTATTGGTTCGAAGGCAATACCAGTATTCAGACTTTTCCAAGTTCATCTTTTGTTTATGAATATGATGCCAATGACGCAGGCTTGTTCATTGCGAATTACGACCCGATAGAAAATTGCTACAGTACTTTAATTCCTATTCCAATAGAACTTAAACCAAATTTCGAATTACCTTTATTTAGCGATACAGCTGCATGTGTTGGAGATTCTATCACTTTTGTATTTTTGCCCAATGAAGTAAATGCAACAACGTACAATTGGATAAATCCTGCTAATGAAATAATTAATGACTCTTTATTTCGAATCAATGAAATAGCACTTTTAAATGGAGGAATTTACCGAATAATTGCAACTGGCGATAGTTCTACTTGTGGTTCTGATACAACTGGATTTACATTCACCGTTAACCCTTTACCTTTTGCAACTATTACAACAAGTAATTCTATAATATGTACCAACAGGTTATGGTCGGCAGCCGTAAATCCAAGTTCAAATTATGTTGCCCAATGGAGTTATAACAATTTCATTTATGACAGTGACGCGGTAACTTTAGAGATTAGTGATACGGTCCAAAATCCTGCTACTATTTATTTAAACCTTACCTCAACAGAAGGTTGCAAATGGAGTGATTCGATATTGGTGAATGTTTATCAAACTCCCGCAGCGCCCATCTTTGAATTGCAAGATTCCGTGTGCTTTGGTGATACTATAATATTGAATGTTAATTTGCAAGGAGCAACAATTGACATGTTCACCTATCAATCTAATGCAAATTTTTCTTACCAGTCGGAGCAATTAATCTATTACCCTGATTCTACCGATCAAGTAATCAACATTATAGGCTATAATAATTCTGGTTTTTGTATTTCAGATACAATAAGTAATTCCTTTAATGTGGGCGCATTACCTATTTTTAATTTTCAGGACACCCTAATTTATTGCTTAGGTGATGTATTAACCATTCAAAGTTTTGGCAACTATAAAGAGTATAGTTGGAACGATGGTTCTTCTAAAGAATTTCTTGATGTGGAAGAGCCTGGATATTACACGCTAACAGTTACAGATTTTAATGGATGTATTTGGAAAGATTCGGTATATGCTTTTGCCGATTTTTGTGATGTAGATCCTGTTCCAAATGTTTTTACACCCAACGGTGATTCCTACAACGATAAATTTATTTTGGAAGCACATGGCATGACAGTATCTTCTATTGTAATTTTCGATAGATGGGGAACGCTCATTGCAGAATATACAAACATCAAAGATGGTTGGGACGGCAATAATACGGTAGGAAGTGAAATGCCTTCGGGAGTATATTTTTACACAGCAAAAGCGGAATACATTAATGGAAATATCCAGGAAATTAAAGGCTATATACAGTTGATTAGGTGACGTTAAATCACCAAATCAACTCTTAAATCTTTTTATGCCACAACCAAACCTGGTTCATAAGCTAATACAGGGCTCAACCATCTTTCAACATCTTCTAAAGTCATGTTTTTACGCTGTGCATAATCTGAAACTTGGTCTTTGTTAATCTTACCTAAACCAAAATACTTACTTTCTGGATGTCCGAAATACCAGCCACTAACGGCTGCAGTTGGTAGCATTGCAAAACTTTCTGTTAAGGTAATACCAGTTTCTTGCGTTGCATTTAACAGGTCGAACAAGATTTCTTTTTCTGTATGGTCGGGACAAGCTGGATAACCTGGGGCTGGACGAATGCCTCGGTATTGCTCTATAATTATTTGTTCTACGGTTAAACTGCTTTCATCGGCGTAACCCCAAAATTCTGTGCGAATGCGTTGGTGCAAGCGTTCTGCGAATGCTTCAGCTAATCTATCGGCAATTGCTTTTATCATTATAGAATTGTAATCATCATGATTCGCTTCAAAACGAGCAATATGTTCTTCAATTCCGATTCCTGTAGTAACCGCAAAACCGCCGATGTAATCATTTATACCAGAAGATTTAGGAGCTACAAAATCACTCAAGGCATAATTGGCTTGAGAAGATGCTTTTTTATTTTGCTGTCTCAAGGTATGAACGGTATTCAGCAACTGCTTACGTTGTTCGTTTTGGTACAATTCAATATCGTCTCCTACAGTATTTGCAGGCCACAAACCAATAACAGCATTTGCTTGCAACCATTTTCCTTCCACAACATCTTTTAGCATTTCCTTTGCATCAGCAAATAACTTTGTGGCCTCTTCTCCAACTACATTATCTGTAAGTATTGCTGGATATTTTCCGTACAACTCCCAAGTAGAAAAAAATGGAGTCCAGTCGATGTACTCTGCCAATTCTGCTAAATCATAATTTAAAAATACTTTGGTTCCAGTAAATTTCGGCTTAGCACAATGTTCTTGTTTAAAGTCGATTTTAATTTTATTGGCACGTGCATTTTCAATAGAAACGTATTCTTTTTGATTTACTTTGCTCGCATGTTGTTCACGAATACGCTGGTATTCAACATCAAGATCGTTCATAAAATTTGTATTGAGCTCTTTATTGAGCAAAGAGCCTGCAACTGGAACCGAACGAGAAGCATCTAACACATGCACCACAGGACCTGAATAATTTTGCGAAATCTTAACAGCAGTATGAGTTTTGGAAGTTGTTGCGCCGCCAATAAGTAAAGGAATTTTTAATCCCGCTTTTTCCATTTCCTTGGCAACTGTTACCATTTCATCGAGAGAAGGAGTAATTAATCCGCTTAATCCTATAATATCTGCATTAATCTCGATGGCTTTATCTATTATTTTTTGATAAGGCACCATTACGCCCATATCTATGACTTCGTAATTATTGCAACCTAACACTACTCCAACAATATTTTTTCCAATATCATGCACATCTCCTTTTACGGTTGCCATTAATATTTTACCATTGCTGCTAGAAGTTCCTTCTT
>Ga0105049_10009496_pt1 | contig 11197 bp, 6 predicted proteins | sample MAT06_FD_78087 | JGI IMG/M metagenome (GOLD analysis project Ga0105049, IMG submission 78087) | Freshwater microbial communities from Lake Fryxell liftoff mats and glacier meltwater in Antarctica - MAT-06 | ecosystem: Environmental > Aquatic > Freshwater > Ice > Liftoff microbial mat | place... | reverse complement strand
TGGCCGGGTCACCGGTTGGGGCCAGACCGGGCCGATGGCGCGCGAGGTCGGGCATGACATCAACTATATCGCGCTGAGCGGCGCGCTGTCGGCCCTGGGCGAAGCGGATCGACCGCCCCGGCCGCCGCTGAACCTGCTCGGCGACTATGGTGGCGGGGCCATGATGCTGGTCACGGGGGTGCTGGCGGCCCTGCTGGAAGCGCGGACGACGGGCAGGGGCCGGGTCGTGGACGCCGCCATGACGGATGGATCGGCGTTGTTGATGGGCCTGTTCCACGCCCTGGCGGCGCGCGGACTGTGGCGCGATGAACGGGGGACCAACCTGCTGGACGGCGGCGCACCCTTTTACCGCTGCTTCGCCTGCGCGGACGGTCGGTTCGTCGCCGTGGGGGCGCTGGAGCCACAGTTCTACGCAGCGCTTCTCGCTGGCTTGGGGCTGACCGCAGATGAGGTCCCGCAGTTCGATCTGGCGGGATGGCCCGCCACGCACAACCGGTTCGAGGCCCTGTTCGCGACCCGCACCCGGGATGACTGGGCCGCGCATTTCCAGGGCACGGATGCCTGTGTCACGCCCGTCCTGTCGCGCGAGGAAGCCCCCCTGCATCCGCACAATATGGCGCGCGCGACCTTCGTCGATGCAGGCATGGTGCAGCCGGCACCCGCGCCGCGGTTCGGCCAGGGGTTGCCTTGGCCCGCGCCGCAGTCCGAAGCCCGTTCTCTGGACGATGTCCTGGCGCGATGGGCGGTCGGCCAAGCGATTTCGCCCCCCGGGTCTTCCGGCGCTCTCCAGCCGGCTGGGCGCGCGCAACACGAAAAGGATGGGTTGCCGTAATGACCCGCCGGACGATCACGGCTATGGAACAGTCTAGAGAGCCACGCATTTAGCAACCCGACCCGGGGGAGACACCGATGAGACGCCTGATTGCCCTTCTCGCCGTGACCGGAGCCCTTTCGGTCGCCGCGTGCGAAAATCCCAATGTATCGAATGACGCCGAGACCGCCGACGCGAGCATCGACGCGGCGGTGGCTCCGGCTGCCGACGAGGTAGCGGTACCCGCAGCGGCGCCGAGCGCCGTCGATGCGCCGCCCGTCGATTCGACCACCTTGCCGCCCGAAAGGCGGTCGTCCGCCGAATCGGTCAAACCCGAGAGCGAGACTCTGTTTTATTGATCTGGACCGCCGCCCCAAGGCGGTCGCAGGCGCGCGGGACGGCGGGGTCCGCGCCCTGTTCCTGACGAAGGTTTCGATTTGACGCCACGGCCCGTCCTGTTTCTCGCCAGCACGGCGGGTCTCGTCCTTTTCGCGTCCAGCGTCGCAGCCGATCCGCGCGCCGAGATCCGAGGCGAGATGGACGCCGAACTTCGCGCCCAGTTGGTCCGCGCTGTGGGCGAGGTCGATTCTCCGCCATCGAACCGGTTCGAGGCGCGTCGGCGCGCGCGCGGTGCCCTCGAGGCCGCCGAGGCGTTGCTGCGCTCCGAGGGCTACTACCAGCCGACCCTCGAGGATGTGGTCGAGGGGGACGAGACCCCGGTCGCCATCGTCAATGTCGCACCGGGTCGTCTGTTCGTCCTCACCGAGCCGGTTCTGCAATGGACCGCGCCCGATCCCGACGCCGCTGCGGACGCCGCCGTTCGTGGAGAGATCGGCCTGGTCCCCGGCGAGCCCGGCCGCGCCGTCGACGTCATCGGCGGCGAGGGCCGGATCGTCGCGGGCCTGACCCTCCGCGGCTATGCGGATGCCGAGGCCGAGCCACGACGGGTGGTGGTCGACCATGCCACCTTCACGGTGCAGCCGACCTACCGAATTTCCGCCGGGCCGCTGGTGAAGCTGGACGGCGTGCGTCTGACGACGCAGGGGTCGACCAACCCGGACTGGGTCGGGGGTCTGGCTCCCTGGTCCGAGGGCGATGTCTACAAGCCTGATGACCTGGCCGAACTGGAGCGCAGGCTGCTCGAAACAGGTGTGTACGATGGCGTCGGCGTGGCCCTGGCCCCGCCCGACCAAACCAATGCCGATGGCCACCGGCCGATCATCGTCACCCTGACCGACCGGCCGCGCCGGGTGCTCGAGGCCGGGGCCACCTTTTCGACCGCAGAGGGGTCCGGCGTCGATCTGCTGTGGACGTGGCACAACCGCTTCGGCCGGGCGGACACCGTCGTGTGGCAGGCCCGTGCCGCGAACGTCGACAGTCGCCTCGGTGTCAGTCTCAGCCTGCCGCACTGGCGTCGCCCCGGACAGACGCTGAAGGTGTCCGCCGCCCTGCTGAACGAGGACACCGACGCCTATCGCCGCACCGCCGTGGCGATCGCCGCCGACCTGCAGCAGCGCATCGGCAAGAGCTCCTTCCTCAGCTACGGGCTCGGGTTCGACGCGGGTCAGTACGACGAGAACCGGTTCGATCCGGTCACCCAGTTGCCGATCAATTTCGATCGCGATCTGGTGATCCTGACCGGGCGTGCCAGCGTCTATCTGGACCGGTCCAACAGCCCCCTGGACCCGGTCACCGGCTGGCGGCTGACCGCCTCTGCCCAACCCACCGGCGTGTCGGGAGAGGACACGGTCGCGTTCCTGCGCGCCGAGGCCCAGGCGACCGCCTATCTGCCCCTTCAGGACAATGCGAAGACCGTGCTGGCCGGACGGGTCCGGTTCGGGTCGATCCTTGGGGGTCAGGAGCTGACCGTGCCGTCGGACCGGCTGTTCTACTCCGGTGGCGGAGGCTCGGTGCGCGGCTTCGACTTTCAGGGCGTCGGCCCGCGCCTGCCGGACAATACGCCGCGTGGCGGGCTGAGCCTGTTCGAGTCCTCGATCGAGGTGCGCCGCGACGTGTGGGGTGACTTTCAGGCCGTGGCCTTTGTCGATGCCGGTGCCGTCGGGTTCCAGCAGGCCCCGGACTTCAGCAATCTGCGCTACGGGGCGGGGGTAGGTGTGCGCTACAAGCTGCCCTTCGGACCGATCCGCGCCGATATCGCCTTCCCGTTGGACCGGCGCGAGGGTGACTCCGACTTCCAGATCTATGTCAGCATCGGTCAGGCGTTTTGACCGAAACGACGCTGCCCCCCGAAACCCCCGATACGCCTGCGGAAAAGGCGAAAAAGAAGCGCACGCGCCTGCAGGCCATCGCTTTTTTCGGGGGCATGGCCGCCGCCGTCGTGGCCGCCCTGCTTATCGTCGTTCTGGTCGGCGGACGGATGTATCTGCTGTCCGGACCCGGACGTGACCTGGTCACCAGCTTCGTGGCCGGCAAGAAGATCGGTCGCTACGGTCGGATCAATGTCGAGGGCGTGCGCGGCGACCTGTTCGACGACTTCACCATCGACCGGGTGACCGTGACCGACGCCAAGGGGGTGTGGCTGGAGGCCCGCAAGGTCCGGGTGGACTGGGACTGGTGGCCACTGGTCGCTCGCCGATTCCATGCCACAGAGGTCGAGGCCGACGTGGTCCGACTGATCCGCCGGCCCGACGTGGAGCCATCGACCAAGCCGCCGGGGCCGCAGGCACTGTCCATCGACATCGACCGGTTCACTGCCGACGTCGAACTGCTGGAGGGATTCAGCAAGGAGTACGGACGCTGGAAGCTGGCCGGCGAGGCCGACATCCCCCGGACCGGCCTGAAACGGGCGACGATCAACGCCGACAGCAACAGCCGGCCCGGCGATTATCTGCGGCTGACCGCCGCGCTCGGCGACGATATCGCCGACCTGCGCCTGAACCTGAGAGCAAATGAGGCGCAAGGCGGGCCGCTGGCTGGTGCCTTGGGCTATTCGCCGGACGCACCGTTCCGCGCCATGGCCATTGTGAACGGCGAGGTCGTCAACGCGGTGGTGCGCTCCGGCACCTTCGTGCCCCTGACCATCAAGGGGCAGTACGGCAAGGATCAGGCCCGGATATCCGGCTATGCAGACTTCTCGGGCTCGGACCTGTTGCGCCCCTTCGCCGAGCGGATCGGGCGAACCGCGCGGTTCGGCCTGGCCACTGCGCCCGACGCCAACGGCGACGGATTTCAAGGCCTGGGCTGGCGGTTGATCGCCGACAATCTGAACGCCAGCGCCAGCGGTGAATTCCGCCTCAGCGACAGGAGCAGTCCGGAAGGGATCCAGGTGAACGTGTCGACCCGGTCGCTCACCCGACTGACCGGCCAGTCATCCGGCGCGGGCGCGGCCTATGCCGGGCTGTTCAGGGGAGATCCGGTCAACTGGACCCTGCAGGGCTCGGTCGACGTGCTCTCTGCCGACGTGTCCAGCTACCGTGCGCAACGCATTCGTGGGCCTCTGAACGTAAGGGTCCAGGCCGGTCGAATGGATCTCGACGGTGACATCCGTGCGACCGGCGGCTCCACCGCCGGGATCGTGGGCGGCCTGCTGGGTGCCCAGCCGCGGATCGAATTCGAGGCCGCGCGTCAGCGTGACGGAGCCCTCCTGCTGGAGCGGGTCGAGGTGACGGGACAGGCGTTACGCGTGTCCGGCTCCGGTGGACGAAACCTTGTCGGCGGTCTGGGATTCCGGGGTCAGATCGAGGTCACCGAACTGTCGCGCCTCAGAAAAGGGGCCACAGGTCGTCTGAGCGGTCCGATCACCGCATCGACCGCACGCAGCGGTGCGCCGTGGCGGCTCACCTTTGATGGACGCGGACGGGACCTCGCCATCGGCATGAGCGAACTCGACCGGCTGTTGGGGCGCGCCCCCCGCCTTCAGCTGACCGGGGCTCTGAATGACGGACGCATCGAGGTCGAACGGGCGGAACTGAGCGGCGCGCAGGGCTCGGCGGATGCCCGGGGCCTGATCGCGGCCGACGGCGGCATGCAGCTGGCCCTCAACTGGGACGCCAAGGGGCCCTTCGGCGTCGGCCCCCTGGAGATAGACGGTGCGATGACCGGCAACGGGGCCCTCACCGGGACCCTCGCCGAGCCTCGCGCCGATCTGCGAGCCAGGTTCGCCAAGGTCAACGCCGGCCCCCTGGCGCTGGCCAACGCGGATATGACGCTGAGCTTCAGGCGAGGGGCTGATGCCTCCGACGGGCGGATCACGGTCAACGCCGTTTCAAACTATGGACCCGCCCGCGCCAGCGGCAATTTCTCGCTGGGCGGCGACCGCATTCGCCTGACAGACGTCGACCTGGATGCGGGCGGCGTCACGGCCCAGGGGGCCATCGCCCTGTCCAACCGGATTCCCTCCAGCGCGGACCTGACCTTCACCGCTCGACCCGGTGCCTTCCTCGCGTCGGGCACCGCAGACGGCCGGGTGAGGTTGACCGAGGGTGCGGGCTCCGACACGGCCATTCTCGAGGTCACCGGCCGCAACGTGCGCCTGGCGGGGTCGACCTGGGTGATCCGGTCACTGGACCTCAACGGTCGCGGAACCCTGGACCGCCTGCCGTTCACGCTCAAAGCCGATGTTGGTGGTTCGACCCCCGGCCGGTTCGACGGCTCCGGTGTCTATTCGCGCGCGGGACCCGCCCAGACCGTCGTGCTGGAGGGCTCGGGACGAATCCGCGAAATCGCCTTCACCACCCGGAACCCCGCCGTCTTCGCCCTGTCCGGAGACGGGCGGGTCGCGCGGGTCGATCTGGGCGTCGGCGGGGGAGTCTTGCTCGGCGAACTCCGCCAGGATTCGCGCGCCGCCATCGTCGAGGCCAATCTGACCAGCGTCGATCTGGGGTCACTCGTCCCGGACCTGAGGGGCCGGGTGACCGGTCGCATGTCGCTGCGGGGGGCGGGGTCAGACCTCTCGGGCTCGGCCAACGTCACGCTGGACGGTGTCCGCAGCATTGATGCCCCGCGGGGGCTCGCGGTCGACGGCACGCTGAACGCCGTGCTGGTCAACAACACCCTGCGCGTCCAGGCCCAGGCCAGCGACGGCGACGCGGTGCGGGCCACCGCCGACGTGACACTTCCGGTCGAGGCGTCTGCCGCGCCCCTCAGACTGGCGATAGTCCGTACACAGAATATGTCCGGCCACATATCCATCCAGGGGCAGATCCAGCCCATCTGGGACCTGTTGGCTGGCGGCGAGCGGTCGCTGTCGGGCCAGATCAATGCCCGGGCCGCCCTCGCCGGCTCCCTGTCCGCCCCACAGATCACCGGACGTCTGGACCTGCGGGAAGGGACCTTCAGCGACAGCGCCACGGGAGTGCGGCTGGAGAACGTGACCCTAGCCAGCCGCTTTGACGACACCACCGGATTCGTCGAGGCCTTTAGCGCCGTCGATGGGGCCGGCGGCTCGGTCACCGGTAACGGGCGCATCGGCCTGACCGAGGGCTCGGGGTCCAGCTTCCAACTGCTGCTCAATCGTTTCCGCATCATCGACAACGACATCGCGGCGGCCAAGGCTTCGGGACCTCTGACGGTGACCCGTGGCACGGACGGGAACATCACCCTGACCGGCCGAATGGACATCGACGAGGCGCGCATCGAGGCCAATCCGCCCGGCTCGACCGGGATTGTCCGCATGGACGTCATCGAGGTCAACAAGCCCGGGGGCGACATTCCCGAGGTCGATCAGAACCGCCAGCGAGGGCTTCAGTTCGGGCTCGACGTCACCCTGCGCTCGCCTGGCGGCGACGTATTCATGGTAGGTCGTGGCCTGAATGTGGAGATGAGCGTCAACGCCCGGGTGACCGGCACCATCGCCCGGCCAATCCTGAGCGGCGGGGCCACGGTCGTGCGCGGCGATTATGATTTCGCCGGCAAGCGGTTCGTGTTCGACGACCGCGGCACGGTCAGCCTGTCGACCAACGCCGAGCAGATCCGGCTCAACCTGTCGGCGACCCGCGACGATCCCGCCCTGACCGCGACGATCCGGGTAACGGGCACGGCGGCGCGGCCGGAGATCGCCCTGACCTCGACCCCGGCCCTGCCGCAAGACGAAATCCTGTCGCAGGTACTTTTCGGGCGTTCGGCGTCGCAGCTGGCCCCGATCGAGGCGGCGCAACTGGCCGCCGGGGTGGCGGGACTGGCTGGCGGCGGCGGCTTCGACGTGATCGGAAACCTGAGGGAACTGGCCGGCCTGGACCGATTGTCGTTCGGCGGCGAGGCCTCCGGCATCACGGTGGCGGGCGGTCGCTACATCACCGACGACGTCTATCTGGAGATCATCGGCGGCGGCGAGAACGGGGCGGCCGCCAACGTCGAATGGCGGGTGCGTCGCAACCTGACCATCAGCTCCAAATTCGGCGGACAGGGCGACGCCAGCCTGTCGATTCGCTGGCGCCGACAGTCACGCCCGCCGGGCACCGATCGCGAGGACCGGCGCCCGAACCGGTGACTCGTCCTATTGTGCGGCTTCCATGCGGAGCTTGTTCAATGCGCTCGAACCCCGAATCGAAGCGATATGGGTGACGGCGGCGACCGCCATCAGGACCACGGTCACCAGGGTCAACCAAAGCGGCTGGGCCGCCGCAAGTGCGGGCACGAAAAAGGCCAGGCATGCCGTCCCCAGACTCCAGATTACGAAGATCAGAAAAATGATGGGCAAGACCCCGTTGGGTTTGCGCCACTGAACCGCCGCGAGTCCGAGCTGGATAAGCACGAGAACGCCCGTTGTGATCAAGCCAAACTGGGCCTGTTGGGCAACTTGTTCTGCTGACGGGGCTTGGCCGAGCATCTGTTCCACCATGGCTCGGGCAGCCTCGATTCCGGCATCTGTCGACTCATACCAACCCGCAACGGCCTGGTTGACCGCCCCGAGGACCATTCCAACCGCGCTGACGCGAGCCGCGTCCAGCGCGGCCTGTTCCGTCGCCAGACTTGCGGCCGGGTTCATTGCCTTGATCAGATCGCTCATCAGTCTTTTGGTCCCCTGTGGAAACGCGAACCTAACCCGAGCGCCGCCGAGTCGAAAGCCGCATCGCCTTCACCTTTGCCGTCCGCCCCGCTAGGGTTCGCCCGCATGCGGATTCTGCCCCCTGACCAGATCGTGCTCGACCACGTCGCGGCGCGCGAGACCACCATCGTCGGCCGCGCGATTGACTGGGCCAAGGTCAACTCCGGCAGCCGCAACGCCGTCGGTCTGGCAACCATGCTTGATCGGCTGGAGGCCGAATCGACAGGCCTTTCGGCCGAACTCGTCCGTGTTCCAACGCTCACATCCACGACCGTCGCCGACGACGGCTCGGTCCACAGCGACGCACACGCCGACGCCCTGATGATCACCGCCCGACCCGACGCCGCCGTACAGGTCGTGCTGACCGGCCACTATGACACCGTGTTCCCCGCCGACAGTGCCTTCCAGACCGTCACGACCCGGGTCGACGGGGCCCTGAACGGACCGGGGATCGCCGACATGAAGGGCGGCATCTCGGTCATGCTGGCCGCTTTGGAAGCGTTCGAGACCCACCCCGAGCGCGACCGGATCGGCTGGACCGTACTGCTGTCGCCGGACGAGGAGATCGGCTCGCCGGCCTCGGCGCCCCTGCTGTCCGAACTCGGCGCGCGCGGCCATGTCGGCATGACATATGAGCCGGCGCTGGCGGACGGGACCCTGGCCGGGGCGCGCAAGGGCAGCGGCAACTATCATCTGGTCGTCACCGGCAAGGCCGCCCATGCGGGACGCGCCTTCGACGAGGGGGCCAATGCCGTGGCCGGCGCCGCCATTCTGGCGGCCCGTCTGCACGCGCTGAACGGCCGACGCGACGGGGTCACCGTCAATGTCGCCAAGATCAGCGGCGGTGGGCCCCTCAATGTCGTCGCCGACAATGCCGTGGTCCGCTTCAACGTCCGCGTTCCGGACGCCGCGGCAGCAGGCTGGATCGCGGCGGCGGTGCGCGAGATCGCCTCCGACACCCCCTTACCCGGTCTGACGATGGAGCTTCACGGCGGGATGACGCGCGCGCCCAAGCCGATGGACGCCGGCCAGACCGCCCTGTTCGAGGCCGTGCGCGACACCGGGGCCCTGCTCGGCCAGGCCATCGCGTGGAAGCCGTCCGGCGGGGTCTGCGAGGGCAACAACCTGCACGCGGCGGGCCTGCCCAATATCGACACCCTCGGCGTGCTGGGCGGCGACATCCATTCGGACCAGGAATTCGCCTGGCCGGCCAGTTTCGTGGAACGCGCCCGGCTCTCGGCCCTGATCCTGTGCAAGATCGCCTCGGGCGAGATCGACGCGCTGAAACTGAAGCGCCTGCGTTTGGAGACGATGTAACCCATGCTCGTCGTCAGACCCGCCGGCCCCGCCGACCTCGACTTTCTTCTGGAACTGGCCATCCTCAGCGGTCCCGGCTTCACCAGCCTGGCCGAAGACCCTGACCAGTTGGCGGAACGGCTGGACCTCAGCCGCGACAGCTTCGCCGGCCGACTGGACGCGCCCGAGTGCTGGTACACATTGATGCTGGAAGAAACCGACACCGGCGACGTCGATGGCGTCTGTTCGGTGAAGGCGGCGGTCGGCCTGCGCCGGCCGTTCTTTTCATTCCGCGTCGTGACCAACACCCAGTCGTCGCCGTCGCTGGGCATCAAGCTGGAACAGAAGACACTGGTGCTGGTCAATGAATGCACCGGCTGGACCGAGGTCGGCTCGCTGTTCCTGAAGGCCGACCGGCGCAAGGGCGGTGCGGGGCGGCTGCTCAGCCAGTCGCGCTATATGCTGATTGGGGCGCAGCCCGACCTGTTCGCCGAGACTGTATTGGCCGAGCTGAGGGGCGTGTTCACGCCCGATGGCGCCTGCCCGTTCTGGGATCATGTGGCGCACAAATTCTTCCCGATGGAGTTCGACGAGGCCGACCGGATGACCGGCACGACGGACAAGCAATTCATCCTCGATCTGGCCCCCCGCCATCCGATCTATATCGACCTGCTGCCTGAACCGGCGCGGGCGGTGATCGGCAAGGTGCATCCGCAGGGCGTGCCGGCGATGGCACTGCTGGAAAGCGAGGGTTTCCGGCCCAACGGTCTGGTCGACATCTTCGACGCCGGCCCGACGGTGTCATGCGGTCGGGACAACATCCGCACCGTGCGCGACGCGCGCTCGCTGACGGTGGCCGTCGCCGACGCGGTCGAAGCCGAACTGCCCGCGCTGATCTCGACCGACTCCGTCAGTGGTTTTCGCGCCGTCCGACAGCGCGTCATGATCGAAGGCGAGACGGCCACGCTGAACCGCGAGACCGCCGATGCGCTGAAAGTGAAGACTGGCGATCTGGTGAGGGTCAAGTCGTGACCCACACTCTCCGCTCATCCCGGCGAAAGCCGGGACCCAGTGCTTTGGGCGCACCGGCGATGCCTGAACGGACCCGGCGTCGGTCCCACGCATCCTCCCTCACGAAAGAACTGGGTCCCGGCTTTCGCCGGGATAAGCGGAAACAGAATGAATTTCACCTCCATTGATCCCGCAGCCGGCGAAACCGTCTGGGACGGCCCTGCCGCCTCGACCGCAGAGGTCCAGGCCGCCGTCGAGGGTGCCCGGGCGGCCTTCCCGGACTGGGCCGACCGACCGCGGCAGGACCGGATCGACGCGGTCAAACGCTATCAGGCCGCACTGAAGGCCCGCGCGCCGCAGATGGCCGAGGCCATCTCCCGCGAGACCGGCAAGGCCCTGTGGGAGACCACGGCTGAACTCGGCTCCATGGCCGGCAAGGTCGACCTGTCGATCCGTGCCTATGACGAAAGAACCGGGGAGCGCACGGCCGAGACGGCCTTCGGGCAAGCGACCCTACGTCACCGGCCACACGGCGTGGCCGCCGTGCTGGGCCCGTTCAACTTCCCCGGACACCTGCCCAACGGCCACATCGTCCCGGCCCTGCTGGCCGGCGACACCGTGGTGTTCAAGCCGTCGGAGGAGACACCCTGGACCGGACAGCTGATGGCGGCATGCCTGGCCGAGGCCGACCTGCCCCACGGCGTGTTCAACCTGATCCAGGGCGGACGCGACACCGGGGCGGCCCTGCTGGACCAGCCGATCGACGCCCTGATGTTCACCGGCTCGGGCGCGGCGGGCGCGCATTTCCGGCGCAAATTCGCCGAAGACCCTCACGTCATCCTGGCGCTGGAGCTGGGCGGCAACAATCCGCTGGTGGTGTGGGACGCCGCCGACGCCGAGGCTGTCGCCGGGATCGTCGTCCAGTCCGCCTTCGTCACCACGGGCCAGCGCTGTTCCTGCGCGCGCCGCCTGATCGTGCCGGACGGGCCGCGGGGCGACGCCATCGTCGAGGCGGTCAATACCCTGGTCGAGCGGCTGGTGTTCGCGCCGTGGAACAGCACGCCCGAACCCTA
>Ga0105049_10009494_pt1 | contig 11198 bp, 9 predicted proteins | sample MAT06_FD_78087 | JGI IMG/M metagenome (GOLD analysis project Ga0105049, IMG submission 78087) | Freshwater microbial communities from Lake Fryxell liftoff mats and glacier meltwater in Antarctica - MAT-06 | ecosystem: Environmental > Aquatic > Freshwater > Ice > Liftoff microbial mat | place... | reverse complement strand
GAAGGCGGTCGGGGTGAGGAAGTAGTTGGCGACGTTGGCGTTGATCGGGCCGTCGGCCTCGCTCTCGGCGACCACCTTGTGCCACTCGGGGTCGGCGCGGAACTTCGCCCACTTGTCTTCGCGCTCGGCCAGGGACTCCCAGGCAAGCAGGTAGGTGAGGTCGTTGGTGGATTCGCCGACCAGCGTGGTCCAGAAGCCGGCCTGGCGGATGCCGTGGCGCTCCCAGATGCGCAGCGTGTGGTTCTGGAAGCGCGCCAGCAGGTTGGGCATGCGGCCGGGCAGGGTGCGGTAGATGCGCAGTTCGTGGATCATTGGTTTCCTCCTGATGGATTTGCAGGGCTATCGTGCGCGGCGGGCGGCTGGCGCGCAACCGTATGGCAGAGGGGCGGCGGCGATGCATGTGGTGGTGATCGGGGCGGGGATCGTGGGCGCGGTGAGCGCCGTGGAACTTCAGCGCGACGGGCATCAGGTGACGATCGTGGAGCCGGGACCGCCGGGCGGCGAGCAGTCGGCGAGTTATGGCAATGGCTGCTGGCTGAGCCCGTCGAGCGTGCTGCCGGTCTCGGGGCCTGGGTTGTGGCGCCGCGTGCCGGGGTGGCTGGCTGATCCGCTGGGGCCGCTGGCGATCCGCTGGTCGTATCTGCCGCAGGTGGCCGGCTGGCTGTGGCGGTTTCTGCGCGCCGGGTCGAGCTGGGAGCGCGTGCGGGCGATCGCGCCGGCGATGCGGGCACTGGTGGTGGGCTGCCCGGAGCGGCATCTGGCACTGGCCGAGGAGGCGGGGGTTGGCGATCTGATCCGCCGTGGCGGGTTGCCTTATCCCTACCCGACGCGGGCCGATTTCGAGGCAGAGCGGGAGTCTTGGGCGATCCGTCGTGAACAGGGAATTGCCTGGACCGAACTGGATGCCAACGAGTTGCACCAGCGCGAGCCGGCACTGAACCGGCGCTACACCTTTGCCGTGCATGTGCACGAGGGTGGGCATTGCATCGACCCCGGCGCCTATGTGGCCGCGTTGGTCGCCATGGTCCAATCGCGCGGCGGGCGGCTTGTGCAGGCCCAGGCCGACGGATTGGACATCGCCGGCGGGCGGCTGCGGGCGGTGCAGACGAGCGCCGGGCCGATCGAATGCGACCGGGCGGTGATCGCCGCCGGCGCGTGGTCGAAGGTGTTGGCCGCACAGGCCGGCGACGACGTGCCGCTGGAAACCGAGCGCGGCTACCACGCGTTGATCCTGGGTGCCGAGACGGGGCCGCGCACGCCGATGATCCCGTCGGACGGCAAGATGTCGAACGTGCGCACGCCGCAGGGGTTGCGCATCGCCGGCCAGGTGGAAATCGCCGGGCTGGACGCAGCCCCGAACTGGAAGCGCGCCGAGGTGCTGCGCGACTATGCGCTGGCGACCTGGCCGGAGCTGCCGCGCGACCTCAAGCCCGAACAGGTGAAGGTGTGGATGGGGCACCGGCCGTCGATGCCCGACAGCCTGCCGGTGATCGGGCGGGCGAGCGGTTGCGCCGATGTGGTGCATGCGTTCGGGCATGGGCATATCGGGCTGGCGGCGGGGGCCACGACAGGACGGCTGGTGGCGGATATTGTCGCTGGCACGACGCCGGTGATCGACCCTGCGCCGTACTCGCCCGCCCGCTTCCGCTGACCTGGAGTTTTGCCCGTGGACCTGCCGAAGATTCCCGCCCGTCGCACCGGCACGCTCGCCCGGCCCGGCTCGACATTGTACTACGAGGTGACCGGCAGCGGCCCGGCACTGGTGTTCGCGCATGGATTGGGCGGCAACCATATGAGCTGGTATCAGCAGGTTGCTCATTTTGCGCCGGACTGGACCTGCGTCACTTTCGCGCATCGTGGCTTTGCGCCGTCGACGGCCATTGAGGGCGGGCCCGACCCGAAGGACTATGCCGATGACCTCGCTGCCCTGGTGTCGCATCTGGACCTCGCGGATTTTCGCGTCGTCGGGCAGTCGATGGGCGGTTGGACGGCGATCGACTACGCGCTGCGCCGGCCGCCGGCGCTGAAGGGCATCGCGCTGGCCGCCACCACCGGGCCGATCGACCCGAAGCAGATGCGCGAGCCGGAGCGGGCGATGCTTGAGCCTTGGGGGGCGTTCGGCGACGCGATGGTGCCTAAACTGTGGGAGGGCGGCATGCACCCGGCCTGCGGTGCCCGGATGGCCGCCGAGCAGCCGGCGGCGCACCTGTTGTATCGCCAGATCGACGGCATGAACGCGCATTGGGACAAGGAGGCGCTGCGCAAGCGCCTGATGGCCAGCCGCACCCGCCCGCCCGAGGATCTGCGGCGCATCGCTTGCCCGATCCTGTTCATCGCCAATGACGAAGACGTGGTGATGCCGCCATTCGCCGCCGACGCGATGGCCGCCGTGGTGCCAGGTGCGCAGGTGGCGCATATTTCTGATGCCGGCCATTCCGGCTATTTCGAGCGGCCGGCGGCGTTCAACCGCATTCTCGGCGCATTCCTGGCGACGACGCGCTGACCCACCCATGCGACGGGACGCTGCCATGCGGCGGTTGCCCCGGGGCACCGCATCTGGGCATGGTCCGCGCCGCGACTGAAGGAGACGCATTGATGGCCCTATCGCATCGCTGCACCGACGCATGCCGCGCCGCGCGGCTGTTCGCGCGCCCGGCCTGACCTGCTGCCCCGCGAGGGGCCTCTCCTTCTCCCAGTTCGTAAAGGCGGGCCGCCATGGCCCGATCCTCTCATGTCTCCTTTTTCCACTCGTTGGCCGGTCCTGGCGCGGGACCTGCGCGAAACTCTCGTACTCGCGCTGCCGTTGATCGCGGGCCAGCTTGCGCTGTTCGGCCAGCATCTGGTCGATATTCTGCTGGCCGGGCATCTCGGCGCGCGCGTGCTCGGCATTGTGGCGATGGGCACCAATGCCTGGGGCGTGGTGATGATGGCGATCGTGGGCGTGATGATGGCGCTGCCGCCGGGGGTGGCACAGCTGGACGGTGCCGGGCGGCGCAGCGAGGTGGTGGGGCTGTTCCGCCAGGCGGTGTGGCTGGCGGTGGGGCTGGGCGTGGTGATGCAACAGGTTGCCTGGTGGGCCGCCCCGCTGGTGATCGGCCTGATCGGCGTGGCGCCCGATCTGCTGAGCGAGACGGTCGCGTTCATCCGGGTGTTGAGCTTTTCCGCCCCGGCGCTGGCGCTGTTCTGCGCCTGTCGCGGGCTGACTGACGGGCTGTTGCGGCCGCGCGCGAGCCTGGGCTTCGGGCTGCTCGGGCTGGCGGTGCTGGCGCCGCTGGGCTGGGCGATGATGTATGGGCGGCTGGGGTTTGCGCCGATGGCCGCGATGGGCTGCGCGTATGCCAACGTGATCGCGATGTGGGTGGCGGCGGTGGCGTATCTGGCGTTCGTGCGCTGGAGCCCGGCGACGCGTGTACTGGGGTGGGAACGGGGCAGCATGGCGCCGCAGCCGGCGGCGATCCTGGCGCTGCTGCGCGTGGGCGTGCCGATGTCGGTCAGCGTGGTGCTGGAGGCCGCGGTCTTCGCCACCGCCGCGCTGGTGGTGGCCAGCTTTGGCGAGGTGGCCGTCGGTAGCCACCAGATCGCGTTGAACGTGGCGGCGCTCAGCTTCATGGTGCCGCTGGGGCTTTCGATGGCGGTGACCGTGCGCGTGGGCAACGCGGTCGGGCGCGGCGATCGGGTCGGGATGCGGCGTGCCGGGCTGGTGGGGATTGCCACGGCACTGGTGACGCAAAGCGTGCCGGCGGCGTTGATGCTGCTGGTGCCGGGGCCGATCGCGGGACTTTACACTTCCGACCCCGCGCTGAGCGCCGGTGCGGCCGCGTTGTTGACGCTGGCGGCCCTGTTCCAGTTGTCGGACGGGGCACAGGTGGCCGCGATGGGGGCGCTGCGCGGAATGAAGGACACGCGGGTGCCGATGTTCATCGCCGCCTTCTCGTATTGGGGCGTGGGCATGCCGAGCGGTTGGGCGTTTGCGTTCCACGGCGGCTTCGGCGTGGCCGGCATGTGGATCGGGCTGATCGTCGGGCTGACCTGTGCGGCCGTGCTGCTGGCATTGCGCTTTCATCTGCGCACGCGCCAGCCGATGACGATGGCAGTGGTGGCATGAGCGGCGCGCATTGCCGGGCGTGCAGCACTTCGGCAGAATTGCCGCGTGCAAGGGGGACAGTGCCGATGGTTCGTTTCGTTCTGATGCTTGCCGCTTCGCTGTGCCTGTCGACCGCGGCACGGGCGCAATGGGCCGTCTATCCCGGGGCGCAGCGCGATGCTGCCGCCGAGGTGAAGGCCGCGGAGGCGATGCGCGCCGCCGGCATGGGCGCCGGTTCAAGCCAGTTCGTCGCCACCACGCCGGACAGTTTCGAAAAGGTGCTGGCGTTCTACCGCAGCCGCGGCAAGGAGATGACCTTCCCGCTTGCTCCGGGACTGGCCGGCTCCGGCTATGAGCGCGAGTTGCCCGGCGGCTTCAAGCGCGGGGCCAATGGCATGGAGGCGACCCCGTCCGGGATCAAGGCGAAGCAGGTGATTTTCATCTTCGATGGCGCGGCCGACCTCGCCACCTCGAAGGACTGGATCAGCATCACCCGCCCCTACGTGGGCGAGGTGGTGCCCGAGGGCGGAGTGTTCAAATATCGCGACGGGCGCGACGTCACCGCGATCGTGCGGGCGCAGAAGCAATAAAAAGGCGGACCCAGTGACGACCCTTGCCATCCGTCATGGCGGCGCCGAGGCGCTGCCGGACTACCCACGCTACTTCGCGGAGTTCGCCCCGCATGTTGTGGTGCGGCACTGGGACGACCCGGCACTGAACCCGGCCGAGGTCACCTATGCGCTGATCTGGGGGCGGGATCCGGGCCGCCTGGCGCAGATGGTCAACCTGCGGGCAATCTTCAGCCCTGGGGCCGGGGTGGAGCACATCGTCAACGACCCAACCTGGCCGGCCGGCATCCCGCTGGTGCGCATGTTCACCGACGGCTTCGCTCGGCGCATGGGGGAATATGCGATCCTGGGCGCACTGGCGTTGATGAAGGATTTGCCGCGCAACATCGCCGGCCAACAGGCACGGCACTGGGACCAGTTCGACCCCGAGCCAATTGCGCCGGAGGTGCGGGCGGGCATCCTCGGCATGGGCAACCTGGGCGGCGCCACGGCGCGGATGATGCAGAGCTTCGGCTTTCCGGTGGCGGGCTGGTCGGCCACGCGCAAGGACATTGCCGGGGTCGCAAGCTTCGCCGGCATGGACGAACTGCCCGCGTTCCTGGCACGCACCGATATGCTGGTGATGATGCTGCCCGACACCATTGCGACCAAGGGCATCATGAACGCCCGCACCCTGGCGATGTTGCCGCGCGGGGCCGGGGTGGTGAACGCCGGGCGCGGGCCGCAACTGGTGCTTGCCGACCTGATCGCGGCGCTTGACGCGGGCCACCTGCACGGTGCCTTCCTGGACGTGTTCGACCCCGAGCCGCCGCCGGCTGACCATGCCGTGTGGCGGCATCCGCGCATCATCATGACACCACACAATGCCGCTTTCGACACCAAGCGAGAGCGGGCGCGCTACGTGGCCAATGCCATATTGGCGCATGAGCAGGGGCCAGAGTTACCGAACCTGTTCCAGCCGGCGCGGGGATATTGACAAACAAGTCCAGGGCTTTGTCCTAGCCTCGCCAAAGGCCGCCTGCCTTTGAAAACCCAATTTATTTCAATAGTACGAGGTCCAGGGGCTCGGCCCCTGGTGGGTCCCTGCGGTGCGGCTTCGCGCCGCAACGGCGACGCCCTGGCCTTGCCTGGCCATGGGTAATCCCACCCTGTGATTGTTATCAAACGGTTTGGCGGCGGACAAATTTGCCGTCGCCGGGGTGGCCGAGGACATTCGAGCCGTTCCAGATGGTGCGGCCGCGCAGGATGGTTTCGGCGACGCGGGCGCGCATGCGACGGCCGTGATAGGGCGACCAGCGGGTTTCGGGGCGGTCGACGATTTCAGCTTCGTCGAAAGTATAGTCGGCGCGTTGCATGACCAGCAGGTCGGCGTCGAAGCCGAGTTTTATGGCGCCTTTTTTGGGCCAGAGTCCGTGCAGCTTGGCGGGGCGTTCGGCGCAGTAGGTTGCCATGAGGGTGGGCGACAGGCCGCGCTCATCCAGCAGCGTGAACATCAGCGGGGCGAAGCTTTGCATGCCGGTGAGGCCGGCGCCGCAGTTGAAGATGTCGGGGTCGGATTTGCGGTCGAGCGGCCAGGGGGCGTGGTCGGTGGAGACGTAGGCGATTTTGTCGGCCAGCAATGCTTCCCACATGCGTTCGACTTCGGCGGCGGTGCGGAACGGGGGGTTGCATTTGCCGCGGCCGGCAAGTCGGACAATGTCTTCCTCGGTCATGCAGAGGTATTGGATGCAGGCTTCGCCGGTGGCTTTGCCGCCCTGGGTGCGGAAGTCTTCGGCGATGGCGAAGCCTCTCGCCACGGAGGAATGGGCGATGTGGACATGGGCGCCGGTTTGCAGGCCGATTTCGAAAATTTCCAGGTCGGCCATGGTTTCGGCGAGCGGCGGGCGGGTGCGGCAGTGCCAGATGGGAGAGGTATTGCCGGCGGCGCGGGCTTCCGCGGTGAGTTTTTCCACCAGTTCCTGGTCTTCGTTGTGCACGGCGACGGGCAGTCCGGTCTTGGCGATTTCGGCGAAGGCGGCGAGCATGGTGGGGTGGTCGATGCGCGGGAAGCGGACGGCGTCGTATTCGTAGGTGGAGAGCTTGAAGGCGGAGATGCCGGCCTGGGCGAGGCCGGCGATTTCGTCGACGCCGCCGGTTTTGCGGATGGTGCCGTAGAGCGCCATGTCGACATGGGCGGTGCGGTTCACCCAGGTGATTTTTTCCGCCAGGACCGCGGCGCTGGTGACGGCCTGCGGCGAATCGTAGGGCATGTCGACGCAGGTGGTGACGCCGCCGGCGGCAGCACTTCGGGTGGCGCCCTCGATGCCTGGCCAGCCGAGGGCCGATGAGGTGTGCATGTGGCCGTCGACCAGGCCGGGCATGATGTAGCGGCCGGTGTGGTCGATGGTGTCGGTGGCGGGCGGGGGCGCGCCCTGGCCGATGGCGGCGATGGTCTCGCCGCGGATGGCGACGTAGCCGGCGCGAATGACCTCGCTGGAGGTCACGATGTCGCCGAGGAAGACGCGGTCGAAGGGGGTGGTCATTGGTTTGTGCATCCCGATGTTGGGCGCGAGGCTTGCCGCAGGCCGCGCGCGCTCCTAGGAAGATTGGTAATGAACCGACGCTAGCCTGCGCGAAGCTGCGCGCCAATCCCGCGCCCGCCCCATGGAGCCCCAGATGAAGCTGCACGATGTGAAGGTCTATCCGTCCAAGGTGCCGTTGGCCCGCGAGGACCAGTTGGCGTGGAAGATCGCCGGGGTGGCCACCGACCGCGTCGCGGTGCCGAAGGACACGGCGGAGATGATCGTGAACCGGGTGATCGACAATGCGTCGGTGGCGATTGCCGCGGTGAACCGCCGGCCGGTGGTCTCGGCACGTGGCATGGCGTTGGGCCATCCGCTGCCGAAGGCGAGCGAGCGCGACGGGGCGACGGTGTTCGGCGTGGGCATGGCAAAGCGGTTTTCGCCGGAATGGGCGGCTTGGGCCAACGGCACGGCGGTGCGCGAGCTCGACATGCACGACACCTTCCTGGCGGCCGATTATTCGCATCCCGGCGACAATATCCCGCCGGTGCTGGCGGTGGCGCAGCATATGGGGCGCTCGGGGCGCGACCTGATCCGCGGGTTGGCGACCGCCTACGAGATCCATATCGACCTGGTGCGGGCGATCTGCCTGCATGAGCACAAGATCGACCATATCGCGCATCTGTGCCCGGCCGCGGCGGCGGGGATCGGGACGCTGCTGGGCTTGAAGCAGGACGTGGTGTACCAGGCGGTGCAGCAGGCGGTGCATGTGAGCTTTTCCACGCGGCAGTCGCGCAAGGGCGAGATCAGCTCGTGGAAGGCCTATGCGCCGGCGCATGCGGGCAAGCTGGCGGTGGAGGCGGTGGACCGGGTGATGCGCGGCGAGGGTGCGCCGAGCCCGATCTATGAAGGCGAGGACAGCGTAATGGCGTGGATGCTGTCGGGGCGGACGGCGCGCGACAAGAAGCTGCCGGAGCATGTCTACCACGTGCCGCTGCCAGAGCCGGGGGAGGCCAAGCGGTCGATCCTGGACAGCTACACCAAGGAGCATTCGGCGGAGTATCAGAGCCAGGCGCTGATCGACCTGGCGTTTCGGATGCGCGAGAAGATTGCCAACTGGGAGGCGGTGGAGAAGATCATTCTGCACACCTCGCACCACACGCATTACGTGATCGGCACCGGGGCCAACGATCCGCAGAAGATGGACCCCAAGGCCAGCCGCGAAACGCTGGACCACTCGATCATGTACATCCTCGCGGTGGCGCTGCAGGACGGAAAATGGCACCACGTTGACAGCTATGCCCCCAAGCGGGCGCAGCGCAAGGATACAGTGGCACTGTGGCACAAAATCGAAACCCATGAGGACCCGGCGTGGACCAAGCGCTATCATGCCACCGACCCGAACGAGCTGGCGTTTGGCGGGCGGATTGAGGTGTTCATGAAGGACGGCAGCAAGCTGGTGGACGAGATGGCGGTGGCCAATGCGCATCCGTTGGGGGCGAAGCCGTTCGCGCGGGCGGACTATGTGCGAAAATTCCGCATCCTGACGGACGGGATCATCACCACGCGCGAGGCCAACCGGTTCATCGAGGCGGCGGAGAACCTGGCAAGCCTGCCGGCCGGCGAGCTGCATCAGTTGAACGTGGCGCTGCCGGTGGGGCAACTGGCCGAGAGCAAACCTGGTATCTTTTGAGAGGATCGACCGACATGAGCGAGAGCACCTTCAAGCCAAAGAAGTCGGTTGCCCTGTCTGGGGTGACGGCCGGCAACACCGCGCTGTGCACGGTGGGGCGCAGCGGCAACGACCTGAACTACCGCGGCTACGACATTCTCGATATCGCCGAGACCTGCGAGTTCGAGGAGCTGGCGCATCTGCTGGTGCACGGCACGCTGCCGAACGTGGCGGAGCTGGCGGGCTATAAGGCAAAGTTGCAGGCGCTGCGCGGCATTCCGGCAAGTGTGCGCGCGGTGCTGGAGGCCATTCCGGCGGCCGCGCACCCGATGGACGTAATGCGCACCGGGGTGTCGGCGCTGGGCTGCGTGCTGCCCGAGAAGGACGACCACAATGCGGCCGGGGCGCGCGATATTGCCGACCGGCTGATGGCCTCGTTGGGATCGATGCTGCTGTACTGGCATCATTTCTCGCAGAACGGCCGGCGCATCGAGGTGGAGAGCGACGACGACACGATCGCGGAACATTTCCTGCGGCTGTTGCATGGCGCGGCACCGCGGGCGTCGTGGGTGCGGGCGATGCATACGTCGCTGAACCTGTATGCGGAACATGAGTTCAACGCCTCGACCTTTGCGTGCCGCGTGGTGGCGGGGACGGGGTCGGACATGTACTCCACCATCACCGCCGGCATCGGTGCGCTGCGGGGGCCGAAGCATGGTGGCGCCAACGAGGTCGCCTTCGAGATTCAGAAGCGCTACGCCACACCCGATGCCGCCGAGGCCGATATTCGCGTGCGCATGGCAGCGAAGGAAGTGATCATCGGGTTCGGCCACCCGGTCTACACGATTGCCGATCCGCGCAACCGGATCATCAAGGAAGTGGCGCGGCGGCTGTCGGTGGAGGCGGGATCGCTGAAGATGTTCGACATCGCGGACCGCATCGAGTCGGTGATGATGGATGCCAAGCGCATGTTCGCCAACCTCGATTGGCACAGCGCGGTTTCGTACCACATGATGGGCGTGCCGACGGCGATGTTCACACCACTTTTCGTGATTGCGCGCACCGCGGGCTGGAGCGCACACGTCATGGAACAGCGTGTTGACAACAAGATCATTCGCCCGACAGCGAATTACGTGGGGCCCGACGATCAGGTTTTCGGGCCGCTTGCGCTGCGCGCCTGACGTTCAATTTCCGGCCAGGGCAGGGCGCCGCGACCGATGGTCGCGGCGCCCTTTTTTTATGGAATTCAGCAAGTAACGATTGCTTTTTGTTGACATGGCCGCGCGCGGAAGTGGATAGCGGTGAAAGGCGTTCGTGACAGTCGATTCGCGGGTCTTTCCAGCGGTCGCATGCACGGATGCATCAGGGAAGGTACGGTCGATGGACCGCTGTCTCGTCAACGGGCTTCGCTACCCCGATCGGGGGCAAAACGTTCACTGTCGCGGCCGCTTGCGCGTCTGGCGATTCCCTTCGTCGGGGCGTGTGCGTGGCAGGCCGCCGCTGGCGGAGGTGACCGTTCTGCCGTCGCTCCCCGATACCAGCCTCCCGTGGACGCCTTCGCGCCGCAGTGTGGCACGGATGAAGTTCCGCATGATCGGACTTGCCCTTTTAAACTGGCAGACAAGGAGTGCCACGACATGACTGACGACACCAAGCGCGCCCAGGCGATGGCCATGAAGGCCGCCGCCACCAGGAAGGCCGCACCGGCAAAGGCTCCCCCGCCGATGGCGACACCGCCAAAAAAGGCTGCTGCCACCAAGGCCGCTGCCCCCAAGGCTGCTCCGGCGAAGGCCGCGGCACCGAAGAAGGCCGCTCCCGCGAAGGCCGCGAAGGCCGCGGCGGCGAAGAAGGCTGCTCCCGCGAAGGCTGCGGCGGCGAAGAAGGCCGCTGCCCCCAAGGCTGCCATGGCGAAGGCCGCGGCACCGATGAAGGCTGCCCCCGCCAAGGCTGCTGCCCCCAAAGCTGCCGCAATGAAGGCCGCGGCGCCGAAGAAGGCTGCTGCCGCCAAGGCTGCTCCGGCAAAGGCCGCGGCGCCAAAGAAGGCTGCGGCGAAGAAGTCCGCGAAGTAATACGACAGAGAGGCCGGTTGGGTCGCTCTGCGATCTCGCCGTTCGGCAAAGGGGCGTCACCGCGGGTCGGTGGCGCCCCTGTTGTTTGTGCCGCCCGGATCCTGGCTGCCGTGAACGACACCGCTTCGATTGGCAAGACGAGGCCTTGTTATACCAACCCTTCTAGAGATTGACCGCTAGAGAAAGCCAAGGCCATGGCTTTGCCCTGGACCCACCAAAGGCCGGCGGCCTTTGGAAACCCATTTATTTTCATATATTTAAGGTCCAGGGGCTTGGCCCCTGGTCGGTCCAGGGCGACGCCCT
>Ga0105049_10009493_pt1 | contig 11199 bp, 8 predicted proteins | sample MAT06_FD_78087 | JGI IMG/M metagenome (GOLD analysis project Ga0105049, IMG submission 78087) | Freshwater microbial communities from Lake Fryxell liftoff mats and glacier meltwater in Antarctica - MAT-06 | ecosystem: Environmental > Aquatic > Freshwater > Ice > Liftoff microbial mat | place... | reverse complement strand
TCTGTGGATGTCCATCAGCCAGGTATTGCTTGTTTAGTTCGTCCTGCACATCGCCGGTGCCGCAACCCAGCCAGAAGTTTTCTTTCGCCAGTTTGAAAGCCGATTCCCATTTAGCGAACCGAAAGGAAGTTCCTCCTCCTACTTTTTCTAGAGTAAACTGGTTTTCATGGTTGATGGCTTCCTTAAATCGTTGATTTAGAAGAGGAATGAATAGAGTGGCAAATACAATCGCAAGTACCGAAAGGGAGAAAATAAATTTAAAAATCAAAGCCCTTTTTTCTTTCCTGAACCAGTATATTGAAAAACAAAAAATGGCAAATAGTGCAAGAATGGAGGCTCTGGAAGCGAGCATGATCACAAAGACAACATAAAGCAAAATCAGTCCATATAGTATGAATGCTGATTTTCTTCCCACCGCTGGCCTGAACAATTCCTGAATCATTACCAGAATTGCAAGCACTAGAAACATAGAGAAATACAATGCCGACAATCCTGCCTTTGCAGCAAGCTCGTGGTAAAACAGAAACTTGTACTCGCCGGTTTGGTTAAACACCTGCCAGGCAGAATAAAAGCAGTAGAGAAACAACAGGCCGATTACACCAGAAAACGTTATCAAACTCAATCGGATGAAACGTGCAGGAATCGGTCCGGAAAGGGTAAAAGCCAATGGAAGGAAGAGTATGAGTAATTGTTTCACCAATTCAAAACCGCCTTCTTCCTGGTTTTCACTGTTCAGGAGCCCACACATTAAAAGGAAATAGTAAAAGGCAAATGGCAGAATACGCTTCAAATACGCTGGACTGAAATTGCCACCGAGAATAACCAGGGAGGCATAGGCAATTACATAAACTGTGGAGAAATTTCGGTGAAACAATACGCTGCAGGAAAGCAGAACCAAAAGAATGGATTGTAAAATTTCGTGTGTCCTCAACGGAAGCAAGCCTGTCCCCACTTTCATTCCTTTTTGGTTTTGGGTCCAAGTAAGAGAAACCAAATGAAAAGGACTATAAATTTCAAGTTGGTGTAGGTATATCTTCGCCAAAGACGCCTGGGTTCCTGAATCAAGCGGTAGGTCCACTCCAGCATAAGCGCTTTCATCCACGAAGGTGCCCTTTTTTGAATTCCCAGAAATGTCGGAAGGGCACCCCCTAAGCCCAGAAGAAGAGCCGGAATCCGGGAACTGAACTTCTTCATGAATTTTTCCTGTTTCGGACAGCCGAGAATTACAAAAACCACATGGGGAGAAAAATCACTAATTTCATCTATCCAGCCTTTTTCTTCTTCGTCGGTCCAGTTTCTGAAAGGAGGACTGATGCATTGAATACCTGAAATTCCCGGATAATCCTGACGGATCTTTTTTTCTGCTTCAGCCAGAGTTTTCATGCTGCCCCCAAATATGCTCAGCCGCAGTTTGTTGGAATGCATCAGATCCAGGAAAGGTTCAATAAAATCCATTCCTGCAATCCTTTCCTGCCTGGTTTTGTACATGAGTGAATATCCTTTTGCAATCGGCATTCCATCGGCAAAAGCGAAATTGGCCTGGTTCACCGCTTCCTGCACTTCTTTGTGATCCCATGCATCAACAACCATGTGGACATTTGAAAAGCACGCATAGGAAGGGGATTTTGCCTTGGCCAGATCCAGGCAAGTTTGCAGCGCCTGCCCGAAACCGATCTCCGAAATATCAAGACTGATGAAGCGCTTTTTCATTCGGATGGGTTACGCCTACGTAAAAAATTACAAAAGAGATCAGGTTGTAATAGCTGTGTATCAGAGAATTGTCGAAGAAAAACAGAATAAGAGTAAATAGGAACAATGCCGTTCCAAGAGGATTTCGGGAATAAATACGGCTCATTAAATATCCAAAAGCTAAAAAGCCAAGTGCTCCGTAATCGTACATCAGCTTGAGATAATCGTTATGAGGATTGCTTGGCTCGGGATAGTATTTTGCCCAGTGAACCGGTCGAAACAGGGAAATCTGAACATCCAGTTGCCCTGGTCCATGACCAAATAATCCATGCCAGAGGTCGGAATTCTGAATTTTAAATAGGATGAAATTGAGGGAAAACGCCCTCCCGTTCATCAAAAAGTCGATCCTCTTGTCGGTCCCCTTAACGGTATGAAAATACCAGTCGAGTAAATCCACAACCACAAATGAAAAAACGGTGAGCGAAAGGAACACGAACAGTAAAAGACCAAACCGAATCTTTTCTGTCGCAAACCTGGGAAGAAAGTAGTGATATAGAAGCCAGACTCCGGCGGGTAAAAGTCCCAGGTAAATGGCTCGTTTCGAAACCAACAGAAGGATAAAAATATTGATCAGGATATGTTTCCAGTCTTTTTGCCAAAAAAAATACAGGAGAAAAAGGCCAAAAAATAGCCCCATATCAAACTCTGTGGTACTCCGTGCGGAAAAAAAAGTGATAAAAAACCGATCAAATTCTCTATAATCTATCCAAAAAATATACGCAACGATCAGGGTATAGAACATTGCTTTCACATGTTTGTCCAGAAAGGAATGATGGAAAACAAAAGGCAACAGATAACCAGGAATAATAAGTAGATCCCGCACCATCGGCTTAGCCAGAAAATAGGAATCTTTAAAAAGGAAAGACAGCAATCCAAGGAAAATCAAAACCATAACCAACAGGAAAAATGGATTTGACTTCACAAAGGGAAGGTGGTTTCCCAGCTTGATTTCTCTCCATGATCGCACCAGCACATAAATATACGGTGCCGCATACAACAAAGGTAATCGGTGAAAAGCCACGTACAAAAAGAATGAAGGGCATAAAAGCCAGTAAACCAACAGATCTTCGTTGGAAGCTGTTCTGGCTTTATGCAGGAACTCCGTCCAGAATCGTTTTTGCAGTGGTGAATACATCGAGTATTTTGACTTGTGAGATGCAGGAAGATTCAGGTCGTACGCATACTTTCAGAATGCAAGGATAGCAATCATATCCTTCAATTGCCTGAAGAAAATAGGAGGTTTTTGTGTACGGTTTCCAAACTTCGGGCAATCCCGGTCCGAATAGCGCAATTCGTGGAATGTCGAGACAATTGGCGATGCACATCGGTCCACTGTCACAACCAATGATCAGGCGGCAATTTTGGAGAAGTCGGATGAGTTCTTCCAGATTTGGAAAGCAGACTTCCGGCATTTCTTGCGGTTTTAAAAGTTTCCTGATTCCTTCCACAAGATGTTCTTCTCCTGGCCCTGCTACAATGAGAATGGGAATGGAGTAATGGGATGAAAGTTGGCGGATGATTCCAGCCCAGTGAGCAAATGGCCACATTTTAAATTCCCAACTGGCCCCAATGTGGAGAAGGATGGGAGAGGGGGTCTCCTTTTTATCCGGTTGAATTTCTCCGTATCTGAATAATGGAAACTGAATGGGAAAGAGGTCTTTTTCAGGAATTCCAAGACCCTTGAGTAAAAAACGATGCCGTTCGAAAATGTGTTGATAATTTCCTTCCTTAACCTCAACATCACAGATCAAACCATGATTAAAAATATCGGAGTAGATGTATTGCTTATAGGAAATAATTTGGGTGCAACCGGCAAGAAGAAGCGACAAATGACTACGGACATCGCCCCGCACATCTATTCCAATAGTAAAACCATATTTCTGCAAAGCCCACATTTCGCTGAACCAGGTGAGCCAGCTTCCGGTTTCACCATTTTTTACCGACCAGGGGAAAGAAGCGTGCAAAACGCCTTCTACTTCAGAAAGAAATTTTGCTATCTGAACCGGACCTTTCTTGCCAAGGATGTAAATTTTGGCGGTTGGGAATTTCTTTCGGAGAGGCCCAAGCAAAACGGAAAGCGCAACAACATCGCCCATCTGAAAGGGCTCAATGAGGAGTATATTGAATTCTTTTGTGGATTTTTTTCCGGCCAGAAACACGAGAGGTTTCAAAACAAAAAAGCCAAAACATTCCAGTATAAAAGCCAGAAATCTCTTTTTTGATCCGTACATCAGATTATGCTTCAAGGATTTTTTGATCTTTTATTTTGATAAAACCTTGAATATACCCATTGCCGGTACCTGGATGCAGCACCAGTAGCTCCTTCCGGATCCAATACCTGATTCTGCTTGTTTCCTTGTAGAAATACACTTCCATTTCGGAAACTGTAAAAGGCAAAAGGCGAGACAGGGGATGAAAGCAGATCATTTGATGTTTCCGGAAAGTGAACGGAATCTCCTAGCTGAACCATCAACGTTTTAAAAAGATCCGTTTGTGAACCCAGAACAGGGATTTGGATTCCTTTCTTTGCCAAAGCGGGCCCATACCAAACCATCGGAATTTTAAATTTCATCGTGTCTATTTCTCCGGATAGTCCCGGCAAAGCGTGTCCGTGGTCTGCCACAACAATCACCAGCGTGTTTTTCCACCAATCTTGTTTGGAAGCCATCAAATTCCAATCTGCCAGGCAACGATCGGTGTATCGGTGAGATCGTTGAAAAAGTACTTCGACCGATTCATTTGCCTTGTTCTCAATGCCCGGTACTTCGAAGGGTTCGTGGCTGGTCAGTGTAAAAAGGGTTTGAAAGAAAGGTTGTTTAAGAGAAGATGCTTCCTGGATTTGCCTCTGGAACAAAGCTTCATCGTGGGCACCCCATTTGGAATTATACATTTCCTTCGGGAAATCCGACTTACCAATAAGTTTATCAAATCCGGCATTCAGCATAAAGCTCTTCATATTGGCAAATTCAAGATCCCCACCGTATAAAAAGCCTGTATTATAGCCTTTCGTTTTTAAATTCTGGTTGAGAAATTGCAATCTGGAACTAAGATTTGGATGGGCCATTATGCTGATTTTGCCAAGAGCAGGAACCGATGCCAATAAAGCCGCAAGTCCCTTATCGCTTCGGTCTCCGCTGGCATACATTCGGGTAAACAGGATTCCATCTTTAGCCATTTTATCCAGATTGGGTGTTGAAGGGAATTTTCCACCAAGTGAGCCTACCACCTTAGAAGTCAGGCTTTCCCAAACGATCAGTACAATGTTTGGTTGATGGTTTCGCAAAACAGAATCTGTGTGAGTGGCTGTCTGTTTTAAACCTTGAAAGAAGGTATTCACTATATCAGAATCATCCTTTACATATTCCCGATCCAGATTTTCGGATCCACCTTCTACAATTGATTGCATTAAAACCCAAATGCCATTTTCAGCAGCCTGGTTAAGAATTCTTTCCGATGAAAAATACACCGAACTCTGGTTCATAGGAGCCAGTTGAAACCCACCCCGGATGGGAATAATGAATGCTGCGGTTAGTATTAAACTTCCTACATGCCAGAAAGGCGAAGTTTTGAGAAAGATTTCTTTTTGTTTGGCCCAATATTTCCAAATGAGAGCATGTCCTATGAAAAAGACTAAAAACAGGCAAACGAGAAGAGTGAGGGGCGAAGAAGAAACCGAAGCAAACGCTTCTGCCGGATATTGGAGATAAGGAAGGATAGCAGAATCCACCCGGTGGCCCCAGATGGGGAATATTTCCAGATCGGAGGTGAGTGCCAGGCAGCAAACCGCCAGAAATCCGAACATGTAACCCCAGAAAATCTTCCTGAAAATCACATCCGATATCCATGGCCTGGCCATCCATAAAATCGAGGGAAACAGGGAAAGATATCCGGCCATTGATGCATCCATGTATAATCCATTTTGGATGATAAAGGGCCATTCTTCCAGGAATTGACTGTATTTTGAATAGTGGTAAACAAGAAAGAAGATTCTGAAATTGAGGAAGAATCCAATCCAGAAAAAGTATACCGAAAGAAAATAACGAATCGTATTCTTCAAATCAAAGAAATATAAAATTCAAACACATTGCTTTCGGTATTCATCCGCAGATTTCAGGAAAGAATTACGATTTGATTCCATTGGCAACCTGGGCATCGGCAATGCCGATAGCAACCATATTGACAATTTCTCTCACAGAACTTCCCAACTGAAGAATATGAACCGGTTTTCGCATACCCATCAACACAGGACCAATGGTTTCTGCACCACCGATTTCCTGAAGTAATTTATATGCGATGTTTCCGGAAGAAAGATTTGGAAAGATCAATGTATTGGCTCCTTTTTCGGCCAGTTCTGAAAAAGGATAGTGCTCTTTCATTAAGGCAGGATTCAACGCGATGTTCGCTTGAACTTCCCCATCAATGATCAAATCCGGCCATTTTTGTTTCGCCAATCGTATGGCCTCCTGTGCTTTCTGTGGTTCGATATCCCGGTTGCTCCCAAAGTTTGAATAGGAAAGAATCGCAATCCTGGGCACTTCACCAAAGAACCTGACCTTTTCAGCAGTAAGACCAATAATATCCAGCAGATCTTCTACACCTGGCTCTACATTTACCGTTGTATCGGCAAAGAAAAAGGTATCCTTTTTTGTATTTACAATGTACATACCTGCCACCCGGTTTGCTCCGGGAGCGGTACCAATGATGCGGAGAGCCGGTTTTATAGTTTGGCCATAATCTTTTGTCAATCCTGAAATAAGTACATCACCGGCATTTTCATTGAGCATCCCTGCCCCGAAATAATTACGGTCCTGCATTGATTTTAATGCATCGTATTTAGTCATTCCTTTGCGCTTCCGTTGTTGATACATTACTTCCGCGTATCGTTCACAGGCTTCGGTTTCTTCTCTCGGATCCAGAATAAGGCAGTTGCTCAGGTCCAGACTGTGTTCAGCGATAAGCTGTTCAATCAAACTTTTCCTGCCTAACAAAATAGGAGTTCCTATTTTTTCGTCCTGGATAATCTGGGCGGCTTTCAGAATTTTATAATGATCGGCTTCAGCAAAAATCACTCGTTTTGGTTCAGATTTGGCACGGGCCACTACTTTTGTCATCAGTTTCTGACCCATTCCCACCCGATGCAAAAGATCGATTTCATATTGCTCCCAGTTGTCAATGTGCAAACGGGCAACACCCGAGTCCATGGCGGCTTTTGCAACTGCAGGTGCCACCGTAGTGATCAGCCTTGGATCTAATGGCTTTGGAATCAGATACTCGCGTCCAAAGGCCAGTTTTTTATTGCTGTAAGCTCGAAAAACAGTATCAGGCACAGGTTCTTTTGCCAAAGCAGCCAGGGCATAGGTGGCAGCAAGTTTCATTTCTTCATTAATCGCAAATGCTCTCACATCCAGTGCTCCCCGGAATATGTAAGGAAATCCAAGAACATTATTGACCTGATTGGGGTAATCCGATCGGCCAGTAGCCATAATAATATCGTCCCGGGTAGCCAGGGCAAGTTCATAATCAATTTCCGGATTCGGATTGGCCAAAGCAAAAACAATTGGATCCGGTGCCATTTTCAATAGTTGTTCTGCGCTCAGCAGATTCGCAGCAGATAGGCCCAGAAAAACATCAGCTCCGGAGATGGCATCGTCAAGAGTATGGAGATTTTTATCCGTAGCAAACCCGTATTTTGGATCTGAATGATCCATTGGGCCATCGTTACGGATCACACCGTCGCGGTCAACCATCACTATGTTTTTAGGATTGAATCCCAGACTTATGTAAAATTTGGTGCATGCAATGGCTGCCGTTCCGGCTCCGAGTACCACCATATAAGTATCTTCAATCTTTCGGTTGGTCACTTCCAATGCATTCAAAAGTGCGGCAGCAGAAATGATGGCTGTACCATGCTGATCGTCGTGCATGATTGGAATTTTACAACGGGCCTTTAATTCAGTTTCAATTTTGAAACTTTCAGGTGCTTTTATGTCCTCAAGGTTGATGCCTCCGAACGTGGGTTCAAGCGATTGAACAATCCGGATAAATTCATCGGGATCATTGCAATCTACCTCAATGTCAAATACATCGATGCCTGCAAATTTTTTAAAAAGTACTCCCTTTCCTTCCATAACGGGTTTGGACGCCAGAGCACCAATGTTCCCAAGTCCTAAAACGGCTGTACCATTTGAGATTACTCCAACCAGATTTCCTTTGGCGGTGTATTTATATACGTCTTCCGGATTGTCTTTAATCTCAAGACAAGGTTCAGCTACGCCCGGAGAATACGCCAGGGCGAGATCTCTTTGTGTTGTAAGTGGTTTTGTAGGTGTGACTTCAATTTTTCCGGCGGGTGCAATCGAATGGTATCGTAATGCATCTTCCTTCCGGATTTTTGGTTGCGACATAGAGATGGTGTGTTTGTATCGTTTTAAATTAATTGGATATCAGTCCGGCTTTCGGACGATAAAAATCATTCTTTCTGAATCTGGTTCGGAATACTCTTCCAGTAAATAATTGCCTGACAAATGAACGAATTCAAAGCCTGTTTTTTCGAAATAGCGCATAAAATCAGAGCGGGTAATGGCCATTACTTTTTCTTCAAAATACCGGCTTTTGCCCTGGTCTTCGAAAGAAATCTTTTTACGGATGATCTGGTTTTCAACCGATTTTTCTATTTCAAATAGAACATCTCCTTTACGTACCTCCGCTTTTGGAATCATTTGACGAAGTACTTTTGATGAGTTCATAAAATCAAGAACCAATTTGCCACCTGGTTTTAAAGCCTGATGAATCGCAGATAAGGTTTTCGTATTTTCTTCTTCAGATTCAAAATAGCCAAAGGAGGTAAAAAGGTTAAGCACCAGATCAAAGTCTTCATCTCCCTGCGGTTCCCTCATATCTCCAACCTTAAAATGAAGGGTGTCGTTTTCATTTGTTTTTGCCTGATGAATCGAATTCTCCGATAAATCGACGCCAGTTACATTAAATCCCAGTGCATTAAGAAATATTGAATGTCGGCCCTTTCCGCAAGCCAAATCAAGAATTCGAACTTCCTTTGGAATGTTTAAATACCAAACAAGGTTCCGTATTAACGTTTCTGCTTCAGCAAAATCCCGGTCTTTGTACAGTAGGTGGTAATAATCAGAATCAAACCATTCTTCAAACCAACAAGCCTTTTTAGATTCCGCCATCGATTTAAAAAAGAAAGGTTACGATTAAAAGATTGACAGGTGCAGCCACAAACAGGCCATCAAACCGATCCAGAATTCCGCCATGGCCTGGCAAAATGTTTCCGGAATCTTTCAGATCAAGACTTCTTTTAAGAACGGATTCTGCCAGATCGCCCAAGGTGCCAGCTAAAGTTGTAGAAACTGCCAGCACAAGCCATTGATTTGGTGTAAATCCACCCACATACTGTCCAAGAAACCAGGCAAGTAAAAGAGCTGAAGCAACTCCACCGGCGAGGCCTTCCCAGGATTTTTTGGGAGAAACACGGGGTAGTAATTTCGTTTTACCCAGACTTCGACCCGCAAAATAGGCTCCGGAATCGGCCATCCAAAGGAGTCCGAAAAGACCCAGGTAAATTTCCGGTTTGTATTCAAAATCCAGGGTCATTAAAACAATGCTTATCCAGGGCGTGACCAGGTAAAACCAACCAAGTACGATCCAACCTGCGATTTCGAATGGCTTTTCAAATCCGCTGAAAACAAGGGAAATAAACAGAATCGGTGGGATAAAGAATAAAAGTCTTGCGAAGTTTGAATCTGTACTCAGCGAAGTGATAAGAAGAACGGAGAAAATGGCCAGGCCAAAGATTGAACCGATTGCTTTCCAGATTCGTGGGATGTTAAAAGGCGAAAGAGAATAGAACTCATATAGACAGAGGGCAAGAATCAGGTCGAAAAGGATGATTGCACCTTGCCAGCCATAATACAACATTCCAAGAAAAAGGCCGATTCCAAGTACTGCCACAATGATTCGTTGTTGCAGATTGGATAGAGCTAAAAGTGGATTAATCATTGAATATGTGTCGTTTCTGCTTATTGAGGTACATTGGTTTCAGGTTGCACCCGGTTGATTCTTTGGGATTTAATCTGAACAGCTTCTTCCTGTATCATACTGGCCAGACTCCAGGTAATGCCGGCAGCCACAGCGCCTATGTACCAGGGAATCACTTTTGGGTCTTCTACATCAATCGGACTGATGTTTTGTTGATACAGGTACATTCCGACCAAAGTGATGGCATTGTTGAGGCTGTGACCGAATACGGAAATCCAGATGTTGCCGGTCCAGTAGTAGTAATAGCCAAACAAAGCTCCAAGTGCCATTCGGGGGAAAAGCCCATAGAATTGCATGTGAATAGCGGAAAAAATGAAAGCTGTGAGCCAGATAGCCAGGTGGATATTTCCAACCAGTCCAAAAATTCTTGGCTGCAGCATTTTACGAAAAAAGTATTCTTCCGAAAACCCGGCGATCAGGGCAATGACAACAAACCCAAGAAATACCTCCAAAGGGGATGAGAAACGGACAAGAAACAAAGTGAGCCCCTCCATTTCCAATTCTTTTGCTTTTGCCCATTGTTGAAATCCTTCCAGAAAAGAAGGAAGGTGAATGGTTTCGTTCCAGGAAGCAAGCCACCCATTGACGGGCATCATTAAAACAGCCAATCCCACCACGAGCAAAAGGATGGTTGCATTTGGAATCAGAGAAAAAGAAACCCGAAAAGGAGAGGAGGGCTGTAAATATTTAATGAGCCAGGGAAAAGCCACAAAGCCACCCAAAGAAATGGTTCCCTGCAAAACAAGAAGTGCAACTCTTCCATTGGAGCTAAAAGATTGCAGGTCCATCATATTTTGAATTTCCTCCATTTTTACTCCCAAATACAAGGAAGCCAGACCCAGTCCGATAGCGGAAAAGATGATGATTCCAATCAAACAAAGTCCTGTTAAAACAAGAATTTCGGCAAGGGCCCTGGCACCCAAGTCACTCGGACCGTCGCTCATAATTTCCGCAAAAATACAGAGCCAGAAGAAATAAATGGAACCAATTCAGCAAATTGATGAAAACCAATTGGATTTGGGGGTGATTCTGTTCGAATTAATAACGCCTTTCCGTAGGATTCCTGTGGTTATGAAAACAAGATAAAACCAGCACCAACTTCCTGCTTTCATCTATTTTGAAGCAAAGTGAAAACGGATACCGATGCAGTTTAATAGAACGGATGTCCTTACAACGAATCTGAAAATAAGGATTCAAATCCAAGGAAGAATACGCTTATTCCAATGAATGTATGAAGTGTGCAGGGGCTTTCTTACCCTTTTGAAAGTACCTTCTATAGCATTTTCTAATTCAAGCTGAAGTTCATAGGTGATACTTTCCTTTCAAATAGACGATTGATTTTTCTGAAGAGATATAGTTGCTCTCTGGGTCTGCCAGTCTGTTGTTCAATAT
>Ga0105049_10009492_pt1 | contig 11201 bp, 6 predicted proteins | sample MAT06_FD_78087 | JGI IMG/M metagenome (GOLD analysis project Ga0105049, IMG submission 78087) | Freshwater microbial communities from Lake Fryxell liftoff mats and glacier meltwater in Antarctica - MAT-06 | ecosystem: Environmental > Aquatic > Freshwater > Ice > Liftoff microbial mat | place... | reverse complement strand
TTCTTGCATGCCTGTGCTCGTGGCGTCAGTCGCTCACCGCGCCTCAGAAGAGGCTCTGGGGAATGATCAGGATGTCACCCGGCCGCATCTCGACGTTGGCTGAAAGATCACCCCGCTTCAGCAAGTCTTTCAGGCGCACCGAGTACTGCTTGTTGCCGTCTGATGTGCGCTGGATGATGGCGCGGTTGCCATCGGCGAAGTCGGTCAGGCCGCCCACGACGATCATCAGGTCGAGCAGCGTCATCTTCTGCTTGAAGGGCAGGAACTGCGGCCGCGCAGCTTCGCCGACGACGCGAATCTGTTCACTGTAGGGGCCGACGAAGCCGGAGACCAGCACCGTGACGACGGGGTCGCGCACGTAGGTGGCCAGGCGCTTTTCGATGTCGCGCGCCAGTTCGGTGGGCGTCTTGCCCTGGGCGGGCAGCTCTTCGACCAGCGGCGCCGACATCTTGCCGTCAGGGCGCACGGGCACCGACATCGACAGCTCCGGGTTGCGCCAGACCACGATGTTCAGGTTGTCGCCGGCACCGATGATGTAGGTGTAGTCGCTGGAAGCGGCGGTGGCCGGCGCCGGCGGCAGGCTGCTCGGCTGCAGGGCCGCACAGCCACCCAGCAGCAAAGCCAACATGGCCGCAGGAATACACAGGCTGCGCCTGAAGAATTTCAGAGTATCGGGATTCAAATTTGTTCTCCTGTCGTGATGCCTTCGCGCCCTGGACATGGGCTGCGGGCACATCGGCATACCCGGGCGCAGAGGCCACGACCGTCGTTGCGAATGATGGCACAGCACTTGGTGCATGCCGCCTTTGGCCGGCCCGCGAAGGCCGCACCGCAAGACTATTTCACGGCGCTTGTGCGCTTGCCAGGGGCAACCAGCCGGAATTCGAGCCCACAAGAAAAAACACCCCTCGGCGCTTTCGGCGCAGAGGGGTGTGATGGTCGAGCTACCTGCGGCACCGAGGTGCCGCCTGCAAAGCCAACTTCAGGCGGTCACGGCCTTGCGGCGGCGTGAGAAGAACGCGGCGCCGAACAGACCCAGACCGACCAGGGCGGTGGTCATCGGCTCAGGAACGCGGTTGCGCGACTCCATGTTGCTGCTGCCATTCAGGCCTGTGATGTTCCCCATTGTGAGGGTGAAAGCGACGATGGCCTCCATCGAGAACATTGTCGGGTTGCGCATCCAGTTCACAGCCGGCGCATTCAGGGCAGTGGCGGTACCGGTGGCAGCCGCTGCGGAGGTGGTTGCCGTGGCGGCGGTGGACGCCTTCGGAACGTTCGTCGCGCTGACGTAGTAGTTGGAAACGACAGATCCCGGATTCAAAAGGTTGGCAGACAAGGCCTGACTGCCGGTGAGCGTGAGCAGTGGCCCGGCGGGCAGGGTGAAGTCATGCGCGGCAACGCTCAAAATGAGCGAGCCTGTCGAGAACTTGTTGAGGACGCTGTTAAACGAAATGTTGATCTCAGCACCGCTATTCAAACCCGGCGTGTTGGTCTGCGACGTTGTGAACGACACGCTGTACCCGCCCAGCGTCCCGGTGTAGAGCCCTTCCAGGTTGCCGACCCCGTTACCCCCGCCCACGCCAAACCCCGCCCCGCAGCCCTGCAATCCGGTGCTGGTGATGGAGCAGGTCGCCGTCGCGGCACTGCCGGTGTCAGAGAGAGTAATGATCAAAGTTGGCACAGCATGTGCGGACGCACCGAGCATGACTGCAGCGGCGGCGGCGGCGAGAGTAAGAAATTTGCGCATTTTGAATCCTTGCTAGGTTTGGAACTGGGCTGCAGCCCACGACAGTGAAGGCCCCAGAGCGAGATGAAAAAAACTCGCGCTGCCTTCTCATGAGCAACGGGCGTACCAGATTGAAAAAGTCGTTTGCAATCAACAAGTTGGCGGTTCGAAGGCAAAACGCGGCAGGCGCGGTGTAAAAAAATTCGACGCTCGGCAGGGCCGAAATTCGGTTCCAGGCACCCGCCGGACCGGTTCCCAGCCCTGCAGGCCATGTCAATTCACACGCCAATCGTGTGCACAAGTAAACGTTGCACCCCCTGTCCTGGCCCCCGCAAGCTGCCAGTCGACACCTGACGTGCCTATCCTCGCACTCGCCACCCGAACGAGTTGCGGCGTTGCCCGAAGCGCCCCCGCACGCCGTGAAGCCCAATCGCCCGCCCGCCCGCCCGCGCAAGCCCGCCGCCCCCACGCATGAATCTTCACTCTGTCCACCCTTTTGCTGCGGCTGCCCACGCAGCGCCAGCGTTCTTGCAAACCCCCAAGCGCGGGGATGGTCGCCACTGCCGCAGCGCTCTTACAATCAGATACGATGGTGACAAGCCGGCAAGCGTGCTTTCTGGGGGTGGCCAGACTGTCGCGGCGCCAAGCTCACAGCGCTGTTCGGGCCCTGGCCCCAAGTCCATTGCCCGCGAAGACTCGGCACCATGATCCGCATCTTTAACCACTACGTTCAGCGCTCGGCCTTGCAGGGCATGCTGTTCGACCTGTGCCTGGTGCTGCTCGTCGCGATGACTGCCGTCGCGTTTCAAGCCAACAGCCTGGCCCAGGCATTTCCGCTGGCAGGCACGCAGGTGGTCTCGTGTGCCGCGGGTGTGTTTTTCATCAGCAGCGCTTCTGGTTTGTACGAATCGAAGGCCACGGCTTCCTTAGGGCGCTCGGTCGTGCGCGCCATATTGGTCTTGCTGGCTGCGCTGCCGCTGACTTACGCGATCTTCAGCTTTCTGCCAGCGGCCTTCACCAACCCACAGACGGTGCAGTACTCCACCATGGCAGGTGTGGCCGCCTTGGTGCTGCGCCGCGCTTACCTGGCGCACTCGGCGGCAACGGCTTCAGGGCGCACCCGCATCCTGATCTTCGGCGTGGGCACTGCGGCGCTGGCCGTGGCCGAGACGCTGCGCAAGCGCGACCCCAACGCGCACATCGTCGGTTTCGTGCCTGGCCCCAACGAGGGTGAACCGGCCGTGCCGGCAGCCGACATCCTTTCCATGCGCGGCACCCTGCCCGAACTGGTGTACGAACTGGGTGTCGATGAAATCGTCGTGGCGCTGACCGAGCGCCGCGCTGGCAGCATGCCCTTGCGGCAGTTGCTCGACTGCAAGGTCTCGGGCATCAAGGTCTACGACCTGGCGACGCACTTCGAGAAGACGCTGGGCCAGATTCGCCTTGACTACCTGAATGCGAGCTGGCTGATCTTCGGCGACGGCTTCAACCAGGGCGCCTGGCGCACGGCGGTGAAACGCGTGTTCGACATCTTCAGCGCCACGATGCTCATCCTGGCGTCGGCGCCGGTGATGTTGCTCGCTGCCATCTTCATCAAGCTTGAAAGCGCCGGCCCGGCGCTGTACCACCAGCAACGTGTGGGCCTGAACGGCCGCTGCTTCAGCATCACCAAGTTCCGCAGCATGCGAACCGATGCCGAAAAGGACGGCAAGCCGCGCTGGGCCGCCGCCAACGACGACCGCGTGACGCGTGTCGGCCACATCATCCGGCGGTTGCGCATCGACGAACTGCCGCAACTCTTCAATGTGCTTCGTGGTGACATGAGCCTGGTCGGCCCGCGCCCCGAACGCCCTTACTTCGTCGAACAGCTGACGCAGGACATTCCTTTCTATGCCCTGCGCCACAGCGTCAAGCCCGGCGTCACCGGCTGGGCGCAGGTGCGCTACGCCTATGGCGCCACGGTGGAAGACTCGCAGGAGAAACTGCAATACGACCTCTACTACGTGAAGAACCACGCGCTCTTCCTGGACCTGGTGGTGTTGATAGAGACCGTGGGTGTCGTCCTCACAGGCCGGGGCGCGCGCTGACGCGTGCTTTGACGCAGCCTTTGACTGCGCCTCTGACGCCGCTTCGCAACCCGCGCGTTCATTCGCCGGGGTAGAGCCGGCAGCATGAATTCCTCCGCCGCCGACATCGGCCTGTACGGGCACGCCGTCTCTTTGCTGGCGCATGCCGGCTTTGCCGCCTACTTGCTGGCGGCCGACCGCGCCAAGGGCGTCGTGGGGCAAGGCGCGCGACGCATCTTCATTGCAGCCCTGGCCGCCACCGCGCTGTGGAACGGCCTGGCGCTGGCCGCTGTGTGGTCACACCTGCAGGCACCGGTGTTTCTGGCCACGGCAGCCGACCTGTTGCGCTATGCCCTTTGGTTGGCTTTTCTGCTGAGCTTGCTGAAGACGTCGGAGCGCCTGCCGCAACAGCGCACCCTCAACGTGTTGCGGGCAGGCACGGGCCTGGTCTGGGTGGCCGCGGCTGCGCTGCTGGCCATTGCCTGGGTGAGCGGCAATGAGGAACTCGGCCGTGGACAGATAGCCGCCGCGCTGGGCCTGGCGGTATGCGGCTTGCTGCTGGTGGAGCAGCTGTTCCGCAACCTGGGCGAAGGCGGGCGCTGGAACGCGAAGCCCGTGTGCCTGGGTCTGGGCTGCATCTTCGGGTTCGACCTCTATCTCTACGCCGAAGGCCTGCTCTTCGGCCGCTTCGACGAAGACGTGCTGACTTTCCGCAGCCTGGCGCATGCGCTGGCGATGCCGATGCTGTTCATCGCCTCGAGGCGCAGCGTCAACTGGATCGTGCGCTTGCAGGTGTCGCACAGCGCTGCCTTCCATTCGGCCACGCTGGTGCTGGCCGGCGGCTACCTGCTCTTCATGTCGGCCATCGGCTACTACGTGCGCTGGTTCGGCGGCGAATGGGGCCGGGCGCTGCAACTCGGCTTGCTGGTGGGCGGCCTGGTGGCATTCGGCGTGCTGGTTTTCTCGGGTTCGGTGCGCGCCTGGCTGCGCGTGTTCGTCAGCAAGCACTTCTACAGCTACAGATACGACTACCGCGAGGAATGGCTGCGCTTCACGGCGCTGCTGTCATCGAACCGCGGCCCGCAGGAGATGGGCGAAGCCATCGTCCAGGGCCTGGCGAAGATGGTCGAGTCCCCGGCGGGCAGCCTGTGGCTGCGCAGCATGGCAACGCCGGCCTTTCATCAGGCAGCCGTGTGGAACACGGCTGCCGTGACGCAGGCCGAACCCGAAGATTCGCCGCTGTGCGGGTTTCTGCGCGCCAAGGGCTGGGTCATCGACCTCGACGAGTACCGATCTTCACCCCGCCGCTACGAACAGCTGAGCCTGCCCACCTGGCTGCTGGGCACGCCCAATGGCTGGCTGGTGGTGCCGCTGCTGGTGGGCGACGACTTGCGCGCCTTCGTTGTGCTGGCGCGCCCACGCACCGGAATCCAGCTGAACTGGGAAGTGCTGGACTTGCTGAAGGCCGCGGGCCGCCAGGCCGCTGGCCACCTGGCGCAGATGCAGGCCACCGAAGCCTTGCTGGAGGCGCGAAAGTTCGAGGCCTTCAACAAGATGTCGGCCTTTGTCGTGCACGACCTCAAGAACATCGTGGCCCAGCTCTCGCTGATGCTGAAGAATGCGGAAAGGTTGCACGACAACCGCGAGTTCCAGCAAGACATGCTGTTGACCGTGGCAAGTTCGCTTGAGAAGATGAAACGGCTGATGCTCCAGTTGCGCGAGGGAGCCACGCCGCCAGGTGGCAGCCATGGCGTAGACCTGTCCCCGATCCTTCAAAGGTTGCTGGCTCTGGCCAGGTCACAGGGGCGCACCCTCGAGATCAGGGGCGCTGCACGCCTGGCCACGCGCGGGCAGGAAGAACGGCTGGAACGGGTGCTGGGCCATCTGGTGCAGAACGCTTTCGACGCCACACCCGCCGAGGGCGCGGTGTGGATAGGTACCAGCAGACACAGCGGCCAGGTGAAGGTCGAGGTCGGAGACACAGGCGTGGGCATGAGCGAGGAATTCGTCCGCACGCGTTTGTTCCGCCCTTTCAATACAACCAAAACGAGCGGCATGGGCATAGGCACCTACGAGAGCTTCCAGTACATCCGCGAACTTGGCGGCAGCGTCGACGTGGACAGCCAGCAAGGCAGGGGCACCGTCATCACGGTGCTGCTGCCGCTGTTCGAGGGTGCGCGCGGGCCCGAGCTTCTGGACGCCACCCGATGATGGACAGCGCCAGCGTCAGCACAGCCACGCCGGTGCTCATCGTCGAGGACGACCTGGCGCTGCAAAAGCAGATCAAGTGGTCGCTGGACCGCTTCGAGTCCGTCACCGCCAGCGACCGCGAAAGCGCGCTGGTGCAGTTTCGCCGCCATCAGCCCGCAGTCGTCACGATGGACCTGGGGCTGCCGCCTGACCCGGACTCGGTGTCCGAGGGTTTTGCGCTGCTCGAGCAGATGCTGGCCATCGACCCTGCCGTGAAGGTGATCGTGCTCACAGGACAGAACGACCAGTCGCACGCACTTCGCGCGGTCGCGCTGGGCGCCTACGACTTCCTGGCCAAGCCCTTCGACCCCGACGTGTTGACGCTGACCATCGAGCGGGCCTTCAGGCTGGCCGAGTTGCAGGCCGAGAACCGCCGCCTGCTGGCGCTGCACCAGCCCGACGCGATGTCGGGCTTGATCACGCGCGATGCAGAGATGCTGCGCATCTGCCGCACCATCGAACGCGTGTCTTCGAGCGACGCCACGGTGCTGCTGCTCGGCGAAAGCGGCACCGGCAAGGAGGTGCTGGCCCAGGGCCTGCACGCCGCCAGCAAACGCGCGGGCCGTTTCGTGGCCATCAACTGCGCGGCCATTCCTGAAAACCTGCTCGAAAGCGAGTTGTTCGGCTATGAGAAAGGTGCCTTCACCGGCGCCGGCAAGACCACGCCGGGCAAGATCGAGAGCGCCCACAACGGCACGCTGATGCTCGACGAGATTGGCGACCTGCCGCATTCGCTGCAGGCCAAGCTGCTGCGCTTTCTGCAGCAACGCACCATCGAGCGCATAGGCGGGCGCAACGAGATTGCCGTCGACGTGCGGGTGGTCTGCGCCACGCACCAGGACCTGAAACATCTCATCGGCGAAAGCCGCTTTCGCGAAGACCTTTTCTATCGCCTGGCGGAAATCGTCATCAACATTCCCCCGCTGCGTGCCAGGGCCGGCGACGCCGTGATGCTGGCGCAGGCCATGCTGCGCCGCTTTTCGCAGGAACAACGGCGCAGCGGGCTGAGTTTTGCCGACGACGCCCTGCGTGCCATCGAGAAGAACGCCTGGCCCGGCAACGTGCGCGAACTGCTGAATGCCGTGAAGCGCGCCAGCATCATGGCCGAGACCGAGCGGCTCAGCTGCGCCGACCTGGGCCTGCCAGCGCCCGACGATGAAGAAGGCGTCGGCCCCGGCGGGGTTTCCGACCTCGACCTGCGCACTGCCCGCGAGGCCGCTGAACGCCAGGCCATCACGACCGCGCTGGGACGCAGCAATGGCAACATCGTCAGGGCTTCAGAAATGCTGGGTGTCAGCCGCCCCACTTTGTACGATCTGATGCGCCGGCTGGCCATCAAATAACGCCGTCCGTCACAGCCGGCAACCCGAGGAGACCCATGACGACACCCGCCCTTCGCGACGCCCGGCGCCTGGCCCGCCCGCTTTTGGCTGGCTTGCTGGCTGGCTTGTTGGCATTGACGCTGGGCCTGGCGGGTTGCAGCAGCGACACGCCGCAGTCGTTGCTGGCCTCCGGAAAGCAATTTGCCGCCAAGGGCAACCACGCAGCGGCCATCCTGCAGTTCAAGGGTGCGTTGCAGCTGGAACCCAGGCTCACAGACGCCCGGGTGCAACTTGGCACCAGCCTGCTGGCCACGAGCGACCCCGCCGGTGCTGCGCTCGAGCTGACGCGTGCGCTCGACGAAAAGGCACCCGCCCAGGATGTGGTGCCCGCACTTTCTCGTGCGCTGGTGCTTTCTGGCGACTACAAGAAGCTGACCACGAACTTCGCTGACCTGGCCCTGGATGACAAGGCAGCAACGGCAGAGCTGAAGTCGAACCTGGCCACCGCCTGGGGCGCCTTGGGAGACCGCGAACGCACGCAGGCCGCCACCGCAGCCGCACTGGCCGCCGTTCCCGACTACGGCCCTGCGCTGGTGCTGCGGGCCCGGCTGCTGGCAGGCGAACGCAAGTTCCCGGAAGCCCTGACCGTGCTGGATCAGGTGGTCCAGCAACCTGTGAGGTTGCACGAAGCCTGGCACCTGAAGGGCGAAATTCAGGACGTCGTGCAGAACGACCCCAAGGCGGCCGCTGCTTCGTACCGCGAGGCGCTGAAGATCGAACCGGCCTTCGTGCCTGCGCATGTGGCCCTGATCGGGCAAAGCGTGCGCATGGGCGACATCACGGGCGCGAAGCTGCAGGCCGACTTGCTGCGCGCGATCTTGCCCATGCACCCGATGACGGTGCTTGTCGACGCGCAGCTCGCTTTCCTGAGCAAAGACCTGACTCGTGCCCGCGAGCGTGCGCAGACCTTGTTGCGCGTCTTCCCCGACAACATGTCGGTGCTGATCGTCAACGCCGCGGTGGAAGCCGAACTCGGCAATCTGCTGCAGGCAGAAGCCCACCTGGCCAAGGTCATACAGCTGAACCCGAGCTCAGAGGTCGCGCGGCGCAACCTGGGTGAGGTTTATGTGCGGTTGGGGCAGCCGGCCAAGGCCTTGGAAACGCTGCGGCCGCTGCTGACCGCCAACCCGCCGCGCATCGAGGCGCTTTCGCTGGCCGGCGATGCCGCGCTGCGCCTGGGCGACGCAGCCGGCGCAGAACGCTTCTTCCTGGCCGCTGCCAAGGTGGCGCCTGACAACAACCGGCTGCAGACGGCACTTGCGCTTTCGCAGTTGAACCGGGGCGAGGCCAGCAAGGCGTTTTCCAATCTGGAACTGCTGGCCAAGCAGTCCGACGACACCTACGCCAACGAAGCCATCTTCAGTGCGCGCATGAAACGGCGTGAATTCGATGCGGCGCTGCTGGCGCTGGACGCGATGCAGCAGAAGGCGCCTGAGAAGAGCGGCCTGCTCGAATTGCGCGGACGTGTGCACCTGGCCCGGCGCGACCACCCTGCAGCGCGCCAGGCCTTCGAGGCCGCATTGCTGAAGGACAAGGCCAGCTTCGCGGCTGTTTCCGGGTTGACCAGCGTGGACGTTGCCGAGAAGAAGTACGAAGTGGCGATGCAGCGCCTTCAAGACAACCTGAAGGCCTACCCGCGTAACCACTACGCCCTGCTGTCCATCGCAGAGCTGAAGATCTTCACCGGCGCGCCGCTCGGTGAGGTGTACAAGACCTTGATGGATGCCATTCAGCTGGCCCCACTGGACGCGCAGCCGCGCCTCTTGCTGATCGAACAGCTGTTGCGCAAGCGCCAGTTCAAAGAGGCGCTGGTGGCGGCGCAAGATGCCGCGGCCGCCCTGCCCAACGACGTGCGCGTGCTCGATGCCGTGGGCCGTGCACAGCTGGAATCGGGCGATGTCGAGCAGGCCATATCGACCTACCGCCGCCTGGTTGCCAACAGCCCTGATTCGGCAGCGGCCTATGTGCGGCTGGGGGACATCTTCAAGAACTCAGGGCGGCGCCCGCAGGCCGAGGTTGCACTGCGCAAGGCGCTGGACCTCGACCCCACGCTGCGCTCTGCGCAAAGCTCACTGCTTGACTTGATGATGGATTCAGGCCGGCGCGGCGAAGCGCTTGCATTCGCCCGCAAGCTTCAAGCCGAACAACCGAAGCAGCCCTCTGGTTACCTGCTGGAAGGCGCCTTGCATGTCAAAGGCAAGGCCGTGGACTCGGCCGTCAACGCCTACCGCACCGGGCTTGCAAAGACAGACAGCAATGAAATTGCCATCGTGATGTTCAAGGTGCTGCTGAGTGCGGGTCGCCAGGCAGAAGCCGACCAGTTCGGCGCCAGCTGGATGAAGGCGCACCCGAATGATCTGTTCTTCGACTACCTGCTGGCCGAGACTGCCATCACGCGCAATGAATACGCGAGCGCAGAACCGCGACTGCAACGTGTGCTGGCAGCCTACCCGGACAACCTGCCTGCGCTGAACAACCTGGCCTGGGCGCTTTCGAAGCAGCGCAAACCCGGGGCCGTGGCACTGGCCATGCGGGCTGTTGATCTGGCACCCGCCAACGCCGACATTCTGGACACCCTGGCGACTGCGCAAGCGGCCGAAGGGCAGGTCACCGAGGCCCTGGCCACCCAGCAACGCGCTGTCGGGCTGGCGCCAGAAAAGCACGAATTGCGGCTCGGCCTGGCCCGCATTGCGCTGCAGGCCGGCAACAAGGAACTGGCCCGCACCGAACTGCAGCGCCTGCGCATTTTGGGGCCTTCGTACCCGCAGCAGGCTGAAGTTGCCCGGCTTTCTCAATCACTTTGAAAAAAACACCATGACGCGTCTGCTTCCCAACCACAAGGCGTACCGCCGAAACCGCCTCACCGCCACGCTGGTGGCAGCAGCCTGCTGCACTTTGATGGTGGCCTGCAGCGGGCAGTCGGAAGCTGACTTGATCAGCTCGGCCAAGGTGTCCATGGAGAAGAAGGACACCAAGAGCGCCGTCATCCAGTTGAAGAACGCGCTCGCGGCCAACCCACAGTCAGCCGAGGCCCGCTTGCTGCTGGGCCGGGCGCTGCTGGAGGAAGGCGACGTCACCGCAGCACTGCTGGAACTGCGCAAGGCCCAGGAACTGCAGGCGCCCGACGCGCAGGTGGTGCCCGACCTCGCACGTGCCATGCTGCTGGCCGGCGAAGAAGCCAAGCTCATCGCGCAGTACGCCAGCCTGGAACTGCGCGAGCCCGCTGCTGCCGCTGACCTGAAAACGTCATTGGCAACAGCGCTGGCCGTTCAGGGCGACAACAACAAGGCCGCTTCTGCCATCGAGGAAGCCCTGCGCCTGAAGCCCGGGTTCGCGCCGGCGCTGATCGTGCAGGCCCGCCTTCGCGCGCTGGACAACGCGCCCGACGACGCCATCGCCTTGCTCGACCAGGTCTTGGCGGCCGAACCGGGCAATGCGCTTGCGGGCACGCTGAAGGCCGACATGCTGCTTTACGGCAAGCGTGATGTCGATGGCGCCCTGGCCGCTTTCCGCAAGGTGGTCGAGTCGCAGCCGAGTTCCATCGCGGCGCGCGCCGGCGTCATCAACATCCTCTTGGGCCAGCAGAAGCTGACCGACGCACGTACCGAGTTCGACCTGCTGAAAAAGGCTTCGCCCAACCACCCCGAGACGCTGTACTTCGAAGCCCAGTTCGCCTTCAACGACAAGGACTACAAGAAAACGCGTGAGATCAGCGAGCAGGTGCTGAAGAGCTTTCCGAACAACGTGCGCGTGCTGGAACTGGCCGGGGCGGCCGAG
>Ga0105049_10009483_pt1 | contig 11205 bp, 9 predicted proteins | sample MAT06_FD_78087 | JGI IMG/M metagenome (GOLD analysis project Ga0105049, IMG submission 78087) | Freshwater microbial communities from Lake Fryxell liftoff mats and glacier meltwater in Antarctica - MAT-06 | ecosystem: Environmental > Aquatic > Freshwater > Ice > Liftoff microbial mat | place... | reverse complement strand
GTTACTAAATAGATTTAGATGAACGGGTCCCGGAAAATTATCGCAATCCCGGGGATTTCCTCTCATTCAGACGGACCCTTCCGTTAGGTTTTTACCACTAGGCGCTTGGAGAGGAAAGATGTCATTGCGGAGGACTGTCAGAATACCTTATGGCCCACGGCAGTAGTTGCTATTGTCGATCGACGCCTTTCCACCCACCATACGACCCCGAAAACAAAGAATAACACGACGGGCACCAGCGCGATCACCTGAAAAGATTTCTGCGACGCAAACGCCAAAACCTGCTGAAGGTCAGGCCCCGGCTGCAACGCTGCAAACGCTGCCTCACCGCCAGCCCTTTCAAGCTTGGCCCGGTCGTAAATCTCGCCGATTTTCGGCAGCACGAACCAGATGGCTATCGCACCCGCAAAGCCAACGATGCCAATGCTCCATGGGCCGCCACGGGGGTATCGGCGCGCGGTCGCCGCGAGCATGGTCGGCCACATGAAGCAAACCCCCACCGCCCAAAACGTTGCGGCCACGATCGCAGTCAGGGGCGATGAGGCAATGCTCAGCAAGTAAAGGCCAAGAGCCGCTGGAACGGTGCATATCGCCAAAAGTCCCATATCCGAAAAGCGTTGTTCAAGCAGACCGGCAAAATGGCGCATTACAAACATTATTGCCGATACATAGATAAGGACAACGATCCCGGGCATGCCGACGGTCTGCGTCAACGCCACGTCCACCCAAGATCCCGGCGCAAGTTCAGCCGACGCGGTCAGAAACATGATCGAGGGGAAAATCCAGAAACCCGGTCGTTTGAAAGGGTCAGCAATCATCTCTCTAAACGGCACTCCCATCTTGGTGCTCTCCGTCTCGGGGAAGCTTTGCGTCAGCGCCCAAAGTCCAAATGCTAAACCGGGAATCATAATCATTGCCACCAAGACCTGCCAGCTGATGTTGAGCTGCTTGAGAAACAGCAAGCTCAGAAGCCCGCCTAAAACGATTCCCGCTGGCCACCAGGCATGCAGAGCATTGAGGCGACCGGTCTTGTCGTCGGGATATAGAGTAGTCATGATAGGATTAATGGATGCTTCTGTGGCGCCCCATCCAACGCCGCAGACGATCATGCCCAACGTTAGCAGGCCATAAACCGCGTCGATTCCGCGCATTATAGGTGCCAACAGAATTAAAATCGGCCCGCAGACGAAGCAGGCGGACGCCAATATGATAACACGTTTGGCGCCAATAACGTCGAGCAGCGGGCTAACGACAAGCAGGGTGAGCGCAAAGCCCAGAAAGCTGTTTCCGAGTGCCGCTGCAATCATCTCGCCGGAATGCTGCGCCACTGTCGGATCGAGCAATGCTGATTTGATTGCACCAGATGCCCCGGTCCGGATTGAGAATGACAAGGCTGCGGTAAACAGCGCGAGCACGCATATCCAAAAAATCGCTCGTCTGTTTCGAATTTCCCCCGTCATCGCTCCCCTTTCAATGTCCCCGTAATATAGTTGGCCGGCCGAGTGCTTTGTCTATCATCGCCTTGTCAAAATTCGTGCCCGCAAAATCGTCAAAAGCCGTCTCGGCGCGGCGAATTATATGCCTCGCAATAAATGGTGCCCCCTCGGCGGCCCCCTGTTCAGGATGCTTCAGCGCACATTCCCATTCCAGAACTGCCCAGCCTTCGTAACAATATTGCGCTAGTTTTGAAAATATCGCGCCAAAGTCGATTTGCCCATCCCCCAATGATCGGAACCGTCCAGGACGGTCCACCCAGCCAGAATACGAGCCATAAACGCCCGCTCGACCGCTAGGTCTGAACTCCGCATCCTTCACATGAAACGCCTTGATGCGGTTATGATAAATGTCGATAAATGCGAGATAGTCCAGTTGCTGCAGGACAAAATGGCTTGCGTCATACAGGATGTTGGCGCGCGGATGGCCACCTACAGCATCCAGAAATCGCTCAAATGTTACACCGTCATGCAAATCCTCGCCAGGATGCAGCTCATAGCAAACGTCGACACCTTGCTCGTCGAACACGTCCAGGATTGGCTTCCACCGACGGGCAAGCTCTGCAAATCCCTCTTCCACCAACCCTGCGGGCCGCTGCGGCCAAGGATATATCATGTGCCACATCAGTGCGCCGGAGAAAGTCGCATGCGCCGTGCAGCCGAAGCGCGCGCTTGCTCGTGCAGCGAGCCTCAGCTGCTCGACAGCCCATTGCTGTCTAGCGGTCGCATTTCCCTGAAGGTGTTTTGGCGCAAACCCGTCGAACACCGCATCATAGGCCGGGTGGGTAGCAACTAGCTGTCCCTGCAGATGGGTGGAAAGCTCGGAAACCGTCAAGCCGTTCGCCATACATATACCCTTGACCTCGTCTACATAGGTCTGGCTCTCGGCGGCGGTCTCCAAATTGAAAAGCCGTGTGTCCCAAGTTGGAATTTGCACTCCGGTGTAGCCAAGGCCCGACACCCACTTCGTAATGGAGTCCAGCGTGTTGAACGGCGCCGTATCGCTTGCAAACTGGGCGAGAAAAATGGCGGGGCCTTTCATGATTCCATCCCTTGCAAGTCAACCCAGGTCGCGCCGGCAGCCGAAGACAAGAGGCACGCGCGGATGAATGCCATACCGGAAAGCGCGTCGTCGAGCGTGCCAAAGCCCGGCTCGTCACTGTCGGTTACAGTGCCGCGGATTGCGTGCCCGAATGCTACGTAAATGTTCGCGAACGCTTCCAAATACCCCTCCGGATGGCCGCCTGGCGTACGCTGAATAGCCCGTAGTTCGGGGGCCAAATAAGCGCGGTTAGAGCCAGCCTGCCATATTTCTGTCGGTCGGTCGCGGCGCGCGACCGTCAATTGGTTGGGCTGCTCCTGCCGCCAGTGAAGCCCTGCATCGGCGCAGTATATGGAAATTGCCAGATCATTTGCATCGCCGACACATACTTGGCTGGCGATTAAGGTGCCGCGGCCACCGCCCGACAGGTGAAACAACGCTGCGCCATCATCGTCTAGCACTCGGCCTGACAGCATGGAAAGTTCTGCCGCCAACGAATTAATTCGCTGGCCAGTAATAAACTCTACCAAGTTGGCCGCGTGGGTTCCTATATCACCAAAGGCACCGGCCTCTCCCGATTGTGCGGGATCCACTCGCCATGCAGCCTGCTTGTTGTCTTCAAGATCGCACGCGCGCGAAAGCCAGTCCTGGGTGTATTTTACTATCACCCGTCGCACGGGGCCAACGCTGCCGCCAGCCACCAGTCGCCGCGCCTGCTTTACCATGGGATAACCAGCGTAAGTGTAGGTAATGGCTATGCGGCGCCCAGTGCGGCGCACTGCATCTGCGATGGCGCACGCATCAACCATTGTGCCGGCTAAAGGCTTGTCGATTATGACATCAAAGCCGGCCTCCATCGCAGCGACTGCCGGGCGCGCATGCATGTGATTTGGTGTTACGATTGCAACCGCTTCGATGCGTTCGTCGGCGGCCATCGCGCTCTCACGCTCCAGCATCTCAGGCCAGGCACCATAACTTCGTGAGGGCAGCAAACCGATTGCAGCGCCCGATGCGCGGGCCTTTTCTGGTGTGGAGGAAAGCGCCCCGGCGACCAACTGCCAGTTCCCCGCCAAGGCGGCAGCAGTTCTATGGACACCACCAATGAAGGCGCCCTGACCCCCCCCAATCATGCCAAGCCGAACTACTGTCATCATCTAAATCATGCGCCGCATAGCCGAGTAGCGCCAGAAAAAATTACAACATGCAACGAGAATTTCGACAACGCGAAAAATGATGTGCCGGGTTACGCCAAAACAGACTGCCGGACGGCAGGTTAAACCGCCCTCGGTTTTTTAGAGGCGCTTTCATTTGAATTACAGGTTGTCGTCGAGGCTCAACGAGATGGCATCGGCGTCCGCTGGTCTGGCATGGTTTTAAGTTGCTGCCCTGTCGCCTGATGATTGGACGCCCTCTTACTATGATTGCTGAGACTTCAGAGCGGCCCGGCACCACTGCGCGGGCGCAGTTCTGGGTGTCGTTCACCGGTGCCGAACGCGTTGTCGAAACATTATTGTCGGGGGCCGGCGAGGCGCCTGACGAACGACCGCCGTGTGTGGTTCCTAACCGGCCATCCATTTTGGAAAGAGCGCCATCTTGCGCTGGGCCTCCGCCGTCCGCAAACCGCCCGCCACCAGCGCCGCGTTTAACTTGGGCCAGAACAGCTCAAACGTAATTGCCACCAGAAGATTTAGCTTGGCATCGAGCCTCTCGTCGCGCCGTGACAAATCGAAAAAAACAGGGCTGGCTCTGGATATACCCTCTGTCGGTGCCCCACTTCAGGACAAGAATCGCCGCGCAGGGCATGGCCAACGTTGTATCTTCAGGCGAAGCCGCTCGCTGAATTAAACGGCAATATTGACGCCCGTCTGCCTATGCTCGACCTGCATCTCGACGACAAAAGGCTCGTGCTTTTCGAGATCCAATGTCCACTTGGTTGAAAGTTCGGAATTGCTATTTGCATTGAGCGGCTTGAAACCCAGCTGAGCATAATGATCGCACACCATGGCATTGCGCGCCGACGGCACGTAGTCGCCGACCAGCCGTCACGAGCCGCGTGCACTCGCGGCACGCACGACCTCGTTGAGAACTGCCTGCTCCACACCGCGCTCGAGCACGCGGCATGACATCAGCCAAGTGTCGATCGGCGCCTCAGCCTCTTTTAGACATAATATCACCACCGAAATTATGCCATTGTCTCCAAAGGTGTCAGCCAGACGAAACTGTAGTCCGAGATAGTTCGGAGAGGCCCCGATTTCTGCCACTTCCGCTTCCTGATGTCGGCGAGTGGTAAGGTTGAATTGGTTGGATTTGTTGATCAATTGGGTGATTCGTCCACGACCCACTCCATCGAAGCGTGCAACCGTAATAACCATGTTCAGGGACTGCAAATACGCGTCGTAATCGCCAAGTGTTTCACGGATCTCGGAACGCTTGGCATTTCCCTGATAGGCTTCGGCGCGCTCACCGCGCTTGCGCCATTTCCGGACGGTTTCATCGCTGATGCCATACCGCTTGGCCACGACGCTGGCGCGCTCAGTGGATCGCGCGATCTCGGCTCATACCGCTGGGGTGGTTCGCGCCTGTCGGTGAATTTGCTGCATCACAGCATATCATCGCTAAAAGGGGTAAAACGCCACGCGTTATCCGCGATAGCCCAGCCTATCTGATCCCAATGATGTTCCGCAACCAGACAAGGCGGCAGTGGCGCATCGTCCTATTGGTCAGGAGCGTCTGGGTTTTGCAGCAGAGGCGAGATCGGCTTCGTCGCTTGATGGGCTTGCAGGGATGCTCGACTGGAATGAGATTGCCGCCCTGCTCGGGAACATCCAATCCATTGCCAAGGGCGAGGATGCCTTGGCCGGATAATCGCCCGCCAGATCAATGAGGACAAAGCCGATTGGCCTGGTTACCCGACCGAATCCTATTCAGCGGCGGCGCAGGACTCTTGGCAACAGCAAACCCACAATCCTTGGCAATTGCTGCCCAAGCGATCCAATCACGGCAAAACATCAACGAGAAAAGCTCCCGCGCAAAGGTCTCCTTAGAGTCGATTTCTGATCGATGAAATCGGCGGGTGTTCCCAATTGCGCTGAAGTCTGATTCAGCCTTTTGGCTGGGAACGGAGGGACGTGACTTCCTGATATTCCTTCAGACGCGATGAGAGTCCGGCCGGAAGGAAGGACGGACTGATGAAGCCGATACGGTTTACACAAGAGCAGATAATCGGGGTGCTGCGGGAAGCGGAGGGTGGCGCGAAGACTGCTGACCTTGCCCGCGCGCACGGGATGTCAGAAGCGACGCTTTGCAACTGGAAGGCTAGTATGGCGGCTTGGAGGGATCGACGGCACCGAGCTGACTTCTAATGCGGTGATGGCCTCGTGCGGCGAAGTTCAAGCTGAGTGGCATTACACAGCGCCCGACACAGTGCCGGAAAAACCCAACCCAGCACGCCTTCGTCGAGAGCGTCAACGGACGGATGCGTTACAAACTGCCCAATGAAACGCTGTTCCTGAGCACGGGGCATGCCCGAGAGAACATCGCTGCATGGGCCGATGATTATAATACCGGGCGACCGCACTCCTCGCTTGGATATGCCACCCCTGCGGCTTTTGCCGCCGAACTGAATTGGCAATGGCCTGCTTCGCTCCGCCCTCCGAGCTCCGCTGCACAGGCCATTGCTTCACGCGCGCTCATGCGCACCAACGACCCCGAGACTCTAATCGCAACCGGATGAAGGTTGGGGTCACGTTACGCAATGACGACTACCCTGTCGGGAACATTTCTTCGTGATGCAACACGACCGTTATCGTAATCGTCGCGCGGCATCTTGGACAGCGCTCAGACCTTCGCCGCCATGGGATCGGTAATCTCAACCGCCAAAAAACACGGGCTCAATATCCTGGAGATACTGACACAGCCTCCAGACCATATCATCGCCCGCTTCCAGCGACAGCATCCTGCAACCCGGTCATCGGGGAGTTGCTTGGGCGTTACAAAGTGAAATGAAATGTGTGTTAAATTGGTAACACAATGTGCTAAATCAGTCTCAACGGTCTGGACCTAAACAACGATTGGTATAATGACTAACGGTCAACTAACAAGAATTTGCGCTTGATAGACAATGGTTCAGGAATGTTTCGATGGAGTCGTCTAATGTAATAGCGATCTCGGGTGTTGATCACATAAATATCGAAACGCGCGATGTGCAAACCAGCGTTGAGTTCTATAGCAACTTTTTTGGCCTCAGGTCGGGCTGGCGCCCTGCGTTTGATGTGTCGGGTGCGTGGCTCTACGCTGGTCAGAAGGCCGTCATTCATCTCGTCGAACGTCCCGACGCGCCGCTGGCTCTTGAGCGTCCAATCAACCATTTTGCTTTCCAGGCGCGCGGATTGAAAGCTTTTGAAAAGATGCTTGAAGAGCATGGGGTCAAATACTCTAAGTCTCTAGTTCCAGGCACTGAAATAGTACAGATACTTGTTCGAGATCCGAATAATGTGGGTGTTGAGTGTTCGTTTGAAAACGCAGAGTTATAACGTCTTTTATAATAACAAAAACTAATAAAATAACATTGGGAGAGAGTAATGGCTAAATTTATGAATTTTCGAAACGGGGTTAGTCTTTGCAGCATTATCGCTGGCCTGTTAGCCACGCCGACTGTAGCGCAAACAACCACGGCGCCGACTTCAGATTCGGCTAAGGATCTAAGCGAGGATTTCCGCGATTGGAACGAAATCGTTGTAACTGGTTCTATCCGGCCTGATGCAACTGCCCTCAATTCTTCCGTAGCGATTTCAACAATCACATCCGAAGAACTATCCCGGCAAGCGCCATTCGGCTATGCCGACGCTCTGAAGGCAATCCCTGGTTTCTTTGTGCAGGAATCGGGCGGCCAGACATCCAACAATGTTGGTATTCGCGGCCTTCCAGCCCAGAATCAGTTTGAATTTATCGGGGTTCAGGAAGACGGCTTGCTCGTCAACTATGATCGATACACCACCGACGCAGTTCAGCGGTACGATATCGGCATACAGCGTATTGAAGCAACCCGTGGGGGCAATTCCGGCATATTTGCGCCAAACGCCGCCGGCGCATTAATCAACAATATCACGCGAATTGCTGGCAACAGACCCGAAGGTGATTTTCGTCTGAGCGTGGCAGATTATGGCTACTTGCGTGGAGACTTTTTCTTCGGCGCACCTGTTACGGATTCGTTGGGCGTAACCGTAAGTGGCTACTGGCAGTACGGGGACACGCCGAGAAACACAGGTTTCAATGGCGAGCGCGGCGGGCAGGTCAGGGTTGCGCTTAGGCAGGAAATTGAGGGCGGTTGGATTTCGCTGTCTTACAAGCGGATTGATGAACAGAACCAGTTTATTCTGCCTTTACCTGTTGTTCGTGATCCGGCGACGGGAAATTTGTCTGAACTTCCTGGTTTTGATTTAAACCGTGGTAACGTTGTCAGTCGGTTCAACACGCGTATACCGATGCTCTTTGCCGACGGGAGTCGGGTGGTGCAGAATGTGCGCGACGGAGCAGATACAAAGGCCGATATTTTTGCCCTGCAACTGAAAAAGGATCTAGGCGACGGGATCACGTTGCGTCACGGCACTCGGTATACCAACTTGAACCGCGTTTTTAATGCACATTTTACCGGCTCGGCTGGCGGCAACAGCCTGCGACCGGCGTCGCAGTTTCTGACAGACAATTCAATCAACTTTGGAGCGGGTTATGGCACTGTCGGCGCGTTCTTTGCGGCCAATCCAGGCACTGACCGATGCCTCCGCACTGTGCAGTCGGGACAGCTAGCCTGCGTCGGAAGTCCGGCTTTGGCAAATCTTGGCGGCAACGGTTTTGCCCAGGTGTTAAACTCACTTTATGAGCCGATCCAACGGCAACAGGTCATCAGTGACACCAAGTTGGAGTGGGTAACGGAGCGTAATAGTCTTGTGGCCGGTTTTCTGTTTGCCGGGATTGATCACAAGCGTCGCTTACAATCCAGTCTGTTCATGAGCGAGGCCAATTCAAACAATCCAAGAATGCTAGATATTGTTGCTGCCAACCCCGCCGGCGGAGTGGTTGCGTCTTTGAGTGACGCAGGCGTGGTGAGGCATGGTCAGTTTGTAGGCGATGATGCCGTTGATACGCAGTCATACTCGTTTTACGCCAACGACGAATTGCAGGTCACAGATAATCTCCGCGTCGATTTTGGCGCACGGTATGAAACGGCGACATATAACGTTGAAAGCTTATTAGGGTTGGCCGATCGGGTGCGTGTTGCTGGATCGCTCACGCCCGGCGGCCTTGATACCGACAATGTCCTTGCAAACAATTTTGCTCGACGAGAGTTTGGCAATGGTACAAGTGATATTTTCCAGGCCCGATATAATAATTTCTCATACTCTCTAGGCTTCAACTATACATTCAACAATAAACTGGCTGCTTACGGCCGTTTTGCAAGTGGTAATCAGCTGCCCAGAGTTGATCGCCTGGCCGATCTTCGGATTAACGGAATCCAAGCTCCGGCTAGCGAACTTAAATTTGGCGAACTTGGGATGCGCTACCAAAACAAATTTATCAGTGCTTCGGTGACTGGCTTTTATACTCGTTTCGACAACTTACTGACCGGAGGCGTCGGTTTAGATCCGCTCGGCAATCAAATTCTTTTTGCTGTCGGGCTAGATGTATTTGGTGCCGAATTCGAAGCATCTGTCAATCCGACAGACTGGCTGCAATTTGACTTGAGTGGTGTTCTCCAGCGTTCCAGAGTTGGAGCGACGAATACGCCCGGTGGACCAAATTTTCAGGGTAATCGCCCGGCTCGCACGCCAGATGCCATGCTTCGCGGCACGGTCACCGTGAGTCCGACCGACTTCCTCGATATTTTCGCTACCTATGACTGGCAGGGCGCCCGCTTTGGCGCAAACGATAACATCGTGCGATTTGCTTCGGCCGGCCAGCTCGACCTTGGTGCCGTAGCCAGATTCAAGAATGGGCTCAGTCTGCGGCTAGTGGCGCAGAATCTTACAAATGCGATCATCTTCAATGAAGGCAACCCGCGTAATAACGTAGCCGAGAATTTGAATGAATTTGGCTTTGCACGTCCGGTTGTCGGTCGGACCATCATGGGAACGCTGGGATACAGGTTCTGAGGCGTAAGTTTATGTGTGGCGGCCTGCTGGGCCGCCACACATTATATAGTGCAGGCACACCGTTCGCAGATTCTTCGCCGGTGATGCCCAATGGCCTGCTTTACAGCCGCTATCGCGGAGCACCCTGCTATTGTTAAACATGCGAATTATCCCGCTAGGGGCTGAAGTCGAATTCCAGCGAGGCTGGAAGCTCCTCCTCGGGTGCCTCGTCGGCATGATAATCGGGGTGCATTCTATTCCGTTCTATACGACTGGCCTGTTTATGGAATCCCTGCAAAGCGAATTTGGTTGGTCGCGTGCACAAGTAAGCTTGGCTCCGTCTATCACGACTTTCGTCCTCGCGTTTTCCGCTCCAATATTCGGTGGGCTTGTGGATCGGTTCGGCTCGCGGCCGATTTTGGTCCCGTGTCTGTTGATTTATACCGCGCTTTTAGCGTCTATTAGCTTGTTACAGGATTCGGTTATCGCATTCTACTTGATTTTCGGGATGATAGCGGCTCTTGGCGGCGGTGTATCGACGCCGACGTTTTCGAAATTGGTTAATCGTGCATTTGATCGTGGCCGCGGATCTGCACTTGGCATGACAATGATTGGTCCTGGCATAGCCAGCCTTTTAACCCCGACTTTTCTGCCGTGGATCATAGCCAGCTATGGCTGGCGGGCCGGTTACCTGACCCTTGCCGGTATTGTGTTACTTGCTTCCCCGTTACTGCTTTACTTATTAAAAGGTGGGGTAGCCCTCGAGCGCGTGGCCCCAACCGATCAACCAGCGGATGGAAGCAGCTTTGCCGAAGCGCTACGTTCGCCTACTTTTTACCTTGTGTGCCTATCATTCTTCCTCGTCGCACTTGCGAGTGCAGGACTGGTAGTCAACTTCGTTCCGCTAATGCGCGACGGCGGCGCTTCCATCGTTACAACGAGTTTCTACGCCAGCACGTTTGGTATTTTCCTCATCATCGGCCGGCTTATGTCTGGCGTGCTGTTTGACCATTTTTTTGCTCCCAGGCTTGCGGCTATTTTGATGCTGGTAGGCGGTCTCGGTTGTCTTGCATTCCTTTACGGCGGTGTGGGCTGGGCGTTCGTGACTGCCTTAGGGATAGGCTTAGCGTTTGGCGCGGAAATTGACCTCGCCGGTTATCTTTGTGCGCGCTACTTCGGGTTCCGCGCCTACGGACGCGTTTACGGTCTGCTCTATGCCTCCATTCTTGTGGGGAGCGCGATATCGCCGCCTTTATACGGCTTTATCCGCGATCAGAATGGCAGTTATGATGCAGGTTTGTGGATGTCAGTAATTTGTTTTGCGGCAAGCATCATCCTTTTCTGCTTGATGCCGGCCTTTCCGAAGCTCGATCTCGCGCCTGCGTCAAGTAAAATGGGCACCCCCAATAACTCGCACATTTGAAGCGGGGTTAGTGGGCCAAAGTGTTTTTCGTCATGTGCCGCGCGTTTGGCTGTATTGGGCCGGTGTATTGGTCTGGTTTTTGGCGGTTCCTGGCTGCAGGACGCAGCTAACTTGTCAGCG
>Ga0105049_10009481_pt1 | contig 11208 bp, 10 predicted proteins | sample MAT06_FD_78087 | JGI IMG/M metagenome (GOLD analysis project Ga0105049, IMG submission 78087) | Freshwater microbial communities from Lake Fryxell liftoff mats and glacier meltwater in Antarctica - MAT-06 | ecosystem: Environmental > Aquatic > Freshwater > Ice > Liftoff microbial mat | place... | reverse complement strand
TCTTCAAATTTTAAATTTTTAATCGGATCATCAATAGTTAAAAATTCTGGTAAATCATTCAAATTAAGCACTAATGTAACCACATAATCACTTTTATATTCGCACGCCATTTTATGCTCTTTTTCAGTTAATCTAAATTTTCCTTTTTTCTCGCGAATTCCTTTTACTTCGGCTAAAAATGACTTTCCATTTGCAATAATTTGAAAGTCGTAACCATCCCCATATAATCTTGCATCGTCTAAAATTCCATTTTTAAAAGTGTCAATATTATTAAAATTATTCATAAAATACAATTCAGCTTCTAATCCAGTTTCTTGTAATTTTTTAAATCTTGATTTCACAATTGGATTAATTTCTACAACTAAATCTTTGATTTTATAATTCTCATTCAGATATAATTTAACTATATCAGAATATCCTTTTACATTTTCTCCACCAAACAAACTATCAATTAAATACTTTCTATGTATATATGTGTTGCCTTTTTGCCACCAACCTTTTCTACCATTGTTTGGGAAAAAATGGTCAAATAAATCCATTCTATTTTTAACAGTTCCAACAGTGTCGGCTATTCCATTTTTAACACAATATTCATAAAATGAAGCTTTAGTTTTAAACCCAAACTCTTCTATAAAATTATCATTGAATTTTGATAAGCCATAACCAATAAGATTAAGAATTTCGTAGTTTTCGTGTTTCATTCTGTTACAATTTTTCTAATTTCGAAACAATATTTTCAGGTACAGAGTGAAAATGGTGTTCAGATAAGAAGTGAAAAAGCATCGTCAAGTTTCTTTACTGGTTTCTCAAAAGTCGAAACTTTACTATTAGAAATACCAATAACATTTAAGAACTCTACTAAGAATAGTTTTCCCTCTGCTTCTTCCCTTGTATTGCCTGCCCATTCTTTCGAAGAACTAAAGGCTCAATCCTTTGTCTCAATCCGGCTTAACAGCAAATATATATATCAGTTGTATTTTTGAATCAAACTTTGTTTTGCAAATATGCAAAAAATTTGAATATGCATCGAAAAAAGTCTCTGCTAACGTATTATTCGTTGAACAGTATTCCAAGAGCCTAAGGCTACAGCGGGTGTTCCTTGTCCTGGGAAGACTGAATCGCCTACCATATAAAAATTCTTAAAAGGTGTTTTGTTTGGCATCATAAATGGAAGTGGACGTTCTATAGTATGTGGAATTCCACCAACATACCCATTATATCTTTTAGTATAGAATTCAAACGTTTTTGGTGTACCGGAAAGTAGGTATTGTTTTGAAGCGTTTCTAAATCCCTCAAACCTTTTATCAAACTCTTGAAGAATACGTTTTGTAACTACTTCTTTACGAAATTCATATTCGTTTTCGTCTAAGTCAAACCATTGTTCTGCAATAGTATGCGTAGATATAGTAACTGAATACCATCCTTCCGGACTTCGTTCACGGTCTTCACGTAGAGAAAACGAAACAAAGATTGAAGCAGACGAGCAAAATGGGATTGGTTCTTGTATATGTATTTGATAATACGCAGTTTTTAAATCCATAGTATCTTCAATTGCAAAAGTAATAGTAAATGCACCCCAACCTTTTGGATATGAACGAGATTTTTTTTCAAAATACTTTTGGATTCTATCTGTAGTAATTGCTTCCATATTCCATAATGGGATAGAGGAAATAATTCCTTTCGTTTGAATTTGTTCACCTTTAGAAGTCGTAATTGAATACCCTTCTTTCTGTTGCTGAATTGAAGTTACTTTTCGTTTGAATTTAATCAAATTGTTATTAGATAGTATGTATTCTGCTAATAATTGTGCTGGTTTACCCATACCACCAAATGGATAATAAGTCTCTGAAGGGTAGACCAAACCAATGGACGACGGCAAGTATGGAGCTATATCGCTTTTACTTTGAGTACTTATCAATAATTGTTCGTCAATAAAACGAACAAACTGTTTGTCTTCTAACAATTGATATTTTTCGAGTAATGTCGTTACGGGACGAATAAAACCTGGGAGCAAACCTATTATTTTGGGTCGAATAAGGGGGAAGTAAGTAAGAAAATCGCTAAGTGAGGTTGGAGGGAAATGAGTCGTATGTTCTAAAGTATTCCAAATTTCTTTTTCTAATGAATACAAATTATTCCAAAACCGTTGTTGATTCTTTGGTTTAAAATGTTTTTCCGTTTCTTGAATCCATTGATCTTTTTGTGCGTAACGGATAATTTCTTTATCATCTAAATAAATCACCATTGCAGGATCTAATTTTTTTACATTCGGTGAAATTCCAATAGTATTAAAAATTTTTCCTAATGGTTGGTTTGGAAGCAAACCGCTTAAGGTAGTTGCTCCAACATCGAAAGTGAATTCCTTTCGGTTGAAGTAGGAGGCACACCCACCAACGTGTATGTGAGACTCCAATACACAGACTGAATAACCATAATGAGTTAATAATGCTGCAGCAGATAAACCAGCATACCCAGCGCCCAAAATACTATAATCAAAATTCATTGTTTTCCCAAATTAAAAATTTAAACAATTTATGTGAACCAATAAGTTTAATTCGTTACATATTTTTCTAGGTATTTACTGATTTTCAGCATCAAAGAATGAGTATCGTCATTTACGGTTGAAGTAGAATGTTGGGAGGTGTTTAAGAGATGTTGTAAATGTAATAAGGGTTCTTCTACCAATATAATCAAATCGTGAATGATGGCTGTTTTGTTGGGGTCAGTTGGTGATGGTGGTTGTTCAAAAATATCTTGAAGAGAGTTACTACTTTCTATTGTTTCTTTGAACATTGTAAATGGATCTAAGGAATACTGAAGCGAAATTTTGGATTGAATTTCTAAAAAATTTGAAAGTTCAATTATGTGATTGTTATGCACTTCTAACCAAGCAGTACTGTAATCTTTGTATGCTTTAAATTGTAACTCTTGTGATCCAAATTGTTGGGAATATTGGAACAAAACATAATAATAATACGGTGTTTTTTCAATGGGTTTTTGTTCTAACAAATCTTGAATTTGATGGTAGTATTGTTCAGAGTTTTGAATATCGTTCGATTTGGTATATACAGAAAGTATTATCAAACATAAATGGAGCTTTTTTTCGTTAGACCGTAAAGAATCTGCAAAGGTCAGTGCTTCTTGTGTTTTTTTCAGTGCTTTCGAAAAATCTTCCAATACCATAAATGTTTGAGCTTCAATCATTAACAAATTAACAGTCATTTCTATACTTGGGAAAGACTGTAATTGTAATCGCATATATTCGACAATTGAAGGAATTTTGTCGAAATTTTTAGTTTCAAAATAAATTTGTGCTAAAATATACCGAACTTCTAAGGAAGTTTGAATATCTTGAGGGCTTAAATTTGAGTGAGAAATTTTGATATGTTCAAAGGCATTTGTATATTCTTTGTTACGGACATAAATTTGGGCTAATTTGCAATGAATTCTGCTAAAAAGGATTGTCCCTTCCATATCTTTTTCAAACTGAAGTGCTTGAATATACAACCGTAAAGCATTCCCACTATCTCGTTTGAAGGAATAAAAATTCCCCATAGTTTCCATTGTTAGTGCAGTTAGATACGAAAAATCTTCACTAATAGCATCTACAGATGCATTGGTCAAGACCGATTCTGAATCCTCTAATTTATTCTGCATAAACAAGATTGTTCCCAAAAGACATAATGCTTCTATTGAAATAGTTGTGTAGGGCTCAACTAATGAAATAGCAATTTGAACATTCTTTTCTGCTTCTTCGTACAGTGAAGTATTGAAGATTAATAACGAACGAACGAAGTAATAATACCCTTCGAAATTTTTCGGAATTGAGGGGATTTCCGATGGCAATTTATACGATAATAATTCGTCCGAATATGCAAATTGACAAAGATAAATCATTATTTCTGCTTCATGCCACCGAAGGATACAAAACTCACTGAGGTTGTTTGCTTCGTTATATTTTATTTGTAATGTTTGGATAAGACTTTCAGCAACCGAATACTTTGCCAATGAGCACAAGGTTCGGATTTCTTCTATCTCGGTTACAAACAATTCATTCATTCTTTTATGCCCCTATTATTATTGGTTCTCTACAAATTAGCATATTTTCTAATAGTAATGCACGTTCGTACGTAAACTTATGAAAAAAATTGCTATTGTCGGTTCTCGTAACTTTGTCGATTACCCATATTTCAAATCTATCATTGATGTATATCTCCTTAAGGACGATCTTTCAGTAGAATTTGTTTCTGGAGGAGCAAAGGGTTCAGATGCATTAGCAGAACAATATGCAAACGAACATAACATCCCCATTCACATTCATTACCCCGATTGGAAAAGCCTCGGTAAAATTGCTGGGAGAATAAGAAATCAATCAATTATTGATGATTCTGATGAACTTATTGCATTTTGGGACGGATTTAGTTCTGGTACAAAAATGACAATTTCTTTTGCAAAAGCGAAAGGTATTCCATATAAAGTTGTCTATATAAATGAATACTTGATTTTCTAAATTCGGAATTTACTTTTCAATTTCAAACTTACAAGTTATGTACCTACATACTTTTCTGTATATTCGCAGTGTAGTTACTATAACCAAATATCTCTGTATGTTGAAATTTATCAAAAATCACTTAGAAAAATCTCCAAATGTAATTGGCATTTTTCTCATTTTTATTTCGCTTATTGCCTATTGCTATGTAGCATATATAAATTTCCCAAGCGAATTTGACGATGCATATATGTTCTTGCGATATGCAAAACAAATAATTGCGGGTAATGGACACACTTGGAATATAGGAGAAGGACAAATATATGGTTCTACATCGTTAACACACGTAATATTTGTAACGTTTTTACGATGGGTTCTTTTCTTTGCAAGAGATAGTGTTGTCTTGTTCGTATCTTCAGCGTTGCCATCCTTAGCAACCGTATTTGTTTTCGGTTACACAGCATCGAAAATTGTACAAAACAAATATTTTCAAGGACAATTGTTATTGTGTATAGGTGTTTCAGCCGCATTATTTGGATGTAGCGAACATTTCTATTATCATTTCAATACTGGAATGGACACAATGCTCTGTTTCTTGATGCATTCGATATTGATTTCGTATGTATTGTTGCATTGGGACCAGTTATGGGAATCGAAACAATCTATCATTGCCGCTCTACTTTGTTACCTTGTGTTTATTACTCGTCCAGAACATATTCTTCCTGCTGGAGTTTTTGTATTCCTTTATATTCTCTTTTTCCAAAAAAAGAACTTTGCACGTATTGCTGGAGTGTTTGTACTTGCTTCAATAGTACTTCTAACAGTAGATTCATTAGCAAAATTTGTTGTGTTTGGTGATATTCTTCCCCTTTCGTATTATTCAAAAAAATCAGGATTTTATATAGATTACAGGGAGGAAAATTGGCCAAAACGATTTTTTATCCACTTCTTTTTTCTATCTGTTACTTTTGCAATCTCAACAATTTTGGTGTTTTATAAAAAAACAGATTTCAAAAAAGCAATTGTCTTTTTTGTACCTGTACTGTTGTTGATTCTATATTTAGTTACAGTGGTTCAAATAATGGGGCATAGGTCACGATATTACCATCCTGTTGCACCGTATATTCTTTTCTTTGCCTTATCAATACTGCCAACTATTTTTAGATTAAGCAGGTTGAAAATAATTATATTTTTTGTATCATTAATACTCCTTTCTGCAAACAGTATTTGGGTGAAGATAAATAGAGATGTTATTCAAAATTATAAACATGCTATAGATAGAACCCCGCGTTATTTTCCAAAACTTGATGCTGAATACTGCACTGTACCAGATAGTTCACTGAAGAGAAATCATCGGTTCTGGTTGCGAACAATGACACAAATGGATTCATTATTACGTGAAATCCCCGATTCATTAGTAGTTTCTTCATCGGAATTTGGTATTATTGGTGCTGATTTCCCGAAACTTTCAATTGTAGATCCATTAGGGTTGCATAACGCAGAAATAGCAAAAAATGGCTTTAGCTACGAAGCACTTGTTCGAAGAAAACCTACTATGATTTGGATGGCTCATTCTGATTACAAAACTATTTTTAGACGAACTTTATCGAATCCAAAATTTTGGGCAGACTATGATTACTACCCAACAGTATTTGAATTTGGAATTGCAATTCGAAAAGACAAAAACAACGAATACATTACTTCTGTTGTAGAACGATACCACAAAAGGTATTACAACAATAGATCCATTGCTACTTTAAAAGCTACGCCAAAACCAGAAGTTTTGGCAGGGAAAGTAATAGCCAAATAGCCATTCCAGACCGTAGTACCTTTGTTTATTTACTAAGGGAAAACTATGTGGGTTTCAAATGAAATTATTCGAAGTAAGTTGCCCGTGTACCTTACTGCTTTCGCAGACGAAAACGAAAATCGGTTTCAAGAACTAATTTATCAATCAACAATTCACATTCGTTCAAAAACTGGAATTCCCCTACCAATTTCAGAAGACGTTGCGCCATTTTGGTATATAGATACCATTTCACAACTGGTTCATATTTTTGCTCTATTACAATCCGGAGCAATTGCATCGGAAGAACAAACGATGTTAATAATGAAACGATGGGATTTACTTGACGAACGGCTGATGCAATGGCGAATTACGAATCCTAATGAGGGGAAAAAGTCTAAGGCTGGAATTTTTCCTTTACCAACGGGAGGTTTGGAATGATGAATTTCAATGAAACTATTCAATTTGTCGTAAACAATCTCAAAAGTTCTGCTTCACTTTTACAAATAGATCCTAATTCTATATTTCTGGAAGGTGATTTTAAAGGAAATGTACTATTGTCAGAACAAATTATTTTGGCAATGTATCCAAATGAAACATTCGAATTTGAAAATACTACTTCAAAATTTTGGAAATGTACTTTAGATTTTTCAGTGTATTCGCTATCGGTTTCACGTAGCTTTGAAATGATTCAACAGATAAATAAAATACTTCAAACAGGGGGTCAACTTTATGTATCGAATAGGAAAGTTCAAGTACTAAAACGTTCTTCACAAGGGGCGGAAATGAAACTCAGTAGTAGCATAACTGTTGAAAGTTCTTGAAAATAAAAATGTTTATCCATAGAAGTTGTGTGAAAGGTGATAAAGAAAGAAAATGAGTCAACAAATTCAAACAGTACAACAAATTCTCGCAGAACATCTTTTAAGACATCACGAATTACCGAGCCTTCAAGAACTTTGTAGTAAATCTTCGCAAACAGCAGACGAATGCTCACAATCACTACAAAATTTATCTACAGAAGATTTGTTGATAGTCTTTTCTGTCCTTACTCCTAATGTACTCTTATCTATTTTTCAACAAACTTCAACTTCTGTTCCTTCTCAAAAACTTTGGTGCGAACTGTTTTTACACAAACACAACAAACAGCATTCAATTGGAGAACCAATTACTGTACAGTTTCAAGACAATTCAGAGGAAATGAAATCAAAAACTGCAATGCAAGAGTTGATGGAGTTAAAAAATTCATAGAACTATTGTGGACTACACACAATGAAAATCCTAACTCTTCCATTCAAATAAATAACCGAAAGTAGAAATTGGCAATTCAATTTAGAATAAATTCTGTGTACAAAAAACTCTTTTTTTCTACCACTCGATACATTATTTGTTATGGAGGTGCTGGATCTGGAAAGTCATATTTTGCTGCACAAAAATTGATATATAGGTTGTTAACCGAACAACATCATACGTTTTTACTTGTTCGAAACACAAAACGATCAATGAAAGATTCCGTTTTTGCATTATTACAAGAAGTGTTACAATCAATTGGCGCTTCGCATTTATTCCAATTTCATTCTTCTACCCTATCAATGAATTGTCTTTTAAATGGAAACTCCATAATTAGCACTGGTTGCGACGATGTAGAAAAGTTGAAATCTATTGCTGGTGTTACTTCTATTTGGATTGAAGAAGCAACGGAATTAGAAGAATCGGATTTCGACCAAATAGACTTACGTTTACGATCGATGAATGTAGAATATGAACAAATACTTTTGACTTTTAATCCGGTTGACGAACGGCACTGGTTAAAAAAAAGATTCTTTTCTAAAAATCCGCATCATAATTGTGAAATTCTCAAAACCACATTTAAGGACAACCTTCACAACCTTCCGAATCAATACATAAAAACCCTCACTTCAATGAATACTGTCAATAAACGGTATTTCGATGTTTATGCAAATGGAGAATGGGGGATTGACGATAAAGAATATTTGTTTAAATGGGATTGTTACCAAGAAGCCGACAATGTTCCAGAAGATATTGTTTCTATTTTGTATTGCGATCCAAACTTAGCCTTGAAAGCAAAAGGAGATAAAACTGCTATTACTGTGTTAGGGTATTCGTTCTTAACACAGCAATATTATGTATTGGGGACTGCATTAGAATCATTTTCCGATCCAAATTCGTTAGTTGAAACCATTTTACAACTTCGGTCGCAATGTAGCACCATTAAAGCAATTGGGTTCGACGGAAATGTAACGCAAGAATCTACGTGGTTCCATTTGTTACGTTCGGTTTCAAAGCAAAAACGAATATTACTACCGCAAGTAGATTTTTGTAAATATTCTACCGATACCATCGCTAAAAATGCACAATTAGCGTGGGCAAGAAAACAAATATTCTTCCCAAAAAACTTTTCAATTTCAAGTGAAAAACAAGAATATTTAGATCAATTACGAACTTTTAGAACGAAAAAAGATGGGAAACCAGACGATGCTCCAGATTCGTTTATTTGTGGTTTTGAATTTTTACATTCTCGCAGATTAGTTCGAAAAGTTGGATAGCTGTCTAAAACTAAAAATAAATTCACATTCAATAGAACTAAAGAACATTCTTTCACGTTCACATAAAGGCAAAGAATTTGTAAAAATTATACCATTGGAACATTTTGGAGATTGCTGTTTTAGGGGGAGCTGAAGAAATTGGTGCAAACGCTACTTTTATTAAAATTGGCGATTGTTCTTTAATTATTGACGCTGGTTCACACCCTCGAAATAAAGACATTACCTTTGCACCAAATCTTCATCCTATTCAAGAAGAAATTATTTCTGCTATTATTTTAACCCATTCTCATACCGACCACATTGGGGCTTTGCCTATTTTAGCACATACTTTCCCTACTGCAAAACTGTATTCCACTGAACCAACAAGGGACATTGCTGAAATAATGCTTCGGAATTCTACCAAATTACTTCACTTTGGGAATAATCCCCTTCAAGTTGAAGAGTATTTGGATATTTATAAAAAACCATTTATTGAAGTTTTGTTACAACTGATTCATACCCGCAGAACGAAAGAACCTTTTTCTGTGCAATCGGTTCTAAATTCCACTTCTGTTGAAGCTACATTTTACGACGCTGGGCATATCTTGGGTGCTGCTGGAGTTTTACTTCAATCGAAACAAGGGTCAATTTTTCATACTGGCGATTTTTTACAAGAAAACCAATATGTAATTGGGAAAGCTGATTTCCCTAATCACCATATCGATGTTTTAGTTACCGAATGCACCAATGGGGCTGACAAAGAACCAATTTCTCGAAATGAACAAGAATTAGCTTTAACAAATTTTATCAATACAGTAACTAACGACAATGGGTCGGTTTTAATTCCTACGTTTTCTTTGGGTAAAATGCAAGAAATGTTGCGGTTGATGAACATTTTGATGAACCGAAATTCTATTCCAACAATCCCAATTATTACAGGTGGAATGGGACGAAAAGTATGTGAACTCTACGACCGATATTGTTACACCGGTTCTCGGGTAAACCCAGGATTTGAATTAGCAGACATTGAACAAGAACGTTTACCAACTAAAGAATTATTGAAAGGGCGTTACTTTAAAACTCCTTCCATTGTTCTCACAACTTCGGGTATGTTGCATTCGGGAACTCCTTCGTATAAACTTGCAGTTGAATGGATGAAACGACCTAATTTCGGCATTGCCATTGTTGGTTATCAGGATCCAACATGTGAAGGGTTTGCCTTGGAACAATCAGTTAAAGGAGAAGAATTCAAATTCGGTTCTTATACCGCAACGAGAAATTGCCTTTTAGAACGATTTCGATTTAGCGCTCACGCCACTAAAGAACAAATACTTTCAGTGGTAGAACAGCACAGTCCTAACAAGGTATTTCTCATTCACGGCGAATATGAATCGTGCAGTGAAGTTGCTCTGTCCTTAGTCCAACGTGGTTTTAAAGGGGAAATCGTAATACCAACAAAAGGAAAACGATATCAATATTCTCTTACTTCCGAAGCTTCTCAATTCTTTCAATAAGATCGTCTAATGTTACATACCCTTGCGAAAGAACGTGAGCTTTTTGGTCGCGAATGTAAATAAGTGTAGGGAATCCCGTAACCCCAACAGTTTCAGAAACATCGAAATCACTTAACGTTTTTTCTAAAGTCGTTTCCGATTGAACCGTTGCCATAAAAGCTTCTTTCGAAATTCCAATTGCTTCCACGTATGGTAAATATGCTTCAAAAGAATTAAGGTTTATTCCATCGTAATATATTGCTTTCTTCAATGTAGAAGCAAATGCAAATGCTTTTATTGGGGCTAATTGTTTCACCGCCATTAATACTTGAGAAGGTGGTATTGACGAAAAAACAGTAGATCCTTCATCTAAAATATCCTTTAAGAATGGCTCACCAAACTTCACTCCGGTTCTGTCTTCTACCGTTTTATACGCAGTTTTAATATACGAAGCAACCTCGCCAATAGGTCCAATTCTTTCGCCGGTAATCATCCCACCAGAAATAACATCAAAGGCAATTTCTTTAGAATATTTTTCATAGAAGCTTGTAATTACTGGTGAAAATCCGTAGCACCACCCACAAAGCGGATCAAAAAAGTATAATATCGTATCTGAAGTCATAAGGGTTGTAGTAGGTTTAGGAATTTTTTTAATAGGTAACTTTTGACCAAACAATGGCAATGAAAACATACAAAACACAATGCAAAACAAAACAATTTTCATAGGGGTATCTTTGGTATTATTACCACAGAGGACGTCCAAATTCAAGAATTAGTACTTGTAGATTTTCATAAATACAATAGCCCCCCTCTCCCCACCATAAACAATAACTCCCTCGCTCCAACCGAAAACAATCTAGCCCCCTCACCCCGTCCCTCTCCCTCAAGGGGAGA
>Ga0105049_10009480_pt1 | contig 11208 bp, 6 predicted proteins | sample MAT06_FD_78087 | JGI IMG/M metagenome (GOLD analysis project Ga0105049, IMG submission 78087) | Freshwater microbial communities from Lake Fryxell liftoff mats and glacier meltwater in Antarctica - MAT-06 | ecosystem: Environmental > Aquatic > Freshwater > Ice > Liftoff microbial mat | place... | reverse complement strand
CCAACCGTCAACGCAGGCACCGATGCCAGTGTCAATTTGCCAGCCAGTATCAATCTAGATGGCAGTGTTAGCGATGATGGTCTACCCAGCGCGGCACTGACAACCGCGTGGAGCAAGGTCAGTGGCCCTGGGGATGTGGCCTTTGGCAGCGCCAACGCCATTGATACAACGGCGACCTTCAGTGCGGCAGGTGTTTATGTACTGCGCCTAACCGCCAGTGACGGGGCAGTGAGCGCGAGTGATGATGTGCAGATCACAGCGGGCCAAGCGCAGGGGGTGCTCAGCCTGACCCAAACAGCCGATGCACATGTGAATATGTCGAGCCCCACGCGCAACTATGGCACGGACAAAACCTTCCGCTTGCGCGCCGGTTCACCGGCTTACTATAGCTATTTGCAATTTACAGTCAGTGGCCTCAGCAATGCTGCCCAGAGCGCCAAGGTGCGTCTGTATGTTACTGATGAGAGTAACGAAGGCGGGGCGATCTATAGCGTCGCCAATACATTTGTCAACACCAACACACCATGGACAGAGCGCGAGATCACCTTAGCCAACGCGCCCAAGATCGCCGGCACACCTCTCGCCACGCTAGGCGCTGTGCAACGCAATAGCTGGGTAGAATTTGACGTGACCACAGCGATCACCGGGGATGGCACCTACAGCTTTGGTCTGCTAACCAACTCGACCAACAGTGTTATCTACAGTTCCAAAGAAGGAGCCAATAAGCCTGTATTGGTACTGACCACGAATGGGGGGACAACGTCTAGCATGTCATTAGCAGAAACGCGCGTAACAACCGAGGCCGAAGAAACCGAATTGACCGATGAATTGACCGATGAATTGACCGATGAAGCGTTGGAACAAGAATGGCAAGCCAACAACGCCAATCGGCTCTTCCTGCCCTTGGTACAAGCACCCTGACATAGTTCGCCCATAGGGACCCTAGCAATCCGGGATAGCACCATGCCGATTCACTTCCAATGAAGCTGGTGCTATCTCGAAATGCTAGGGCTGGATTATGCCGCTTATGCGGGCAGCGGCTGTAACGAGCCATTAATTGGGCGGGGACCGGTGGGCCGCCAGGGAATTGTTGCATAGGAAGTATAGGCAATATCGAGATGCGGCGTCGGAATGCGCACATGACCTTGATAGCGCGAATCCAGCACAGCCTCGAGCACGCCTGTCGTCAGCAGCGTGCGCTCTACCGGCCAGCTAGGCTTGCCCGTGACGAACATTTCCTCTACATTCAGGCTCAAATAACTGAAATGGGGGTGCGGATCTTCGGGCAGATGCACTTCACAGGCATGAATGGTATTGTCGATCCGAGCGGCGTAGGCAAAGGTCTTCAAGGCCGCATCCTCAGCCGCTTCCATCAAAACGGCACTGCGAAATCCGTCGCAATGTTCCAACAAAAACAAGGCGGGTTTGTGGAAAAGCGTTTCCAGCTCGTCAGACGGGCGATCCCGAATTGCCATCACCCCAGCTTGCGCCAGATCGCGCGCCCAATGCCCATCGCGCGCCGCTTGCCAGACCGCATCACCCTCGAGACAAGTTACCGCGGCAACGCCACTTTCGCCGCCAACCCGCCGTTCGATCATACATTGTAACGTCTCCAACGCATGAAATCCATAGCTATCCAACCCAGCATAGGCGATGGAGAGCGCGGTCTGAATTGGCGTCTCAAGCGCGTGCTCCAGCCAGGGACTGCGCCAGCCTACGGGCAGCGATGAACCCGCCATGAACGGCGCGCCGAGCTGTGCCGCCCGCTCAAACATCCATTTGGCATCGTGCCAGTTGTAGGAAAGATGCTTGTCGCTAAACACAGGCACGGCACGCCCACTGGTAGCAAAGACGCCACAAATTTGTTCCATAAACGGTTTGCGCGGATAGAGATGCTGTTCCTTCTCATTCCAGGCATAATCGCCATGTTCGCCAATGAGCAATACGCCATCAACGGCCAGTTGCTCACCACCTAGGGTTAACGCCTGGGCAATACTTTGGTAAATGGGAATGTTAAATTGGGCCGCGTAGTGACGACTTAGATCGCCGCCCTCAGGAAATTGATCGACGTACATGGAAACAATTTGCACGCGTGACGGCAGCAAACCCACATCCGTGGGGAAGCCTTTGAGAAATTTGGTAACGATCACATCGGCATGTGAAAAACGGCGATATTCAGTGATAACGGCGGCAATCTTAATGGACTTGGTAGCGGATTCCATAACAAGCTCTGTCTTCCCTCTGATTTCCCTTGGCGCGCAACCTGTTTCGTTGCGCAACAAAGCAGTGATCCGTGCGCCAAAGGCGGGCTAGTTTGAAAAAGTAAGAACGCTCTGAAATCCTAGGCCACACGCCCAACTTTGTCAATTGTGACTGGCTATTGGTAGAATGAGGGAAACACAGTCACAGCAACCAGGGAGCGCGTGCCATGTCCGATCTATACACTATGTTTACGCAAGCAGTGAAGCAGGGGCGTTTGGTGGGGCTAGCCACGATCATTGCCGGACCGGGCATTGGCCAGAAATTATTGATTTGGCCCAACGGCGATACGGCAGGTGAGTTAGGGTCTGCACAACTTACGCAACAGATCATTGCGCGCGCCCAGAATGCCTTTGCAACACAGCAAACTGAACGCTTCACACTTGCCACCACGGCGGGCGATGTAGAGGTTTTTCTCGAGATTCATGCCGCACTGCCCAAGTTGATTATGATTGGCGCAGTACACATTGCCATTGCGTTGACGACCTTTGGCAAAGCACTTGGCTTTCACACCATTGTGCTCGATGCCCGCTCGGCCTTTGCCACGCCAGAGCGCTTTGGCCATGCCGATGAATTGCGCATCCAGTGGCCAGCCGATGCCTTGCCCGAAATTGGACTCGACGAGTCAACGTATATCGTTGTCCTCACGCATGACGAAAAGATTGACAATCCAGCATTGGCCGTTGCGCTGAAAAGCCCAGCTCGCTATGTCGGGGCGCTTGGCTCCAAGAAGACCCATGCGCGGCGCGTGGCTGCATTACAAGAAGCCGGCGTGACCGAGGCAGAAATTGCGCGCATTCGGGCACCGATCGGCATCAGCATTGGGGCACGGCGCCCCGAAGAGATTGCGGTATCGATTATTGCGGAGATTGTCGCCGTCATGAATGGTGGCTAGGGCTACCGGCGCGTAGACATCCTAGCCGTTTTGATAGTCATGAAGACGTTAGTTTTGCCCGGCGCGGACAAAGACCAACGTCTTCACAATGACTGTACTACTCTTCCCCCCGCACAATCTGCACTTTGACGCGTGTCAATAAAGCAGCCAACGCACCCAAGGCGGCCAGCACTGGCGCGAAGAAGGTGACGACACCGCCCACGGCTACGCCAGCGGTAAGCGGAATTTCCACCAACACTTTATCCTCGGCATTGCGAATAATTAATCGGCGTACTTTGCCTTCAGCAATCAAATCCTTTACACGTTCCACCAATTGACTGCCGGCAATCTCAATTTCTTCGATCCAGGTATGTTCTGGCGCGGGTGGGACAGGCTCGCTTTGAACAACATACGGTTCGGCCGGTAGACCTTCCACGCTAACAGGGGCCACGCTAACAGGGGCCACGCTAACAGGGGTCACGCTAACAGGGGTTGTTTCTTCGTCGATTGTGGTTGACATTCTTTATTCTCCTTCGTTTGACGAGCGCTAGATGAATTGCAATGACAGGAATGGGTTTGATCAGTAGCGGTAATCATTGGGGGACAAGCCCTTGTCTAGACGCGGGATGGTAGAGGGTATAGGGTGATGCCCACGCCAGTTTGGGTTCGGGGTATATGGCGCATATTGTGAGTGAAGACTACCAAGACCAGTAACAAGCTTCACTGCCGTTTACTTACGTATGCTGCACCATGTACGCTACTATTATAACCACACGGCCAGGAAGCGCAAGGTGACAGACAGACAAAGTTAAGTCAACCCAGCAGGATTTCCAAGCTAGCAAACTCGCATTTATCCCAATTCTACCTCATTTAGCTTACGTTGTATTTTGTTATGTCTACGTCAATTGATGTACACATTACATAGACATAAGGACTAAGCAACTTGACAATTGTCGCTAATCGGATAGACTTCTAGTCAGGCATTTGACATGACTGAAAAACAGTTACATCGCATCACGACGTCGCACCCTCATTGAACCCTGTGTCAGCCGAACAATCATTCGCCCTCATGGATGTCACGCTAGATCTGAAGATAGTTAAAATAGTCCTCTGAAAGGAGAAAGACGTGTAGCATGTGTTCGGCAACCATGCATCGGTAGAGCTTCCTTTTTCTATGATTCCACATCTCATCATGCGCTAATCTACAAGTTACACAATTCAGGAGAAGTTTATGCAAAAATTGTTGTCAATGCTGACAATCATCAGTTTGCTTCTTTGGTCCACCCCTGCGCTTGTTAGGGCGCAAACCGCGCCTACCGGGGATCCAGGCCAAAATGATCGCCTCTTTTTGCCGATCATTCGCGGTACGGGCAACAGTACCACGACAGTTGAAGAGGACGAAGATGACCTGGACACAGGTATGCAGTCCGCCGGTATTGGTCGCGAAGCACTGGTTGCGGCCCAGCGAGGTACCCCCAGCCAGCGCTTATTCCCCAGCACACTTGCCACATTGAAACTCGACAGCCCAGAAATCCTTCAAAATGTGAATACGCTGCTCAAATTGCCGCAAACATTGACGGGTGTCACTGGTCGCCAACGCGTTGTGGTTCGTTTACGCACGCCATCGGTAGTCCAGCGAGTATTGACCGAGGTAAACGCGAGCTCGGCGGCGGCACAACAGGCGCAGCTAGCCGTCGTGCAAAGCGAACAAGCCAGCGTGTTGGCCAGTGCATTGCAGCTCGATGCCAACACTCAGGTCTTGGGCCAAGTGCAAAAAGTGCTCAACGCAGTGATGCTTGAGATCGACGCCAGCGCCTTATCTGCCCTTGCAGCCAATCCCGCAGTCCTGTCCATTCGTCCGGTTGTCAATTACTCGGTCGCACTTACCGAAACTGTGCCCTACATCGGAGGAAGCGCAGTGCAGGATCTGGGCTACGATGGCACAGGTGTAAGCGTAGCCGTGCTCGACAGCGGTATCGATTACACCCATGCCAATCTGGGTGGTTCTGGCGTGTTGGAAGACTATACGAATAATGATCCCGCCATTATCGAACCGGATACTTTCCCAACGGCCAAGGTCGTCGGCGGCTTTGACTTTGTCGGCTCTACCTGGCCCGACACCGCCGAAACGCCAGATCCCGATCCGCTGGATGATGGCCCCGAGTCTGGCCACGGCACCCATGTCGCCGATATTATCGGCGGTGGGATTGGTGTTGCCCCGGGAGTTGATCTCTATGCCGTCAAGGTCTGTTCTTCCATTTCGACCAGTTGTAGCGGGATCGCCCTGTTGCAAGGCATGGATTATGCGCTCGATCCGAATGGCGATGGTGACATTAGCGATGCCGTCGATGTCATTAACATGTCCTTGGGCAGCGACTATGGCAGCGCCGATGATGACGACCTGTCGCTGGCCGTCGAATATGCCAGTGCCTATGGTGTGATTGTTGTAGCATCGGCGGGCAATGGTGGCGATAAACCCTATGTCCATGGCACGCCAGCCTCGGCCCCCTCGGCGATTGCCGTCGCACAAACCAATGTGCCATCAGCAATTCAAGCAGCCATGGAGATCAAGGCTCCGGCTAACATTGCAGGCATCTACGAAGCAGCCTTTCAGTCGTGGTCGGTTGCGCCCAGCGCGCCGATCGAAGGGCCGGTTCAATATGCCGACGGAGCCGGTGGTAATCTGAATGGTTGTGCGGCTTTTGCCCCTGGTTCTCTGGCTGGCAAAATCGTACTTGTCAATCGGGGAGCGTGTAACTTTACGCTGAAGCTTGCCAATATTAGCCAAGGTGGCGCGTTGGCGGGGATCATCGGCTTGATCGCGCCGGGCGATCCATCTGATGGCGGTGATGGGGGAGATCGCCCAATTGATATCCCAGGCTATATGATTAGCCTCATGGCATCCAATCTGATCAAGAGCGAATTGGCCAACGGCGTTGTCGTACGCTTTGATCCAGCGGGCGGTTTGCCCTTGGTCATGCACATGGTCGGTTCATCCTCACGCGGCCCCTCGGTTAGCGGCAACTTCATCAAGCCCGATGTGGGTGCGCCAGGCGCTTCTGTCTCGGCCATTGCTGGCACAGGGAGCGGTGAAGGGGCTTTCGGCGGCACTTCCGGTGCGGCACCTATGGTCAGCGGTGCGGTGGCCCTGTTGCGCCAGGCATTTCCCACACGCTCTGTGCCCGAAATCAAAGCGCTGTTGATGAACACAGGCGAAACCAATATCCTGAATCGACTGGCGCTCTTCGGCGGCGATCTGGCACCGATCACGCGCATTGGTGGTGGTGAAATCCGGGTCGATCGGGCAGTCGCCTCGCCCGCGGCGGCGTGGGATGCAGATGCCCAAACCGGCTCACTATCCTTTAGCTTCCATGATGTCGCAGAGAACGAGTTGAAGCTAAAACGCTTGGTCACGGTACGCAACTACTCCGATCGTAACATCACCTACCAGATCAACCCAGCATTCCGCTTTGCCAACGATGAGGCAACCGACGCAGTGGATATTAATACACCGAGCAGCGTCTTTGTCCCGGCACGTGGTGATGCACAATTTGAGGTCGAGTTGGAGGTACGCAGCAAACGCCTGTTGCCCTGGAGCATGAATTCCGGATCAAACGGGGCAAATCCTGCGCCCCTCACACTGCACGAGTATGATGGCTACTTGCAATTGGTAGAAAAGGGCAACGCCAGCAGCGCAATTCATCTGGCATGGCAAATTCTGCCGCGCAAAGCCGGCGATGTGAGCGTTTCGCCACGCAGCAGCTATGTCCAGGTGCGCAACCGGGGGACGGGCACCAATGTAATCGAAAGCTATTCATTGATTGGTGTCAGCTCTAACCTACCCGAAGGCGGCCCTGGCGACAACAACCCCACCCCCGACTATCGCTATTTAGGCTATAGCACCTTTGCCGTACCGGCAGGCGTCTGCAATGACACAACGGATTCCTTTGTCTTGGCCTTTGCTGCCAACACATGGGAACGCCAATCCCACGCCAATACGCCGGCCAGCTATTACATTGCCCTAGATACAAATCAAGATGGCGAAGATGATTACGTTGTGCTCACGCGCGATGTCAGCTTCTCAAATGTCACCGATGGGCGCAACCTCACCTGGGTGGCCGATCTGGCAACCGGCGCGGCCGATGGCTACTTCTTCACCGACCATGAAACAAACAGCGCCAACACAGTAATGTTACTGTGCGCCGAGCAGATCGGCATGACCACGGCCAATGCCTTCCAGCCGATCAATGTCACAGCCTATGTCGATGATTTCTTCTTCGGGGGCATGGGCGATGTGATTACAGGGATTACCATTTCGCCCTTTGGTGAGCAATATGTGGCCGAGTTTGAAAAGGGTGGTATTGGTGTTACGACACTTGATGCCGACAAGAAAGACAAGCTACGCGTACTAGATTTTGGCCCGCTTACCAACAACACAGAAACAGGTCTTCTGTTATTGTTCCGGGGCGGCGCCCAGATCAACCGCGAAGCGGGCACGATTATGATCCTACCCTGATCGGTAGCAGATCACGAATGAGAGACAGGTCATTGGGACAGTGACCCAAAGCGGATCGCACAGTCGCTGCCCCAATGATACCTGTGCTGCCGTTTCGCTGGACGCTGATAGCGGTCGATTACCAATAGTGTTTTGTAAAGACTTTAGTCTTTCTCTGGTTGATACAAAACGCAGTTGAGTAAGCTGACAGGAGACCTGTAGGGTCTTTGAGACCGAACACCACAAAGACTAAAGTCTTTACTACCTAGCCTATCTTGCGTGGGTAAAAGTAGGATAAAAAGGGGGGAGTGCTTGTAGAAAGCACTCCCCCCTTTCGATCGGTTGAAAGTTCTCGCGTGGTTATCGCGTAGTTACGGGGCCGTTGTTCCCTGCACAGTTAAATAGGCAACAATAGAATCAAGCTCTTCGGGGGTCAAGATTTCATCCAAATTCTGCACCATCAGGTTCGGCAAGCAGGGACCGGTGGGACATTCTGGCGCAATCACAGCATTGGGTTCGAGCAAGGATTGGCGAATATAATCTTCGCTGCTCAAGCCTTCGACGCGCGTGGCACCATCGACGCCGATATTCGTCAAGTTGGGGCCAAGCATCCCGACCGCGCCGGCAACGCCAGGAATCACATGGCAACCAATACAGCCAACCTTCACAAAAATGGCGGCCAATTCGGCTGGGGCTTCGGCGTCAGCGGTTGTGGCTGTTTCTACGCTGCTATCGCTGGTTGTCGTCAATTCATCGGTTGCGGTCACCGCATTGCTGGTTGTGATCGCTGGCGCACTCTCCTCAACCGCATCTTCAGCCGCGGCTTCCGAGATGGTCGTCGTGGCCGTAACATCGGTCGTTGTGGTCGTGGTTTGGGTTGCGGTCAAGTCAGAACTGGCAGTTACCGGGGTGGTCACAGGGGTGGTCACCGGGGTAGTTTCGTTCACTTCGGCGGTTGTCGTAACGCCGGTTGTGGAATCTACCGTTACGACAGATGTATTTGTCAAGGTAGTGGTAAGATTAGTGGCGGTGGTAAGATTAGTGGCAGTGGTAAGCTCAGTGCTAGCCGTCACGTCAACAGTGCCCGTAATACCGGCGGTGCCCGTCAGACTCTCCGTGCCAGTAATGCCTTCTGTAGCTCCTGTGTCACCCGTCAAAACTTCGGTTAGGGTCAACGGACGCCCCGCCACTCTGGCCTGTTCTGCAAAGTCAGTCGAACCTTGCCGATAATAGCCAACGGCAGAATTGAGAATCACAATCAAGATCACAAGTCCAAGTAAGGAACCCAAGATTTCCCAAGTGGAACGATTTGCGCGCATAGCAGAATCCTATCAAATTACTAATATTTTAAAGTATGAGTCAATTTTGAATTGTACTGATCCAAAAAGCGTTGCCCCGCCCGGCGCGCTTTGGCAAAAGGCCCAATTCGCTAGAAATTAGGGCGGTAGGATGGTCGCCAGGTAACTAACGACCATCTCTGTTACTATAAAGCAAAAGCGGGGAACGTGCAAGCAATTCACCTCATTGATGAGGCGATTGGCAAGGGGTAAGGAACAATTTACGGCAGGCTTTTATCATGACGCGTCAACACTTCGGCCCCGTTGGCGGTTACCAACATGGCGTCTTCCAACCGAGCGCCAAATTGGCTGGGGAAGTAGGCACCGGGCTCTAATAGAATTACCATACCCGCTTCGAGAGCAACGTCATTATAGGGAACAATGCGCGGTTCCTCGTGGCCGGTCACGCCAACTCCGTGGCCGGTATGGTGCGGATAGACGGCGTAGCCAGCCTTTTGCATAAACTGGCGCACCTGCTGATCAAGCTCTTTGGCCAAAAGACCGGGTCGCACCAGCGAGATGGCAAAGGTCAACGCCTCGGCACAAGTTTGATGCAGCTTTACCTGTTCGGCAGTCGGCTCGCCAGCATAATAGGTCATACAGCTGTCGCTCCAATAGCCGTGGGCCAGCGTGCTCAAATCGACAATCACATTGTCGTGCTCGCGAATCACCAAATCTTCGGGCCAGCCGCCAATATTATTCTGACGATAGCCAACCACACAGTCGTTGCCCAACGGCACACGTCGCCCCGCCGCTTGTTGAACTGCCGCATGAATCTCAGTCCACACATCGATCTCGCGCTTGCCAGCCTGTACCGCCTTGCGCGCCGCTTCATGGCCGATGTCGGTCAGGGCAAAGTTTTCGCGCAATTTCTGTAGCTCTTCCGCAGTCTTGATCATCCGCAATGGCACCAACCAGCCATCGATGGGCGTTATGGCGGCACGCGTGGGCAGGGCGCTATCCAGCAGTTGCTGAAGCAGAAGCGTCGTGTCTTGTACTTCAACACCCACTGGCCCTTGCGCTTGACTGCGCTGTAGCAACGGGGCCAATGTTTCGCGCAAGCGGTCGCCACTGGCAATAGCTTGTTGGATGGTATAGCCCATATAGGTGATCACAGCACAGTCGCTAGCGGACTGGAGATCCGCCACCAAGCCGTCCTGACCGTCTAGCACCACCAACGTATAGTGACCGGCTTCGTACCAGACCAAGGCGGGCGCGCCCAAGAAAAGATTGGGCAGTTGTATGGGTGGCGCAAATCCAGTCAGCCACCTGACGCTATTGCTGCTGGTAAAGAGGGCCCGCTGAATGCCTTTGCTGGCAAGCAGATCGTGTGTTCGTTGACGTTGTTCTTGATGCATCATACTTTCTCACGCTCACTTTTTACTGGTCAAAAGAGTTTTGTTCAAGTGGGTAACTTGCTGATGCGTCAAGAATATCACTTTTTTGGGGCGACGCCAAACGCCAGGGAAGCATATGTAGCACGGCCAATAGCATTCCGGGATTGCACCAAACCCATTTGCCCAACTGGCGCAGGTTTTTGTACAATCCCGGAATGTGGTCACGGGGATAGAGAAGAGTTTACTGTCTGCTATCACACATTTTAGCGAAGGAACTTTTCCGCCTTGTGCTTATACACCGCATGTGTACGCGATTGGGGCAGCCCTTGATCAATACGGATTGTAGACGAGTCGATTAGACGAACCAGTGCCTGGACTTTTCACAATGTTGGCGGTAGACACACTGAAGATTGTGGTACGCACAGTCGCCGGCGTGGCCCTGGGTGTCCCATGCAAGTAGAGCGCAACCACACCAGTGACATGGGGTGCAGACATGGATGTGCCACTCATCGTTGCAGTTGCCGTATTGCTGGTACGTCCGGCAGATTTGATACTCACGCCGGGTGCAAAAATATCTACACAAGCGCCATAGTTGGAAAAAGAGGCTCTTGTATCCGTAGTATCGGTGGCACCAACGGTGATCGTGCCTGCGGTGCGGGCAGGGCTGTAGTTGCAAGCAGGTTTATTATCATTACCCGCCGAAACCACATAGACGACACCCGCATTGATCGAATTATAAACAGCCGTGTCTAAGGCAGAAGAAGCTAAACCACCGAGACTCATATTGGCAACCATGGGCACGGTGGGCGCGAGACGCTTCTGATTGGTCACCCAGTTTACACCAGCAATAATATTAGAATAGCTGCCCTTGTTATCACAGCCAAGGACGCGCACCGCGATCAAGGT
>Ga0105049_10009479_pt1 | contig 11209 bp, 9 predicted proteins | sample MAT06_FD_78087 | JGI IMG/M metagenome (GOLD analysis project Ga0105049, IMG submission 78087) | Freshwater microbial communities from Lake Fryxell liftoff mats and glacier meltwater in Antarctica - MAT-06 | ecosystem: Environmental > Aquatic > Freshwater > Ice > Liftoff microbial mat | place... | reverse complement strand
TAATGAACCGTTTAAAAGCTTAGAAGTTACCTACCTATATGCCAATAAAACAGCTTTAGCAATGAATTTCTTGTGGATTATATTATTTGTTGCATTTTTCTTTTTCTGGGTTTATGTAGGGGGAAATATATTGAAATGGGATTTGATGGGAACAGTCGACCTAAGTTATGCAGGCATGTTAGATAAAATGGAAGAAATGGCTGCATACTCTGTAGATTTTTCTTCTAAAAATTTACCCCAACCAATAGTTGTGATTGCAATAGTTGTTGTTTTAGGGTTTATAAGCGGATGTAGTATCAACTTGCTTTTTACTTTAGGAGAAGAAATTGGATGGAGAGGTTTTCTTTTCAAGCTTTGGCAACAGTTGGGTTTTCATCAAAGGGTACTTTTAACAGGAACCATTTGGGGACTTTGGCATGCACCATTAATTCTACTTGGACACAATTACGACAATTACCCCATTATTGGAACTGGAATGATGGTATTGTTTTGTATTTCGCTTGCATATCCAATGGATTGGATTCGGCAGCAAAGCAAATCCGTTTTAGGGCCAGCAATTTTTCATGGTTCCATAAATGCTGTTGCAGCATTAAGCATACTTTTTTGTAAAGATGGGAATGAATTGATTGGTAGCATTCCAGGTTTGGCAGGAATTTTAGCAGGATTTAGTTTATTTGGGGTAATGTTTTTTATAAAAAAACCTGCTTAATCTTGCTCAATTGGCTTAGTTTTGCAGCATGAAATTTCATTCATTTTTTATTCTATTTGCTGCATTTTCTTTTTCAGCAGATGGACAAGACACTTTACCAGAACCTCATTTATCAAACATTAAACAACTAACTTTTGGAGGAGACAATGCTGAAGCTTACTTCAGTTTCGACAATCGCTTTTTGACTCTACAAATTACAAATCCTGCTTGGAAAGTTCCTTGTGACCAGATTTATTTAATTGATTTAACGAAGGAAACTTCAAAAGCTGAACTTCTTAGATTAAGCAACGGAAAAGGGCGAACTACCTGCTCTTACTTTTTACCGGGAAACAAAGAAGTGCTTTTTGCATCTACTCATGCTGCAGCAGAAGCCTGTCCTCCCACTCCAGCTCCGCGAAAAGATGGAAAATATTTATGGCCTGTTTATTCTAGTTTTGACATTTACGTTGCTGATTTAGAAGGAAATATAATGAGGCAATTAACAAATACACCCGGTTATGATGCAGAAGCAACTGTTTCTCCAAATGGTAAAATGATTGTTTTTACTTCTGACCGTTCTGGCGATATGGAACTGTATACAATGGATTTAGAAGGAAAAAACGTAAAACAAATTACCACTGGTTTGGGTTATGATGGAGGAGCCTTTTTCTCACCCGATTCTAAGAAACTTGTATTTAGAGCATCCAGACCTCAAACAAAGGAGGAAATTGAAGAATATACTACTTTGCTGAAAGAAGGATTAGTAGCACCAACAAATATGGAATTGTACACGTGTAACATTGATGGAAGCGATTTGCGACAAGTTACCAAACTTGGGAAAGCCAATTGGGCACCATTTTTCACACCAGATGGAAAAAAAATAATTTTCTCAACCAATCACTTTTCTAAAAAAGGATATGACTTTCAATTGTTTATGATTGATATTGATGGAAATAATCTCGAACAAGTAACACGAAAAAGTAAATTTAATGCATTTCCTATGTTTTCTTTTGATGGAAAAAAGTTAGTTTTTTCATCCAATAGAGACAATGGAGGAACAAGAGAAACAAACGTATTTATAGCAGACTGGAAACCATGAAAATTAAAATAACCCTTTACTTACTTTTATTAATTAGCAGCGGTTTAAAAGCGCAAGACTGGTTCTCCATAGAAAAAGTAACACAGCATATTTCAATTCTTGCAGCAGACAGCTTAGGAGGAAGAGCCACAGGTTCTCCTTTTGAAGTAAAAGCAGCCAATTACATCATTAAACAATTAAAATCTAGTGGAATTCAACCGAAAGGCGAAAACGGAACGTGGCTGCAAGAATTTGATTTTTCGGCAGGTTTGCATGGTTCTGGAGGTCGCTCTGGAAAAGCCAATAATGTAATTGGATATTTAGATAATAAAGCAAAATATACAGTTGTAATTGGAGCACATTATGATCATTTAGGCGATGGTTCCGATGGGCATTCCTTAGATGGACATCCAGAAGGTAAAATACACAATGGAGCAGACGACAATGCAAGTGGTGTTGCTGGAGTTATTGAACTGGCTCGGTACTTTTCTCAAAATAATGAAAAAGAAGCATTTAACTTTTTATTTATTTGCTTTTCTGGAGAAGAATTAGGGCTTTTAGGTTCTGTTTATTTCTGTGAGCATCCAACAATTGACATATCTTCCATCAATTGCATGATTAATATGGATATGATTGGTAGATTACCTAAAGAAAATGCAAGTTTGGCCGTTTCGGGAACAGGAACCGCAGCACCATTTGAGAAGTTGGTTAAAAGATTTGAAAATGGGGCATTAAAAATAATGACAGATTCAGCAGGTGTAGGACCATCTGACCATACTTCATTTTACAACAAAGGAATTCCAGTATTGCATTTCTTTTCGGGAACGCACAGCGATTACCATAAACCAAGTGATGATATTGAGAAAATTAATGCGCAAGGTGAGGAAGTCATACTTTTAATAATTGCAGGGTTGATTGAGCAGTTGCCAAAAGATGAAAAACTTACATTTTTAAAAACGCGCAATCCATCTATGGGAACTTCAGCAAAATTTAAAGTTACCCTTGGAATTATGCCTTCTTATGCTAATACAGATAATGGATTGAAGGTAGAGGCTGTTTTAGATGGCAAAGCAGCCATGAAAGCTGGAATAAAAGATGGTGATATCATCACCCAAATGGGCGTATATCCTGTAAAAGAAATTCAAAGTTACATGGAAGCTTTGGGGAAATTCAATAAAGGTGATAAAACGAAAGTTAAAATAGTAAGAGGAAAAGAAAAGCTTGTTTTAGAGGTGGAATTTTAAAATAATAATACAAAAATATTTCTAATAACGGATTCACACCTTTTTAATTTGCGGTGGAAGATCTTAATTTGTTACATGTAAGAGCTTGTAGTATTCTGAAAAGCTTTTCGGAATTAAGAAATAATCTAAGGAAAAAAAAGGCATAAAAAAACCAATGCCCACCATTGGTGAGCATTGGATAAACAATAAAATTAACCTAACCTTAACTTTCTATTGTTTTTTTACCACAAGGGTAAGGAAACAAGTTCCTGATGCAACAATAATAACAATTAAAACTTTTACAAATGTAAATAAAACTATTTACTTACATCGATACAATTATTACCAACACATGAATGTTGATAATAAACTAGTTAACTACTTATGAACAAGAAATATGATTTTTTATCGCTCGCTTTTTGCACCCTAAAACGTCAGAATTAGGTATTAACCCCTATTAAAAAGCATATCCGTTTTTTTCAATTAGTTTTTGGGCAATTCTTTGTCTCGCGTTCTTGGTATTTAATGGTAGAACCTTTGTAAACCTACGCATTCCCATTAACATCATACGTTGTTCATCGCCTTCGGTGAAAGCATTGATAGCATTTTTACCAGAAACGTGAATTCTATCGGCAGCGTCGTTAATGTAAACTTGCATCATATCGTATTGCAATGCAGTTTCGGCCTCCCCTTTCATATTTGTAAGTTTCTCCACTCTCAACTGAATAGATTCGCATACATACAATTCAATTAACATATCGGCAACATCCATAAGTATTTCTTGCTCTTTAGACAATGTTAGCATGAGTTTTTGAACCGCAGCACCAGCAACCATTAAGACCGCTTTTTTAAATCCTGCTATTACTTTTTTCTCCGCAGCAAAAGGACTTTCATCCACGTCTCCAAATTCTGGAATGGCCATTAACTCAGAAGCAACATCCATGGCTGGCCCCATCAAATCTAATTCGCCTTTCATGGCGCGTTTCAACATCATATCAACCGTTAATATTCTGTTAATCTCGTTCGTTCCTTCGAATATTCTGTTAATACGAGCATCACGATACGCTCTGTCCATTGGAGCTTCCGCAGAATATCCCATTCCTCCAAAAATTTGCACGCCTTCATCAACCACATAATCTAACACTTCAGAGCCATGTACTTTCATCATAGCGCACTCTACTGCAAATTGCTCCACGCTTTTTAATTTCGCTTTTGCTGAGTCCATGCCACTTGCCACTAAATCAGCATAAGCATCGTCTATATTCTGTCCGATTCGGTACAAAGCAGATTCGCATGCAAAAGTTCGAATGGCTTGCTCAGCGAGCTTGTAACGAATAGCTCCATATTTTGAAATTGGTCTTCCGAATTGTTCCCTTTCATTTGCATAAATAATAGAGGTAGTTATTGATTGTTTGCAGCCACCAACAGCCGCTGCTGCCAATTTAATTCTACCAATATTTAAAATATTAACTGCTATTTTAAATCCATTCTGTCTTTCTGAAAGCAGGTTTTCAACTGGAACTTGGCATTCATTTAAAAACACCTGAACTGTTGATGAACCTTTAATGCCCATTTTCTTTTCTTCCTCGTTCAAGGTAAGTCCGGGAAAATCTCTTTCTACAATAAAAGCACTTAGGTTTTCATCGTCATCTATTTTAGCAAAAACAGTAAAAACATGAGCGAAACCTCCATTTGTAATCCACATTTTTTGCCCAGTGATAGAGTAGAATTTGCCATCTGCACTCAACACTGCTTTTGTTTTTCCACTATTGGCATCAGAGCCAGAACCTGGTTCAGTTAAGCAATAAGAGGCTTTCCATTCTCCTGTGGTAAGTTTAGGAATGTACTTTTGTTTTTGAGCTTCATTCCCGTAATACAAAATTGGAAGTGTACCAATACCTGTATGTGCAGAAAGAGCAACTGCAAAAGAAAATCCCGCACCTGCCACCTCAGCTACAAGCATAGAAGTATTAAAATCTTTACCAAAACCCCCATATTCTTCAGGAACAGAAACGCCCATTAAGCCCAATTCTCCTGCTTTAGTCATAAGTGAAGGCATTAAACCCGGCTCCATTTTATCAATTCTATCGAGGTTGGGATACACTTCTGCCACTAAAAAATCGCGACAAGATTGTGCAATCATTTGTTGTTCTTCTGTCCATTCTTCTGGAATAAAAATGTCATTTGCTTGAGTAGTTTTAATTAAAAATTCTCCTCCTTTAATTGCTGTTTTAGTGCTCGTTTCCATGATTTTGTGTGTTAAAATACTTTTTAAAAAATTTCGAAAATACCTGCTGCGCCTTGGCCCGTTCCAACGCACATTGTTACCATTCCATACTTTTGATTGCGGGCTTTCATTTCATTCATTAACTGTACTGTTAATTTTGCCCCGGTGCAGCCTAATGGATGGCCTAAAGCGATGGCGCCACCATTTACGTTTACTATTTCTGGATTTATTTCTAATGTTCTTAAGATGGCTAAAGATTGTGAGGCAAATGCTTCATTCAATTCTATCTGTTGAATGTCACTAAGCTTCATTCCTGCGCGTTCTAATGCTTTAGGAATAGCGTAAATTGGACCAATACCCATTATTCTTGGAGGAACACCTGCTACTCCATAGCTTACTAGTCTTGCAATGGGTTTAAGGCCAAGTTCGTTCACCATTTTTTCTGACATCACCAACACAAATGCAGCTCCATCTGATGTTTGGGAAGAGTTTCCTGCTGTAACAACTCCATCTGCAGCAAAAACTGGCTTTAACTTTGAAAGTTTTTCAATGGTAGTATCTCCCCTTGGTCCTTCATCTTTTTTGACAAAGTTTACGCGCGTTTTACGTTTTTCTTTTTCATCCAAATACACCTCATCCACATTGATTGGGACAATGCCTGAAGCAAATTTTCCATCAGCAATTGCTGCTGAAGCTTTTACATGAGAATTGAAAGAAAATTCATCTTGGTCGGCACGACTCACATTGTACTCTTTGGCAACAGCCTCAGCAGTTAAACCCATTCCCCAGTAATAATCAGGATTGCTTTTAGCGACTTCGTAATTTGGAACAACTCTCCAACCACCAAACGGAATAGGCGACATGCACTCTACTCCACCTGCAATAATACAATCTGCCATTCCTGCTTGAATTTTAGCTGTAGCGATAGAAATGGTTTCTAAACCAGAAGCGCAATAACGATTTACGGTCATTCCTGGAACTTTATCCGTCTTTAGTCCCATTAAAGAAATCATCCTTGCGATGTTAAGACCTTGCTCTGCTTCGGGTGTCGCGTTTCCAACAATTACGTCGTCAACTCTGTCTTTGTCTAAACCTGGAACTGATTTCATTAAATGTTGAATTACTGCAGCTCCTAAATCGTCGGGGCGCATGAAACGAAAAACACCTCTTGGTGCTTTTCCAACGGGAGATCTAAATCCTGCTACTATATATGCTGTTGTTGTCATTGTTTAGGTGAATAAGGTTAATAATCAGTTTCTGAGAACTTTACCAGATGTTAATATACTTTGAATCCGTTCGAGGGTTTTCTTTTCTCCACAGAGACTTAAAAATGCTTCCCTTTCTAAATCGAGCAGATATTGTTCGGAAACTTCTGTTGGTGCTGATAAATCGCCACCACAAAGCACGTAACCAAGTTTTTCTGAAATTTTACGGTCATGTTCAGAAATGTAGTGCCCGCTAAACATTGTATTCGCGCCAGCATAAATTATTCCAAGTCCGCTCCTACCCAAAACTTTAATATTACGACGCATAACAGGTTTTGTATAACCCGCATCTGCAATTTCAAGTACTGCACGTTTTGCTTCAGCTATGAGCCTATTTTGATTCAATACTACCATGTCGTGACCTTTTCTGAGAATGCCAAGATCAAATGCTTCTGCAGCGGAAGTGCTTACTTTAGCTTGACCAATTGTTAGGAATTTTTCTCTTAAAGAAGGGAGCAATATTTCACCTTCTTTAAAACTATCGGATAATCTTAATGCAAATTCTTTGGAACCGCCGCCAGCAGGAATTAATCCTACACCAAATTCAACAAGACCTATATAAGTTTCAGCAGCAGCCACTACTTTATCGGCATGTAAATTAATTTCACAACCACCACCTAAAGTTAAGCCATGAGGAGCAGTAACAACAGGAATTCCAGAATAACGAATGCGCATTACTGTATTTTGAAATGCACGAATGGAAAAATTAATTTCCTCCCATTCCTGTTCTACAGCCATCATAAAAACCATAGCTAGATTGGCACCTGCAGAAAAATTGGGGCCATCATTTCCTATTACCAAACCACGAAAATCTTTCTCACCTATTTCAATAGCTTTTTGAATGCCTTGTAGCACTTCACTTCCAATGGAATTCATTTTAGTATGAAATTCTAAATTCAAAACGCCATCACCTAAATCGGTAACAGTAGTTCCTGAATTTTTCCAAACGGTACTTGAATTTCTGATGTGGTCTAAAATGATAAATGCCTCATAACCAGGAATTGATTTGTAGGATTTGGAGGCAATGTCGTAACAAAGTTTTTTACCGTTCTCAATTTTATAAAATGATTGATTTCCTGCAGCTTGCATTTCTTTCAACCAAGAAGGCAATACAGCATTCGCCATTTCCATAGCTGTTATTGCTTCATTAAAACCAATGTGATCCCAACTTTCGAAAGGGCCAGCTTCCCAGCCAAAACCAGCTTTCATGGCTTCGTCTATTTGATAAATATTATCAGATATTTCCGGAATTCTGTTTGCTACGTATGCAAAAAGACCGTAAAACATTTCACGGTAAAACTCCCCCGCTTTATCTTTTCCTTTTATCAATACTTTGTAACGATCGCTTAGTTTTTCAACTGTTTTAGAAGCTTCTAAGGTTGCGAATTTTGCTTTTTGTTGCGTTCTATATTCTAGTGTATTGAGGTCGAGTGCCAAAATATCACTTTTGCCATTTTCAAGTTTTACTTTCTTATAAAATCCTTGTCCTGTCTTGTCGCCCAGCCATTTGTTCTCATTAATTTTGCTTACGTAATCTGGTAATTCAAATAGCTCTTTTCTTTCATCATTGGGGCAATTGTCTTTTAATCCTTTCGCAACATTTACTAAAGTATCTAAACCTACGACATCAGTAGTTCTAAAAGTAGCAGATTTAGGACGACCAAGCGCAGGTCCGGTAAGTTTATCGACCTCTTCAACTGTAAGATTCATTTTCTTTACAGCGTGAAACAAAGCTAGTATGCTAAATACACCAATTCTATTGGCAATAAATGCAGGCGTATCTTTGCATAAGACGGTGGTTTTGCCTAAATATAAATCGCCATAATGCATTAAAAAATCTACCACTTCGGTATTCGTTTTCGGGGTAGGAATTATTTCCAACAAACGCAGGTATCTTGGAGGATTAAAAAAGTGTGTCCCACAGAAATGTGCTACAAAATCATCACTTCGTCCATTAGTCATTAAATGAATAGGAATTCCGCTAGTGTTGGAAGTAATGAGCGTTCCCAGTTTTCTATATTTTTCGACTTGTTCAAAAATAAGTTGTTTTATATCGAGCCGTTCTACCACTACTTCAATAATCCAATCCACACCATTCACCTTTGGCATATCGTCCCCAAAATTACCAGTAGTAATAAGTTGAGCCACAGTTGAATGATAAACTGGAGATGGAGATGATTTAAGCGCAAAGCTGAGCGCTTCGTTCACAATTCTATTCTTTACTTCAGGAGTATCTAAGTTCAGTTTTTTAGCAGTTTCTGCATCATTTAATTGTGTTGGGGCAATATCGAGTAAGAGCACTTCCACGCCAATGTTAGCGAAATGGCAGGCAATGCGAGAGCCCATAACACCTGAACCTAGAACAGCAACTTTACGAATGGTTCGCTTTGTCATATATTATAAGATTTATTAATGTCTGTTGTTTGTTGAATTATAGCAGCAACTTCAAAAAATATGGCAAGTTTTTCTGGCGCGACTTTATCGAATACAAGGTTGTTAAATTTCTTTACACTTTGACGTGCAATTTCTCTTTTTTCTTTGCCTTTTTCTGTTAAAAAGATGCGAACTGAACGTTTATCAGCCGAATCTGCTACTCTGTAAATTAGTTTTGTTTCTTCTAATGACTTTAGCATTCTTGTAAGACTTCTTGCTTCAAGTCCAATGAGAGGCGCAATTTTCGTTGCTGGCGTTCCTTCTTTCACATCAATATTAAGTAAAACATAACCAATTGAAGTGGTAACACCTTCTTTTACAGCTATATTGTTATACATTCTATTGATGGCATGCCATGCAGTTTTAATGGTATAACAAATTGTTTCCGCTCTTTTCATTGCGGTAAAACTATAAAAATATTTGTTATGCATGCATACTATTTAACTATTTTTAACACACAACAGAATTCGGCTATCTTTGCGCATGCAATTGAAAGAGCTCCAACTCATAAACTTTAAGAATTATGAATCAGCTACCTTGCAGTTTGATGAATCAGTTGTAGTATTTACGGGGAAAAATGGTTCGGGAAAAACTAATTTATTAGATGCCATACACTATTTGTGTTCTTGTAAAAGCTTCTTAAATCCATTAGACACACAAAATATTTTGCACAATGCTCCTTTTTTTGTGGTGCAAGGAAGTTTTGAGCACAATGATAAAACGGAAGCTATTTACTGTGGTTTGAAGAGAGGTCAAAAAAAGATTTTTAAGAAAAACAGTAAAGATTACGAGCGTTTGGCGGAGCATATTGGATTGTTTCCTCAAGTAATAATATCTCCAAGCGATGCATCAATCATTGTAGAAGGAAGTGAAGAAAGAAGACGCTGGATAGATAGTGTAATTGCGCAATACAATAGAAATTACCTAGATAAACTTATTCTATACAACCGCATTATTGCACAACGAAATGCTGGATTAAAACAAGGAAATTTATCGGATGAGCTCATCGACATTATAGACATGCAATTGCCCGATAAAGGAAATTACATTCATGCAGAACGGATCGCATTTATTGAACAAATTCAACCTTTATTTAACCATTATTACGAATGGATAAGTGGAAATGCGGAGGCTGTAAAGTTAGAATACGACAGTCAATTGAACACGCAGTCTTTTGAAAATGCATTGTTACAAGCAAGGCCCAAAGACCGCATATTGCAATACTCAACAGTTGGTGTGCATAAAGACGAATTACAAATGAAAATGAATGGTTTTCCCTTGAAAAAATATGCGAGTCAAGGTCAACAAAAGTCATTTATGATTGCTCTAAAGCTCGCACAGTTCGACATATTATCTCAAAAAAAAGGGTTAAAACCGTTGTTGTTGTTAGACGATATATTCGACAAACTAGATGAACAACGCACCACTGCATTGATGAAATTAGTAAGTCAACAACATTTTGGTCAAATCTTTATAACTGATGCACATGTTGAAAGAGTTGCCGAAATCCTTAGAGGAATTAACTGTAACTTTGCCCACTTTTTAGTAGAACAAGGAAGTATTACCAGAAATGAAGCGTAAAAGCAACGAAAACAGTGTGTCAGAACTCATTGAACTATTCATGAATCAATATGGATTGGGCAAGAAGTATGGGGAATTTAAATTACTGCAAGCTTGGTCGAAACTTATGGGACCAATGGTAGCAAACAGAACAACCGATTTAAGAATTGTGAATGATGTATTGATTGTGCAATTGAATTCTGCTTCTCTAAAAAGCGAATTAAGTTATGCCAAAACTAAGATTGTAGAAAGATTAAACGAGGCCGCAGGTAAAATTGTAATACAAGACATTATTTTTCAATAAATGTCAGATTATAAAAAACCTGCAGAAGCACCTATTTGGAAGGTAATTCTAGCATTTGGTATTATATATATTGTCTGGGGAAGTACTTATTATTACATTCAAGAAGCTGTAAAAGGTTTTCCTCCGTTTATCTTAGGAATGTTGCGCTTTTTAATTGCTGGCGGCATTATGATGAGTTGGGCTATTTATAGAAAAGAAAAGCCGTTTCAATTGGCATACATACTTCCTGCTGCTGTATGCGGGTTCTTATTATTGAATGTTGGTAATGGTTCGGTGATTTGGATAGAACAAAGTGTAGCCAGCGGAATAGTTGCAGTAATGCTTTCATCTGGTCCGTTGTGGTTTGTTTTGTTTGATTATCCGAAATGGAAAAGCAATTTCAACAATGGATTTATCATAACAGGATTGTTAATTGGTTTTGCAGGAATTGT
>Ga0105049_10009477_pt1 | contig 11210 bp, 2 predicted proteins | sample MAT06_FD_78087 | JGI IMG/M metagenome (GOLD analysis project Ga0105049, IMG submission 78087) | Freshwater microbial communities from Lake Fryxell liftoff mats and glacier meltwater in Antarctica - MAT-06 | ecosystem: Environmental > Aquatic > Freshwater > Ice > Liftoff microbial mat | place... | reverse complement strand
TGGCCGCAGGCCGTCGAGCAGCGTGAACGCGAACTGGGAGCTGTTCTCCATGATGGCCGCCTGACGCTGGTCGTTGGTCGCGGGCGTTTCAACCGTCAGCGACGTTGGCATCAATCGCCCTGCTGTGACCAGCGTGTACTGTCGGCCGGTGGGGATCCGCGAGGGGTCGTAGTCCAGGCGGACGGCCCCGCGCAGGCTGGCTTGACCCGACACGGTGAGCCGGCCCGAGCCGAGCTCGTCGAGGTCGATCCGCAAGCGCCCAGTAATCGACTGTGTGAAGTCGCCCGTCACGGCTAGTCTGGACGTTACCGGCAAAATGATCTCGCCATTGTTCGTGGCCACGGTCGGCGGGCTGAGCGCGAGCGTCCCTGCGGCCACCGTGACGACGCCGTTGTTGGTGAACCCGGTCGCGATGGTGCTGGTGCCCGCGCCGGATCGCGTGATGGCGCCGGCGTTGTTAAGGGTGCCACCTGCGCCCGCACGCTGGATCGCCGCGGCACCGACGAGGGCCAGGCTGCCCCCCGCGGAGACCTCGACGCTGCCGCCGTTGACGGAGAGCGCCCCGATACTCAGCGTTGCCGATCCGGCGATGTTGAGTGGCTTGGAGAGCGTCTTCGCGAGACCGTCTAGTGTGGCCGTGGCAGCAGTGGGCAAGACGAACCGCCCGGTGCCGCCGAGGGTGCCGCCTTGCCAGAGGAACTGACTGGTGGCCGTGACTTCGCCGCTGCCGTTGAGCGTTCCGCCGGTCACGGTGAGCGCGGCGATGGTGTGGGGACTGTTGAGCGTGGCCGTGCCCGCCGTCACCATGAATCGTCCCAAGCTGTCGAGCTGCCCCTCGCTGAGCAATGTCGCCCCTGCGATGCTGGCCGTCCCCGCGCCGCTGATCCGGCCGGAGGTGGTGAGCGTGTGCGTGCCGCCCGCCAGTGTGAGCGTCAAGCCGTTGGCGACGATGAACTGCCCGCTGTGCAGGCCCGGTCCAGAGAGCGTCAGGCCCCCGGTGTTCACTTGAATCACGCCGGAGTTGTGTAACGCGACCTGCGCGGCAAACGCTGTGGGAGTCGACCCTGCGACGATCAACGTTCCGGCGTTCTGGAACGTGTTGGTGCCGACGACGCGATTAAACGTGACGCCGGACGAGAGCGTGAAGGTGGCCCCGGCGAAGTTGTTGACCGTCCCGCCCGTGCCTTGGATCTGCCCGCCCGACCAGTTCGCCGTGCCGAAGTTGTCGATGATCCGGGACAGGGTTTTGGAGGCCGTACCGGTCATCGTGAGGCGGGCTTGGGGGTTGATGGCGAGGCGGCCGAAACCGGTCATGCTCCCCGCCGTCCAGCGCAGCTCGCCATCGATCCCGAGCGGGCCGGCGCCGGTGAGCGTGCCCGACAAGTTGAGCGTTCCGGCAAAGCTGTTGGCGGAGCTATTGAACGTCATGGTTCCAGCGGCGTTGATGATGGCCGCACTGGTCGTTTCGGCGATGCTCGCTACATCCCAGGTTGCGAGCGGTCCGATGGTGGTGGTGCCGGTGCCGCTGAGCCCGAAACGGGCGCTGCCCAAGTTGACGTTGAGCGTGGCGTTGTTGCGGATCGTGCCCGCGGTGGTCGAACCGGCGGCAAAGGTCACTGAGCCGTTATTGATGATCTGGCTGTCGTTGCTGATCTGGGCGGCAGTGAAAGTGAGCGTCGCTCCCAAGCTGTTGGTGATGGTGGTGTTATTGGTGAACGAGACGCTGGATGATGCGACCGTCCACGCCGCGTTGTTGGTGATGCTTGCGCTTGAGCCAGAGAGACCACCACCGCTTTGGCTCAGCGTGCCGTTGTTGATCAAGGTTGAGTTGCCGAGAGACAAAGATCCGCTCGTCAGACTGAGCGTGCCGCCTGGCGCAATCGTGATGAGCACGTTGCCCGCGTTGATCGTGGTGCTGCCCCCGGTCTGGGCGAGCGTTCCGTTGATGTCGATGGAACGATTGAGAAGTCTGGGGTCACCTTGCAGAGAGGGCAAAGAGAGCGTCACGCCGGGCTCGATCACGACGCGGCCCGAGCCGACCATCGAACCGCCGGACCAGGTCGCGTTCGACCCGAACGTGAGCGTGCCGGGGCCATCGATGTTCGCGGCGATGGTCGCGATTCCGACCAATCGCTGGTCGACGTTTAGCCGCAAGACACCGGGCGGGTTTCCTCCGGCGATATTCAGCGAGGACTCGGGCGTGAAGATCTGCGGCGCATCGAGCGTGAGTATGGTATTGTTGATGGTCCAGGTGCCCGCGTTCACGCCGACTTCGGAGAGCGTCAACGCTGACGATTGCACTAACAGCTCTCCGTAGTTGTTAAGTTCGACACCGGTCGCAAACGTCACCGTTCCGGAGACCTGTAAAAGGCCCGAGTTGTTGATGCTCCGAGATGTACCGGGTAGCCCGGCCATCAACTGTGCGCTTTGTAGCCGCAAGATGGCACCGGCGGCATTGTTGATGTCGGCTTCCCGCAGAGTCACGGTGCCGCTAGCGGTCAGGTTGCCAAAGTTGTCGATAGGCTTGGAGATGGTTGCCCCTGTGAATACGGCAGATGCGGACGGCGTGATGGATAGTCTGCCCGTGCCGGCAAGCTCTCCGCTGTTCCACGTCAAGCTGGACATCACGGATACGACGCCGGAGCCTTGCAGGCGGGAGGAACTCCCCGATAAGGAGTTCGGCGAAAAGCTGGCATTGGCGGTGAGCGTGGCACCACTGAGAGAATAGCTGCCGCCCGACAGCGGGGTGTTGATGACGATCTGGACGCCCAAAGTCGCGTTCACCGTGCTGAGCACGATCGAACCGGTCTCGAACACGAAGGTGTCGCCTAGGGATATTGTCAGGGGTGACAGGATCGACCCGCGGTTCACCCCGCCCCGCTGCAACGTCATGGTGGTGTTCCCTGTAATACGGCCGTTGTTCTCGAGCGGTGCATCAATAACTGTGGGGACTCCGAAAACTGATGCAGCTTGAATCTCCCCGAAGTTCACGAGCGGCATGGTGCCTGTGTAAATGGCGACATTGAGAATGCCACCCGCCTGATTGATCAGTTGGCCGGAGGAACTAGCAGAGATGTTACTGAACGTCACTCGGCCAAAATTCTCGAGGCGCCGTTCCAGTGTGATCGGGTTACCAGTTAGGCTGGTCAGAGATCCTGATGGGGCGACGATGAAGCGACCAGTTCCCGCGAGTGTTCCAAAGTTGACTCGGAAGTCTCCCGTCACGGTGAAGGTGCCGCTGCCCGAAAGCGTAGTACTGCTTTGCAGAAAACCGCTCGTGGTATTCACAGCGCCATTGAACTCGGTGGCTGCCAGAATCTCAATGTTGTTCGCCGTCACCGGCCCGTCGAACCGAACGCCACTGGCGCTGCTACGCAGGTTTCTGATGTTGGTCGAGCCCTGATGCGTGATGGCTGAGTTGGCGATGAACACACCGTCGCCCACGACCACAGCCGATGGCGTCAACGTTCCGCCGCCGTTGAAGGCGAGCGTGCCCGACTCGATGTCCAGGATGCCCGACACAGTGACGCTGCCAGAGAATGTCAGGGTGGAGCTATTCCGTAACTCGAAGTTCCCGGACTGCACGCCCGATCCGGAGACCTGCATGTTCGACGATGACAGCCTCACCGTGCCCGTGTTGCTGATGGGCGAACTGACAAAGGTGCTTCGCAGAACCAACTCCCCTTGGTTCTGGAACCCGCCGCCGCTGAACACTTGGCTTACCTGATCGAGTGTCAGCGTTCCGGTGTTGCGGGTGAGCCCCCCTAGCGGCGAGAAGCTGTTGCTGCGTCGCACGGTGATGCTTGTGGCGTTTGTCGAGAAGCCCGGCATCGAAAGGCCCCACGCGTCAACGATCCATGTGCCCGCTGTCAGGGTGCCGGCAGCGTCAAGTTGCTCAACCGCGGCATTGATGTTGAAGCTGCCGCCGGAAACGTCGAGCGTGCCGGAGTTGCTGAAGTTGATGCCGCTGCTGATGGTGGTGGTGCTGGAGAACGCCGTTCGGAGGGTGCCAGCGTTGGTGAAGGCGTTGGTGCCGCCCAGGCTCAACATCTGCGTGGCAGCGCCGGTCAGGAATGTTCCCGAAGCCAGATTGGCCAGCGTACCGCCCTGCATCTGGATGTTGCCGCTGGTCCAGTTGGTCGCCCCTGCGATTTCCAATCGTCGTGCGAGCGTGACGCTGGACGAGTTGACGCGCAGGATGCCGTTCAACCCGACGGCCGTCGTGCCCGTCCCGATCATGTTGCCGCTTGACCAGGTCAGATCGTTCGCGATCGTCAGTCGACCGGACCCGCCGATCGTGCCACCGACGAGATTGAGCGCGGGCCAGTTCTGATCGGCGTTGACGTTGAGGGTCGAGTCGCTCAGCGAGAGCGGCTGTGAAGGATTGAAGGCCGTGTTCAGGTCAACGGTGCTCGATCCTGTGACGCTCAAGCTGCCGGAGATGGCCAGCGGTCCATTGAACGCCGCGGTGACGTTGTTGAGGGAGACGCTTGCCACCGAGACGCTGCCGTTGACGACCACCGAGCCGCCGCCGCTGTTGGCGAAGTTCACGGACCCGGGCCCGTTGATGGCGGAGGATGCGAAGAAGACCTGCGACCCCTCGAAGCTCAGCAGGCTGGCGACCTGGAACGTCCCGCTGGTGACGCCGCCGCCGGTCAGGTTGAGTTGGCCACCGAGGACGTTGACGGCGCCGTTGTTGACGAAGCTGACGGGGCTCATCACGGTGATCGAACCGTCGGCGATCTTGTTGAACGTGCCGAGATTGACGATGCTCGAACCGCCCGCCAGGTTCTGAACCTGGGCGCTGGCGGAGGCATTGATGGTGCCGGTGACCAGGTTGGTCCAAGTGGCATTGATGAGGTCGAATCGGCCGCTGCCCCAGTTGAACTGGCCGCCGTTGTCAAGGCTCCGCCAGAGATTCAGGGTCGACCCCGCGGCGTTCACAACCGCGGCCGGAGCGATTACGGTTTTGCCAGTGCCCTCCATGCTCCCGCCGGACCAGAACATTGTTCCTTCGACTGTGACCTGCCCGCCGCCTCCGAGCGAACCGCCGGCCAGCGCGAACTGGCCGCGTATTCGCGATGGCTGAGCGACTGACAGCGAGCCGCCCGAGAGCGAGAACCGATTCCGCACATCCAGGCTGCGAATGCTCGACACGCCGGAGTTAAAGTTGATGAGCGGGTCGCCGGCGATATTGATGGTCACATCATTCGCGGAGGTAGGCAGCGCGTTGTTCGACCAGTTGAGCGCATCGTTCCAGCTGCTCCCGTCGCCGCCGCCATCCCATGCGATGGCGGCTAAGAGGTGACGCGGTTCCAGCTGCGCGAACAACTCGCCGTGTGGCACGGCCGGTGCACGCGTCGAGCCGCGCCCAGGCGACGGATCGATGCCGAGCGGGCGATTGCCGCGCGAACCGCTTGCCACAGTAATTGAGATGGGATTCATTTACGGCCTCCTTGGTGTTACACCTGTGCTCGTCTCTCCTCGGACTATACCACCCCGAACACGGGTAAGCCAATAGGCTACAAGAAGAATTCCTTGGTCTCGTTAACGATCCGGCGATGCTAAGTATTTAGCCAGAATGTAGTAAGGGTGGTTGTGGTTCAAGGGGCTTGCCGTGCCGAAGTGTGACGTGATTCTGGGGGAACACCGCCTTCTGTCAGGCAAGGTAAAAGTTATTGATCTGGTCAGGGCTTCTGAACTACGACTCGACTTGGAGTCTTTCACGACGACAGTTGGCTACAGTTGGTCTTGGCCGATGGCTTGCCGGGCTGTTCGCTTGAGCGGCTTCGCCGTCGCCAATACCGAGGGAAAGAGGGCGTTGGGCGGGAGTAGGACGAAGTTGATTCAAAGGGCAATCGCGGCGACCCGGCTATGTCCCGCAAGCGGGTGATTGACATAGAGGGTCCATTGGACGAGCAGGCCGGTCCAGCGCGTCAGCAGCGGTCGGAGGATCGGACGTGATCCAGAAAGAGTTGTTAGACACACTCCACTCACTCGCCCGCACCCCGCTACTGCTTGTGGCCTGCGACTATGACGGGACGCTGGCGGAGATCGTCCACGATCCGGCGCGAGCGTTCCCGAATGAGGAGGCACTCAAGGCATTGCAGGCGATTCGGGAAGTGCCGTGGACGAGTACCGCGCTTGTTTCCGGGCGGTCGGTCGCTGTTCTGACCGCGTTCCTAGGTTCATTTAGCCCAGGTTTCACCGTCGGCTCCCACGGTGCGGAGTGGCAGCAGGCCGGCGTGACACTCGGCGGAGACGAGCGGGATCGGCTGCTTCAAGTCACAGCGAGCATCGTGGCGGTGGTCGAGCGCTGGCCTGGGCTGGGGTTTGAACTGAAGCCCGCCGGGGTCGCCTTGCATGTACGAATGGCGGACCCTGCCGTTGCGAGAGAGGCAATCGAGTCGGCAATGGAGCGGTGCGCATCTGTGCCGGGCGTTTACGTCAGGCACGGCAGCCAGGCCGTCGAGTTCATGGTCGTCCCTGCGAACAAGGGTGACGCCGTCCGCCGCGCCCGTTACGCGGCCGGAGCGACCAGCGTGATCTTCATCGGCGATGATCAGACCGACGAAGACGTTTTTAAGAGCCTGACGACCGAGGACCTGGGGATCAAGGTTGGAGAGGGCGATACCGCGGCGCGGCACCGCGTCGGCGGCGTCCCCGACGTGGCGGAGCTATTGCGATTGATCGCGTCAATACGGGCGGAGTGGGCGGGAGCTCGATCGTTGGTGCGGCTCGATTCGTGCGCGGTCCTGTCCGATCAGCGGACGGCGGCGGTCGTGTCGCCCGGGGCCCGCATCTCATGGTTGTGTCTGCCTCGTCTAGACTCCGCGGCACTCTTCGCCGAACTGCTGGGCGACTCAGCGGCTGGCATGTTCGAGGTGTCTCCGGTCGATGGCGGCGCGCCGCTTCGCTGCGGGTATGACGGTGACTCATTCGTGCTCGTGACGGAATGGCCGGGATTGCGCGTGACGGATTACCTCGATTGTTCGGCAGGACGAGCCTTTCAAAAGGCGGGGAGGGCCGATCTCATCCGCGTGATCGAAGGGACGGCGCCCGCGCGCATCCGCTTCGCGCCCCGCTTGGACTATGGTCGCATTGCCACGCAGCTGCGGATCCGGGAGGATGGTTTGGAAGTGGAAGGGTCGAACGATCCGATCGCCCTGCGCTCGAGTGGCGTGACTTGGACTGTCTCAAGCGAGGGCATCCACCAGACCGCCGAAGCGATCGTCCAGCCTACTTCGGGATCATTAGTGCTCGAACTTCGGTACGGGACGGCAAACCTCGTCGCGAGCAGAGAGAGCGAACCGGAACGGCGTAACCAGAACCTTCAGTTTTGGTCCGGCTGGGCCAGGTCGCTCAAACTGCCTTCGAGGTATCCCGAACTCGTCAAGCGAAGTGCACTGGTGCTCAAGGCGCTCTGCTACGGCCCGACGGGTGTGATCGCCGCCGCCGCGACGACGAGCCTTCCGGAGCAGATCGGTGGTGTGCGGAACTGGGATTATCGCTATTGTTGGCCCAGAGATGGAGCGAAAGCCGCGGCGTCCCTAGTTCGGTTGGGCAACACGGGGCACGCGATGAAGTTCCTCGACTGGATGCTCGAAGTTGTCGACCGCTGCGAGACGCCTGATCGGCTGCATCCGATCTACACACTCTCGGGCAACCACTTGCCGCCGGAAGCGGAGCTTGGGCACCTCGCGGGCTTTGGGCTGAGCCGACCCGTACGGATCGGAAATGCCGCGGCCAATCAGGTGCAGCTTGATGTCTTCGGACCCATCGTGAACCTGGTCGCCATGCTGGCTGAGCGAGGCGCCCCTATCGCTCCCGACCACTGGCGGCTGGCACGGGAGATGGTGCGAGCGGTGGCGGCCAGGTGGTCCGAGCCCGACCACGGCATCTGGGAGATGCGGCTGGAACGCCGGCACCACGTACACTCCAAAGTCATGTGCTGGCACACGGTGGATCGGGGCCTTGCCGTGGAACGCGTGGTGTGCGGCTCGCAGAACCCCGATTGGATCTTGCTAAGAGACAGCATTCGCGAGGACGTTCTTGCTCAAGGCTGGAACAGCACCGTCGGCGCATTCACGGGTGCTTATGGACAAACCTATCCGGACGCGGCCGTGCTGGATATTGGCCTCACGGGACTGATCAACCCCACCGATCCGCGATGGGCTTCGACCGTCGACTTCATCGCTCAGCGGCTGCGAGACGGACCGACGGTCCGGCGGTACCACGTCGACGACGGGCTCGGCGGCGTCGAGGGCGGGATGCACATTTGTACGGGATGGCTCATCGAGTCGTTCCTCACGCTCGGACGCGCGGACGAGGCTGTTGGGCTCTTTGACGAACTTGCTGGCCTGTTTCGAGGCCCGGGCATCCTGACTGAACAGTTTGACCCGCAAACTGGCTTAGCCGTCGGAAATCTTGCTCAGGCGTATTCGCACCTGGCGTTCATCGACGCCGCCGTTGCCCTCGATCACGCTCATTCATGAGCTTTGAAGGAGTTTCGCATGGCCACCACACGGCACCCTTTCTCCTCCAGATCTCTTCGCTTCGGCGTGCTCATCGCCACGCTCTCCTGCATCGCTACCGGGTTGGTCTTCTGGTTTCAGGTCAATGGAGAGCACCGGCAGGGGCTTGACGACCTGACGCGTCGGGCGCAGCTCCTGGGTCATCGCATCACTCCGATGGCGCGAATGGCGCTCGATCGAGATGACTCGCGTGTCGCCGAGGTCGTGGGCGATCGGTTCGACGGGCATTCGCGGTTGCTCGGCATGGCGCTCTATCGCCCGGATGGAAGCCGGATCGCGAGCGGACAAGGCGTGTTCGAGTTCGCTGGTTCGGTTGAGGACTCTGTCAGGCAGGGGCTCGCCGCCAAGGCCGAGTTCAGCGACCTACGCCGTGACGCGACCGGCAGCACGCACGTGCTCGTCCAGCCGATCACCGACGAGAAGGGTGACTTGAAGGGCGCGATCGTGGTGCTCCACGACGCGCTCTACCTGGAAGACCGATTAACCCGTGGCATCCTCCGCGGCATGCTCTGGTCACTGGGCATTGCGGCAGCGATGTTCTTCATCACGACCGGCCTGGCATGGACTTTCTTCGAGCGGCCGCTGCACCTGCTCGCAGAATGGATGCGAAGGCTGCGGTTTGGGAACACGCCCGAACTGCCGCCGCGCGGGCTGCCCGTTAGCAAACTGGCCGACGAAACTGTTCACCTGGCCGCATCGTTCCGCGCGGCCCGCAGCAAGGAGCGCGACGAGGCGCAGGAGATCGTCCGATCCGATAAGGCCTGGACGCGCGATCGGCTCCGTGCCCACGCCATCGACGCACTCGGCGGCCAATCGCTGGTCGTGGTCAGCAATCGAGAACCATATATGCACCAAATGCGAGACGGCAAGCCCGTGCTCGTCCGCCCAGCTAGCGGGCTGGTCACCGGCCTCGACCCCGTGCTCCGCGCGACAGGCGGGCTGTGGGTCGCTCATGGCGCTGGAGATGCCGACCGTCAAACCGCCGATGCCTCCGGCTGCATCCCGGTTCCGCCCGAGGATGCTCGTTATACGCTCAAGCGCGTCTGGATCACCAAAGAAGAGGAGCAGGGCTACTACTACGGCTTCTCGAACGAAGGTCTATGGCCTCTCTGCCATCTCACGCACGAGCGGCCCACCTTCCGGGCCGGGGACTGGGAGCAATACGTTCGAGCCAACCAACGCTTTGCCAACGCTGTCCTCGAAGAGATCGGAAGCGAGAAAGCGGTAGTCATGGTGCAGGACTATCAGCTCGCCCTCGTCCCCGGCATGCTCAAGGCCAAGCGTCCCGACCTGCGCGTGGGGCTCTTCTGGCACATCCCCTGGCCCAACGCCGAAGCCTTCCGCATCTGCCCCTACCGCGTGGAACTATTGCAGGGCATGCTTGGTGCCGACCTGCTCGGGTTTCACCTCCAGCAACACTGCAATAACTTTCTAGACACTGTTGACCGCATGGTCGAAGCGAAGCTCGACTGGGACCGCTTCTCCGTGGAGATCAAGGGACGCAGGTGTTTGGTAAGACCCTTCCCGATCAGCGTGCAGCCCTGGTCCGAGCGTGGGGTGGCCGCGCCGGCCGCTCTTGAATCTCAGATGGCCTTGCTTCGTCAGCAGCATCAGCTCGACGGCTTTATGGTCGGCGTCGGTGTTGATCGCATCGACTACACCAAGGGCATCGCCGAGCGATTTCGAGCCATCGAGCGGCTGTTCGAGAAGTATCCGGAGCTCCAAGGCAAGTTCACGTTCGTTCAACTCGGCGCCCCCAGCCGCGTCCACATCCCGCGTTACCGCGACCTGGTCACTGATCTAGAACAGTTGGCCGACGCTATCAACTGGAAGTTTGTGGATACCGGCGGCGCGGCGGGAAGCGGTTGGAAACCAATCCATTTCCTGGTTGACCACCATGAGGGCCCGGCGGTCTATGCCTTCCTCAAGATGGCTTCGGTCTGCATCGTCAGTTCGCTGCACGATGGGATGAACCTGGTCGCCAAGGAGTACGTCGCGGCCAAGGCTGAGGGGAGCAATGAGGGTGTGGAGGCAGACGGCGCTCCCGAGGGGGTGCTGGTGCTCTCGGAGTTCGCCGGCGCGGCCCGCGACTTACCCGAGGCGCTCATAATCAATCCGTATGACACCGAGGAGTTTGCCGCGGCGATCCATCAAGCGATCACGATGGACGCCAAGGAGCGCCGCCAGCGCATGACGCGGATGCGGTTGCGGATCGAGGAGTTCAACATCTACCGCTGGGCCGCGGACTTCTTGAGCACACTTGCGCAAACCGAGCACAAGGCACAGCCCGGCACCGCGGTGGACAACTCAGGCTTGTAATCGTTTATCGGATACATCGTGTTCCAGCACTGCGGCGGGAACAAACCCTCAAAGCGAGGCACGAAGGGGTTAGCCGATCAGAAAGACGGTGCTGAGTTCACACTCGGTTCAAATCCCGTCATTCCCCAGCCGCGATCCGCGTTCGTCCCAGCCCTCCGCTTGGCGGACTCAACCGCGTCTGGAGCGGCGAATGCTTTGCAACACGATGTAGGACCTCTTCGATGTGCACACTTGAGGACTTCACTCCGAGATAAGTCGGGGTGGCGGAATGTGAACCTGCAACCTTCAGGCGGGCGGTGCCAACAAGATGACCCATCAGGCGGCTTTTCGATGTTGCTGTTGGGGCTGCGTGCGGAC
>Ga0105049_10009476_pt1 | contig 11211 bp, 8 predicted proteins | sample MAT06_FD_78087 | JGI IMG/M metagenome (GOLD analysis project Ga0105049, IMG submission 78087) | Freshwater microbial communities from Lake Fryxell liftoff mats and glacier meltwater in Antarctica - MAT-06 | ecosystem: Environmental > Aquatic > Freshwater > Ice > Liftoff microbial mat | place... | reverse complement strand
GCGAAGTGATACATCGGAATTGCTAAACGCCTCGACGACGAGGCCGTTGTAGGCTTCGGCCAGATTCCCGCTAATCGCCTTGTTCCACAGTTGATTCACGACATTCTTCGCCACATCGACCGCCGGCATTGCCCATTTCGGCAACGGCACCTCGACCACTTCCGGCTCGTCGGGTTCGTCGTTCACATCGTGCCGATACCACGACACCTGTTGCTGGCAGGCCTCGTAGGCCGCACGAATTTTGCTGAACTCGACGGGGTGATGCTCGGGCTTGAACCGGCGTATGAGTTGGGTGTATGCGCGACGAACCGTGAGGTCGTCCGCACCGCGTTCGACCCCGAGGATCGCGAACGGATCGTTGGGCCATTCGCGAATGTCTTCCGGTAATTCGTGCGGCATCAGGTCACGGTCTCATCGCTGAAGGCTTAGGCTGTACGAATGGCTTGCCGAGCAAAGTCCACGATAAATAATACAGCGGCGGCGGCTTGCCCGAGTTGGGAACATATCGTAACAGATCGTTAAATTGCCGCGGTGTGAGTCGTTCGAGGTCGCGTCGATATCCATCAATATCACGATTGAGTTTCTTCATCTCAAAGCTAGGATTGCTCGGGACAGCGCTGGAACGACTGTTACTGTTGGATGCACATGTACGAACCATTGCAGACACCGCGATAATCACGATCCACGGCCAGAACACGAATTTGATAGTCCTCCGGTACCAAGGCCGTTTGGCGACGGGACGCTGTTGCAGTTGTTCGTTCAACGAGTTCGCTTCCCGTTTTGCGGCGAGCAAATCGAGAGATTTTCGGCTGAGCGATTCCACTTCTATCGGAATCGTTTTTGGGCTTTGTAGATAATTCATGAGCACTTGCTCGATCGACGCGGTATCCGGGTCGACTTGCTGAAACTGGCTGGCTATCGCGTACAAAACCGTTTCGCGGGGTTGATCGACGCACCACTCCATGCGACGGATGGCGCGGGATCGTATCGGTAGCAGATAAATTTCGCGTATGAATTCGGCCATCGTCTGCATGGTGGGGTCGTCGTGAATCTTCACGACGACTTTCAACCCGTCTTTCAACCGATGTAATGTGTCGCGAACGTCGGCATCGTGGCAGCGTTTATCGAGTGCGAGCCAGCGCTGCTGCCGTTCGGCGGGTGGCAACGCCCAGTATTGCGCGCGGAAATCATCGACGTCGGCTTTCTCAATTTCGGCCAGCGCAATCATCGCATCAGGTGTCAGTGGCAACGTCGCGCCGTTCAACAAATTCACCGCAGCGAGCCATTCCCCGGGTGGAACGAACTGTACCGTGGCGAGCTTTTTCAGGAATGCGGCTCGCACGGCATTGGCATCGGCATCGATGGGCACGCCCAACGCGGTCGCAGCAAGTTTCCGGGACGGCTCATTCATCCGAATTCCCCGTCGGATCGTCGTTGCTGGCGTCGAATTCGGCGATGAAGTCTTCGATCGCGTCGCGATTGCGTTCGATTGTCTCCGGTTCGCGCGATTCCAGTGCGGCTTCAAATCCGTCGATTAAGCTGCCCAGAAACCGACGGTGCTCGGCAGATAATTCCTTGTACAGCCGGTCGGCCCGCGTCAGAATGTAGTGATTCCGCGTTTCATCGCGCGGGTGAGCTTTCAGCTTCTCCATGTCGCGTACGGCCTTGCGGATGCTCGCTTCGCTCAGGCCTTTCGCATGGCGGGCGATCACGTGCGTGATCACTTTCTTCGTCGCCACGACAGTGGCTTCCACTTCCAGAATGCCGTTCAGATCGTACGTGAAGCGAACGTCAATCTCTTGCCCGCGCGGCCCAGCGGGGATTCCCTTCACTTCGAATTCGCCGAGTAACAGGTTCTCTTCAACACGACGGCTTTCGCCCTGATAGACTTTGACCATAATCGCGGTCTGATTCGGCTGCATCGGGGTGTAGCGTTTCATACGGCTGACGGGAATGACGGAGTTACGGCTGATTACGGGGTCGAAGTATCCATCTTTCGTTTCGGTCTGAAACTCCTTGCTGATTGCGATTCCGAGCGTGAACGGCGAGACATCGGTGACGACGAGATCGTTGACGGCAGCGTTGCGCTCGACGAGTCCGGCTTGCACGGCGGCACCGAGTGCGACGACTTCATCGGGGTTCAACCGACCGCGCGGTTCGCGGCCAAACAGGTCGCGGACCCGCTGCACGACCAGCGGCATTCGCGTCGCCCCGCCGACGAGAATCACTTCATCGATCTTCTCGCGGGTCAGTCGCGCATCGGCAAGCACGCGGCGGATCGGCTGTTCGATTCGCGCGAGAATCGGCGCAATCCACTTCTCGAGTTGCTCGCGGGTCACGATGACTTCCTTGCCGTTCACGAGGTCGCCGGTACCATCGGGTACGCGAATCGTGGCGCTGTTTTCTCGGGAGAGTTGGCATTTCGCGCGTTCGCATTGTTGAATCACCCGCGACACCACGAGCGGCAACGTCGCTTCGGCACGCTCGAACGGCAACCCGACCGATTCCAGAACCCGTGCAGCCATCGTTCGCGTAAAATCCTCGCCACCGAGCGAGGTTTCCCCCGCGGACGAACGCACTTCGAGCGTGCCATCGAACTGCTCGACGACCGAGACATCGAAAGTGCCGCCACCGAGATCGAATACCAAGACGATCTTATTTTCGTCGGCACCCTGAAAGCCGTACGCGATGGCGGCAGCGGTCGGTTCGTTGAGAATGCGCTCGACGGTCAGCCCCGCAATCCGCCCCGCCGCGATGGTTGCTTTTCGCTGCTGGTCGTTGAAGTAGGCGGGGACGGTGACGACGGCGCGAGTGATTGGTTTCTGGAAAAACGCCTCGGCATCGGCTTTCAGCGAACGCAACACGAAGCCGGAGAGTTCTTCCGGCGTCAGCGTTCGCCCGCCGAGCGTGACGGTGCGTTCCGACCCCATCCATCGTTTGAAAAGTGAGACGCAACGGTCGGGCCGAACGACTTGCAATTCGCGCGCGGCCGCACCCACGAGAACGGTACCCGCTTCGTCGATGCCGACGATCGACGGTGTCAACCGCCCGCCGAGTGCGTTCAAAATGATCTCGGGTACCTGCGCAGACAAATACGCGACGGCCGAGTTCGTCGTGCCCAAGTCGATGCCAATAATCGGGTCCATCGTTCGTCCAAAAGGTGTGGTGACCGTGCGGTTATATCTATCGAATCGGAACGACAAACGCATACGGTCGCGTAAACTAATAGAGGCGACAACGATAAAAGAGGATCGCACCGATGAGCGAGAAACCGAACCGGGCGGCGGTACTTGCGGCCGCGAATACGACGGTGCCCGATCTCCTCCGGCCAGGTTTGCAAGTGCTGTTTTGTGGAACGAATCCCGGTTTATACTCGGCCGCGATTGGCCATCATTTCGGGCGGCCCGGCAATCGCTTCTGGCCTGCCATCTTCGCGGGTGGATTCACAGATCGACTCTACTCGCCCCACGAAGACAGCGATTTTCTCGAACTCGGCTACGGCCTGACGAATATTCACGAACGCGCCACCGCAGGCATGGCCGAACTCTCCGCAGCCGAGTTGAAATCCGGACGCTTGCGTCTGCAAGCGAAAGTGAGACACTTCCAGCCGCAATATCTGGCGGTGTTAAGTATCGGCGCGTATCGAGTCGCATTCCATCAGCCGAAAGCCACACTCGGTTTGCAGCCAATCGAAATCGGCAGCACAAGGATATGGGTGCTCCCCAGCCCGAGCGGGTTGAACGCACATTATCAGGCGAGCGATTTGGCGAAACTCTTCGGCGAGCTGCGGGAGACCGTTTTCGCCAAGACGACCTGACGCGAATGCGGTCAGTTATATTTGTCGAAGGCTGAGGGTTAACCGAAAATGCGGCGCAAGAAAGGGACCGAGAACTATTTCCCCACGGCTTTCGCGGATTTGTTTTTCTTGCCGAGGTCATGTTGACGTGCGTCGGGATCGGGGTGTCCGACACCGACCTGATCTTGGGCGAATTTGAAGGCGGCTTCCTCAGCATTCTCCCATTTCCCGACTCTGGCCATGCCGATGATCGCGTCGAAGCCTTCCCACTCGTTCGGGGCCATCTTCCCTTCGCGGTTCAACTTCTCGATTCTTTTCACGACTGCGCCTAACCGCTTCTCGTCCTTCGTGTTGCAGGCCGAATAAAGGAGTTTCATCAGTTCGAGCGACTCCTTGCTGGTAACGGCGGGGTACTGCCGGCATCCCGGCCACCAGATGACCGTCAAGGGGACGGCGAGGACCATCATCGCCCCGACCAGCCACCGTCGCCTCGATCCACCGGATTCCTCGTCGCTGCGGTTAGTAGTCACCGGGAATGTCCCCCAAGTTCATGCTGGACAGGGCCGCCCAGGTGTTCAGACTGACGCGGGTGGAGATGAACTTCACGCTGCCGTCGCCGAACAGCACGTATCCGCCGCCACCGGCCCACGGTGCGTACATCTGGCAGACATGGCACGTCGGGAAGCTCGGCGGGTGGATGACCCCCGGTTCGTCGGCCGCCGGCCCGCTGTGGCACAAAACGTAAGTCGCCGGGTTGTCCGGTTCGGTGAATGGGAAGCGGTTAGGGTCCGATGGCGAACACACCGAACCCGGCACGACTCCGACCCAGGTTTTGTCCGAGATCGTCGTGTGTTCGCCGACGAACACAGTACTCGACAGGCCGTCGGTGATGGTGGCGACCCGCGTCTTCGAGTTGCGGAAGAATGGCCCGCTGGCCACCTTGCCGTGGTCGTAGGCGACCGGGTCCGGGGCGAGGTAGCCCCACGGCTCGTCTTGGCCGACGTTGGCGACGTAGTGCGACCGCCCGAACTCGGCGAGCACCGTCCCCGACTCCGTCTTCACTTGCATCGTCGGACTTTGGTTCGGCGCACCGGGGCAGAGGAACACTTTCGGCGTGTTCTTTACCGCCGCCGCGTTCATCGGATGGTAGCACGGCAGGTCAAGTCGTAGTGACATATGCAGGTTGTCCTGTTCGAGGAACGGCAAGATGTGCGTCCCCCACGCCCAACCTGGAGGGGCGTCGAGTGTTTCAGGATCTGTTCCCATTGCCCCTGTGAAGGATGTGTAGCCGGACGGGTAGTGACCATAGGCCAGTTCGTAGTTGTGCATGGCCAGCCCGATCTGCTTCAGGTTGTTCGTGCTGGATATGCGGGCGGCGGCCTCCCGGACTTTCTGAACTGCAGGCAACAACAGCCCGATGAGAATGGCGATGATAGCGATCACAACGAGCAACTCGATGAGTGTGAACGCCGAACGTCTGAATCGATTCATGGCTACCCCCGGACTCAAGAAATTTTTAGCTAAGACTAATATAAATTATTAGCCTCGACTAACAAGGGGTGCGAGCCGATTATTTCGTAGTTTTTTCCCATGTTCTCATTCGGTCGACTGCCTCACTTCGGGTAGGCCGCCTTACACGACTTGTACGCAGGGTCCACGCCGGATTTGAACTTCTGCTTCGCGCCTTCGGCGTTCTTCGCCAATAACTCATCGCGGACTTCCTCAATGGCCTCGCGTAGATCCTCAGCGGTCTTCGATTGTTCGGTCGTGACCTTGAAATTGCGGAGATACGTGCCCACTTCCAGTTTGCGGACGAGTTGATCCCACTGTTCGAGATGGCGGATCGCTTCCTCCGCCTTGCCGGTGTTCACGGCGACGGCGGCTTCCGCATACACCGCGAACATCTGGTCCATGCATTGATCGCGTTCGGGATAGTAGACGTAGGCCCCCACGACGCTGAACGCGATCAGTCCGATGAGCACGATGATCCCGAGGACTGGGCCGGGGACTCGGATGTCCAAACTCCGTTGGGTGGTTTCCGTCGGTGTCGTGAGCCAGCTTTCCAGCCGATTCGTGCGATCGAAACGTCGGATCGCCAGACCGACGAACAGGAAGCCGAGGAAGCCGTAAAGGGCCGGGCGTTCGAGTGGGCCGAATTTCTCCTGGAGTTTCTTCAGCGTCATTATCGGCAGATCGGATGTGTCCGACGGGAACGGGCGCGAGTAGTCGTCGAAGGCGTGCGTGTGGTCGGAATCGGCCTTCCGCTTGTCGTAGAGCATCGCCTCGCTGGCGTAGCCCATCCCGACGATGATCAGAACGTAACTGAAAAACCAGGGGAGGATTCGTTTCCACCCGAAATCGACGAACAGCCAGGCGATCGTACCGAGGCTCGTTCCGATGCCTAATGCGAACAGCACGAAGGCCGCCCCAATGCTGTTGCCGTGATCGAACATGAGACCAATCTTCATCATGCCCGAAAGTGGCGACGCGAAGATCGGTATGGCCAACCCGGTCATGAGCAAGGGGGAAAGTTTGTCCGTGTGGTGCATCGTATGTTGAAGGGCACCGAACGGGATACACGCAGACAGAAGAGACGTGCCGACGAGGCCGATGGTGTAGAAGAGCAAATCGCGGCCGGAAAGCTCCTTGGCTGCCGTCACGAAGACCGCGAGGATGCGACGCAGCCCTTCGGGCGCTGTCGGCTCCTGGTCCGCACGGTTCGCGAGTTCCGCCGACTCGGCTGCATCGGTAGTGCGCGCGAACACTCTGTCCCACAATAGGCCCGCGGCAGTCGACAGGATCAGCGAGAGACCGGCAAACGACAGGATCACCGTCGGCTCGGCCAGTGTGAGGCCGTAGAGGAACGAGATCGGATTCAAAAGAGGAGCGGCCAGCACGAATGCGAGAACGGTTCCGCCGGGAACACCGGATCGGCGCATCTCCCGTGCGACGGGGATGACGCCGAGCGAGCAGACGGGCAAGAGCATCCCGGCCAGCCAACCCGAGACCAATCCGCGAACCCCCGATCCGAATAGCTTGCGTGTTCCAGCGGGTGTGAGCATCCGTCGCAGAACGCCAGCCGTGATGACTCCAATCACGAGTGTGAGCGAGGCTTCCAACCCCGCTTGCCCGAACCGCAAAACGAACGACCAGAAGATGGTATCCATGAGGCTATCTCGATTCCGTGGGATAAACGGGCACAGGCGTCGTCGAAAGGATTTCGGCGATCACATCATCGGCGGATTCCCCGCCGAGTCGCACACTTAGGACCGGGCCGGCGACGGCTTTCACATCGTCCGGCGTGACGAATGGCCGACCCTTGAGAAACGCCCATGCCTGGCTCATCCGCTGCCAGATCAGCAAACCGCGAGGGCTGAGGCCGAGTGGTACTTTCGGGTGGTTCCGAGTGGCATGGGCCAGTTCGATCAGGTACTTCTGCACGACTTCGCTGACCGCGACTTTCGCCACGAGGTTTTGAAGATGGATCAACGCTCGCGGCATCAGTCCCTGTAACGGCTCATCCTCCCGGCCCTCGACTTTCCCCATCGCGGCCGACAGCATCTCCCATTCGTGTTGTTTGTCCGGGTAGCCGATCGAGAGTTTCATTGCGAAGCGATCGAGTTGCGCTTCGGGCAACGGATAGGTGCCGTGGTGTTCGATCGGGTTTTGGGTTGCGATCACGAAGAACGATTCGTGGAGTTTGTGGCGAACGTTATCGACCGTCACTTGCCGTTCGGCCATCGCTTCGAGCAGCGCACTCTGGGTTCGCGGCGTGGTCCGGTTGATCTCGTCGGCGAGTAACACATCGGCAAAGACCGGACCGGGCTGAAACTCGAATTCGCGGGTTTTCTGATTGAAGATGCTGAACCCGGTGATGTCGCCGGGCAGCAAGTCCGGGGTACATTGCACGCGGGCAAAGGCACCGCCGACGGCGTACGCAAGAGCTTTCGCGAGCGTCGTTTTTCCCAGGCCGGGTTTGTCTTCGAGCAGGACGTGGCCACGGGCCAACAAGCACGCAATGACCCGTTCGACGACCTCCGTCTTGCCACGGAGTGTCGCGTTCAATGTCTGCCGCAAGCGGACGAGGTCCGTTTCGGGCAGGGTCGGCGGCGACATCACATTCAGGGCAACACTCACTCGGAAACTCCGTGTTCGATGGACAAGAATTTTGTGAACGTCCAGTCTTGCAACGCGCGGCGACAGATCGGGAGTACGTCCGCTTCCAACACTGGCGGCGGCAGGTTAGGCGCATAAGCGGCCCACTCCGCGAGGCCGACGAGTTGCGTCAGGGAATCGGTTGGTGTAGAAGGCGTTGCCATTCGCCCGGCCCAGTCCGCGAGACTCTGCGACGGCGCACGAGTTCGTCCGGCCAACGCCGCGCGACGATCCATCACACGCGCCGCCCGCAGCGCGACTTCGCGCCACGTGCGGCCCGGTCGCAGACGCCACGCGAGAAGGAGCACGCGATCCCAAACACGACGCCACCACCACGCCAGAAGCCCGAGAAACGACGATGCACCGAGCAGCCCGAGCCAATTCCGTTGAGCGAACGCAACCAGTGTTTGCCAGCGTGCGTTCACCCATTCGCGCCACGTGAGTAGTGGCGGAAGAATTTCGTATCCGGGGGTCGGTTCGAGTACCAACCAGTGACCGTCCTTGAGCAACAGTTCGGGCCAGAGGTGGAGGTCGGTGACTTTCACCGGCGTATGGTCCGTCTCGCGGTCGTAGGCGTCGGGGGAAGCATAGTAGCCGAGACAGATGCGGGCCGGATAACCGATCGAACGCAGGAGTATAGCGGCGGCCGAGGCGAAGAGGTAATCCGGCCCGCGACGGGACTCGTTGAGAAACCAGAGAGCCGGGGAAGGATGATCGGCGGGGGCAACGGCCGAACGGTCGAGAGTATATTCAGAGCGGAGTTTCCGGATCACGGCTTCGATTTGCGGCCACCCACGCGGCCGATCTTCGGTCCACGCGCGTGCGAGCCTTTCGAGTTCCGCCCGTTCATTCAGAGGTACTTCCACGAGAACGGGCGCGCCCACGGCTGAGAACGCGGTCGCGTCGAGTTTTTGAGGGTCGAGTGTGCGACAATCGGTCGTCACCACCACGCCAGGCGGCGTTCGGTTGCGACCGGCCAACGCTAACACGCCCTCGTAGTCCCACTCGTAGTAATCCGGCTTGTCCACTTTGTTGATGCGGAACCGGGTCAGGTGCGTCGGCGTGGGGACGAGATTTTCCTTCAAGTTCGCCACTTTCAAGCGATGCCGGTCGTCTTCGGAATACCAGTCTGCCTCCCGAAGGTTATCGATTTTCATCCAGTCGTTGCCGTCCGTCTCGATCTGACGGCTTCCCGGCTTGCGACCTTCGCGCCATTTCCGATCGTCGGTGTCGTACGCTTCGTAAGCCACGAGGCGAACGTGCAACGGCGTTCGCCCCTCGACCTCGAAGACGCCCCGTGCCCCGTGGCTCTCTGGCTTCTTGTTCGACTTTGGCCCCTTCCGGCCTGTGTCGAAGTCGCGGCTCGGCCGACGGTTGTCCGGCAATTTGCCGTGGAACTCGATCACATCCACCTTGCCCGCCGCGATCATCCGTTGCTGGTCCTTGTTGGGCTTGTGCGGCTTACCGTACATGTCGTTCACCGCGTCGATGAGCGAGTTCTTGTTGTCCTCGATCATCTTTTCCGATTCGACCATACCGGCAGCTTGGGCATTGTCCCCAGCCACCTCCTCGGGGCCATCGCCGACCCCGTAGCGGGCGAACGGATCGGTGTTCCCCGTGCCCCCGGATGTAGGCATCAGCTCGCCGAGCGTGAGCATCACCCGTTTCGGCCCCGCGAACGCGATACCTGCGGCGAGGAGTGCCAACACGCCGAACACCAACCCTTCGCGGTACGGCAACCGCAAGGCTACGCGCTCGCGGAGTTCACCTTCCACAACGGCTGCGGTGGTTTGGCCGAACGATTGATATTCCAGGATCAGCCACAGCCCACCCGTCAGTGCGAAGGCGACGAGCAAATACGGGATGGCCGGCTGATCCCCCATTGCGGACGAGAACAGCGCGAGGAACAACGCCACGACCCCGGCCAACCGCCGACACTTCGTCCACGCCGAAAGGCCCGCGAGGAGTAGCCCGAGAATACGCAGGCCGTTGACGAGCTGCATTTCCAGTGGGAACCCTTCGTTGGCCACCATGCGTATCAGCGGTTCAACCAGAACGGGAACCGCCAACACAAACCCGAACAGAACCGATAACTTCCGCGATGGCGGATCATCGGGCTTCTCCGGATGCAGGAAGAAATTGAGAAGAACGGCCAGGCCAAACAGCACGCAACCGACAATCACCCCGACCGGCCGCGGGTGTCCATCGAGGTAGGCCGCGACTTCGCAGGTTGCATAGGCGATGGCCATCAGCGTGAGCGTGGCCACCCTCACTGGTACGTTAGCTTCACGAACCATGCGATGCCTCCGCCGTGCCATGACGTAACAAATGAGGGACCGATTCCGCCGAAGGGATATTCAACCAGGCGCGACGGCTCGAATGACGACGACTCGAATCGCCGAAGCCCGCCCGATCGAGAATCACCCAGCGTCGAGCACTGCCCGACGAATTGGGGACAACGCGATCCTGACCCGCGTCGGTCGTTACGACAATTTGAACTCCCGCAGCATCGGCTTTCACTCGCGGATCGGCGAGAGTGGCAGCAAGCGGCGGAACCGTGTCTTCCACCCTGGCGAGCGCATCGAGCAACCGTGTGGCTTGTACTGCCCCCGCCTGCGGTGGCAAGTAAACGCTACCGCAAGCGAATCCGACTTGGGCACCCGCTTCCAGCCAGCCTTTCGCCAAACTCGCGATGATGCGAATGCTCCATTCGCGGCTGCCATCGGGGCCAAGGGTGTGGACGCTCGGATCGGCATCGAGTGTGAGCAGCACCACGGGCCGTGAATTCGATTGCAGTTCGCACACGATCAGCCGGTCATGCCGGGCGGATTGCACCCAATGAATGCGACGCGGCGAATCCCCCCGGCGATACGGCCGCACGCCGAGTACGTCGCCCGTGCTACCCACTTTGTTTCGCGTGACGTTCCCTTCGACAACATCCGCGCCATCCGACGCGGGAACCGGCCCCACGGGGAAGGTGCGCGGCCACACGATCAATCGCGTCGAGACATCCGCCGCCCGTTTCGACTCCTGGAGACCGAAGGGGAACCCCGTACCGACAGTGGGTTGTTCTATGGGGTACTCGCCGCGCATCGGCGGCAGGAACACCCACCGGCACACACTTTTGGCACGCCCAGAGATACGCGGCAACCGAACGGCATGGCCGGCTTTCGAATCCCGAATTGAAAGCCCCCAAGCCGGCCAGGGCAAGTGATTCGTCACGGTCGCCGTCACGCCGGTTTCACACCCTTCGACCGCTC